>Ga0102936_1000391_pt1 | contig 17338 bp, 30 predicted proteins | sample SalPon2_A_H2O_MG_FD_78502 | JGI IMG/M metagenome (GOLD analysis project Ga0102936, IMG submission 78502) | Salt pond water microbial communities from South San Francisco under conditions of wetland restoration - Salt Pond MetaG R2_A_H2O_MG | ecosystem: Environmental > Aquatic > Non-marine Saline...
ACGCAGTCCCTCCGAAACTCGCAGAAGTAATTGCCGAAAATGTCGATAGTACAATCAATTCATACTGATAAATTCCTTAACAATATAACAGTAAGTAGTTACTATGACACGAACCTGTCCTAGTTGTTCCGAAAACTATTCTATGGAAGACCTTCGTAATCAAAAATCTTGTGGACATGATGGAAAATACGAATTCAATTGCTCAAACTGTGGTCAACATCTCACTACCGAATTCTACTGTACAGGTTGTGAATCATGGTTTGGTGGTCGATGTATGTTAAAACGAAAAGATAATGGATCGGTTGCCAAATACGTCTGTCCGAACTGTGATGGATTAATACGTAATGGAAATGTTCTAGATATAAGACAAGGAACCTACAGATGACACTAGTTCACGCTTATCTTGCAGAATCTTCAATTCGGTCAATTGCTGACGATTGATATTGGAACTCATACTCATCACCATCATATTCACGAATATACGCCGCAAGATTAGCTAATTCATCAAGTGCTGTTTCGAAATTCAAGTTTTCTACCGCTTCTCGATACTCTTGTATATACGGCATTTCTTCAGGAACACTATCTACCGCATACAACGCTGTTTCAGAGAAATAATTTGCATCTTCGGACTCTTGTTTTCGAACAGCAATTGCTCCATCTTCTACGTGTGTTCGTGCCTTATCCAAATCAATAGACACAATTCTATCTTTCATATATGCTGTAACTATATCAAATCCTAGGAAGATTACTCTTTTCATATTAAACCAATATATTCCTAATTCTGTCCTGTGTACGAACAAGTATGTTAAATAAGACGACTCGTAGACAATTTACGAACTATGCCCAAGAGTATTACACTGCAAAAGAACAGGAAGATACCGAACGAACACAAGAAATAGTAAAAGAGTGGGGTTTTGATACACTCGGTGGAGACTGTATTGGATCTGGAAGTGGACGAGTTGTATTTGATCTAGACATTTGTGGCCACCCCGATTTGTGTGTTAAAATAGCAATTCCTCACCCTCAATGGGACGGACAACAACAAAATTCCCGAGAAGTTTCAATCTGGAATACGGTTTCAGAAATCCAACGAGACTATCTTGTAGAAGTAGTCGAATCAGGGCCAGATAATTATTGGATGGTTATGAAAAAAGGACAGTCTATCGATAATTTACCCTACAACTGGTTACAAGATGCGAAATACCATCTTCGAGAAATCGTCTGGAAAAAAGACATTTCAGAAGACAATATTGTTAAGATTGACGGAAAGTACAAATTTTGTGATTATGGAGTCTCACCTCAATAAAAATTATTCGTCTACTTCATCAAAGTGTGGCGGTGCCGTTATGAACGCTTCTTCTCTAGAACTCCATCGGGCAATTGACTGGATTGAACCTTCCGTGAAATTCTCACAGTCCATACACGCCACAACAAATCCTTCACCGGTCTGTGACGACCGGAGGTTTGTACTCTGACACTTCTTACAGCATAGATCAATATACGATTCGCTCCATTTCTTTCGTAAGCCATTCGGTCGTTTAATTGAAATCCCAATTGTATTGTCCGTAAAATTGTATTCTACTTTATCCATTATATTGTAATAGTATCTAAGAATCCTTTTAACAATTTCGATCTACTTTATGAACTACCGCCCTCTACTAACTTCGTACTTAAGGAACTTAGTCCTCAAAAGTTAGATCTAGATTCTATCTTATCAACAATTTCTGTTGCAGCCGTACTGACGGGTTCATAAGACTCCACGAGTGTGTCTCCGTGAACATTCCACATTTCGCCATTCTCTCCGACCACCTTAAACAACGTATTCTTACTAATGCGTTCATCAGGATTATTAATTGCAACCTCTACCCGTTCTCCGCCAAGAAGGAAAAATCCAGACATACCCGTAATAGTGACTATACCACTAAAAGTCTTCTGATTTATCGATCTAACAATACTCTATCCGACCCTTCTTTGAAAGCCGATACTCGGAAATAGTATCTCCTCTGCGAAGGTATCCAAAATCAATTAGATGCGTTACAGACTCTTTGATACGATCCACAGGTTCGTCAAGTTGTGAAGCAATTTCAGTTGTAGTGAGACCGGCAGAATCTTTCGACAACTGTTGGAGAATCTTCTCCTCTAGAGAGCCAACAACACGACGAGTTTTTGTATTACAGTCTGGACAATACACGCTCTCTAATTCTTTTCGCCAGTATTCTGACTCACAGTCGGAACAGTAAAATACCATCTATGAACTTACTTACGTCTACAAACTAATAATAGTACCGACTCCATACGTATTTTTAACTATCCGTAAGCTACGTCCCCTCAAGGAACAAACAGCACAAACCGTAATCGAGTAAAAATAGTGTTGTGAGAGTTCAGATCTTGTCCACAATATCCTGAGCAGAAGTACTAACAGGCTTGTACTCTTCTTTAAGTGTCCGACCATATACCGGCCATCTGTCATTATTGTTTGCCACTACTTCAAATTTTGTGTCTTCAGTGATCGGTTCCGATGGATCTTTCAATGAAACAGTAACTCGTTCATTTCCTAACAAAAATTCTGCCATATTATTCTGGTAGTCTTAAACACCTACTAATCTTTTGATTTTAACGTACTACCTAACTGTAGTGATACGTCCCTTCCCTTCAAATAAAAAGTTTTATACGTCCTGTTCTGTAAGGCTACTATGAATATGAACACCACGGAACTTGTACATAAATTTGAAAACCGAGATCAGATCAATACCGTGAACATTGTTGATGACCGAGTACTCATTACATTTGATTCAGATGTTACAGAAAATACCGCTCGAAAAATTGTCGATACAGTTACTGTCGAATTAGGTAATCGAAATACCGTATTTGCAGATATTCTGACCGATCCAGAGAACAGTCGTCACGGTATCGAAAGAGAACAGTACACTATGTATGTCGAACCACTTTAAATAAGTACACTCTGTAGTATCAGTAAACCGTTGGTACAGATATACACTTTGTCATTAACGAAGTTAAACTGCCTAAAATCAACAGATTTATACGATATTAGGCCGAAATATACAGTATGTCTTCAGAAAATCCAGAATCTCAAGACTTATTTCTTCCGTTAGGCTATTCTCGAACAGAAGGCGGCGGCGCAACACTTTCAGCAGTTGAAGAAATTGGACCCAAGTGTCCAAAATGTAACGAGGGATATATTGTAAATATCTCAAAAACAAGCTCGTGGGGCAAACCAAGTCGCCCCGCAACGGCATATTGTAAGAAGTGTAATACATCCTATACCCTTGGACTAAAAGCTCAAGAGTGACTTAACTGTAAATCTTTTCCGCTAGCGAACTCATATCTGAAATAGAGACACTTTCACGATCAAGACTCTGTTTTAACTCGTCAGTATATGTTGGTTCATGTTGAAGTCCAAACAACGAATCAGCATTATATTCAGCAATATGTGCCGAGAGTCGTACTATTTGCGTAACGTCTTCGTCAACTGTTTCATAGAGTGCTTCAAAACAGGACTTCCCATCAACAATATCCTTTTGAATATCTTCAAAATTCATATGTAGCGACGTTTCATCTGGTTGACTATCAGTTTCGGGTGGAACTTGATTATTCAAAATCCATGATGTAACAAGCACTCTGTCATCTGTCGAAACTTCATCCATCTCAGCCGCATAGAAATATAAGAGTAGTGACTTTGTAGTAGCATTTACTGAAACGGGAACAATCTCTCTGTGAAGTATAGACCATGTGCGAGCCCAATCTTTTTCAAGAACGGATTTAATATCAGATTTCGTTACCGTCGAGATTTCTTTTATTTGATGATCAACCATCATAACTCTGTCATCCTCTCTAATACTCAACAGTTCATAATCTTCGTCTGGTGTATTAATCAAATCTCCGAGCTTCATATTATTAAAGCCACTTTCATCAAAATGTAATACTCCACTTGTCGGATCATCTGCGAGTGGAACTTCAGTTACAGTCATACACTCACCAACACCATAAAAACTTATAAACGTATCGAATAATCATCACGCTTGTTCTGGAGGATCCGCCCATTCAAATTTCTCTACTCCCAGATACAATTGAGATTCATCTCCTCCCATACATTCTCACACAGAATAACCAAAACCTTTAAGTATCCCCCACCATATATACTATATACGATGACTCCACTAACAACGCACGACGCCAGCTTTGATATGGCTAGTGGAGCCTCTACATTCACTAATTCCAATAATGCCCTTTAAGGGCAACTATACATTACACTACACATTCTGATGGAGGTAAACGAATTCAATCCAACTTGTAGCCCGGATATCTCAGTTGGTAGAGAGCCGCTCTGTTATGCGATTTGGGTCAAAATGTTGACCTATCGTGCAGTCAAGCGGAGGTCACAGGTTCGAGTCCTGTTCCGGGCGTAGAAGTGCTGAGGTGGTCCAATTTAGTAAGATTTTTGCTGTTACCTAAACGATCTTGGTGCAAGTCCAAGTGTCAGCGTGATCCAAAATAGAAAATGTTAAGTAATACTTTATGTACTCTTATTTATGAGCAAGTGGACGGATAAAGAAGTTTCGCTTTTAGAATCCCATTTTCCAACAACTCCGAAGAAATACATAGCAGAGGAAATTCTAATAGATAGAAGTGTCGGAGCTATAGATAGAAAAGCAACTCGATTAGGTCTAACCAAAGAGGAAAATTTTTATTTCAAGTGGAAGTTAAGACAAGAAGACACTCCAGAAAGGAACAAAGAATTAGAGAACTTTATTGTAGGATTAACTGCAGGAGATGGTTCATTTATAAACGCAGAAAATGGAGATCGATGTAAGTTCACTTACAAGATAGAGATGAATGCTACAGAAAACAGGGAGATGATCAGAGAGATAAAGGATTTCTTCGAATGTGGACGAGTTTCAGAATATTATCGAGAAGAGTATAATCGTGATGTCATCAGATTTGTTGTAGAATCTATTCCAGAAATTGTCGTTAATATCATACCCGTATTCGAGAGAAATAAGATCCCAGCAGAATATAAGAGAAATCAATATGAAACTTGGAAACAGGATCTACTAACTTATATAAAATATTCAGAAGATGAATCCTGTAAAATTCTCTGCGAAGAGGTGATTGAAAATGAGTGCTAAGTATACTGATCAAGAGATCGACTATCTAAAGTCTAATTATAATAAAGAATCAGTATCAGACATAGCCTCACATCTAGATAGATCTGAAGACGCAGTTCAAATGAAGGCTTCTAGATTGGGTTTAACAGAGGATAAGGGTTATAATGGGGATCGTTCTTATATGTCTCTAGATTTCTCAAATCTCAGTAATTATAAAGAGTATGTTGATAAACAAGAGTATGGAAATGAAGATTTATGTTGGTTCATCTCAGGTCTTGTAACGGCAGAGGGGTGCTTCACAAGGTACGAAACGGACGGTCGATTTAGAGCGGAGTTTAAGATTGGGATGGCTGATCGTGATGAAACCACCCTAAAGAATATAGCCTCTTTCTTCAACAGAGGCGGATGTATATCTAAAAGAGAAGAACAAAAAGATCATCATTCAGATACAATCCACTTTAGGATTACTTCTATAAAAGACATTATTACAGTGATTATTCCTTTCTTTGAAATGTATTCCCCTTGTGGAAAGAAATTTAATCAATATGTAAAGTGGAGAGATGAAATACTAAATGAGTATGATCTACAGTTAGATTAGTAGTCTATCTTTATTAGACAAGAATTTCTATAGAGCAACGGGTTTATGTTTGTATAGCATGTATGTTTAGGTATAGTTGTTAATAAGGCAGTCTTGGAGAATTCAGTCACTTGTGGACGATCAGTTGTCAGATATGGAATATCATGTACACAAGTTTGTGAGTTCTTCAGATATTGAAATTTTGCTGTCGAGTTCGGTTCAGACGGCTTGAATTGGAAGAGAGCGTGTGGTAATCGGTGGTTTTATTTTTATTAGGGTTGGATTGAGTGTATGGTCACAGATGTCAGTTACGATGATGGGCTATTGGTGTTTTTAGTACTTGGTTTCTTGTGGTTAGTGTTCAGTTACGAGTTAGCGGTTGTTGTTGGATTGGCGTGGGCGATTGCAGGGATTAGTCGGTCGAATGCGTTGAAGATGGCGGAGCGAGAAGAGGGATAGTATGTGGAACGTGCAGAGGGACAAATTAAGAGTTATTTGTGAGTCCAAATAGATTATTATGTGTTATTGAGGATATATGTCCAGCCTGTTGATTCAGGTTTGCAATCAGGACACACGACTTCTGTATTGCTTGGGTTGTCGAGATTCACAAGAATACATTTCCATGAATTTTCAATGGTTCCGATAACGCAGGACAGTTCTCGTGGTTTATCGAACACTTCTGTTTTTTCACAGTTGCTACAGATGGCGACATCAATTTTAACACCAGAATGTTCACAATATGTAGTCATTAGTCTATCGTTTGAGTACAAACCTATGAGAGTTATGTTCTTCGTGGTTTGATATTGGTTTTTAGGGGTAGTTTGGTTTAGAGTCTTTCTTCTATTTCTTCAGCAGATAATTCTTCAAGATCAGATGCAGTTAATGAACCACTTGGTTTATCTATCTCAGTTGCGACATCCTCTACAGTATCTCGTGAAGTGCGCTCGGAGTCAAGCCCCGAGGTTTCTTGCTTCCATGACACAACTTGTAAATCATAGCCACACAGCGGTTCCGGTCTCCACAAGCGTGAATTCAGAGCTTCCCGCCCTTACTCATTTACTACTACTGTTCTTAGAAACACTTGTTGAACGCCCTTGTTTTCGGACTCTAAGCCAATATTTTTCCAAGTACAATTAACTATTACAGAGATACGTAGTTAAACGTTTCGAAATCTGTTGACGGGATTCATCCCCGAAGTCAAGACTCGGGGTATTCTCCCTCATATTTGATAAAGTCGAGCAATTCAATTATCAGACAATAAAATGCAACCCTCAAAAATATTTGTTCGGACGGTATCCATCTCGGTGACTGTGTAGGGAGTATTTACACGATCGTCAGCGGCATCCTGTTTCATATGGTTTGTCTTTTCGAGACAGTACGAAGAAATAATTGACCGAAGGAAATGCTCGAACTCTTGCGGTTCAGGGTTCTGCTCATCACTATAGGTTTCATAAAAGGGGGTATGAATTGTTACAGTTTGCGTTTCGTAATCAACAGTAATCGCCTCCCACTCATCTTCTCCAAGTCGGTCTTCCAAATGATCAAAGGCGTAATCTGATACTGCTTCAGGGACTGCCGTACAATCAATTTTTTCCATATCTATATATTGGCTTGGAAATATAAAAGAGTTACCATTCGATTTCAGGGGCGACAAATTCGTCTTCGCTCCACGGTTGGACTTCATAGTCAGATAGGTGTTTCTGAATATAGCTATCACCAAACTGGTTCTGACCAATAGACTCTTCTAACCACAGTTCAACACAGCCAATTTGAGTTGGGGTATCAAATTGTTCACTTTCACTTACAATTGGAACCGAGTCATGATTTGGACGGTTCTGTTCGATACTAACTTCCCATGCCGTACTTGGTCTAAGAGTCCACGGTTGGAACTGTTCAGGGATTTCGTCGTAAACACGATCTCGAACATCTTCCGTTACAAACAGCACACCATCTGAAGTCATAGACAAGTATACGTGGGGATTATTCATAAGCCTTTCGAAGAAATGATTGGTTCTGTGGATTCTTTTTCAAGCCAGTTAGTGACGGCTTCCGCTATTTTCCATGGATTTTCCATAGAAATTCGTCTACTCAGTTCGATATGAATTGACTGAGTACTAGGAATTGTATTTACAAAATTTGTTGGGTTTAATCCGGAAAGTGTTGATTGCGGTGTTCCGAATATAACTTGTTGGGAATTGTACACGTTTTGAAGATGCGTTTGTAGAGATTGCTTAACTGAGTTATCTGATCGTCCACCAATAATAATTCCCTCTTTACTCATAACGTGGAATGAAATAGCTAGATCGTATGTTGATTCAAGAAACGTGTTATATAATGAGAAGTCTGTGACAGAATGTGTTTTATTGGTGGTGTGCCACTTTTTGAACGCTTTATTGAGTGATCCATTAACAATTCCTGTCGTATACCATAGCCCTGTTGGTAACGCTACTTTTTGATTAATTAGTTGAATAATTTGTTCTGTATTTGGTTCAACTTGGCCACCATGTGGTGCTAACAAGATAAGTTGTGTTTGATTTAAATTTTCATAATACTGTGTTTCCGCAAATCGTCCAAAAAAGTTTGTTTGGCGAATCTGTGTTTGAAAAGACCCCATACATACATCAGACAGTTCGGATTTATAAGAATATTTTCCTAGTTTAAATTATCACACGTTTGTGACTATCTGACTACAAATGTTTTTAAAACTACTAGATTATATAGATATATGAGCGTTTTGTTTACAACGATTATTCCGTTATTATTAACACTTGTGTTACTGTATACGGCATACAAGGCGTATATAAATATTAGTTACTGGGAAGAATTACACTCTTCTACAATTAACTCTTTTTCAGACTCTTCATATACTGATACAAACATAGCAATCACGGGAGTTGTTGCGCCACACTCTACAGATAACGTCATTCACTCGTATTTATATAATGCTCCTTCGGTTAGATACAGTTACGAAATTAGACGTAAGTTAAAAAATAGTACAGGGTATAATAAACTAGATGTTGGATCAGACCACGTTTCTGAATTTGAAGTTGTCGATCACGAAACAGACAATACGGTTCTTGTACAAACACAGGGTGCCGAATTTTCAGTAAATCCTGAAACAAGAGATGAACTACCAAAAGACTCTCCGGCATTACAAGGAGAAAATGAAATAATTTCTTCTGTAGAGAACGAGGCGGATAATTCTTCCGATCTGTGGTACTCTGAATCTTCAATTGAACTCGGAGATTCTGTGATTATCTATGGTACACCTGAAAAAAGCACAAATACAGAACATCTTGCTACATTTAGCTCGGAAAACGATAAGTTATTGATTTCTAATCTAGATCTTGATAATACAACAAAACTGGTACGGAATCGATCAATTAAATATAGTGCTATCTTTATGCTCACACTACTATTACAAATCGGCTTGCGCTTTATATAAACTACTGGCATTCAATGCATTGTTGACACAATTTTTGATAACTGATCGTATTTTTTACCAAAAACGAAACTCAGAGTAACAGCTACCCTACTAATTGTCCAGCAGAAATTTTCCCATTTGTTCGAGCAACTTTTGCAATTGCATCCGTAAATCTATTTGCATTTCTATCAATCGTTTTAATAGTGGTTGAATAGCCCTCTTTCGTGAGAATGTTCTGGACAGTTTCATTTAGTGCTTTATCAATAAGAATTCCATCTTCTACAGCGGCTTGAACTTCGTTACAGTCAGTATGTGCCATAATACGACACTTTGGTGAAATTGACTGAATAGCTTGAGCGCCCTGTATAAACGAAAGTAATTCAGCACGAGTAATATTTTGTGGTTCTACTTCTTGACCAAACGCATACATCCCTCCATTTTCTCCAATAATAACAAATGCCGTACTACACGTCTTATTTTTTGGATGGTATGAGGCGTCAGTATACAGATAATAATTCGGAAACTCTGACGAGTCTAATTCTTGAGGTGCCTTTGTCGTACAGACAGGGCTGTCAAATCGAGAATAATTCGTTGAGATGAAATCTATCGCTGCGTTAGACAAAAACTTACCGGTATTAATAAATGTATTCTGTGTATCGTGCTTGATGGAATAATCTTTCTCATATACTGTTTCTCGATCCTCGTGAGAAAGACGACTAATTTCCAGTTGTGGCTGATACTGTGAAGTATTATAGATCTGGAATTCGGAACCTTCTACATCAACAAGCTTTTGAAGGACTTCACGAACAATATCTGCGCCAGCATCAACACCCGGAAGATTCTCGTTATATTCGCTCACAACACCAAATTCTCTCACTTGAGTTGTTTGATCAGCAAAAGCATACGCACACGATTGATTGTCGTCAATGGAATTCTGTTCAAACACTAATCCATCCATACACCTACATTAGACTGTATACACAAAAGTATTTCGTCTTATCTCACTCTTATTTTGAGTGTACAAAACTAATCAGGGATTCTCCACGTCAGAAACACCCTCTAATTCCAGTATTTGATTACACAGTCGTGTTCTGTCAGTCATATCAGCATCATACGTTATATCAAAGGTCAGTCTCGTTTCATGATGAATCATTTCATTCTCATATTGTAATGACACAGAGGCTTCTTCTACGCCATACATTGATTCGATAGCATTCTTTAATTCAGATTTATTTCCTGAAAATTCAACTGCAAATGGATCAACTCTAACCATACATTAATATTCGAATCTAGACATTATAATTGTTTCGGTTTTTGGAAGGTGTTGTTCATAGTACTATACTCTCAAACATCGAAAGTGTTTTTATTGGCAAACTCCTCTAGTAGAATATGAGTTCGCTAGTGACACTCGATCTGGATGATACTCTGTTACACACACAGCAACACTATGATGCCGCTCGAAACCAATTTGCGGAGTTTGTCCATAGTAAGTTTGACATTGACATAGAAGATGCAAAAGAAGTTCAGTCTGAGGCAAGTAGGAATCTTCTTGATTCGTATGGTCTCTCACAGATTCGGTTCCCACTAGCAATGGAAGAAGCCCTCAGATCTCTTACAGAGAATCCGACTTCGGAAGATTACGCAGAAGTCCGTGAAATGGCCCGAAATGTATACAAAACAGCACAGGAATATAGGAACCAAGGAATTGCTCATGGTGGGTATGAATTGCTTCATACAGCAAAATCTGAGGCGGATGAAGTCTGGATTTTAACCGCTGGTGATCCTTCCATTCAGCAGGCTAAAATTGAAGGGTTGAATCTTCATAATCAGACGGATAAAATTCAAATTGTTGGAATGGGAGAAAAAGAGGCAACTTTAGCTGAGGCTCGTGAAAACTTTGATACAGTTATACATATTGGTAATTCTTCTTCGAGTGATGTTGAAGCAGCAGAGTCTGCAGATGTTGACTGTATTCATATCCCTACAGCCTCATGGAGAAACACAACAGAGATATCTTATAACGCTCCTTCTGGACAATTTTACCAAGTGAGATCGCTCTCTGACGCAGAAACTCGACTTAACGAACTACTATCGTAAACTACCGCTTATTATCGTGTTCCTGTTGACCCGACTCTAAGGTTGAATCTCTAAATGAAACTCTTTGCTGTGGGAATGGAATTGTGAGTCCTTCCTCTTCAAATTTTGACTTAATTCTTAAGAAAGCATCTGTTTGCGATTGGTTAATAACTGAAGGGCTTGGATTTTTAATCCAGATTTTTACGGAGAGTGTTACAGAAGAATCATCAAAGTCTTTAATACTCGTGGGTTGGCTAGACATAATATTATTATTTGCTTCCTCTGCAAGGTCTTGAATAACTGTATCACAAGCCGTAATTGCTTTCTGTGTATCATCTTGATAGTCTATTCCAATAAGAATATCATTTCGATACCGTGATTGGCTAAGATTTGTGAGATCTGTTGCTGTTACATTATCATTCGGAATTATATGTTGTTCACCTTGAGGGCTTCTCATTTTTGTATTGAAAAACGTTATTCGTTGGATTCTTCCAAACTTATCTCCAAACTTTACCCAGTCTCCAACACGATACATATCTGTAGCCATAATAATAATCCCAGAAAATACAGAACTGAGCAGTTTTTGTGCTGCGAAACCAATAACAACACCAAGAACTCCGGCTCCAATCAGAATATTTCCAAGATCCACATTCCATACCGAAGAGATAAGTACAATACTTAGTGTTACATAGACGGATATTTGAATAACACGAAATGAAATTTCTTGTTGGTGGTCTGTAATAGACTCTCGTTTTGAAATTCTGCTAAGAATTACCGCTGATCCTTTAACAAACAGTAATGAAAAGAAAATTAATAACACAGTAATAATTCCATTTGTCACATATTCGGGATAGGAATCAGCAAGAATTTGTTCAAGAACATATCCTATCCCTATGATAGAGACTACAAGTCCTATAGTCCCAATAAGTAATCGAGACCCTAATTTTTTTGCTGTATTGAAATCCATATCAAACCGCATATAAGTATATATTTATGTCCTATCGTAAGAATACTTCCCTCTCCAAAAACAAAAATAACTCTCAGGCTGTCACCTGTGTTTAGTTAGGAATAGCCGCTACTAATTCCTCTTCTGTTTTTACTATTTCTGATCTATCAAGATCTGAATGGATGTAAAAATCTAACTCTACATAGTTGTCATTGTCTGTCGTCTCAATGTCGTCAAACACAAGGAACAATACTCCTATTGATTCCGATCCATCTGTATTTTTAAAGACGTGATTATTTTCTTCAACACGATCTTCTTCTGTAAAACGGTCTGGGAGTTCTTCCCGAATAAAATCAAGGATTTGTTCAAAATCACCGGACGTACAATCAATTGGATCTACCATATGTACTATCTATACTTGTATCAGCCTAAGAATATATTGGTTTATTCAGAACCGCTCTGTAGCGAAGGATAGTACGATAGTGTTGTCTTCTTTCATTGTTACAGATACAATCCGATACGTGTTTACGTCTGAAATGTCAGAAATACTGCTATATTCAATGTTGATTGGCGGTGTTTTAGAATCAAGAATATTTGCACCAGAAGAGTTCAAAGACTGGAGTAGATCTTTCAGCCCAACAGAGTATGATCTCGCAGTTGCAAATAATTCGACGCTATATGTTTTATCATCTATTGGTTCAAGTGTCAGAATTCTGAACGTCTGTTGTGTAAGCAGTGTATTTAATTCTTCTTCGTTCGCAGTACCAGTATATGATGAAAGCGAGGAGTCGTTTTCAATAGCAATATTTGCGAGGGATTGGATCATATTTCGTTGTGTATAACTAGTACGCTTGAGGTTATAAGTTTTTCTTTTCTGAACGAATAGAAGGCACTACTTGAAAAAATTAGTTCTACTGATGTGTGATATCAGTAATATATTCATACTTGTTTGTTACAAGTACGGAATCTGTTTCTGTGACTGTGATTCTCTTTTCATTTCCATCTTCTGTTTGAAGTGTGTATGAATCTGACGCCTCAGTTGAATAAACGTTAGCAATGATTCCAGTAACTTCTGTTCCACTTGTAGATGTTACGGTTACAACATCTCCTTCTTCGAGGTCAATATCTGATCGTGTTAGGACTGTCATCTACAGTAGAATTATAGGTTTTTAACTAAGAGTGTTTTGATTTGTTTTTGTGTGGTTACTATATTTACGATCCTGTGAGAACGGCAATAATTTTTTCCACAACTTCGTCTTTACTTTTTGTCTCTGTGTTAATGACAACATCGTATAATTCTTCGTTTGTATAATCCACATCGTAGAAGTCAATGTATCGTTCTCTTTCGCTCCGTTCTCGTTCTTTAAACTCCTCGACAGATTCTTCGTCTCGTCCTTCGGCTCGTTTCAGACGAACGCTACTGGATGCCGTTAGATAAATAGAAAGATCCGCCACGTCAGAACCGTGCCATCCTGCAAGACGAGATTCAGCAATAAGTCCTGTTTTAGAATTCCCTGTAGCATGCTGGACAATTCGATCTTTTAGTCGATCATCTAACCGTTTGTCTATCTCAGGGTTTTCCTCAGATTTCTGTGTTAGTTCGGCAAGTGTTAGTCCTCGTTCTTTAGCCATCTTTCTGAAGATATCTCCTCCGTTCACCAAGTCAAAGCCTAGCTCTTCAGCCAACTTATTTGCGGTGGAGCTTGTCCCAGAAGCTGGAGGGCCTGAAATAGTTATTGTCTTTGGTTCCATATAGACTATTCTAGTACTATCGTTTTAAAGGTTACGATACAACACACTCTCTTTGAGCAGTATTCGGGTTATTGTAAAACTAAGGACATAGCAAACCGAAAATATTTAACTACGTATATCCTAGAAGAAATTATGTCCTATGAGGCGAAATTTTGGGACGGTCCTGATGAGGCACATCAACGGATTGTTTGGGCATTTGACGAATATCGGAAAATTGAAACCCCCGAACGGGTAACTTCTCGTCGGATGTGTCCCTGCCTTAATTATGGTGGTTGGTGTGGTTGGGCTGGAACTAGTGTTAAATACCCAAAATACAACGGACCCCGTGTTCAAAACCTCTAACATCTTTTCTTCTATAACTCAAATCCAAGAATAGAATGGGAGTGAACGGATTTGAACCGCTGACATCCTCCATGTCAAGGAGACATCCTAACCGAACTAGATCACACTCCCTCTACTAATTATAAAGAGACCCCAAGTTATAAAAGTTTGCCATAAAACCAAAACTGCCTTATTTCTATAGGTACTTGTATGTAGTATGGAAACATTACATTGTGAAAACTGTGGAGAGAATGTGGAAAATGAATCAGGTGTAACTCATTCCTGTGCGTGTACTACATATGAAAAACCCAAAGAGCTAGTATTTTTACCAGACGAAGTTGAGTCTTGGGATTATATTAGTTACGACGGATGATTAGATTGTCGGTTCAATTAGCTCTTCTTCATCAGGATGAATTACATAGCCTGTTTTCTTTAAATCAACAACAAGACCACCAACAACCATATTTTCATCTTTGAGATAGAAATCTATCTGTCGTGGGTGCGATGAAATGCGATTCCGAACCTCTTCAATAAGATCGTCCTTAGATGAATTTCCCTTATTGGCCCACTGGTTGTCTGTCTCTCCCTCTACAATTACATCCCATCGTCGGCCATAATCTTGACTGGCACCAAATGGTGTTCCAAATATCGATTCAAATCGTGATAGATCGATATCTTTTTCTACAATACGAATTGAAAACTTATCTGACTGAAGGAACTTTCGTCCAACTTCAGCGAGTTGTCCATTCGGATCTTGGTTGTATCTCGTAACAACATGGTCTGCAAATTCTTGTCTATCCATACATACTTCTTGGTGTATAGACTTTTGAGGTTTATGCTTCAGCGTTTATTGTTTGACAGAATATACGCCCCAATACACAGAACACTTGGGATAAGCAACATATACACAATGATTATGGGATCTTGTTGAAATACAGCAATGCTCGGTACATACGGGAATGATCCGTTAGATAGTATGCGTCTTAATAACACCATATATTGAATAGACCCATATACCGCACTAATAAACGCACCTAACAGAAAAACTCGAATGATAATGAAATACCCTTTGTTTTCCTGTGGCAACAGTTCCATACTATATACGTTATATAAAAAGTTATAAGAAGATTTCCCTATTTATAAAATTACGTTACGATACGTGAAACTGTTCCAACAAGTGACCGTGTGTACCCTCGTCGGAGACACAAACGATCTACTTCTTCATCTTCTGTATAATAAATATCAACAGCAATTTTTGTCCCTGCCGCATCCTCACCACTAATTCGTTCCACAGAATCTGAAACTTCATCCGAAGGATTATCTGTAAGTACTACTGAATTATATCTGATACCTTCTTCAGTCTCTAGAATTGAAATTGGTTCGTTATAATTATATGCCAGATTAAGAACTTCTAACGCCTGCTCATTATTCATACGATACTATTTACACTTACTGATTATCAGTATTACGGTTTCAATAAACTCTAACTAACCTAACATTTAAAATGTATGAACATTTTATACTATACAGCTATGATCGTAACGGGCCTTATAAGTTTTCTTAGTATGCTTATTTTTGTACTTGTAGGGCTCCTCGTTCTAAATTCATTTGATTTATTTCCATCTCATCTGCTATTTATATCCTCGCTTGTGTTAATGGGTCTGATTGTTATTGTAGTAGTTGTACTTGGACTAGTATATGCTGGATTACTGTAATGTCGGTAGCTCAGTTCTGACAACTGTATCTGTGACCTGTGGCTGAATATCAACAAACAACTTCCCAGAGTCCTGTCGTACAATATCGTACAACTTAAATCCTGAAATCTGTTCATAATCCTCAGGACTTTCTACCGACACACGAACGGTATCTTTCATTGGTGCGGTTTCCACGGAACTATCCGTTTTTTCTACTAAAGACAACATCTGTCGCAACCCAATTTCTGTATACTTAGATTCTTGTAGTTCTACATACGCAATTTGTTCCGCTAATGGAATTAATTTTGAGATGTTTAGTGAAGGATATTCCATCATAAACTTGGACACTTCCGTAATATCCAAATATCCCGTAACTGGTTGACTAGTGTACTTGGGCTGGTCTTGAAAGAACTTGGGCATATCAAAATTGTTTACAACGAAATTTATTGTTAGTGAAGAATTCAATGATGACTCAGAATATCTACTTGAGGCTAATCGGTTATGTTTCGTAATGACTTCCTCAGGAAGTTGAAGCTCTTTTTCTATTAGTGTTCCTTCATTACTATGGTACTCTAAAATTTCCGATTCTGTTTCGGTAGATTGACGAATAACGGGCCAGTAAGAACAGTCCGATACAAGATACGTTTCTTCTGACAGATCAGTAATATCGGACATATCAATACTTACATACCCGTTAGTATATTCAGCAAAGGGAAGAACTCCAAAACCAATACCAATATATTTGTTTTCATCATATTCTGCAACTGACTGTACTTTAATTCTCTCTAAGTCGTCTACTCCAACATCCGTTGTTTTTTCAGTCGTTTCTGTGATAAGGTCTGTAATGAATTGCTGCGGAACAAACAGTTGATAATCTTGAACATACACTGGAGGGCCGTCTGAAGACTGTAGTGACAGAAGCTTTTTGATAGGCTTATATAATTCAGGAATCATCTTCATATTTGCGAAAATAGGGAGAATCATTAAGACACCCATGTCTTTGATAATATACTCTCCAGATTCATTTATCTCCACATAGTAGACAAGGTTTCGATCATCAGTATCAAACATATCTGTGGAAAAAAGTAGTGTTTCATTTGCCGGACCGAACGTCTCATCATATTTATTAACGGCAGAATCAAACAACGTATGCTTCATATAGCGAGTATTCGTAATCCAAAGCCATAAACATTACGAATGGACTTCTTCACTTAAATGGATTGTCTGTAATATCCACATTGTGGAGATAGTCGAACTCCGTGACTACTGTTTGTCGTACTCCACTATCGGTATTATTACTGTATTCGAGAGTAATAATTGCTTCATACGGCACACCAACAAATACCTGCTGGACATCCACGGAAACAACATCGTCTAACATCTGAATATCATTTGCTAATTCCTCACGAATTTCATCTTCAT
>Ga0102936_1000395_pt1 | contig 17230 bp, 23 predicted proteins | sample SalPon2_A_H2O_MG_FD_78502 | JGI IMG/M metagenome (GOLD analysis project Ga0102936, IMG submission 78502) | Salt pond water microbial communities from South San Francisco under conditions of wetland restoration - Salt Pond MetaG R2_A_H2O_MG | ecosystem: Environmental > Aquatic > Non-marine Saline...
CATACCTTCGTTAAAACCAGCTTTTAATATTGTTCTCGGAGTTGTGCAAATTTTAACCTGCCTCGCAGTATTTATTGGACTGTTTGGATTACAACCGTCTATTGATGTACTACGCGGAGACTTAACTATAATGAAAGCTTCTCTCTGGATTTTCACTATTAGCGCAGGAGTGACTGGACTCTTAGGAATAAAAATAGTTTTCAATGTAGTCCTAAATAAATTTCAAAATTTTTTCAATTAACAATTGAATAGGATATAAAGGAGGATTTACCTCCTCCTCCGCGTAAACACGGATGAATCCCGAGCGGTTCTTCTTTACTCCGTATTAATATTTTGAAGAGAATTATGGTCTATTTTAACTTCTGAACTATTTAGGTCTGATTTTTCGTCTAACTCAACTATTACATCAAACCCATACACTACGATTATTTCGCCAGTGAAATACATATGCTTAACACGTGTTCCCTCTGAGGGGTTTTCCACTCCTTCTGGATTCCATGTATCTGATTCACAACATAGATTGCAGTTATTTTCATCACTACCCCATGATGTTTCAAACTCTAGTCCACATACTTCGCACCGCCTTAATTCACTCATACACATTATTCCGTAAGTAATAACTAAATATTTTTTTATTTAATCAAATGAGTATAATTTTCTAATTTTGTACAATCTAACGTACGAACGGTTGTACATACTCTTGTACATTTTATTCTTCCCTGACTGTAGGATTCCTATTGGGGCTTTTTGACATCCTCCCACGCCTAAAGACATGGGAATCCACAAAGTGGATATTCAGGTTACGCGTTTCCTCGGTTCTCTGTAAGTAGCGAAAATATTTTGTAAGTATCTAGTTTCATATTTAATATGAATGATAGTAAAATGAGTAAGGATAAAATCTCTCCTCTTATAGGAGTTGTACTTATGCTTGTTATAACCGCAATACTAGCTGCAGTTATAGCAACGTTTGTTCTTGGTCTGAGTGACGTTATTAACGGATATGAGAATAGTAAACACAATTCAGGCGCAGAATTTTCAGAGTACACGGTTGTTTCTGGTGAAACAAATGTCAAAATATCTTTAAAAAATACTGGAGGTGATTTTGATAGAATAAATGTACTTACAAAAACAGATGAAAGAGAGTATAATAATACTATGACTGGAGACCAAGCTTCTGTTTCTATGTCCCGCTATGAAATTCACACGGGAAGTCAAATCAAAGGAGGGTTAGAAAAAGGAGATTCAATACGTGTTGAGGCTTATTCAGAAGATGAAACTATTTTAGTAGCAGAATATACCCTTAGAAACTAGAATATCAAAAACTTCCCCCCGGATAGTTATCATACTCTACCTCTACGTAAATAGACCCTGTTTCATATTCCATCGGAAGTGCGTTAAGCTCAAGCTCTAAGTGATTCATTATCCCGTCAAGTGTTTCAGAGTGGGATTCTCGTGAAGTCTCTTTTTCTTCTTCAATCTCTGCTGTAATATCTGACCGAAGATATAATCGATATTTCTCTGAGATGATATCTTTTTGCCCAGCTATATATGTCCGGTCTCCACCTTCAAATTCCAGCCGAGAAATTGGATAGTAATCACGAAGCTTATTCTTCACACGGTTAAAGTATTCTTCTGTCATACTTTCTATTAAACCCCCAATTCTAAAGGTATTTCTGTATATAAATTTTTCTTATAAGAGTTCCCCGGCAATACTAATAGCTTTTTGTGTAGCTTCTTCCTTTGAATTAAATTGAGAAGTCGTCACACGTTCAGTATTAACAACATCTCCATCAATATCATAATATGATTTGTTTGCAACCACCGTATGTAACTGCCCCTCATCCCAATATTGTTCGATTTCATAGCCCCATTCAATTGCACCATCTGAACGTTTATTTTGCTCTAATTCATCAAGTTCAAATGTGTCATCAGAGTACAGCCAGTACGTGTAATATTTTGTGCTACTATTTCCTAAACCCCAGTGCCAACCTCTTGGTGCATCTACTTCAGGCATGTAAAATAATTCACCAGACAAGACTAAATATGTACCGAAGACCCCTCAATGTTGATAAATAATTGTAATTCTTCTGATTCAAAAAATATATAGAGTGTCTAACTAATGTTATAACATACCATATGAAAGGGCCAGTTTTCATCAAGACTGATGGCAGCGCACGTGGGGAATCACATCCAAATGGCGTCAGTACTGGAATAGGATATGTGATTGAGAATAATGGAACTACTGTTTCGACCGGAAATGAAACAATAACTAATGTAACTGAATCTAGTTCTGTTGCAGAGTATATTGCACTTGAAAGGGCACTTGAAAAAGTCTTAGACTTGGGACATTCAGGCTTTATTTTTATAAAAACAGATTCTAATAATCTTGTTAACCTTATTAAAGGAAATTCATCACCAAGAACAGATGAAACTGCTACTTGGATTAGTCGAATTAAATCGCAGTTAAATTATTTTGAGGGATATTCAATATCGAAAACTAACCGAAGTTTTACAGAAGACGCCCATAACCTAGCAAACAAAGCCCACCGATGAAAAACAGAAACTATCTGAGTTAATCATAGCCTCTCTCTCCGTGCTCAAATACCCATTCTAATTCGAAAGTTCGTTTAGATTCGGTGTGTCCACATTCTGGACATTCAACGGTTAGTGTATGTTGAATCTCATCTTGATGGCCACGAATCAATTTTCTCCCAATCCAGAACTCAATTGGCTCATCAACCCATGTTCCGTTATTTATTCCACCATCCCATCTTCCAGCATCAAGTCCACAGTGTGGGCACTTCACTCGCATACAAGATTTTTCTTTTTCAAATCTAAATCGTTCCTCTGCGGCTTCCATCTCAATATTTTTATTTGTTCGTAATAAATAAGTCTCTCTCATATGTTCAGGAATTGAGCCAAACACTTCAACTGTCTTTTTAGAATTTAAGTACTTTTTCCCAACAATTTTCAAATGATTACTTATAGTCGGTTGAGTTTTATCACGTAATTTTGAAATTTGCAATTGGGTCAAAGAAAGCTCTGAAAGCGCCCAAGATATGGCTTGAGTTTGAGTAAGAAGAGGAGATTGAAGATATAACTCCTTGGCTCGGTCACGAACATCAAACAAATACGCTTTACGAACAATATATGTGTCTGAGTCGTTCAAATTCGCTATAGTTTGAGCAAACGAATTATTCGTATTAATAGTAAATTTAATTAACTCATCACGACGAGACTCATCAAAATCCAGATTAGAACCAACATATTTTATACTATTTTTATATATTATTTTTCCAGTTTCCCAGTACTCGGATGGTTCAATTGTTCCAATTATATAATCCCCTGTGAAAGTCGAATTTTCCCACTCGTAAGAGCCAACTGGAATCGAATTAGATTTTTTACACAAATTTAAAAGAATGGATTTCACAAACTCTCTTTCATTTAGTGTAAAATTATTTCCTGCAAGATAATCGCTATGGCTAGAAATAAGCTGTGAAAAATGAGGTATTCCTTCACGATATTCTCCATAACGGAAATGCCCAATACACTGAACTTTTGTATCATTTTCTTCTCTGAGAAGAACAGTGACCAAAGGTTGTTCTTGTTTGACTTGTATATCTTCACCCAACGGAGCATGTAATTCAACAATCGGGTTCTCACCATACTGTGTAAGCAGCGTATCTGACCCACAAAGTTCTATTATTTTAGTGTCCACATCTGGAGAAACCTTGTCTCCCATACTGTCTGATGACGACCTTTGTTGATAAAAATTATGGAATTTAAAAATCTTTAAAAACATTACTTCATTCAAACTGATAAGTGCGGAGTTATGGCAATCAAAGACAACTACAATACAGTACATTTATATAATTAGAGATAATTGGTGAGAATATGCCGCTGAGAAGAGTTAGTCCACCCACGAAATATTCAAACATTGAAGTAATAAATGAAACAAAAAATAAGTGAAAAGAATTATTGGAAACGGTCAAATTACGGCTCATTAGACCTTATGAGTGCAAAATAAGGATGAAATAATACGAAACTAAAAAGTAGATACGGCTCTTACTAGTAAATGGACAACCAGTGAGAGGAGAACTCTATGTCAGAAACCAAAAAACCAACCAATAAAACGAAACCAAACATTGCTGCACGATGTGAGAACTGTGGAGATACACATCCTCTTAGTGACCGAGAAATGAATAAAATGGGAAGTACAACCACATGTCCGCACTGTGCAAGTCTCCAGTACTCAACCAAAGCCAAGGGAGACCACCAAGTAAAACATGATAAAGAACGAATGAATGACAAACTAACAGGAATTAAAGGAGTAGGAGAAAAAACAAAGCAGAACATAAAACGTACCTTTTCCACCTACCATGAATTCGAAGCAGCAACTGAAAATGAATTACAAAACATCAATGGAGTTGGAGCAAGGACAGCAACTCGAATCAAAAATAATTAGATAAGCAATTCACATTTGAGCGCCAAAAATCAATCTCACACATTAAGACCAAGTACATCACCAATTTTCATGAACCCGTCCGGCGACTCGTTCGCTTGCGGTCAAGACGGGTCGCTTCACGGGACGAGGACTATAGAACTTCTATCTCAGTTCAATTTTTAGTATAAGCAATATTTTTGGCAGATTCTTGTACCTCTTCAATAACATCTACAGTATTGCTTGTTTGGTTCATGTATTCAGTGTGATAAAACTCCATTAATGAATCAAATTTATCCTGACTCAATTCCGTGTGTCCATTTTCATACCGCGATAAGTAATACTGAGTGACGGTTGGGTTTGAAGTATTTTGCTCAACTGTCGATTGAGTAAGACCAAGGTTGTTTCGCATTTCTTCCATTGCTTGGTTTACGTTTCCATCAGTTACTGGGAGAATCTTCTCAAATGTATTGGTGTATTCTTCGGCTACTTTATTTAAGTTAGAACAAATTGTTTCTGGCGTCCAATTGACAATAGTATCCATTTGAACGTTTAGAATATTTGCGATTAAACCAATTTCATTTTGATTCCATTGTCCGGATAATGGAATATTGTGTGATTCAGTCACAATTGTATCTCCAATTGCATTTAGTAAAACCGGTGGAGAACGGTCTCCACAATCTCCAGTTTGGAGGAATTCTTTTTGTTCCTCTGTGAGGAAACTGAATTCTGTAGTATTATCCTGATTTACTGTTGTTGTGGTCCAAATTTTTGCTCTATTTTGTGTTTGCTTTACACATTCAATTTCTCCAACTGTATTCAAGTATACAAGTCGGCGTCGGATACTCTGGGGTGAGGTGTTGAGCTTTTCAGCAATTTCGGTAGATTTCTGGAATCCAGAATTAATTAACTCAAGAACTTCTTGTTCACTAGGATTTTCAAAACGACTTAACGAATCAGGGGTTTCAACAGTTTTTGTTGCCATAGTACCGTATCGTATAGGAATGACTACCATAATTAAAAACTATCGGTGACAATTCAAATATATTATATTTAAAGTATGAATTTTACGTCTAAAGCTCTGTATGGGGCGGAAAAATGTTAATCAACATAAAATTTCTTTGTAATATTATTTACGGTCACTGGGTATACACTGAAACCTTCTTCGGAGAGCGTCCTTTCCAATAAGTCATTTTCTTCAGACCGAGTATCATGTAAAAATACGACTGCATAATCCTCATCAGTCTTTTTCACTCTAATTTTATAGTCCGTGACTGAATGAATAACATCTCGAACATCATCATCAATAGCCATATATGAGTATATTTTATAAAACCTCTTATTTTTATTGGTCTTTTATCTATACAGTCGATGAAAGACGATGACTGGCATGTTGGTACTGCCGAAGCACTTTGCCGAAACGGACGCGAAGAATTGCACGTTACCGTGACGAACCGGAGCTGTTCACTTCGGTGATTTTAATATCTTCAACTTCATCTATGGATATCATTGGAGGATTTAAATGATTGCTAGTGTCTTTACTTTCATTAAATGATTCCATAATTGGAAGAGAATCATTTCTAATTTCAGGAATATGTGAAATCACTTCCTTAGTATTCTCTATATCAATATCCTTATCAATAATTGTGTAAATCTCCCGTGGAATCTTGTACTCAATTTTGACTAATTTTTCATTGTTTGCGACAGATTTCAATACATCTTCAATATTCACTGTAATCCGTTCTCGATAAGTTGCCACATGTAATCCGTTTTCTCCAGTATAATGAGAGTTTATGAGAAAGTTCCATTTTTTGTCACTCAGCCAGTCAATCTCAGAGACTATTTCATCCCACTCTTGTATAAATTTTTCACCTTTTTTATTCACTTCATGCATGTACGGTAGGTTTTTATCGGTTTCTTCCGGTAAAATTTCACTAGTTGTTATATCTATACTTATATGTAGGGTATTAGTATTTGGCTTTGAAGATTTTGTTTTAATTTGTACAGAGGTATTCTCATTTACCGCAAAATTCTCGTCAATTTTTTCGTGGGCATTCACGAGTAACGTAAGGATACTGTTTTTCCCGGTTTCGCTAATTAGAGTCATTGTTAGTTTAGATAAACTTGGAAGATACAAAAGAGTTTTTAAATTACATTAGAGACTGTTTGGTCCATAATTTATTAAGTATATTAAATTAAAGTGTTATTTATGGGAACAGTAGAAAATCATATATTAAATGCTCGTCAAGCGAAGAATAACGCAAAAGGAGTATATGAAAGTAAGGATGGGAATGTGTCTGGAGTCATGACATTTTTCAGTCTCAGTATTGAGCATGTTCTAAAGGCATTTCATGCGTATGAAAATGATGGAAGAACTGGATTTCAAGGGCATAATTTGGGGACAATTTTATCTCATATTGAGCATGACTTAGGCAAATATGAAGACTTAATTTGGGAAGTGGATGGCATGCATATTTCGAGTCGATATGATTCAGAGTTCAATACTGACTTGATTAATGATTTTGATTTAATTATGCAAAAACTCATTTCTTTAATTAATTATATTGAAAGAGTCAATAGTTGAAACAAAATATATTAGTATTCCACCTTCCAAGTGAAATTAACGTAAAAATGGTGAAAATTAGCGCCACTAAAGTTGAACAACATCTGAGAAAGATTATTGAAAAAGAAGACAAAGAAATTTCTAAAGCTATTTTATTCGGTTCACAGGCCAGAGGAGATGCAGATGAAACAAGTGACATTGATATTGCTCTTATTGATAAATCATTTGAAGGTACACCTATGTATAAACGTGGAATTTGGGTTAAGAAAAACTGGGATTACATAGATATTGGACCCCTTGAGGTAATTTGTTACACTCCAAAAGAATTCAGAAAACGATTAGATAAGAACGGAGATACAGTACAGGATATAGAAAAAGAAGGGATTAGTTTACTGATTTGAGACGATACGGCCCCTTAATCAAGGAGCAACCCGCGTCAGAGGTGAGCGAGTCGGTGTGGGGTATTTCAATTTAAAAGATAGAAGAACTCCCCGGGACTTGAGACTATTTATCATCGGACAAGGTGAATACCCCGAGGCGATTCATCTTAACCGCTCTTCAATTTCATCTGCTGTATTACGCGGGAGGGTATTTCGAAGTTCTTCGATTTGCTTAGTTAATTCTTCTATTTCGCTTCCCTCTGTTTCTTCCCTTTCAGTGTCTATTTCATCAATATGAACTGTTCTGATGGATTCAGCGCCAAGTCGTAGAAGTTCATCCCAGTTGACTCCAAGTTCTTCTTTCACATTAGATATCTGATTAAAAACTTCAGGACTACACTTAATGTTCTTTCGGGATTCGGCCATGAATCCCAATTGTATCCCAGCCAATTTAATGGTTTTGAAGTCTCTTCTCTTGCTCGAATATCCCTAAGTTTTGATGCAACTCATTCATGTCTTCAAACATGTAAACATCATCACGTTGTTCAAATTTTTGCGTTTCTTCTGTAGCTCGCCATTCATGCGCAGGTATATAAACTCCATTCGCGTCTACTTCTAAAGCGGATTTGATATCACTTCGCATTGAGTTTCCAACTAAAAATACCTCATCAGAATCAAATTGTGAGTTTTCAATTAATCGACCCAAGCACTCAGGTTTACCTCCCATTTCTGTGATATGCGTTTCATTAAAGAAATTATCAAGATTTAACCCATCAACCTTCTTCTGCTGGACTCGTTTATCGCCAGCAGTAATTAAATGCAATTCAAAACCCATCTCATTTAGACGTGTTAGCACTTCTTTAGCTCCAGACATAAATCCTCGATTAGAATATTCATTTGCACTTTTGAAAACAGTATACCCTACTCCCCGAACATGTTCTTCTTCTTTAACTAAGGGATTAGACACAAGCTCATTATATGATTTAACCATTGATTTTGGAAATCTTTCCATTGAGAGACCATATTTTTCTACACTTTTCTGGTCTATCTCTTCAAAGGTCTCTAACGCATGGTCAAACGTAATAGGATAATTGGTTGAAATAAATTCTGCGAAGGTCTCCTTAGCTTTTATGTAATCTTTTCCACATTTCATGAGGGTATCGTCTAAGTCAAATGCAATTAACGTCATCTATATTCCAGAATAGGAAAAAACAATTATAACACTTCCGATATAGAGTGAAAAATACTTAATGCTATTGATAAAATTATATAACCATGGCTTTGAAGATGTCTTATACTCAAAATAAGAGTCCGTTTACCACACAAAAGCAGACTTAAAAAATTCAAATAGCAATCTTAGAGTGCTACTTACAATCACACAGAATCGAGTGATGAAAATAAACGGAGACTCATACTCATCCTTTCCTCTCCAATCGATTGATTCTATTTCATTTAAACACTCTATTAAAACAAACTATTATAAAAACTATGGATTTTTCTTTGCCGCACTTGGAACAGTGGTTTCACTCCTGTGAATTGTTTTGGTAATCCCGAGTGACTACGGTTTCATTTTCATAGATGTACATTGTCTCCACGACTTCTCCGTTCTCATTAAGGCGTTCCATGACAATTGTAGGGTTCCGATTGTTATCTGGGGTTTCATCAGTAACATTTGTGTCTGGAATATCCGTCAGGTCTTCTCCACGCATGAATGCAGACAGTGCTTCTGTTCCTTCTGTATCATCAATGTTTGTTACAGATTGTGAATCTGCATTAACAAGTGAAATAAATGTAATTCCACCGCCGCCATCTTGGACAACGCGGAACTGCCAGTATAACTGCCCCTCTACGACAGTTGGGATGGGCTCACTTGGGGAGAATCGTTCCCAATCAGTTCTATCATTAGCATCGACTACGAAATCAGCAGACTTTCTGGGTCCGTAGAGTGTTGATGAGCCATTTGAACTATAATATACAGATTCTCCTGTCCGAACATCTGTAAACCAGAGTTCGCGGAGGCCTTGAGTGTTTCCAGTTGGTTCTGCGGCTGTGACATATTGGGCTCCGTTTTCTGCCGTTTGGAAGTAGAAGGGTTGTTGGTTATCTTCTCCCGGAACGGATGCAATTGAAATGGTTTGTTCATGTCCACCAATTACAGGTAATGTATCGACAATCCCGGCTCGGTAAGTTGTTGCAGAAACTTGTTGACGGACAAGCCGTGAAGGCATGAGAGGTTGACCATCTAAAGCATCCACGTCTTGTGCTTGTTCAAGTGTATAATGGTTGATGCTTCCGTTCTGATGAATGAGAGCCACTCCACCTTCTTGTGGATGAGAGTACGTTAGTGGTAGAAGATGATGGTGAGGGCGAGTGTATGGGACCATGAGATACTGCTCTCCTTCATGGACAATGGGCCGAATATTGTTATCATGATAATTTACCATCCATGGACCATCAGAAAGAACATGGTTCAGTTTCCATTGGTAATTATCTCGGATTTGCATTCCTCGTCCCACGCGCATATCTCCACGAATAACAGTCACATCTTTCTGAAACGTTTCAGCATTCACTAGGACTGTTCCATTCTGTTTTTCAGCCAGTGTATTCCGGAGACTCCCATCTGGTACTAAATTGGAGCCCCAATACGTCGTATTATTTCGGACCACAATCGCATTTCCTGAAGATTGAAACTGACTCGATTGAAGGCTTCCAGAAGCCCATCGTTCTGCCTGTGCTCTAGTGACTACACGTGGGCGGTCGGCATCTCCTTCATACATTTCGTCAATAGTAGTAGCTGACCCAATTGTTTCCTGTCCCATCGCATGGTTAGATGCAATCCCCATTAATACACCCACAATAACAACAGAAAGTACCATACCCGTTAAAAAGAAACTAAAGGCAGTTTCTCGTAAATCATTAATCTCATGCTGGGAAGGGTCATCACCCAAATTTGTCTTCCACTTGCGATACATCAGAAACGATGCAAGCAGCATAATAAAGGATAACTCAACAATCCAAATTTGTGTATATAGTAGATACACAATTGGCTTAATGAATGGACTAACAGCAACAAGCAAACCAAATCCAACTAAGAAGAGTAATGGTACGCCCAGAAGTTTCTTCATTCTGCTATTCGAGTCCGTATCTGTATCTTCTTCCGACATAGTACATCTATTCTATACAACTTAACGTATAAAAAAATCCCTATCTAGTGTGCTCTTACAAATCAAAAACAAATATGGGGCTTGCTTCATAAATTGTAACATGGCGAAATATTCAACCAATAGAAAAAATAACGCACCTCCAACTGAGGGGGAAACAATCCAGTATAATGGAAATGATGTCGGTGTAATAACTTATTATAGAAATCAACCTGTTTTCGTATGGAAGCAGTCTCCATTAAATATTGAGTCTTCACAAAACAAAACAGCTTATTCAATGTCAATCGGACTGATTGACCTGCTTGAATCAATGGGAGTGAATGAAGTGGATTTACGTGGTGAACTTATCTCACTTTCACAGATTAAAAGAGGTAAAGATATTCTTTGTACAGATTCTCGGTTCGATTCACCACCTGATGAACGACAAAAAGTTATATTTATCTAATCTGAATACCCCTGAACTGTGATTCTCAGAGCTTTATTTTCAAAATTGCGCAAACAGGTGATTTTGATACGTTGTAGGAAAAGAATTATCAATTAATATATTAAACTTGTATTTATGAGTTCCCTTGATTCCACTGAAGATGATGGCCGTATCGAGCAATCCCTTCTAGCAGCCGAAGAAGAAGTTAATTCTGGAGAAAATGTTAATATTGAATCTGTTGTCGATTGTTTAGTAACAGCTTCTACAGCATTATACATGATGAAAGATACTGAAATAGAATTATCCCACGATTCTGCTCACACTGCCATTACAAACAAAAACGGACAAATCGATGAAGAGGCTTTTTACAGGCTTTACTCAAATTTAGATAATATATTAGATTCTACTGAGGAAAATTCTAGAGAAGACTAATATAACTGTACAAACACGCTCCTCCCCTCCCTACTCACTCGCTTTGCTCGTTCCTTGAGGAGGGGAAATCCGCGCTACCGCTTCAGTTGAATTTAATGTTTCCCACAGTCTGGGCATTTATTCGGGTGCGATTTACTTTCATGGTATGACCAAGTATTTCCGCAAGAAGAGCAATCTGCTTTTATATATCCGCAATCGTTACAAATTCGCCCAGTAGCTTCTCGACGCCCCGTAATGTCACAGTCTGAATTAGCAAAGCACATACAAAAAATTATTAGTTATAAGGTTATAAGAATGGTGGTTAACGGAGAGTATCTCATCAGATTTCGAGGCGGATACCAAAAAATTGACCTCAGAGGCGATTGACCTAAGGAGTGGCCCAATCTGGAGTTCTTACAATCTCTCCATTGATATTTGTAACTGTAACTTTACCAGAAAGAGAAACCTCCCGACCACCTAATCCTAATTCTACATTCCATGTGTGTGATTTTATAATTCCAGAATTTGGATTGACTAATAATTCGGATGAAAATTCAGTCACACTAGCGCTTGGTGGAACAGGCGCTCTGAAAGCTGAGCTAAAAATACTTGGGTTTTTAACACTAGTTCCTGTATATTTTACTAATTGAGTTCCATTTTTTGTTATAATTCCATCTCGAACGTACGTAATATTTTCAATTAATATGTTTTGCGCACCTGTTGTATCTGTTTGATTTATATTTGTTTTAGTATCAGATTGAGAATTGTTATTATTCGAATGAATGATTTGTTCACCGTTGCTATACCATTGAGTTATGTTTCCATTATTGTCTTGTCTTTGAATCGTATTTCCCGAGGACTTGTTGACTCTATACGTATTATTAATTGTATATCCACGGTTGGTGACTGAGACTTTGGTTTTGTAGGACTGCTGTTCTAAAAGTGCTTCAGTATGGTTTGATTTAATCTCAGAGTTTAATTCTTTACCATTGTCAAAAATATTAAAATCATAACTTGGAATAGTAGCGCCAGTAAAAACCCATAGAAGAACAGATATGACAATAAGCGTGCTTCCAAAAATAGCTTTATTGCGTTCTTTCATTATATTATATTATTAGAATAGTACATATATGTTTATCGCTGATTATGGTTCTAAAAATTAGACATCCAAAGCGGTCTTTGTGCATTGGTTGTTCCAATGCTAGTGTATTCTATTGTATAATACTGAATAACTTCTCGGCCATCTTCAGTGGTTCCTTGAAGTGTATACTCGATAGTTTGGATTGTCTCATCTTCATTTACATATAACGCAAAATCTCCAGTTTCATCGAATGAAATATCTTCTTTGGGAATTCTGGACGAAGGCTCAATTACATAAGGAGACTCATCCGAAAAACTCTCAGGTCTAAGTTCCAGTTCATGTCGAATAAACGTTTGTGACTGGTTGAACGTTGTTTTTGAGTTAAATTCAGATGCGTTAAGATTTGCAATTAATGATTCTAAGCGCGGATTAGTTACTGTAACTGGAGCCGAATTGGTGTTAATTTCTTCAGTTGAGTTATATATTCCCCCTTTCTTGCTATAAAGAACTGAATTATCAAGATAGTATTCAGAAACTGAATTTGAGTACACTCCCTGTCCACTTACTTGGATATAAGATGTGTCCGACCGTTGGTTTATCCTTGCAATCTCTTGAGAAACTACTTGTTCTTGAGATTGTGGGTAAACCGTTTCTCGCGTGATTGTAAGAGTGTAGCTTGAGGATTGATTCAAATTCTCTAAATGCCTATCATACTTGATTGGAATGTCAACGGACCTCCTTTCAGGAATACTGTATGAAGTCTCAGTTGACGTAGAACTTTCTGTTTGTGTTGGACTAGTTTCAGTTGAAGTTGTTGGATTTGTACTTGGAGAACTGTTATTAAATGCTACAGTTGCCGCATACCCGGCTGCTCCTCCAATTAATAATGAAACTATGAGTACAACAATTAACTTTTTGTACTGGCTATTTTCGAGTTCAAGATTCATCATGATTCAATACATAATTTAGATATTTACTTCTTTTGTTTCTGTGTTAAAGAAAAATCGTAAAATATTATATTACTGGTTGCTAACTAAAAACTGCGATATGAATACCTCAACAACTTCAGAGTCTATGACTGTTAAAATCTGGGAATGTAAAATTTGCTCTAAAAGAAAGAAAGTATTTATCACGAGCCCAAATTCTCCTAAAACTGCAATTGGATGTCTAAAAAACCACATTACTAGCCAAGAAGGCAATGGACATGGGAAACGTTCAGAGTATCCAGAGACTCTAAACATCTCAAATTTACCTAACTGGATTGAGGAAACTGATTGACTTCCTCCTTCGCTTAAAAACGCAAAAATCCCGAGCGTTGTTTCTGCCACTATCTCGGAAACTCTAACCCAGTCATCGATTATAGCGGCTGACTGGAGGTTCCAAACCGCTGTTACTCCTATACTCAGCGTCTTTTGAGTCTAATTTTTGTCATTATACTCTTCCCCCCTCCCCTCCCCCCCACACACTAATAAGGTACTAGTATTAATTATGTAATATGTCTAATAAAAAGACAATCGAAACGGTTCCATTTGAGGTAATCGAGGGTGAAGAACGGAGCGTTCAATCACAAGATGGTAATATCTATGCAGGAGATTGGATGGAAAATATGTTCAAAACTGGAGCGGCTGATGAAATAACAATAGGACATTTTAATGACCCTATTCGTGGTTCTGAAGAACCAGCACAATTGGAGAAGAGTAATTTGTTCCGCCACGTTGCAATTTTTGGGAAAAAAGATTATGGAGCCGAAAAGTTCCATCGAATGCTTTTAGCTCAACTAATTGAACAAGAAGATGGCGTTTTATATTCTTCCACAAATAGGAGGGATATTGTAGAATTAGCACGTCATATTCCAAGGAAACGTATTGAGGACACTGTATGGATTAACCCTGTTTCTGATGATTTCAATGGTTTTAATTTATTTAATACATATACTTCACCCGGAGATGAAGTGCATGAATCAGAAGTTGAAGGGATTTCTACTGTTTTCACTAGAATGCTCAGTGTTGAAGAATTCGATGGGAACGAATTCAAGAATATTATTCAAGAGTCTGTAGAAGTGTTGGTAAACGAGAACAATACATCGGATGAAACTCACACCCCTGAAGTGCTGTACGAGTATTTAGCCTCTGATGAAAAACGAGAGGCTTTCTGTGAAAAATATGCTGATTCCCTTAGTGAAGAAACTAAATACACAATCAGAAATATGAATGATGTATCTATAGACCCATTGTTGAGGAAATTTAACTCCTTCCTTTCGTCAGAAATTTCACACAAGATGTTTGCAGCGAAGGAAGGAGACTCGTTAGGAAAACTTATCCTTGAAAATAAAATTGGATTGATTTACCTTGGAGATATTACCAATGAGACAGATATTAAAAAGTGTAATATGAGTATAATTAGTGGATTAATGGGGTCTGCAATGAGTCAAAAAAGCTTATCTAAAACCGAAAGAGCCCCATTTTTCTGTAGTCTTTGTAATATTGACGAGACAGTTCTCAATGATGATTTCCTCTCTTACGTATTCTCAAAAGCCCGAGGGCTAAATTTTGGAATGATTCTCACTTCAAAGACACTTGATAATATTCCCGAATTAGTACAAAACGGTATGTATGGAAACGTGTCTAATCAACTCACTTTTCGTCCAAATTCTGGGCTAAGCGAAGCTAGTCGCCTTGCTCAGATTTACAATGTTGGCGGAAATGAGATTCTTGAGTTAGAGTCAAATACCTACTTTGGTCGGTTATACAAAAAAGATAATTCTCGTACAGATGCACTTCGAATTTCAAGCCTCTGGCCTCCAGTTCCATACTGGACTTTCAAGGATGTAGAAGACCTAATAATATCAGATTCAGAGAATGAGAACTGAAATCCAACCACAATTGACCTACCCTACTCGCTCACGACGCTGGTCGCTCTTTGAGGACAGTGGATTAGCCTTCCGAAATTAAATTTTGGCATTTGGGACATCCATATTCAGTGTATTTGTGGTCTCCACAGAATTCACATCTTTTTTCTTCTGAACGTATTGTTGAAAGTAGTTCGTCTCCGTTTGATTCACTATCCGGAAGTTTGATGTAATCTTCTGGGTAAGAATCGGTAACTAAACATTCTCCCAGAGATTCAAACGAATCCGACGCAATATCAACCACGTACGTAATTTCCTGAAAAACCACCTCAATCCAATAGTGGACTAATCCACCAAGCTCATCAACAGAATCTAAATTTTGAGGGTTCACACCCTCAACAATTAGTTCATCTGCAACTCTTTCTGTAGTCCCTTCAATCAACTTTGGGTCAAACCCATTATTCTGTAGTAAATTTATGCAAACATAAGAATTATCGAAACAGTATCCAATGAGGGGAAAAGTAGAATTATATCCTGAATGATGAGTGCCCTCAAGCCTCTGCTCACGTGCAGTTTGGGCTATTGATTGTATTTTTTCCATAGTAAATAGTCAACCGGTATTAGTATAAAACTTACTATGTTATAATTGTATTTGACCAGTATATAATTAGGGTCAGAAACTCACTATTACAATATGGTTCAAACCAAAACTCAGAATAAACAAGAAGTTTTAGATAATAATGATATTCCACTTACTCACTCCTGTGGTGGAAAATTCGTTCACACAATCACAAAAACCGAAATCCTGTATAGCTGTCAAAAATGTGGATTTGAGGATATTGAACGACGACGGTGACTGTATTCAACATCGTTACCTATAAATTGATGACCACATAAGAAGCAAGTGTCGTTAAACAAAATTCTGGGTTCTGGCCCAGAAGACGCCCGCCACGGGTGACGACCGTGAAACGGTGGACTTCCGACCGTAAACAGGAAGGCTCGCCCCCGTAGTAAGTAAGGACAAGTGTCGAAGCAATCGACAATCTGAGCCGAGGGGCGGAAATCACTAGAACTAAGTTCAAGATGGTCTGTGGGCACATCTTGAACGTACGTGGTGTCGTGGACCACTGGTGTTCGCTTCCGCCCACAAATCGAAACGTGGCTTCTTAAGTTTCAGCAGAATACAAGATGGAGCCTCCGGCCTCAAGGAGCAACCGGAGGGAGCGAGTAAGATATGGTAGTTTACGGAAAATTCGAGGCGAAAAGCTTCGGCGCTTCAGGGCGGGGATGAAGACGACCAACAGTATTCAACCGCCGACGATGGCATAGACGGGGTTCCAACGCAACTTTAAGGCGTCTTGACATGATAGTATGCATAGATAGTAAATAGTACCCGTCACGCGAAATACGAACTCTACTAACACATAGTGTGCGTGCCAAAATACCGGCGTTCGCACCTAAAGGAGAAGACAGAGGAATCCTCGTGCTTTAGCGCGGGGAGGATGTCAATACAAGTCTTCCAGTAGTATTTGTTCAGATTCTTCCAAAGCTGTTACGGCACTACCACCAGAACCGTCACCTACTATTGACAGCATTTTCTTAGCCATCAAAATGTGATAGAGCGATTCTAAACGATTTTCACGCACCTCTTGTTCTGTTATTTTAGTCATATGAATTATCTCATTTAGAAATTATGACCCTTGAATGTATAACTATTCTGCTTTTGAATGAATACAAAGTCCTCCTCTTGATTTTTCAGACGAAGAAGAAAAAGAGGGGCCACCTATACGCTTCGTTTTTCGGATTTAATTAATACCCAATCTAATTTGTGCTGAGGTTAAATGATAATCGGTAATTTTTTTATAAAACACTTGTAATTTGGATATATGGATGAGCAAAAAATTGCAGACTCACTTGGTAA
>Ga0102936_1000396_pt1 | contig 17190 bp, 14 predicted proteins | sample SalPon2_A_H2O_MG_FD_78502 | JGI IMG/M metagenome (GOLD analysis project Ga0102936, IMG submission 78502) | Salt pond water microbial communities from South San Francisco under conditions of wetland restoration - Salt Pond MetaG R2_A_H2O_MG | ecosystem: Environmental > Aquatic > Non-marine Saline...
CAAGGACGGGACGATGTACGAGCCGTACCCGCCGGAGACGGTGGGCCGCGAGCGGCGGCTCGTCCTCGGCAAACACGCCGGCCGCGCGGGCGTCAAGGCCGCGCTCGCCGAGCACGACGTCGCGGTCGACGCCGACGAGCTGAGCGCGGTCGTGAGCCGGGTGAAGGAGCTCGGCGACCGCGGGAAGCGCGTCACCGACGCCGACCTGCTCGCCATCACCGAGGACGTGCAGGGGCGCGAGCGCGACCGCCGCGTCGAACTCGTCGACCTCTCGGCCACCTCCGGGGGGAACCTCCCGACCGCGTCGGTCCGGCTCCGGGTCGGCGACGACGAGCGGGTCGCCTCCGGCACGGGCGCCGGTCCCGTCGACGCCGGCCTCGAAGCCGTGCGCGCCGCGCTGGCCGGCGACGCGGCGGGCGAGGGCGTCTCCTTCGACCTGGACTCCTACCACGTGGACGCGATCACGGGCGGCACCGACGCGGTCGTCACCGTCGAGGTCGACCTCTCGCGGGGCGACCGCTCGGTCTCGGTCTCCTCCACCGACGCGGACATCACCCGCGCCAGCGTCGTCGCGATGGTCGACGGGCTCGATCGCCTGCTCTCGGCCGCCGCCGAGGACGGGTCGGTCCCGGACGCGGCCTCGCTCGCGGACGACTGACGCCGACAGAACTCGCCGTTCTTCGGTCCGTTATCGCTGTTTTCGGTCTGTTATCGCTGTTCTCCGACCCGTTACCGCTGCTCGCCGCGCAGCCACGCGTAGTCGCAGGCGTCGAGTTTGAACGTGACGCCGCCCTCCGCGACGTAGTGCTCGCCGTCGCCGACGACGTGCTCCACCGTGTCCGAGTCGACGTCGAACCCGACGATCTCCTCGCGGTACTCGTCCGCGAGGTTGTGCGCGCAGAGCAGGACGGTCCCGTCGCGATCGAACCGGTGGACCCGCGTCTCCTTGTGGTCGGTGTCGAGCGCGCGGTAGTCGCCGCGCGCGATCTCGGGACACGCGTCGCGGGCCGCCACGAGCGCCTCGACCCGCGCGAGCAGCGAGTCGGGGTCGTCGCGCTGGGCGGCGACGTTGACGCGGTCGTAGGCGTACGCCCCGTCGTCGATCACCGGGTTGTAGCACTCCTCGGGGGCGGCCGTCGAGAAGCCGCCGTTCTCCGAGCCGTCCCACTGCATCGGCGTCCGGACGGCCTCGCGCTCGGGGAGCGAGAGGTCCGATCCCATCCCGATCTCGTCGCCGGACTGGAGGGCGACGGAGCCGGGAAGCGCGAACAGCAGGCTGTGGGCGACGGCGATCCGGTCGCGGTCGCCGCCGTACAGGTCGGCGAGCCGGAGGCGGTGGCCGCGCTCGAAGATCCACGAGTCGCCGTCGTCGTCGCCGAAGTACTCGCGGGCGTGGTCGAACGTCTCCTGGGGCAGTTTCAGCAGGTTCCACTCGTCGTGGTTCCGCAGGAAGTTCACCCACCCGCCCACGTCGGAGACGTCCGGGACGATCTCCTCGGCGCGCTGGATCGGCCACGTGTCCTTCACGCCGACCGCGTACGTGAGGTGCGCGTTCATCACGAAGTTGAACTGGAGGTGGAACGCCTCGCCGTCGCCGAAGTAGTAGTCGAGGTGTTCCGGCTCGTCGTCGGCCTCGGCCAGCAGCACCGCGTCGTCCTGCTCCGCCTCGACGACCCGGCGCATCTCCTTGAACAGCTCGATGGAGTCGCCGAGGTCGGTCTCGTCGAGGGTGGTCGCGTTGTGGCCCTTCGGCATCAGCATCGGGTGGGCGGCGTCGATCCGGAACCCGTCCGCGCCCTGGTCGAGCCAGAACCGGAGCACGTCGTACAGCTCCTCGCGGACCGCGGGGTTCGCGACGTTGAGGTCGGGCTGATGGCCGTAGAACTGGTGGAAGTAGTGTTTCCCGGCGGCCTCGTCGTGCGACCAGACGCCGTCCTCGTACTCGGGGAAGATGTTGCCGCGGTGGTGGGCGTCCTCCAAGCGGCTCGTCCACAGGTAGTAGTCGTGGTACTCCGACTCGGGGTCCTCGCGGGCGCGCTGGAACCACTCGTGCTCGTTCGAGGTGTGGTTGAAGACGAGGTCGGTGACGATGCGGATCCCGCGGTCGTGCGCTTCGTCGGCGAACTCGCGGAAGTCGTCGAGGCTCCCCAGCCTGTCGTCGACGCCGTAGTAGTCGGCCACGTCGTACCCGTTGTCACGGAGCGGACTCGGGTAGAACGGGCGGACCCAGAGGGCGTCGACGCCGAGCTCGTCGAGGTAGTCGAGCCGCTCGATCGCGCCTCGGAAGTCCCCCCACCCGTCCCCGTCGCTGTCGTTGAACGTCTTGATGTCTAACGAGTAGATCGTCGCGTCCTCGTACCACGCCGGGTCGCTCATGCATTCGAGTATGGAACCCGGGGAGTGGTTTCTTGCGATTCCGTCGGCGCCGCGGTCGACCGCTTTCGGCCGGTCGCCGGCGACCGTCGAACCGCCCTCACCGGTCGCGTCTGACGAGGTTTTTAAGCGACGACGCCCCAACGTCGGTCGTGAGCGTCGTCGTCGCGGTGAAACCCTCGGCGCGCAAGCGCAACGCGAAGGTCGGGCGCCTCGTCTTCGAGGACGGCCCCCGCCACGCCTTCGAGAGCCGCGCGGCCGCGGAGCGCTGGGCGGCCGACCTCTCGACGGGGGACGGCCACGTCTGGGTCGCGAGCGCGCACCCGCGAGACGACGACGAGGTCGACTGCTACCTCGTCTCGCGAGCGACGAACGCGAAGTTGGAGGCGGCGTACGACAAGCGGCGCCGCCGACTGCGCGGCGACCCCGGGTCCGAGCAGGAGTCGCTCGGCGGCGAGTCGTAGCCCGGTCGCGGTCGGTTCGGCGCGCGGCCCGCCGCGCTCGTCCCGACCTCAGTCACTCCTCGACGATGTCGTCGCGGTACCCCTCCACCGTCTCCATCACCGCCTCGCGGTCCGCCTCGTCGACGTCGAACTCGCGGAGCGCGCCGTCGAGGTGGGCCGCGATCGCGTCGAACTCCGCGTCCGTGATCCCCATCGTCTCGTGAGCGGTCCGCATGTCGTCGCCCTCGTACCGCATCGGGCCGCCGGTGACCGCGCTCAGGAACTTCGTCTGGTGGGAGCGCTGGTCGACCATGTCCACGTCGTCGAAGTGGTGTTTCACCCGTTCGTCGGCCAGCACTCGGTTGTAAAACTCGTTGACGACCGCACCGACCGCCGGCTCACCGCCGAGACGGTCGTACAGCGTCGCGTCTGGCATACGAACAGATCACGTCGGCGGCGTATGGCTCTTTCGCAGACCGCGCCGCTACGCGGTGCGGAATCGAGAGAAGCGCCGAGGCGGAGATTTGAACTCCGGTGTCCGAATGGACAGTAGATTTCGAATCTACCGCCTTGGCCAGGCTAGGCTACCTCGGCTCACTTTCAGGTTGACCGGTTCCGCTGTTATGCGTTTCGATCGCCGGCGACGAGTGCCCCGCCTTCGAGGAGGCGACCGCCGCCGCTGCCAACGCTTTTTGAGGCGGCCGCCGTGCGGTCGGTATGGACGTCCCCGAAGCGGCCGCGACCTGCTCGCGCGTCGTCGACGAGGTCGGCGGCGCGGTCGTCGCCGACCGCGAGTTCCTCGACCGCGTCACCCTCGGCATCCTCGCCCGCGGTCACGTCCTCTTGGAGGACGTGCCCGGCACCGGCAAGACCCTCTCGGCGCGCTCGTTCGCGACCGCGCTCGGCCTGGAGTTCTCCCGGGTGCAGTTCACCCCCGACCTCCTCCCCGCCGACGTCACCGGGACGAACGTGTTCGACGAGCGCGACGGCTCCTTCGCGTTCTCGCCCGGTCCGATCTTCGCCAACGTCGTGCTCGCCGACGAGATCAACCGCGCGCCGCCGAAGACGCAGGCCGCGCTGCTGGAGGCGATGGAGGAGGGACAGGTGACGGTCGACGGCGAGACGCACGCCCTCCCGGAGCCGTTCTACGTGATCGCGACGCAGAACCCCGTCGAGAGCGAGGGCGCGTTCCCGCTCCCGGAGGCCCAGCTCGACCGGTTCGTGATCAAGACCTCGATCGGCTACCCCGACGACGACGGCGAGGTCGAACTGCTCCGCCGGCGCGCCGGTCGCGCCGAGCAGGCCCCGACGGTCGACCGCGTGCTCGACGCCGACGCCGTCTCGGCGCTCCGCGAGGTGCCCGAATCGGTCCGCGTCGACGACGACCTGCTCGGGTACATGGCCGCGCTGGTCCGCGCGACCCGCGAGGACCGCCGCGTCGACGTGGGCGTCTCGCCGCGCGGCACCCAGCGGCTGTTCGAGACCGCCCGCGCCGCGGCGGTCGTCGCCGGCCGCGAGTTCGTCACCCCGGACGACGTGAAACGCGTCGCGGAGCCGACGCTCGCGCACCGGCTCGTGTTGACGCCCGACGCCGCCGTCAACGACGTCGACAAGCGCGACGTGATCGCCGACGTGCTCGACCGCACCGCGGTGCCGACGGTCGAAGCGTCCGAGCGCTGACGCTCATTTAAAAAACCCGCCCCGCCCGAAGCCCGCTACTCCTCGTCCCGCTCCGCGAGCAGTTCGGTCGCCGTCAGCAGCGACTCCAGTTCGACGTCGTGCTCGGCCAACAGCTCCGCGGCGCCCTCCTCGCGGTCGACGACGACGAGCACGCGGTTCACCGTCGCGCCCGCGTCGCGGAGCGCCTCGACGGCGTCGACGGCGGACTGGCCGGTCGTGGCGATGTCCTCCAGCACGACGACCTCCTCGCCCTCGTCTAACCGCCCCTCGATCCGATTGCCGGTGCCGTACTCCTTCGTCTGCTTGCGCGCGATGACGTACGGACGGCCCATCTCGGCGGCCGTCACGGCCACCAGCGGGACCGCGCCGAGCGCGACCCCCGCGAGCTTCGCGTCCGCGTCCGCGAGCCGGGCCGCGAACGCCTCGCTCACGAGCGTCAGCGCGTCCGGGTCGGTCTCGAACAGGTACTTGTCGACGTAGTAGTCGCTGGTGCCGCCGTGCGAGAGCTCGAACTCGCCGAATCGGACGGCGTCGGCCGCCCGAAGCGCGGCGATGAGCTCGCTCCGTCGCTCGTCGTCGGTCATACCCTGAGGGGGCGGGCCGGCGACCATAAACGGGTCGGAACGCCGCGGCGACGACCGACCGCCCCGGAGGGGGTTCGTCCGCCGGCGACGGTCGACTGTCGGCACCGCGCCGCGGGCGGCCGGATCACCGCGCCGCGGGAGGCCGGATCACCGCGCCGCAGGCGGCCGGATCACCGCGCCGCGGGCAGCCGGAGCGTGACGGTCGTTCCCGCCCCGTCGATCCCGGGACCGAAGGCGACCTCGCCGCCGTACGCCTCGGCGATCCAGGCCACGATCCACAGCCCGATGCCGGTGTTGTGGGTGAGCTGGGTCACCTCCCGCTCGCCCGTGATCACCGCGCGGACGCCGTCCGGAACGCCGGGGCCGTCGTCCGCGACGTGCACGGCGATGACCCCGGCGTCCGGGTGGCGCTCGGCGGTGATCGCCACCCGCGTCGCGTCGCTCCGCGAGTGGACGACGGCGTTCTCGACGAGGTGCCCGACCGCCTCCTCCAGCCGGTCGTCGCCGCGGACGACGATGTCGTCCCGCACGCTGACGTCGATCCGGGCCTCGGGGAACCGCTCGGCGTACTCGTCCCGGACCGCCGCGGCGACTCGCCCCACGGACACGGGCGTGGGGTCGCTCACGGTCCCCTCCTTGACGACGCGCCTGATCCCGGCCGCCCCCTCCGCGAGGTCGGCGAGCCGCTTCCCCGTCGTCTCGATCCGCTCGGCGTAGTCCGCGATCCGCTCGTCGTCGGTGTCGCTCGCTATCTCGCTCGCGAAGCCGAACACGACGTTCAGCTCGTTGCGGAGGTTGTGTCTGAGGATGCGGTTGACGACCCTGAAGTACCGCTCGCGACGCCGCCGGTCGGTGATGTCGGTGTAGATGCCGAACGCGCGGCGCCCGGCCGTCGTGTCGTAGGCGAAGCCCCGGAAGAGGAACTCGCGCACCCCGTCGACGGTCCGCCGGCGCACCTCCGCGGTGACGAACCCCTCGTCGCGGACCCGTTCGTCGATGGTCCGTCCGCTCGTCTCGCCGTCTCCGCTCCCTTCCCCGGTCTCTTCGCCCATCCCCGAGAGGCGGTCGTCGCCGATGTCCAGCGCCGCGATCGGCCGGCCGCGGAGCGCGGCCGGGTCGTATCCGAACTGCGACGCGAACGCGGAGTTGATCCTGGCGACCACCGTCCGCTCCGGCTCCAGGGCCACCTCCATCACCGGGTCGGGAAGCCGCTCGAACAGCCGGTCGAACCGGTCCTGCTCCCGGGACAGCTGCGTCTCCGTCCGGCGGAGATCGGTCGTGTCGGTCAGCGAGGCGACGACGCCCCGAGACCCGTCGGACAGCGGCGAGAGGCGAAGCTCGGCGTGCCGCTCTCGGGCGTCGTCGCCCCGTCCGAGCGTGATCTCCACCTGTCGGACCCGCTCGGCCCGCACGTCGTCGCTCGCGTCCGGGTCCTCGGGGTCCGCGCTCTCGCCGCCGCTGACCCGGTCCACCGCGGCGGCGACCCGGTCGTCGTCCGGCTCCGACAGCACCTCGCGGAGCCGTCTCCCGACGAGCGCCACCGAGGTCGTGTCGAGCCACTCCGCGAACGGCGCGGTGGCGTACGTCACGGCGCCGTCGGCGTCGAGCACGCAGACCATGTCGTCGACGTTCTTGAGCGCGTTCTCGTAGGTCCGGAGGGTGTCCTGTCGCCGCCGGGCGTCCAGCGTCGCCGTCGCGTTCATCGCCAGCAGCTCGACGATCGAGACGTCGGACTCGTCGAACGCGTCCGGCTCGAGCGATCCGACGATGAAGACGCCGTGGTCGCCCATCGGGACGCCGATCAGCGAGCGCATGCCGTGGTACTCGCGGTCGTCGACGCGGTCCGCGAGGTCGGACCACACCCGCGACTCCCCGGACTCGTACACCTCGCCGACGATCCCCTCGCCCGGCGCCCGCGGTCCGCGGTCCGCGAACCGGTCGCCGACCCCGCCGCTGGTGGCGACGAGCCGCAGGACCCCGTCGCGCTCGTCGAACAGGCGGACGCCGCTTATGCCGTACCCGAGCACCTCGTCGGCGGCGTCGACGAGCCGGTCGGCGACGGCGGCCGCGTTCGGGTCGCGCTGGAGGCGCTCGGCGGTGCGCAGGAGCCGTTCGAGCGTCTCCTCGCGCCGGCGCTTGTCGGTGACGTCCGAGAAGAACACCGACAGCCCGTCCGGCGAGGGGTACGCCGTCACCTCGGTCCAGAGGTCGAGGGGCTCGTAGTGCTCCTCGAACGACACCGGCTCCTGCGTCTCCATCGCCCGCCGGTAGTTCGACTCGTACGTCTCGCCGATCGCGTCCGGTAACTCCTCCCAGACGTTCGTGCCGAGCAGCTCGTCGGCGGGGCGGTTGAGCAGCCCCGCGGCCTTCTCGTTGACGTAGGTGAACCGCCAGTCGTCGTCGAGCGCGAAGAACGCGTCGCCGATCCGCTCGAGGGTGTTCTCCAGCCGTTCGACCGCCGCCTCGCGCTCCTCGCGGGCCGCGCGTCGCTCGAACGCCCGCCCGAGCCAGTCGGCGAGCAGCTCGACGAACAGGCGCTCCTGGGCGGTGAAGGGCCGGTCCCGGCTCGTCTCGTCGACGAAGCAGAGGCTGCCGACGACCTCGTCGTCGACGACGATCCGCCCGCCGATGTAGCTCCCCAGGCCGAACAGCTCGTGGGCCGGATCGCCCTCCCACCCGGCGGCGGCGGGGTCGGTGAACGCCGCGACGCCGTCGTCGGCACCACCCGACCCCGCTGGCTCGGGGTCCGCTCCGGCCGCCCCGTCCGCGCCGACCGTCCGCCGGCAGTAGGTGTTCGCCAGCGGGAGCGAGCCGTCGTCGTCGACGACGCCGCGCTCGATCAGCGAGTCGAGCAACTCCGTCCCGCCTCGGTGCCGGCGGACGGTGAACCGGTCGTCGGTCGTCTCCGACGCGTACCCGATCGAGAGGCCGAGGCGCTCGCGGCCGAGGTCGAGCAGCGCGTCGAGTTTCGCCTCGAGGTCGGCGCTCCGGTCGGAGACGACCCGAACGAAGCGCTCGAGGAACCGATCGTCAGCGTCGCCCTCGATCGCGCCGGGCGCCCCCGCGCCGCCGGCCGCCGGTCGGTCGGCGTTCGCGTCGTCCCGTCGACCGAGCGCGTCGATCCGGTCCGCGAGCGTCTCGTCGTCCTCGCTCAGCCGCCGGCCGGAGACGTACTCGATCCCCAGCCGGCCCGCGTCGATCGCCGCGTCGGGGTCGTCGTCCGCTGAGTACGCCAGGGTCGGCGCGTCGGGAAACCGCTCTCGGACGCGCCGCAGTCGTTCGGCGTCGGCCGCGGCGGCCGACCCGAGACGGACGACCACGACGGGGGTCGCTTCGGGCTCGGCGCGCTCCCGAACGACCTCGCTCGACGTGACCCAGATCATCTCCGCCGGGAGCGCCGTCCACGGCGCGCTCGGCAGCCCGGCGCGGTCGCCGACGTGGACCGTGGGTCGGTCAGCGGCCATCGGCTCCGCGGGTCCGGCCTCGGACCCTGCCGCGCTCGGCGGCGCGGAGACCGACGGGCCCCGACGCCGCGGGCCGTCGGTCGCGTTCGCGCGTCCTACTCATAGGGGGAGTTTCGATACCGTATGTATAACCGTTCTCCTCGGATTTTCGCTCTGCGATATTTACCGGTTAAAATTCGACGCGCGTCGCGTTCGCGCACGTTTCCGGCCCGGCCGTTGGCCGACCCGTCGCGCCGGCCCGCCCCGCCGCGAAGCCGAACTCGTCGCTACCGGTCGATCCCGGCCCCGCCCTCGACGACGCCGGCCACGTCCTCGGGGGTTATCACGGCGACGTCGCCGCCGATGGTCCGCTTCAGCGCGGCGGCCGCGGCGGCCCACTCCAGTCCCTCGGCGACGCCGCCGCCGTCGAGCCGCCTCGCGAGGTACCCCGCGACGAAGGCGTCGCCGGTGCCGATGGCGTCGAACGTCTCCGCGTCGAAGACGCCCTGCTCGTGCACCGAGCCGTTCCGCAGGGCCACCGCCCCCTTCGACCCGCGCGTGACGACGACCGTGTCGAAGCCGAACTCGGAGGCGAGGCCGTGGGCGATCTCGACCGCGTCGCCCTCGCGTCCCAGCACCTCGCGGGCGTCGCGCTGCGGGACGAACAGCGTGTCGACGTGCGCGAACAGGTCCTCGTACGCCTCGCGCGCCGCCGCCGGCTCCCAGAGCTTCGCCCGGTAGTTCAGGTCGAACGAGCGCGTCGCGCCGGCCTCGCCCGCGGCGCGGAGGAGCGCGGTCGTCGTCTCGGCGGCCCGGTCGGAGAGCGCCGGGGTGATCCCGGTCGTGTGGAAGCGCTCCGCCGACTCCAGCGCGCCGGTCGGCAGCTCCCCCGGCTCGGCCGTCGTGATCGCGGCGTCGGCGCGGTCGTAGATCACGGCCGTCCCCCGCGGCTCGCCGCCGTGTTCGAGGTAGTAGGTCCCGACGCGGCTCGACTCGGGGTCGGCCCACGCGACCCCCGTCCGGACGCCGTGGCTCCGCAGTTCGCCGACGACCCGCCGACCCAGCGGGGACTCGGGGAGCTTGGAGAGCCAGACGGCGTCGGCGCCGAGCCGCGCCGCGCCGACCGCGACGTTGCTCTCCGCGCCGCCGGCCTGCACCTCGAACGTCTCGGCGGTCTCCAGTCGGTCCCCGCGCGGCGGCGAGAGCCGGAGCATCGTCTCGCCGAACGTCACGAGGTCCGTCACGCCGACCGCCCCCCCGTCGCGGTCGCGGTCGGCGCGGTCGCCGCAGTCGCTGTGATTCGCATACCGGTCCGTTGACGGGAGCGTACAAAAGGGCAGGCGATCGCCGGCAGCGGCTCCCGCCCCCCGCGCCGCCCTCACCGGAGCGTCGACGCCAGCACCACCGCGCCGAACAGCAGGAGGGCGAGGGCCGCGACCGGCTGCGACCCGGCGGCGGCGAGGTAGACGCCGTAGACCACGCCGACCGAGAGCCCGCCGGCGAGCAGAGTCGTCCCCGCGTGAACGGCGACGTTCCGGCGGGTCCGGGCGTCGCGACCGACCTGCTCCCCGACCGAGAGGCCGTGGTCCGCGACGTCCCAGGCGACCGCGAGGGCGACCCCGCCGACGAGCAGGGGTTCGACGCCGGCCCCGCGGTACCCCGCGACCGCGAGTCCGACGACGCCGACGCCGGCCCCCCACGAGAGGGCTCGGTACGACCGGCGGACCGACCCCCCGGCGAGGCCGACCGTCGCGAGGGCGAGCAGGGCGCCGCCGATCGGCGAGGCGATCAGCGCCGCGAGGGTCGCGATCCCGGCCGCGACGAGGCTCGCGACGACGGCGAGCGTCGGCGGCCCGGCGTCGCGCTCGGGTCGGTCGACCGGGTCGCGGTCCCCGTCCCCCTCGCCCGGCCCGGTCGCGCTCATCGCGACCACCTGCTCGTCGCCCGCGCGACCGCGACGGGGAACGACTCGCCGTTCCACTCGACCGCGCGGATCCCGGCCGACCGAAGGTCGCGGACTCGCTCGCGGCGCTCGAACCCGACGAGCCGCTCGCCCGGCGTCCCCGCCGCGGTGACGTCCGGCGAGAGGACGGTGACGAGGTGCCCGTGCGCGTCGATCCGGCGCGCGATCGACGCCGCCGCGTCGTCGACGAGCGGGGTGAAGAAGAGCACCTGCGCGTCGGCCGGGAGCCGCCGCCGGAACCGGCGGAGCCACAGCGACCGGTAGAACCGCTCGCCGCTCGGGGTCGGCGCCAGCGCGGGGTCGGTCGCCAGCGTCTCGCGCCCCCGCGCGGCGTGCGCCGTGCCGGCGCCCGGCGCGAGCCAGCAGTCCACCGGGCCGAGCGCCGCGACCCCGACGCGGTCGCCGCCGTCGAGGAGCGCGCGGAACGCCTGCCCGGCGGCGCCGACGCTCGCCTCGACCGCGGTCTCCGCCGCCGGCTCCGGGGCCGCGTACGCCGACTCGCGCGCGTCGATCAGGAGGACGACGGTCGCGGCGCGCTCCTCGCGGAGCTCCACGGTCGCCAGCTCGCCCGTCCGCGCCCGGCGGTTCCAGTCGACCCGCTTGAGCGGGTCGCCCCGACGGTACTCGCGGGTGGCGTGGAACTCCACGCCCGACCCGCCGACGTTCGTGGGCATCCGGCCGTGGTACCGCGTCGTCAGCCCGCGGAGCGGGAGGTCGCCGCCGGCGCCCAGCTCCGGGGTACAGGTGACCCGCGCGGGGTCGACCGGGTCGATCGCGGTCGTCCGCTCGCGCGACCCCGACGGGTCCCGAGCGATCGCCGTGAGCGCCTCCCACTCGTGCTCGCCGCGGCTCGCGCGCACCGCGTACTCGAACGCGACCGCCGCGCCCGGGCGGAGCGCGGTCGCGACGCGGGCGGGGCCGTCGACGACCTCCAGCCCCGGCGGCACCCCGTCGACGAGCCGGAGGTCGGCGAGCGGCGCGTCGCCGACGTTCCGCGCCCGGACCGTGACGGTCACCTCGTCGCCCGGCTCCGGGGTCCCGTCGCTCACGGTTCGGCGCACGTCCAGCGTCGCGGCCGGCGCCTCGCCGACGCCGGCGTAGAGGGCGTAGCCGACGCCGACCGCGCCGAGGAGGACGAGCCCCGGCCGCCGGGCCACGACCCCGACGCCGACGACGGCGAGCGCGATCCCCCGGATCCCCTCCCAGCGCCCCGTCTCGATCTCCCGGCGGACCCGGCGCTCGGTCGCGTCGCCCCCCTCGCTCTCCCCGGACTCGCCGCCCGACGCGCTCCCGTCGGCGTCGCCGGCGGCGGCTCGACTCATCGCTCCCGCCCCCGCGTCGGCGCCGCGTCGGCGCCGCCCCGGCCCCCGCCCTCGACGCGGTCGAGCGCGTCGACGGCGGCCCGGAGGCCGAACTCGTAGCGCGAGCGCCCCGAGACCACCGCCCGGAGCCGGACCCGGACCGGGTACGACGAGCGCCGCGCGAGGAACGCGGCGGCGGTCGCGTCGTCCGTCCAGTCGCCCGTCTCCACGAGCCGGGCGGCCGTCTCACGCGACACGTTCCGGCCGCGGGCGACGGTCGCGACCGCGACCTCCCGGACCCGGTCGCGGAGCTGGCGGCGCGCCCGGTGGCCGCCGAGGGCGGGGCCGGTCGCGCGTTCGATGCGCTCGTCGAGGTCGGCGCCGGGGACCGCGGCCGGCGCCCGCCGCTCGGGGTCGCCGGGGGACGCCGCCTGCCGCCGTCGCCCCCTGCGGGCGTTCGCGTACCTGACGCCCTGGGCCACGCCGAGCGCGCCGATCAGCGTGACCACCGTCGTCGAGGGGTCCAAGGCGGCCGCGACCCCCCGATCGACGGCGGCGACGAACCCGACCGCGACGGCCGCGACGCCGACGGCGACGAGCGGGCGGACCACTACTCGTCACCCCCGTGGCGCTCCTCGATCCGCCGGAGGGCCGCCGCGGCCCGGCGCTCGCGCTCGGCGGTCGCCTCCTCGCCGCCGTACCGCACGCGTTCGAAGGCGGCGGTGAGGTCGGCGACCGGCTCCTCGTCGACGCCGGCGTCGACGGCCGCGGCCGCGAACTCGGCTGGCGTCGAGGAGGCGGGCCGGTCCACGTCGAGGGCCTCGGTCATGTCGCGCCACGCGCGGTACACCTCGTTGTCGGCGTCGGACCGCTCGATCCGGTCGGCCGCCTCGCCGGCGACCCGCCCGACCGCCCGGAGGTCGGGCTCGTCCGGCTCGTCGTCGTCGCTCTCGGCCGCGGCCTCGCCGACTCCCGCCTCGTCGTCGCCCCCGGCGCCGAGGAGGACGGCGACGCTCGCGACGAGCGCGGCGACCACCACCAGCGCGAACAGCAGCTCCGGCGTCGAGGCGGCCCCCTCGCCGCTCCCGAGGCCGCCGCCCCCGCCGCCCTCGGGGAGGATCCCGCCCTCGCCGGGGCCGACGAGGCCGAGCACGAACTCGAACCCGTCCCCGGCCGGCCCGCAGGTCGAGAGCAGCCACCCGAGGACGGCGACCGGGAGCCCCAGCGAGCCGACCACGGCGCCCGTCGCGAGGGCCGAGCCGGTGTCGCGGTAGACGAGGCCCGTGACCGCGAGGAGGACCGCCGCGAACGCCAACAGGGCCGGCGGCTCGCGCAGGAACTCGTAGCACACGGGGGGCAGAGAGATGACGCCGCCGCCGCTCGGCGTGGGCGACATCCCGGCGTCGCCGCTCTCGGCGCCCGTCCCGCCGCCGGCGCCGGCGCCGCCGAACCCGCCGCCGCCGAGGCTCACGGCGGAGTCGAGGGTCGCGGCGGCGACGCCGAGCGCGACGACCGCGAGGAGGGCGAGGAGGACCGCAGCGAGGGTGTCCCGCTTCACGTCCGTGGATACGCCGCGCCGCATCAATAGCTTTCGGCGGGAGCGGACGGAGCGGGTCGCGGGGGCCGACCCGCCGCGAGCGGCTCAGTCCGCCGACCCGTCGACGTCGTCGTCGAGGGGCGTCGACGGGAACAGCGCGTCGACGTCGGGGTCCGGGTCGACGAGCCGGTAGTCGGTGCCGTCCCGCTCGACGACCCCCGCGTCGGCGAGGTGGTCGAGGTGGGCGAACGCCTCGCCCGGCCCGTGGAGCACGTGGATGTCGACCAGCTCGCCGAACAGCTCGGCCGACACCTCCCACGCCGTCGCGGGGCCGCCGTCGGCGAGGACGTCGATGACGCGGCGCGTCCGGTGGCGGTGGTGGTCCAGGATCGTCGCGGCCCGGCGGCTCGGGTCGTCGATCCGGTCGCGGTGGCCCGGGTGCGCGGCGTCGACGTCGCGCTCGACGACCCGCGCGAGGCTCCGGGCGTACGCCGCGAGCGGCGCGTCGACGCGGACGTCCGCGCCGCCGACGTTCGGCGTGTACTTCGGGAGGAGGGCGTCGCCGGTGAACAGCTCTTCCGGGGCGGTCGCCGGGTCGCGGGGCGCCCTGTCCGCCCCCCGGCCGACCGGCTCGTGGTCCGGCACCTCGCGCGGGTCGAACGCGAACCCGGTGAGCCCGGCGGTGTGGCCCGGCAGGTGGACGGCCTCCAGCGCGACGCCGCCGGCCTCGATCACGTCCCCGTCGGCGATGGTCGTCACGTCCGCCGGACGGCCGCTCAGATCGGCGCTCACCGCGTCGAAGAAGTCGCGCAACCGCCGTTGGTCCGCCTCGGGGAGACCCCACCGCTCGAACGTCTCGCGCTGGAGGTCGGGGTCCGCCGTGAGGGGCGTCTCCGTCCCGTCGACGAGGGGCGCGTCGGCCTCGTGGACGAACACGTCGGCGCCGCCGGCGGCCTGTACCTCGCCGGCCAGCCCCGCGTGGTCGGGGTGCCAGTGGGTCAAGACGACCGCGTCGACGTCGGCGAACGCGACGCCGCGCTCGGCGAGGCCCGCCTCCAGGTCGGCGCGCACCTCCGGGAGCGCGACGCCGGTGTCGACCAGCGCGGTCGTCTCCCCGTCGAGCACGTAGACGTCGTTTGCACCCTCGAACACGGTGTTGCCGAGCTGGATCCGGTTCACACCGATCCGTCGTCGCCGGTCCTTTTGAGGGTTACCTCCGCGGAAATATCGCGGCCCGCGTCAGTCGAGCACGTCGACGCCGGTGAACTCGAACCGGGCGCCGCCGCCTTCGGCGTCGGTGACGCGGACGTCCCAGCCGTGGGCCGACGCGACGGCCTCGACGATCTCCAGGCCGAAGCCCGTCCCGTCGTCGTTCGTGGTGAACCCCGGTTCGAACACGCTCTCGCGGTCGGCCTCCGGGATCCCCGGCCCGTCGTCGGCGACGTAGAAGCCGCCGTCGACGTCGCCGACGGCGACCGTCACGTCCTCGCCCCCGTGCTCGACCGCGTTCCGCACGAGGTTCTCGAACACCTGCCTGAGCCGGCTCCGGTCGGCGCGGACCGCCCGGTCCGTCTCGACTCGGAGCGAGGCCGACGCGGTCTCGACGCTCTGCCAGCACGCGTCGGCCAGTTCGCGGAGCGGGACGCGCTCCGCCCCGTCGACGCCGTGGCCGTCCCGCGCGAGCGTCAGGAGGTCGTCGATGAGCGTCTCCATCCGATCGTGGGCGTCGGCGACGGCGTCGAGGTGTTCGGAGTCGCACTCCTCGCGGGCGAGCTCCAGCCGCCCCTCGGCGACGCTGAGGGGGTTCCGGAGGTCGTGCGAGACGATGCTCGCGAACTCCTCGAGCCGCTCGTTCTTCTGTTCGAGCGCCTCCTCGCGCCGCTTCCGCTCGCTGATGTCCCGGATGACGCCGACGCGGTCGAGGTCCCACGCCCCGTCCCCCTCGTCGTCCGCGAAGCGCGTGAAGCGCATCTCGACCGGGAACCGGTCGCCGTCCACGGTGAGGAACTCGTACTCCACGACGCCGGTGTCCCGCTCTCCGGGGGCCATCCCCTGACGCTCCTCCCTCGCCTTCGCCGCGGTCTCCTCGGCAACCCAGTCGTAGATGTCGGTCCCGAGCAGTTCCGATCGGGTCGCGCCCTTCATCTCCGCGTAGCGCTCGTTGACGTACGCGATGGCGCCGTCCGAACTCACGGCGTACACGGCGTCGTCGAGCGACTCGAGAATCCTCTCGTAGCTGCGTCCCTCCCGTCCCCGACCTGGCTCGTCCATGGTGGGTCTTCCTACGCGTTCGTTTCACCCGTCGGTTAATAAAAGAGGCGTCACCGGTCGCCGGTGCCGTCGGCTCTCGCCCGTCTGGGCGCCGGCGCGGCCGACGCAGTCGGCTCCCGCGCGGATCCGGTGCGTTTTCGTCGCCGCGCGCCCTGGGGGATCCATGGAGTACGAACCCGGCGTGTGCAACATCGGCCCGGCCCAACAGCGACGGCGGCTCCTCCTCGGACTCGGGTCGCTCCTCTTCGCGATCGGTCTCGTCGCCGCCGTCGTCGCGACCGGCTGGCCGCGCTGGACGCTGCTCACGGCGACGTTCCCGCTGTACGGCGCCGCGATGGGGTACTTCCAGTACCGCGAGCGGTTCTGCGTGGGGTTCGCCGGCATCGGCGTCTTCGACGTCGGCGACGGGACCAACCAGGTCCTCGACGAGGCGGCGCTGGCGGCCGACCGGAAGCGCGCGGTCCGACTGAACGCGAAGTCGTTGGCCGCCGGCGTCCTCGGCGCGACCGTCACGTACGGCGCCTCGCTCGTTCTCTTATAAGCGCCCGAAGCGACCGAGCCGGGCGGGCGGCCGCGCTCCCGGTCCCCTCGTGGAGCGCGGCGCTCGCTCCGCGGAGCGCGGTACTCACTTATAAATACGGGCCGGCGGCGACGGCCGAGCGACGGCGACGCCGCGCTCGCGCTCGGCGTCCGATCGGCACCGCGACTTGCACGAACGTGCACATGGAAAAGCATTAGAACGGGCTCGGTGACCACGTAACTGTATGAGTCTCCCCGAACCGGACCGCGAGCTCGTGGTCGCCGAGCTCGGCCGGGAACCGACGACGGCCGAGGCCGCGCTGTTCGAGAACCTCTGGAGCGAACACTGCGCCTACCGCTCCTCGCGGCCCCTCCTGTCCGCGTTCGAGAGCGAGGGCGACCAGGTCGTCGTCGGCCCCGGCGACGACGCGGCCGTCCTCGCGCTCCCCGAGCCGGACGCCGCGGACGCCCCCGCGGCCGACCGCGACGCCGACGACTACGGCGACCAGTACGTCACCTTCGGCGTCGAGAGCCACAACCACCCCTCCTTCGTCGATCCGTTCGACGGGGCCGCCACGGGGGTCGGCGGCATCGTCCGCGACACGATGAGCATGGGCGCGTACCCCGTCGCCCTCCTCGACTCGCTGTACTTCGGCGGCTTCGACCGCGAGCGCTCGCGGTACCTCTTCGAGGGCGTCGTCGAGGGCATCTCCCACTACGGCAACTGCATCGGCGTTCCGACGGTCGGCGGCAGCGTCGCCTTCCACGGCGGCTACGAGGGCAACCCCCTCGTCAACGTCGCCTGCGTCGGCCTCACGAACGAGGACCGGCTCGTGACGGCGACCGCGCAGGAGCCCGGGAACAAGCTCGTCCTCGTCGGCAACGCCACCGGTCGCGACGGGCTCGGCGGCGCGTCGTTCGCCTCCGAGGACCTCGCCGAGGACGCCGAGACCGAGGACCGCCCGGCGGTGCAGGTGGGCGACCCCTACGCCGAGAAGCGGCTGATCGAGTGCAACGAGGCGCTCGTCGACGAGGACCTGATCCTGTCGGCCCGCGACCTCGGCGCGGCCGGGCTC
>Ga0102936_1000398_pt1 | contig 17147 bp, 16 predicted proteins | sample SalPon2_A_H2O_MG_FD_78502 | JGI IMG/M metagenome (GOLD analysis project Ga0102936, IMG submission 78502) | Salt pond water microbial communities from South San Francisco under conditions of wetland restoration - Salt Pond MetaG R2_A_H2O_MG | ecosystem: Environmental > Aquatic > Non-marine Saline...
CGAACCTCCGAGAAGAGGGAGATGGGACCGCCGACGAGGAAGTCGTCGCGGTTCAGGTAGTTCCGAACGCCGGGATGAGAGTCGTCGTCGGTGCCGAAGACGTGTTTCACCGTTTCGGTCTTGTTGTGTTTATACACTTCTTCGGCGTCGATATACCCCACGGGCGTACCGTCCGGTCGGTCGAGCCGAACCCGTTCTCCGGGCACGATTTCGGAGGCGACCTCGCCGTCGACGTCGAGGACGACCGGAAGCGGCCACGTCGTCCCGTCTTCGAGCGTCATGTCGTGGACGACTTTCAGAAAGTCATTCTTGTTGAGAAAGCCTTCGAGGGGACTCAACCGTCCAGTAGCGATGCTAACGGCTTCCTGAAACTGGGGCGGAATGAGCGTAATCGATGGAGCGTCCTCCAACTCCGCCGCGGAACGACCCTCCAAAACTCGGTCGACGAGCCTGCCGCCGTGGGGCTCGAGCATAGAAGGGCAGAAACCCCCTGCCGTAATAAAGGATGTCACTTCGACCGAGCGACAACGAACGACCAGCGTTGGGCGTTTCGTGCCGTCGAACCGGACGACAGGAGCGGAGCCGTACTGTCGGTCGACCGGTGGACGCGACGGCGTTGCAGAGTCCTTTTGTACCGCCTCGCCGATACCCCGGCAATGGCTTCGCCAGCGGCCGTCACCGTCCTCGTCCCAACCCTCGACGAAGCCGAGACCATCGGCGACGTGGTCGAGGACTTCCACGGGGCCGGCTTCGCGGATATCCTCGTCGTCGACGGCGGCTCCGCCGACGACACGCAGGCCGTCGCCCGCGACGCCGGCGCTCGCGTCGTCGAGCAGACGGGCGAGGGCAAGGGACAGGCGGTCCGGGAGGCGGTCCGGGAGCATATCGACGCCGAATACGTTCTCATGCTCGACGGCGACGGCACGTACAAGGCCGACGACGCCGAAGCGATGCTCGACCCCCTCCGCACCGGCGAGGCGGAGCACGTCATCGGAAACCGTTTCGCCGACATGCGCTCGGGGGCGATGACGACGCTGAACCGCCTCGGCAACCGCCTCATCAACGGCGCCTTCAGCCTCATCCACGGCGAGTCGTTCGGCGACATCCTCTCGGGCTACCGGTCGTTCACCCGCGAGTCGTTCGAACGGATGCATCTCACGGCCGACGGCTTCGGCATCGAGACGGAGATGGCCGTCGAGTGCGCGAAACGCGGGATTCCGACGACGGTCGTTCCGATCACCTACTACCCACGCCCGGCGGGGTCGAACACCAATCTCCACCCGCTTCGGGACGGCGGCATCATCTTCCTCGAACTCTACCGGCGCGCGAAGACGAACAACCCCCTGTTCTACTTCGGGAGCCTGGGCACGGTGTCGACTGCGACTGGCTTTTTCATCGCCGCTTACGTCGGCATCGAGTGGGTGACCCAGCGGATTTCCCACGAGGTGCTCGCCGTCGTCGCCGGCTTCGCCATCCTCGTGGGCGTCCAACTGCTGATGTTCGGGGTGCTCGCCGACCTGATCCTCTCCCTGCACCGCGAGCAGTTGCGCGAACAGGAGTGATACGGATCATTGTAACTGTTTGCCGGTGGTTCGGCGAGACGGTCCGGCGACCCACCGGCAAAGACTTACAATAAACTGTATGAGGCGGACGGTCGCCGGCCACGAACGGCGGGAACGGGAGCGTGCACGGGCGCGCTCCGGACCGGAAATGGGTGCCTACCGTTACATCCCAGCGCTTAATCCGAATTAAGCGGGGCGGATTCGCCTTTCGCGTCGCCACGTTTGATTACACTGACAGAACGAGGGAAGACGCCGCCCACACATGGACCCCCACACGCTCCTGACCGTCGGTTTCGTCGTACTCGTCGCCGCCGTGGCGTTCGTGACGGCACGCGTCGGCGCGGTCGCAATCGGCGTGCTCCCGCCCGCTCCGGGTGTGAGCGGGACGGGCACAGGTGCGCCCGCCGACGACGACGCGGCGTCAGGTGCCGAGACGGACGACGGGTCGGTCGACGGCGCGCCGGTCGAAGCCGGGGCTGCCGGCCGGTCGGGGAAGTCACGGATCACCGCGGACGACCTCGACCGCATCCGGACCCACCTTGCGAAAGACCGGTTCCACCGACGGCCGGACGACCTCCGGCCGTCGGACGACGAGAAGTCGTGACCGACGGGGTCGAGCGGCCATCTCGACGGGCAACCGAAGGTACATCCTTTCGGCGTGCCTCCGTGCTCGCATGCGCGACTTGGACGAGACCGACCTCGCGATCCTGCAGGCGTTGATGAACGACGCGCGTCGGCCGTGGGCCGACATCGCCGAGACGGTCGACCTCTCGCCGCCCGCGGTGTCGGACCGCGTCGACCGCCTCCGTGAACTGGGCGTGATCCGGCGGTTCACGCTCGACGTCGATCGCTCGAAGCTCCGGGAAGGCGTGCCGGTGCTGGTGACGGTCGAACCGGAACGCGACGCCGTCGCCGACTGTCGCGAGGCGTTTCGCGCGGCCGAGGCCGTCGAACATCTCTTCACCACTGCCGAGGGGAACGTGGTCTGTTACGCCCGGGTCCCCGACGGCGACGTGCCGCGCTGGCTCGCCCGTACCGTCGACGACGGCGTCGTCGTCGACTACGAGGTGACGCTGCTCACCGACGGGGAGTGGACGCCGAGCGTCGGCGGCACCGGCTTCGCGCTGACGTGTGCCGAGTGCGGCAACACGGTGACGAGCGAGGGGACGACGGCCCGCATCGGCGGCGAGATACACCAGTTCTGCTGTCCGTCCTGCGAAGCGCAGTTCGAGGCGCGGTACGAGCGACTCGAAGCGGGCGCGTCGGCGGACGCCGAACGGTCGGATTGATAACCGTCCCGTTCCTCGGCCCGAGCGATGTCGGACTCCGACGTCGGCGTCCCGTGGCGGTCGTCGCGGCTCTATCTCCTCCTCGCGACGGCGGCGGTGGCACCCCTCGACGTGACGGTCGTCGGCCCGGCGCTCCCCGCCATCGCCGACGCGTTCGGAGTGTCGAGCGCACGGAGCGGGCTGGTCATCACCGCCTTCGCCGCGCCGGGGGCCGTCCTCGCCCCGGTCGTCGGGATGTACGCCGACCGGTACGGCCGGCGGCGGGTCGTGGTCCCGTGCCTGCTGGTCTACGGGGTCGCCGGGCTGGCGGTGACGCTCGCGACCGACCTCTGGCAGGTGCTGGTCCTCCGGGCGATCCAAGGGAGCGTCGGGGGGAGCATCCTCGCCTCGCTGACGCTCGCGCTCGTCGGCGACTACTACGACGGGCCACAGCGCAACGCGGTGATGGGCGTCGTCAGCGCGGGCATCTCCTTCAGCGCCGCGGCCGGGCCGGTGCTCGGGGGCGTCCTCGCTGCCCGGTCGTGGGACGGCCCCTTCTATCTCTACGGGACGAGCGTCGTCGTCGCCGCCGCGGTGTACTGGTTCCTCGATCCGCCGCCGGTCGACGGCGCGACCGACCGCGGCGGGTCGTGGTCGTACCTGCGGGACGCCGTGGCGTCGCTTCCGGCCCGAGAGGCCCTCCTCGTCTACGGAGCGACGTTCGGCGGCTTCGTCCTCTTTTTTGGCGGGGTCCTGACCGCCGTCCCCTTCCTGCTGGAGGGGACGTACGGGCTGGCGTCGGGACGGGTCGGCGCACTCGTGACGGGGGCGACGATGCCCGCGGCGGTGGTCGCCGTTCTCAACGGTCGGTTCGCCCGCCACCTGTCGAACCTCGGGCTAATCGCGGCCGGGTTCGTCGGCTACGCCGCCGGCCTCGTCGGCGTGTGGGCCGCCTCGTCCGCGACGGGCGTGCTCCTCACCCTCGGGGTGTTCGGGGTCGGACACGGCCTCCTCCTCCCCTCGGCGGCGTCGGCGCTGTCGGAACTCGCCGGGGCGGAGTTCCGCGGCGGCGTCATGAGCCTGCGGACGAGCGTCGTGCTAGGTGCGCAGGCAGTCGGCCCGCCGCTATTCACCCTGCCGGCGACCCGCCTCGACGTGGGGTACGAACTCCCGCTGGCGCTGGGTGGCGTCGGCGCGGTGCTGGTCGCCGTGGGTCTCGTCGCCGCCGTCGGCGGGCGAGCGGGCGTCGTCGCCACGCCGGCGGGCGAGCGGTGAACCGCCTCGGGGTCAAGCCCCGGGGCATTCGCCTCGACCGCCTGTAAAGGGCAACGTTTAGGCCGATTCCGGCGGGTGGATCGACCATGTCAGAGACAGTGCTCCTCGTCGGCTGCGGGGGGCGGGAACACGCCATCGCCCGCGCCGTTGCACCCGACGCCGACCTGTACGCCTGTGCGAGCAACCGCAACCCCGGCATCGCCGAACTCGCCGAAGAAACGCGCATCGTCGACGAAACGGACGCGGAAGAAATCGTCGCGTTCGCGGACGACGTGGGCGCCACCCTCGCCGTCGTCGGGCCGGAGTCGGCGCTCGCGGCGGGCGTCGCCGACGCCCTCGACGACGCCGGCGTCTACACCTTCGGCCCGTCGGCCGAGGCGGCCCGCATCGAGACGGACAAGGCGTACCAGCGACGGTTCATGTGGGAACACGGGATTCCGGGCTGTCCGGACTTCGAGACGTTCGAGGAGATGGACGCCGCCTGCGACTACATCGACGCTTACGACGGCGACCTGGCCGTCAAGCCCGCCGGCCTGACCGGCGGGAAGGGCGTCCGCGTCACCGGCGACCAGGTGACGAAAGCGGAGGCCAAGGCGTATCTCCGCGACGCCGATCACGACCGCGTCGTCCTCGAGGAGCGGCTGATCGGCGAGGAGTTCACCGTGCAGGCGTTCGTGGCGAGCGAGGAGGGGCGTTCCTCGGGCCGACTGCGGACGACGCCCGCGGTGCAGGATCACAAACGCGCCTACGAAGGCGACGAGGGGCCGAACACGGGCGGGATGGGGAGTTACAGCGACGCCGGGCCGACCCTGCCGTTCATGGACGAGTCGGACTACGACGAGGCTGTCGAAGTGCTTGAGGCGACCGTCGACGCCCTCCCATCGTACAAGGGCGTCCTGTACGGCCAGTTCATGCTCACCGCCGACGGGGTGCGGGTGGTGGAGTTCAACGCCCGCTTCGGCGACCCGGAGGCGATGAACACCCTGCCCGTCCTCGAGACGCCGTTTTGCGACGTGCTGACGGCGGCGCGGGACGGCGACCCCCTGCCGGAGCTCGCGTTCGACGCGCGGGCGACGGTCTGTAAGTACGCGGTGCCGGCGGGCTATCCGACCGATCCCGAGGCGGGTGCACGCATCGAGGTGGACGAGGGGAGCGTCGCGCGGGCGGCGACCGGCGACGGCGACGCCCTCCTCTTTTACGCGAGCGTCGACGCGCGCGAGGACGGCCTCTACACCACCACCTCGCGGGCCTTCGCCGTCGTCGGCATCGCGGGGACGATCACGGACGCGGAAGCCATCGCGGAGGACGCGCTGGCGGCGACGGGCGAGGGACTTCGGATCAGACACGATATCGGCACGCCGGAACTGGTGCAGCGACGGGTCGACCACGTGGCGCAGTTGCGGGACTGATCGTCCGAGCCGGGAGAAACGCATGACGGGCGTGTGACGCGCCACAAACCTTTATTCCGCCGCGTCTCGACGATTCCTTAATGACGACGTTACGGGATTCACTCGGTAGCCTCGTGGACGACGTCGACGGATTGTTCCTGTTTTCCCCGTCGGCGGCGTACTACGAGCGGTTCGCGGACGCGGACGTCGACCGGGTGGTGATCGGCGCCGAGAACGGCGTGGACGCGGCGTCCTTCGTCGAACTTCCGCTCGGATTCGACAACGTCCGCGACCGCATCAGGTTCGGCATCGAGGGGGCGATGGATCACGGGTTCGTGGCCGAGGGCGACACCGTCGTCTGTGCCGTCTCGATGTTCGACGAGGGGGGCGACGCCGACAGTCTGGTTCGGGTGCGCGTCGAGGAATCGATGCGCTCCGGCATCTACGACCTCTTCACGGACTCGCGGGCCGAACCGGGCGTCATCCGGGACGTGTTCGAAGTGGCGATCGACCTCGGCAAGAAAGGGCAGAAAGGCAAGCCCGTCGGCGCCCTATTCGTCGTCGGCGACGCGGGCAAGGTGATGAACAAGTCCCGACCGCTCAGCTACAACCCCTTCGAGAAATCCCACGTCCACGTCGGCGACCCCATCGTGAACGTGATGCTCAAGGAGTTCTCGCGGCTGGACGGCGCCTTTATCGTCTCGGACTCGGGCAAAATCGTCTCGGCGTACCGCTATCTGGAACCGTCCGCCGAGGGCGTCGACATCCCGAAGGGACTGGGCGCCCGCCACATGGCCGGCGGCGCCATCACGCGGGACACCAACGCCATCGCCATCGTCCTCTCCGAATCGGATGGCATGGTGCGGGCGTTCAAAGGCGGGGACCTCATTCTGGAGATCGATCCGGAGGAGTACTGAGATGCAAGGCGGTGCGATCCGAGAGGTCGCCGAGACCGTTCCGCTCCGGTTCTGGTTCGCGTTCGCGACGCTCGTCGTCGGCATCGTCCTCGGGTGGCTGACGCGGATCGTCGCCCGCCGCGTGCTCAGACGGGTGGGCGTCCCCGGCGCCATCGAGGGGACTGCGTTCGAGCGGACGGCCCGCGAGTTCGGCACCTCGACCGTCGGCATCCTCGCCGCCATCGCCGGCTACTTCGTCTTCGGCATCGCCGTCTTCGCCGCCGTCGCCGTCGCCGAGATTCAGTACGTGGCCCAGTTCTGGAACGCGGTGGCCGGCTTCCTCCCACAGGTCTTTTTCGCCGCCATCGTCCTCATCGTCGGCGTCCTGCTCGGCGACAAAGTGGAACTCGTGGTCTCCGAGCGCTTCCGGGGCGTGAAGCTCCCGCAGGTCGGCGTCCTCCCCCTGATAGCGAAATACAGCGTGTTCTACCTGGCCGCGCTCATCGCCCTCGGGCAGGTCGGGGTCGCCACCGGGGCGCTCATCGTCCTCCTCGCCGCCTACGTCTTCGCTATCGTCTTCCTCGGCGGCATCGCCTTCCGCCATCTGCTCTCCGCCGGCGCCGTCGGCACCTATCTCCTGCTCAATCAGCCCTACACCATCGGCGACGAGATTCGGGTGGGCGACGTACGCGGCATCGTCCAGGAGATGGACCTGTTCGTCACCCACATCGAGGCTGACGGCGAGGAGTACGTCTTGCCCAACAGCAAGGTGTTCGCCGACGGCTTCGTGCGGATTCGGTCCTGATCGGTGTACGGAACTGTTTTCGCCGCCGGGAATCAATTCGTGCCATGACCGAGCCGATCCGCGTCCTCCACGTCGACGACGACCCGGCGTTCGCGGAGCTGACCGCGACCTTTCTCGAACGGGCCGACGACCGGTTCGTCGTCGACTCGGTCACGAGCGTCGAGGCGGGGATGGATCGGCTGGCGGCGGCCCACGTCGACTGCGTCGTCTCCGACTACGAGATGGATCGACTCAACGGAATCGAGTTCCTCGACGCCATCCGGGCGGCGTACGGCGACCTGCCGTTCGTCCTCTTTACCGGCAAGGGGAGCGAGGAAGTCGCGAGCGAGGCCATCTTCGCCGGCGTCACCGACTACCTCCAGAAGGGACGGGGCACCGAGCGCTACACGATCCTCGCCCACCGCATCTCGAACGCCGTGGCGGCCCACCGCTCGCGTGCCGAGTCGGAGGCCCGACGCCAGCGGCTCGAAGGCATCCTCACGGCCGTCCCCGGCTGCGTCGTTCAGGTCGACGCCGACGGGCAGTTCGTCTTCGCCAACGAGCGTGCCAAGGATGTCCTCGGACTGACCCGTACGACGGTCACGGACCGTGCGTACAACGATGTCGAGTGGGGAATCCGGGACCTCGACGGCGACCCGATCCCAGACGCCGAACTGCCGTTCCGGCGCGTCTACGAGACGGGCGAGCCCCTCTACGGCTATCGCCACACGATCCGGTGGCCGGACGGTACCGAGAAGATGCTCCTCGTCAACGGGGCGCCGATGTTCGACGACGACGGCACCGTCGAGAGCGTCCTCTTCTCGCTGGTCGACGTGACCGAGCGCCGGGCGCGGAAGCGGCGGCTCGAGGAGACGAAACAGCGCCTCGACAGCATCCTCGAAAACACGACGACGCCGATGTTCCTGAAGGACGCGGACGGCCGCTACCTCCTCGTCAACGACCGCTACAGGGAGCTGTTCGGACTGGCGGACGGGGAAGTGATCGGCCACACCGACGCCGAGATTCACCCGACGACTGTGGCCGCGGAAGTGGAGGCGAACGATCGGCGCGTCCTCGACACTGCGGAGCCGCTCCGGACCACGGAACGGATCGTCGTCGACGGCGAGGAGCGGACCTTTCTGAGTTCGAAGGTGCCGGTCCACGACGGGACCGACGACGGCCTGCTGAACGCCGTCTTCGGCGTCGCGAAGGACATCACCGAGCGCGAGGCGTACCGGACGACGCTCGAACGACAGAACGAACTCCTGGAGCAGTTCGCGGGCGTCGTCAGTCACGATCTGCGGAGCCCGGTGACCGTCGCCCAGGGACGCCTCGACCTCGCGGCCGAGGAGTGTGACAGCGCGCATCTCGACGACGCGGCCGACGCACTCGTCCGGTGCCAGGAACTGATCGACGACCTGCTGGCGCTCTCGCGGCAGGGACAGGGGGCCGACGGGGTCGAGTCGGTGTCGCTCGCGGACGCCGTCGACGCCTGCTGGCGGACCGTCGAGACGGGCGCCGCCACCCTCACCGTCGAGACGACGGGGACGATCCGTGCGGATCGGAGCCGACTCGGCCAACTCCTCCAGAATCTCGTCCGGAACGCGGTCGAACACGGCCCCGCCGGCGACGGGACGGACGACCCGGGCGTCTCCATCACTGTCGGCGACATGGACGACGGGTTCTACGTCGCCGACGACGGGCCAGGCATCCCGCCGGACGTCCGCGAGCGCGCGTTCGAGGCGGGCTACTCGGCGAGCGAGGGCACGACCGGCTTCGGCCTCGGCATCGTCGCGCAGGTGGCTGCCGCCCACGGCTGGACCGTGCGCATCGCCGAGAGCGAGGCGGGTGGCGCCCGCTTCGAGATCAGCGGCGTCGAGTCGGCGTGAGGCGGACGGCCCGTCGTGGTCGGGGCATCGGTACGGCGATCCATCTCGGACGGTGTGCCGGTGGTTTGCCGGATCATCTCGGCGAACCACCGGTACTCCCGTATCATAAACCGTCTCAGTCGGCCGCGGACCCGACGCCGCCCTCGACCGGTCGCGCCGGGATGCCCGCGACGGTCGTCCCCGGGGCCACGTCCTCGGTGACGAGCGAGTTGGCCGCCACCTTGGCGTCGGCACCGATTTCGACGCCGGGGAGGACGACCGCCCCCGCGCCGATCATCGCCCGTTCGCCCACCACCACCTCGCCGGTCCGATACTCCGCCTGCAGGAACTCGTGACAGAGGAGGGTCGCGTCGTAGCCGACGATGGCGTCCGTCCGGATCGTCAGGTGCTCGGGCCAGAACACGTCGGGCGTCGCCTCTAGACCGAACGCCACGCCCGGCTCGACGGTGGCGCCGAGTCGGCGCAGGAGCCAGTTTTTCGCCCGCAGGCTCGGCGAGACGCGGATCAGCCAGACCGCGAGGTAGTTGACGACGACCCGCAACGGATGTTTGGCGTCCGGCCAGTGCCACAGGGAGTTGCGCGGGCCCGCCGTCGGGTGGCGGTCGAGGCGGTCGTGTCGGCGGGCGGCGTCCGAATCCGAATCGCTCACGGTCACCTTTCGACGGCCGCCATCTTGAAACCGTCCGCCTACACCCGGACCCCGGCCAGCAGGTACGCCGCCGGAAACGCCGCGACGAAGGCGCCGACGCCGACGACGAGGCGCGCGTAGACGTTCGGTGGGCTGAGGGCGACGGCGATGGCGGTCGGTCCGGCCGCGAGCAGGAGCCCCCAGATGAGCCGTTCGGTCGACATCACAGTCGCGTCGAGACGTACGGCCCGTCCTGGTGGTAGCCCAGTTTCTCGCGGTAGTACTGCCGGACACCGATGCCGCTGATGACGCTCAGCTTGTCGTAGCCGGCGTCGGCCGCCATCTCCTCGGCCCGTTCGAGGAGGCGACGGCCGTAGCCACGGTGTTGCCAGTCGGCCGCGTCCTCGTCACGGAGGCCGACCTCGCTCCCGTAGACGTGGAGTTCGCGAACCAGCGCGGCGCCGTCCAGTTCGCGGCGTACGGGGTCGCTCGGGAAACGCAGGCGACAGAAGCCGACCAACAGGTCGGCGACGGGGTCCTCGAAGCTGATGAAGTGTTCCGTCCCACCGCCCGCTTCGTACGTCATGGTGTCGAGTTCGACCCGCTCCGGATCGGGGTCGGCGTCGTTGTGCCCGACTTCGCGGGCGCGGATGTCCCGCGGCTCGATTCCCATCTCCGCGGCGCGCTGGGTCGCCAACTGCCGGAGGTTCGACTTCCAGACGCCGGCGTCGATGTGGTCGGCGGGAATGTCCCGCTGGACGCGCTGGAGCCGGGTGTACTTCGGAATCAGGTCCATCACCTCGGCCACGAGGTCCGCGGCCGTCTCGTTGTCGAGGGGTTCGAAGTCGTCGCGGCGCCACATGTCGTAGGTGCGGGTGCCGCGGACGACGAGCGTCGGATAAATCTTGAGGTAGTCCGGGCGCCAGCGCGGGTCGGAGAAGAGCTGACGGAAGTCCTCCAGACACATGTCGTAGGTCATGCCCGGCTGGCCGGGCATCATGTGAAAGCCCACCTTGAACGCGGCGTCGCGGAGACGGCGGTTGGCGTCGACCGAGGCCTGTACGCCGTGGCCCCGGTGCATCTCGCGGTTGATCCGCTCGTAGGTGGTCTGGACGCCCACCTCCACCTTCGTGCCGCCTAACCGGAGCATCCGGTCGATCTGTTCCGGATCGCACCAGTCGGGCTTGGTCTCGAAGGTCGTTCCAATGTTCCGCACGTCGGCCGTCTCGTTCTCCGCGATTACGTCTTCCAGATACCGGAAGTCGGGGTCCTCCTCCGCGAAGCTCCGGCCTTCGGCGGGGTTCGGCGTCGCGTCGGTGTCGTAGTCGTTGAGGGCTTCGAGCGCCCGCTTGACGAACCACTCCTGGTAGTCGTGGCTCCGCGCCGTCATGGTCCCACCCATCAGGATCAGCTCAACCTTGTCGACCGGGTGGCCGATGTGTCTGAGCTGTTCGAGCCGCAGGGTCACCTGCCCGTACGGGTCGTAGTCGTTCTGCTCGCCCCGCGCTGCCGCGGGTTCGTGACCCGTGTAGCTCTGGGCGCTGCCGAACTCCGAGGCGGGGCCGCCGGGGCAGTAGAGGCATTTCCCGTGCGGACACATATGCGGCGAGGTCATGATCGCCACGGGCGAGACGCCCGAGGCGGTGCGGACGGGCTTACGTCGGACCACCGCCTGCACCTCGTCGCGGCGCTCCTCGGGCGCGTGCTGGAGGATATCGGCGTTTTTCGGCACCTTCGCCGCCGAGTGCTCCGAACAGGCGTCGAGTTTCGCCGATTCGAGGTCGTCGCGCTCTACGTCGCCGGACAGAATGCGCTCGACGAGGTCCTCACACACCCGGACGAACGCTTCGTCGGCCTCGCTCTCGGCGTCCGCGCTCACGAGCCGTCCCTCCCGCTGGTCATCGTCGTCGTGTCGTCGGGTGGCGGGGTTAAGGGTGTCGCTCCGCGGGGTCCAAGCGTGGGGCGTCTCAGGCCTGTCGGTCGGCGGCGGCGGCGACGACGGCATCGACCGCGGCGTCACGGCGGCCCGAGAGGAACTCGATCCGGCCGTCACGGACGCTCGCGGCGGTGATGCCGGCGTCGTCGACGCGGTCCGCGGCGTCGCTCGCTACGCCACGCACGTCGACAGCGGCCGGGGCGCGGAGGTAACACTCGTCGGTGCCGACGCCGACGATCAGATCCGCGTCGCGGCGGCGGCCGAGTTCGTCGAGGAGGAGGGCGGTCGGCGGGAAGTCGAAGCGGTGGGTGTAGGCGTCGGTGTCGAGCACCTCGACCGTCAGGTCGCCTTCCTTACGCGTGTCGAGGTTGGCCGTCGCGGTGTCGACTTCGGCGTCGAGTTTCTGGCGGAACTGCTCGCTGATGTGGCCGGCGAGGCCGCCCGCATCCTCGAACAGCAGGTCCGTGATGAGTTCGCGCTTGTCCTCGTAGGACTGGTAGTAGGCCTCGAGCGCGATGGCCTCGCGGAGTTCGCGGGTTCGGTCGGCGTCGTAGCCGGCCTCGGCGGCGAGGTCGACGTATTCGTCGGGGGCGTCGCCCCAGTACGAGACGGCGGGCAGGTGGACGAGGTCGTCGCGAACGTCGGGGTCGACCGTCGCGGCGAGGGTGGCCGCGAGCGTCCCCGTCGAGAGGTCGGCGGCGTCGGCGCCGGCGAGGCCGGGGTTGACGATTGCCTCACAGTCGTCGGCGACGGCGGCGTCGGCCACCTCGGCGTCGACGACGACGCGCCGGGCGCCGTAGATGCCGAGCAGCCCCAGGCCGTCGCTGGATTCGACGGTGCTTCCCGTGCCGACCAGCAGGACGAGCGGCAGTTTCTCGTCGTGGCGGTCCCGGTCCTGGAGCATCCGCGTCACGTCGTTGGTCGCGTCGTCCATGTCGTAGACCGATTCTTCGAGCGGTCGTCGCGTGAAGTAGTGGTACTCCGCGTCGGCGGCGGCGTGTTCCGCGCGGATCAGCGGGAGGACGGCCCGTTCGATGGCCGCGCCGGCGACGTAGCCGTCGGCGGTCGCGGCGTGGCGGACGACGACGGGGCGGGATTCCAGCACCGCGCGTCGGATCGTCTCCGCGGCGTCGACCAAGTCGTCGGCCACGGCGTCGACGGCGTCGCTCTCGACGAGCGTCGTCACCGACTCGGGGCGGGCTTCGGCGGTCAGTGCGTCGGCCAGTCGGTGCTCGACGGTCGCCGCCTCGTCGTCGGAGAGGATCGAAAGCGCCTCCGTTTCGACCTGCAGTTCGTCGTAGCGGCGTTCGACCTCGCCGTCGAGGCGGACGATGCTCCCGACTTCGACGTCGGGGTAGGCGCGAACGCCCGCCTCGACGAACGCGGCGCAGTCGACGGCGCCCGACGCGTCGCGGAGTTCGAACACGGTCGGGCCGCTGGTCTGGCGGACGCCGACGATTTCCCCTTCCAGACGGATCGTCTCGCCGACACGGTCGTCGAGGCCGTCGACGTCGACGCGTTCGAGGTCGGCGGTGTCGGCCGCCGGTTCCTCGGTCGCCGGCGCCGCCGTCGCAGCGTCGGCAGTCGACGCCTCGGTGTCGGTATCGGCGGTCGACGCTTCGGTGTCGTCGTGCGCCGTATCGTCACCGTTCAGCGCCTCGTCGCGGGGCGTCGGCGTCTGTCGGACGGGACCGGCGTCGTCGCCGTCGTCGTCGTCGTGATCGATAGCCTCGCCGTCGGCGTCGCCGTCGGGGTCGTGAATCCGTGCCCCGCGGAACTCGTCGCCGGACTGGCGGATCGACCACGCGAGGTCGACGTTGCCGTTGTCACGGACGTTTTTCACCTGGACGAACACGGTGTCGCCGGGGTCCCAGTCGAGGCTCTCGAGGCGGCGGTCGAGTTCGCTGCGGTGCAGCAGTCCCGTCACGCCGGGCGAGAGGTCGACGAACACGCCGAAGTCGGCGAAGCCGTCGACCGTCCCCTTGTAGTATCGGCCCGAGGCCAGTTGGTTCGGGCTGGAACCGCGGAAATCAAACCAAACGTCTTCTTCGTGGGTGATCCAATCCATTGAGCGAATCCAACAGCCCCACCCTAAAACGATTGTCGAAACTACTCGACGGCCTAGATGATGTACCAGGCCCGGAGCAGGGCCGTGAGCGCGTCGATGCCGCCGAAGCCGTAGCCGAAGAGAAGGCTACCGGGCAGGGCCGTGGCGAGGACCGCCCGACCCGTCGTCGTCCGGTGGACGGTTCCGAGGCCGATGACGAGGAGGGCGCCCCCGTAGAGACAGCAGAGCAGGGCGAGTTCGGGGCTCGGCACGGCGGCGAGCGGGCAGGGCGCGGTGGCGTAAGCGAGCACCTGCACCGTCTCGCTGACCCCCGCCCGGTCGCGGACGAAGAGCATCAGCGTGAGCGTCTGGAGCGCCGCGAGGAGGTGGAGGACGGCGGGCGCAACGAGGAGGGCAACGAGCAACACGACCACGGCGGCTCGGAGGGCGCCGGTCGCGGGGAACCGAACGGGGTCGAGGACCGCGAGGAGGACGGCGTACGCGACGGCCATCGCGACGGCGAAAACGAGACCCGGCGCCTGATCGCCGGGCGCGACGCCGTTCTCGAAGAAGCGGCGGGGGCGAACGAGCACTTCGATCCACGCACGGGCGAGGCCGCGCGCTCCGCGCTCCCGGCCGCCACGGGGATTCTCGACCCACGTCGTCACGGACGTGTGTGGGGCGGCACTCGACAAGGGGCTTCCGATTACCCACCCACGTTCTGGTCGCTCTCGGACGTCCGCGGGTCGGGTTCGATGGTCGCGTACTCGACGACCCGACGGCCGAGGGCGGCGACGCGCTCTTCGAGTCCGTCGTCGGCGAAGGCGTCACCGTCGAAGGCCGCGGACGCCCGCGGAATCGCCGCCTGGTGTGGCAGGACCCACGCGTCGAGGGCGCGACACACCGAGCGCAGGTGTTCGAGGGCAGTGATGGGGAAGGCGCCGCCCGCGACGCCCAGCAACCCGACCGTCTTGCCCTCGAACTCGTCGAATCCGCAGTGATCGAGCGCGTTCTTCAGGACCCCGGCGTAGGAGCCGTGGTACATGGGCGTGCCGAGCAGGACGGCGTCGGCCTCGCGGACGCGCCGGGTGAACGTCGCGCTATCGCCCTGCTCGTCCAGGTCGGGGTCGAGCGGCGGCAGGTCGAACGCCCGGAGGTCGAGCAACTCGGTGTCGGCCCCGGCGTCCGCGGCGGCGGCGAGGGCGTGGCGGAGCGCGAGTCGGGTGTAACTCCGGTCGCGGAGGCTCCCCGAGACGGCAACGACGGTCGTCATGCGGAGCGAACGCACCCCCTCACCACTCCAATCCGCCGTTGACGCCGAGCACCTGTCCGGTCATGTAACTGGCGTGGTCGCTGGCGAGGAACCGAACCATCCCGACGATGTCTTCGGGGTCGGCGAAGCGGTTGAGCGGAATCTTGTCCCGGATCTTCTGCTGGACGCGTTCGGGCACCTTCTCCAGCATGTCGGTTTTGACGAAGCCCGGCGCGACGCAGTTGGCCGTCGAGCCGTGGGCGGCGAGTTCGAGCGCCAGCGTCCGCGTGAAGGCGAACATCCCGCCTTTCGAGGTGGCGTAGTTGGCCTGCCCGTAGTTGCCCTGTTGCCCGACGACACTGGAGATGTTGATGAGGCGTCCGTGGTCGGCGTCGCGGATGTCGTCGAAGAAGGCCTTGGTGCAGTTGAACGTCCCGCCGAGGTTGACGTCGATGACCGTCTGCCAGTCCTCGTGGGTCATCTCCGCGAACTTGCGGTCGATAGTGATGCCGGCGTTGTTGACCAACACGTCCACCGCGCCGAGTTCGTCGTGAATCTCGTCGGCCATCCGTTCGACATCCTCCGGGTCAGCCACGTCCGCCTGTGCACACATCGCCGTCTCGCCGTTCTCCTCGATGATCGATTCGACTTCGCGGGCCGCGGCGTCGGAACTCCGGTAGTTTACGACCACGTCCGCGCCACAGCGCGCGAGTTCGAGCGCGATGGATCGGCCGATGCCACGCGAAGAGCCCGTGACGAGGCAGGTTCTGTCTGCGAGGGGGTGTGGGTCGAGGGGTTCCAGCCGTGTGGTCGTCTCGGACATACACCTACCAATGCGAGGTTCAGATTGTTAACTATTCGCGCCCTTCGGGCGGGGGACCGACGATAGCTTTTATTGTGGGGAACGGTAACGTGGTCGCACTCTACTCGGCGACGAGTTTCACGACCCGTCGCCGCGAGCGGGAGAGCCGAACCCATGACCGACCGCATCGACCTGGACGACATCGACACCGACGACGGGGAATCGGACGACCAACCGAACCGGGGGGACTGGTTCTGGCGGGGCGAGGGCGACCCCGACGCGGAACCGGACGACCCGTTCGGGACGGGCGGCGCACGGACGGGGCCAACGGCGGCCGATCCGACGAGCGGAGCGTGGGACGGGGACGACGGCGACGATGCCGACGACGGCGACGGTCAGACCCACGCGGCGACGCCGCGAGTCCCTCGACAGAGCGACGACAAACCCGTCGGCATCCCCATCGAGGGCGGCGGGGCAGGGGGCGCACACGCCGGTGACCGGGACGCCGTCGAGGGCGGCGTGCCGGACGAGGACGACACCCGTCAGCCCAGTACCGGCGCGGCCCCCCACGGCGAGGACGCCGACGACATGACGATGGCGTTGACTTATCGCGCGGCCGAGCGACTGGCGCATCCGGCATCCGCCTTCTCCGACGCGGGGGCGTGGGCGGACTGGGTGGGCATCGTCGGCCGCGTGGACACGCCGGTCATCAACCGCTTCCAGCGACAGAACGGCGTCGACGCCGACTTCTTCAGCGGGACGGGCACCGGCCCGGGCGAACGTCTGGCCGAAGTCGGGCCGCGGTCGATGTTCTACGCGGAGCGGATGGTCGTCGTCGGCATCGCGGGTGAGGACGAACGCGTCGCCGCGGAGGCGGACTGGGAGTTCGTTCCGCTCGAAGAGGCGGCGGAGAAGGCCGGCTGGACCCTCGACGTGGAGTAAGTTTTTATTGCACGCTCCTCAACCTATGCGATGAGCTATCATGGGTATCAGAACGGCGCTCACACAGTCGCGAATCGTCACGCTTGGAGTCTTCGCGGCGGGCATCTGGATCGTCCTGACGATGCTGCAGGTGTACGGACGGCTCGGCCCGCTGTCGAGCGGCGGCGTCGGTCAGGCGCCGATTTCCGGGCTCGTCGGGCTGGTCGTACTCGGCGGGACCCTGGCGCTGCTGCTGGCGCTCTACGGCGAACTGAGCGAGACGGAGCCGGCGCCCGAGCCCTGGGAGTAATCGATGCAGTACGAGTGTAGCGAGTGCGGACATTTCACCCGGCTCGGCCTGGTCGAACGCGATTCGGTCGTCAAGACCTGTCCGGCCTGCGGGGAGTCCGCCCGATTCGAACCGGCGTTCGAAGGGGAAGGGGTCTCGTTCTGACGCTCACCATCGACCTGAACCAGCGGTTCATCGACGCCGCCGACG
>Ga0102936_1000399_pt1 | contig 17124 bp, 13 predicted proteins | sample SalPon2_A_H2O_MG_FD_78502 | JGI IMG/M metagenome (GOLD analysis project Ga0102936, IMG submission 78502) | Salt pond water microbial communities from South San Francisco under conditions of wetland restoration - Salt Pond MetaG R2_A_H2O_MG | ecosystem: Environmental > Aquatic > Non-marine Saline...
CAAATTCAAACAAAATCATATAGCCCGGTATTTGCCCTCGTAACGGCCTTCGCAGTCACCCTGAGCTATATGATTTTGTTTGAATTTGTGCTCCTTGCATTTGGCCTCATGACGCTGTTCGCGCCGGTCGCCGTTGTTTATCACCGACGTGGATCGGTTCCGATCGCGTCACCGCTCTTAAGACGAATAAATACAAAAATCCGCCGACTCGCTGGGTGGGATGCCAATATTTGTAGCGAGTGTAAGACGGTAAATGAAGCGTCCGATGAGTACTGCAAGAACTGTGGCCGAAAACTGGCAGGTGATGAACCGTGATTGCTGCGGCACTTCAGATGGCTGGCAGCAGTAGTGGAATTACTGTCCCGGACGTGATCAATCTTACAGGAATCGGACTATTGCTCGTCTACGGGTACTTTCATTTCCAATACGAAAACGCGCCAGATCCAGAAATTGAACAGGAGGCTCGAAAGAAGGCAATAGCGGTCTTCATGGGATTCCTGTTTTATTCAGCTGTTGTAGCGACATCCCGAATCTCTGGTACGTGGGTCGGAGCAATCGGCGTCGCCGTCAATGCGTACTTTGAGCAGTTCGCTCAAGAGCTGGTTTTCACCGAATCGCCCGTCGAGGACACCGGGACTCTCGGAAGCATCCTCAGCGGGGTCAAAACGCTTGGACTCGTAGCGTACGTGCTCGTGACCGGGTTAGTCAGCGTTTCGTTATCGATCCCAGTAAAGGTAGCTCGATCGATCGTGTGAGACTGTTGGGAGTTTTGTCCGCCATCACTCGACAGTTATAGATACAGTGTCGCTTTCGTAAGGTGCTCCGGGTCCATCAACTACCGACACCTCGTAGGTACCCGCTGAGTCGAACGTTAGACGACACTGTCCTCGGTTATCAGTCTTTTCCGACTCATGTTTTGACTCAACGACAGCGTTGGCTATCCGGTTTCCTTGAGCATCGCGAACGGTGAATTCGACGGTTTCGCCCGATTCAATTGTCGTCTTCTCTGGAACAGGCGCAACAGACGTGGATCCGCTCGATTTTTTTTCATCCTCTGCGGCTTCCTTCGTATCAGTATCAACCGATCCGTCTCCGTCATCCTCTGTCGTTGTTTCTCGGTCGTTTGCTCCAGTTACCGTCCTTTTTTCGTGACCGTCGGTTTCGGACTCTGGATCGGTGGCCTCCCCAGTATTGACGCCATCATCCACCGCGGTCCCTCCCTCAACCGTTATCGACGCTGTATCGGTACCATAAGCACCCTCTTTTGAGACTCGCAGGTCGGTATCACCAGGATCCACGAGTCGAACCGTACAGGTCCCGCGATCGTCCGTCGAAGTCGTCCCACTAGGAAACTCAATCGTTGCGTCGGCGACGCGTGCGCCCGTCTCATCGCGTACCTCCAGATCCAGCGGTTTGTCGACTTTGATCGTCTTTTGGGACGGAATTAGCGCCAGCGCAGTCCGACCGGAGTCGTCGCTATCTGATGGCTCCTCCATGCTTGGGTCACTCGGGTCAGCGTCAATGGATTCGACTGTAGGATCATCGCTGGTGGTACTGTCCGTATCTTCGCCAGTCGTCTCCGCTCCGGATTCGGGTTTAGGGTCTGCGTGCTCCCCTTCTATGCTCGCGTCATCGGTATCAGATGGATTTGTTTCCCCGGATTCGGCTGATTTACCAGCATCGGTGGCTGTGTCGATTTCGCTGGAAGTACTGGCATCAGATGGTTTTGTGAGTCCGGGACGAGTGAGATCGCTTTTGAGTTTCAGCGTCCTATCATCGTTCCCCTCCGCTCGTTGCAGTTGCTCGATATGATCGCGTGTTTCGTCAAGCACGACTGCCTCATCGTGGCGATCCAGGTACGACATCGCGGCGTCAGGTGATTCGTTTACTGCGAGACGGCGTGCTTTTGTATCGATTCGCTTTTGATCCTCTAAAGTGAGTCCTCCCGTCTCTTCTTCGGAATACTCAATCACCACCGAATCTTTGGCGGTCTCGCCATCTGCGTCAAGCTCAATCTCAAGCACAAGGCGTTCAACACCGGGATCGTCTGGCGGTACTTCAAACTCGATGAGAATCTCTTGATCGACGTCAGTTCCGATGTCTGGGAGACCAGTCACCAACGCCCCTCGATGTCGATCCATCTCAAACTCATTAAGGACAGGTTCGTGTTGATACACCTCACCGACGTTGATTTCATCTTTCGGCTGGATCTTGAGCGTCGGATTTATCCCGACAATATCATCCGCCTCTCCAACGATACTCTCAAGGAAGGTTCGTATCTCTGTGGGCTCTGAGATGTGTTCCATCTTGCCGCGAGTCGCCTCGGCAACGCCCCGCATGATTTCCTCGTTGTAGTCAGTTCCAACGCCGACTGATTGGATCGTCAACCCGTCGTCAGCAAATTCTTCGGCAACGGAGATATGACGGTCCGTCTTGTCCTTATGAGGCATCAACGTCGAAATTAAATCCGGAACCGTTGTTGGATTGCCATCCGAGACGAGGACGATCCACTCGATGAATTCCTCATCATTAGATAGTACAGTATTGAGAAGACCGCTGCCTGACTTCTCTTTTAATGCGGACTTTGCTTCTTTCATTCCAGCAATAATATTTGTTCCGCCTGTGGTGCTAATCGAATCGACCTCCCGTTTGATTCGCTGGCGGTTCGGTCCGCACTGCGTCGGATCCAACACTCTTGAGACGCTGCCGCTAAATTCTACAATGCTGACGAAATCATGATCATCAAGCACGTCTACGGCTCGTTTTATTCCCTCTCGAGCGTGCTTGATCTTCCGACCTTCCATTGAGTTGCTAGAGTCGATACACAGTGCCAGGTGCTTTGGTAGATCCGAGTCGATTTTATCGACGTCCGTCCGAATCGTCGTCTGGCAGGTCAGTTCCTCGCCGTCAGTTGAGACGGTGTCGCTACCTACCTCCGCAGATAGATGGATGGTCATGATAACGACAGTCACGCGGGGAAATTACTTGTAGGTTCCCCCAAGCAAACACGGGCCCGATCAGAGCCTGCTAGCAGTGATGAAGAATGCTTGAACCACCTAGACTGCCTAAGCCACCGCCGAAACCGGATGTTAGGCGGCGTAGCGATGAAAGACAAAAAAGACAATCGCCATTGATCACATCCTCCGCGGCGTGAAAGGTACGGCTTCTCTTCCCGCCGGAAGGTGGAAGCGGTGGAAACGTACGTTCGCACACCGACGAGTGCATGCCCCGTTAGTTCTATCTGGTGGGGGATTCGGAAGTACCTGATAGAGATACGAGCGCATACCCCTGTCCTTTCGTAAGTGACGAGGGTTCGGACTGCAGTCGGAACCGAGGAGCGAACAGGCGGGGGGCGAGCGGACACTCCAGCAAACAACATATCGGCGTCGGCTGCTGGATTTCTCACCGCAATCATTTTTTGTGGCCCCTCATAGTATACGATGCTACAGATTTGGTGAGATGCCGGTTCCGAACTACAAGGAGCGGGGAACCAGCGGTGGTTTCCACGGCGATGACACGGAATCCGATGGAGCCTCATTGACCGGACCACAGCCCTACAGCGAGGGAGACAAACGAGAGTTCCCCCGGTATGCTGCCGGTTCCCTCCGAGTGCGGGTTGGAACCTCAAACGCCACGCTTGGCGGAAATCCGATGGTCGGATCCCTCCGCGTTCACGCGGAGGAGGAGGTCAATGTTTTGCGTCGGTCGCCTAACCGTCCTAGTAGGGGGTACCTTGCAGGAGTTGGGGTAGAATCCCGAGATTGTCTGAGTGTCCCGACATGGGGGTGGTCGTGCCGCCCCGGTTGGGTGTGCATATAATTATAAAAAATCAAGAATGCACCGTAGTGTCGCGATTCACAACCGGCGTGATGTCTGGATCCTCTCGCTGTTAGAAGATAGGTCAACTCGGGGACAGACCGTACTACGCTGTCTTATGTACATTAGACAACAAAGGCTCCGTGGCTAAAATCATAAATATTGTCCGGGTGAAAGCGAATATATGACTACAGACGCGACAATCGAGATCGTCTCGTCGTCGCTTGGTGAGGGGTCCTCTGACGAATCCGATCGGGATGGACCGGCACGACTCATGCGACCCGACGACACAACCGATCTTGACACCGAAGAGTATCCGGAGGTAACCGCACACGTCAACGTGGAGTCCACTGACGGGGCCATCAACGACGTGGGACGGGAACACTTCAGCGTCACTGAGGATGGGGAAGCGAGAGAGGTGATCTCGTTTGATTATCTGAGTGACGCCCTTGATCTTGTTTTTGTCTTCGACGATACCGGAAGCATGGGTAGCGAGATAGATGGGGCCAAGGCGGGAGTCACTGACCTGACTGACAAAATTGACAAGACAGGAGTTGACGCTCGGTATGCATTGGTGAGCTTCAAAGATGACGTGGAGATCGACCAGCGGTTTACGAAGCGTGCGGGATCATTGAAATCCTCAGTCGACGCGCTCAGAGCGGGAGGCGGCGGCGACGCCCCAGAGGCGAACTTCGACGCTATTGAGCGAGCACTTGATCTGAATTGGCGGACGAACGCCCAACAAGTTATCGTCGATATCACCGACGCGGCTTCCCACTATCGGGGTGACGGCAGCGGATTCTCGGAATACACGTTCGAAGAGGTCGCAAGAGATCTTCAGAAAGCCGATGTGACGTTCATTTCGGTCGGTCCGGACCGTGAAAATAGAAAGAGCAGCCTCAAGTCGCTCGCTGGCGAAGTAGGCGGCCTCTGGACCGACATTGGCGACTTGCGATCTGGTGTGTTTTCGAGTGGCACCGGATCGGAGAATTTTCAACGGGTGCTCAATCGGATCACGTCGCTTGTGGCGTCAACGTACGTCCTTACGTACTTCAGCTGCACTAAGCCCGGAACAACCGCCGACACAAAAATAACGTTTGACGCTCCTGGATATCAGATTGCTAGTGACACAGCCTCTGTATCCGTACCAGGCCATTTTGAGCTCCATCCTGATTGCACGGCAGGCGGCGACAGGGTCCCGCAACCAGACTCTAAAAAAGAGGATGATGGACCGGCGGTCAAGAAACTTGAAGCCAGCGAGACGGGAGATAACGATCCGCCAAGTGTAGCTGCTGTCGATGACGGTGACGATGGCGGTAGCGATACACCTGGAGTAGTGCGGACGGACGAAGAAAGTGATGAAGATTTGACGTCTCTAGCCGTTATAACTGATGACCATATTTCGGCAGGATCGCGTCTTCAAGTAACTATCCGCGATGAAACTGGAGCCCGAGTAGAAAATGCGACGGTTGCGGCAGCGGGAGAGACAGCAACGACTGACTCGCGTGGACAGTGTCAGTTTACGTTTGACACTCCTGGCGAAGTGACAATCACCGTCAAGAAAGATAAGGGCTACCAATCGGACTCAAAGCAAATCAATGTTGAGTGAGTAAAATTACTGAAGACTGAAAATTTAATTCATATGGATGGGAAACACCACTCTGAGTCGGGCGAATCACTGGGGCGATATGATAGCGGGAGCCAAGCCTGCTCGGAAGAATTCTCAGTAGATGATACGGGCCAACCATCCGTCCAGGCGACAGAATTATTATATAATTCGGAGATTATAACGCAATGAGTATCGGTCAGTTCCAACGGGATACCCTCGAATTGGCATTTTTGTTTGCGGTTGGGATTACCACAGCGCTTTTAGGCGTCAGGTTGATGGGACGTGTCCCCTATGTTGATTTCCCATATAATCTGAATGTCTTCTTTTGGTCTATCGCGTTTATTTTACTAGGGATCCTTCCTGCGACGGCATACCTGTGTCCAAACAGAAAACCGCGGGTTTTCGCTATTGGATTGTTCGTCTTCGGAAGCACGGTCGCAGTACTAGCACCGCTGACTGACGCGACTGGGACGGTCATTTATCTTGACGGTATCAATTTGCTATTATTAGTGATATTCGCGCTCGTGTCTGTCCCGGTGACGCAGTATGTCGATCGGGCCAAAGAAGTATTTCTCCTGGGCGTTGTAGGACTCGTAATCATTCTCTACTGTTTTATAGTGGCATATATATACCTCGTATTCGTCGAAACCCAAGATGCGGTGAGCTTCGTGCCGCTAATTGGGGCGACGATAATCGGGATCGGTGTCGGATCGGTCTTTATTTCTGAGTACCAGCGAGCAGGGCTCCGGAGGATCGAAGCGTGAGTTCTGAATTCCTTCTTTTAGGCCTCGGAAATGCCGGGAAATCTACATTCACTGGTGGACTCATCTACTATCTTGAGAACACGAGTTCCCTCTCACGGGGAGCCGACTACGATGTTGAATTTCTGTATAACGAAGATGTAATAAAACGGGAAATAATCGATCCGATGTGGCGAACAGGAGTCCATGAGTATCCTGAAAAGACGGAAAATCCCTATCTTGTTCGTATTTATCTCTACGAAGGAACTTTTCTTCCACAAGAAATAACGATTGATATCATGGATATCCCCGGTGAGAAACAAGAACCGGCGGCTGTAGAGGGTTCAATAACTGGCAGGTTAGCGAGCCTAATCCCGGGGAAAAAGTCGGCCCGTCAAGAGCTAATCGATGAATATGTTACTGATCTGAAACCAAAAATGAACGACCCCACTGAGGAGCCAACCACACGTGAATGGGAACGAATCTTCCAGTACCGATACCTCCGGAGCGACTCGGTAATCGTTATGTTAAATCTACACAAGTTACAGAACATGAGCGAGTCGCCGGGAATAATCAATTCTTCGCAAGACATACTGAGCGTCGCCAGTGGGAAGCGACGAAAGCTTATCCTCGCGACTGCCTGCGATGTGGTTGGCTACGATCCGGAAATGTTTGATGGTGGGCAAGGATCGATACTCAGCGGGGCAATACGCGATACAAAGCTTGCACGAGAAATACAGAACTCTATTTCCATTGAGGAGGATGATGGGGTTAGCCCGATGCTCAACCAAGTACTACGAAATGATAGCAATTTTTCATTTTTCGGTGTCTCGGTCCCTGCCGAAGACACAACGGTGAGCGATAACATTCGAACGAACGACGCGGGTGAGATAGAGCCGCGGGGTTTCGGGACGGTGATAGAATGGCTGAAACAGTGACTATCGTACACTCAACACTGAGCGCTGGCCGGAACGTTATTGCTGGCGACCCCCTCGCACCAGTCAAAATAGATAACGACACAGCGGAGCTGAAAACAGACGAGGCCGCAGCGGATTTAGATAGCCTGCTTCATAACGTCGATTCCGACGTGAACCGTGAGGTCGGGGGCTACTTTTTCGACTCAATAGACGATATATTCATTACCGGATTCCTCACTCCCCGTGACGCGTCGGAACCGGGCGTTCGAGATGGAGAGTACTTTTTTAATGTGTTCGAGTGTGACATAGGCTTTGCTGAAAAGTTAGACCTCGTCAGTATTCACAATTATTTGCGGAGCGAGACAGTATCTTCTCCTGACGCGGAATTCAAACCACAACTTACCGTCGAACTCAACGAATCGACGATGGTCGACACCGAGACCTCACCCCACTCGTTGGAGACAGTCGCTCGTATCTGGGACCAGTACCGACGAGATGACACCCCAATCACCGCTCAGCTTAACGAAGTATCTTATTTCAAATCAAAAATCCGAGGTTCGTTGCGGAAGCTGAATTACATCGATACAGACTCAGATAATGTCAGCAAATTCTACCTTCGAAGCGGCGACCCTCCCGAGTTTGACGAAGGACGGCAGGGTCGCCTACTGAAGCTTTTAAGAAAAATCGACTCAAATTCCGGCAAAACGATTCAGTTCGACGATCTACCGTCAATCGAAGAAGAGCATCGGTATTTTTTCAAAAAAGAACTCGACCGCAATGTTGAGCGCCTACAAGAGGAAATTGAGTACACGGATGGACTGCACGAGAACTGGGGCCAGTTCTTCGTTGAGGAGGTCGAACCGCTGATTGAGGAGCATATCCGTGAGTTCACTCGACTCCACCGCGCCCGAGTTGATCCAAGTCAAGAGGTCGAACAGCTCGTTGACGAGGAGTCGGGCCTGATCGGACGCCTAACCGGTGGGAACGATCACCAATCCCCGATTAAACTCGGGGTCGACCAAGAAACCGACCGTATCGTTACCGAATTGCAAGACGCGATATCCTCGCGACTGGAGGCAGAAATAGAGCGATACATTCGGGACCGTGCCAAGACAATGCTCCGACAAAGCGACGAAGAGGCGAACGAGTTCAGCAAATCGGATGCGTACCAACGGTATGAGAATATCAAGTAATCTACAGCCTGAGCGGAGCGAGGGCTCCGGAGCGGACTCGAGGTAATTTACTCTGTGACTGTTATCGACTCGCCAACAAAATAAAAGTGAGAACGAACACGATTGCGACTGCGGTTCCGAAGATCACTGGGAGATCGATACCAAAGTCGAAAACAAAGAGTGCACCAACAGCCGGGATCACAGCTATAAAACCAACAGCGACGGTAAGTATCACTGGATTCATGTTGGCGGACGCCTCGTCGCTGCCCGGGTCGGTCATTGCGCCGGTCAAGTCAATTCGGACAGTATCGCGAGTGTAGCGGATCCCATCAGAGGCCGATCTACGGGCAGTGACGTTAGCAACGTTTGCGTTGGGGAGTGCTATTTCACAGGTCCCTCGCGAGTCAGTTGGGGCCTCGGCAGCCGGCGAGGAAACAACCGCACCCTCAATACGTTCGCCCTCCTCATCACGAACTATCACGGATACCGAATCACCAGCCGGTGCTTCGTCTGGCGCTTCAATGTGTAGATCACGTTCCTCTAGCAGGACTTCCAGAGTCGTCGTATCCTCATTGAATTCAACTGTCGGCTTGTCTTCTTTCTCTGCGCTAACCCTGACGATACCCTCAGAAGCGGGTGATATCGTGCAGCGACCACGGTCATTTGTCCGTGCATTCGTGGATCCAGCACTAACTATGGCGTCTTTGACCCGATTCCCATTAGTGTCCCGGACCGTGACAAAAACCGGATCACCAGCCTCAATCGTATCAACATTTGTCGAAACGTTGAGATTTACTTTCCGAGTTTGGACTTTTATAGAGATCTCGTCGGAGGCGTAGGACACCACATCAGTGTCTGGTTTCCGTGTAGTCACCTCCGCCGAGCCAACCGTCGAGAATTTGACCGTACACTTTCCCCGGTCGTCGGTGCGTCGCTCGCCACTAGGCGTCTCAACTATCGCGTCAGGTACCCAATCGCCAGACGAGTCCTGAACTCTGATCTCAACCGGTTCGTGGGCATCAACCGTCGTGGACTCCGCTTCAACACTTAATCGCTCCGAGCGTTTCTCGACAGTCAGATCTACTCTGTCTCCGTCGAACGTTGCCGCCGGCGTCTTATCTTTGCTCGCCGTTAGCGTAGTCGTCCCAGTTTCCGCGAACGTCAGCGTACATGTCCCTCGAGAGTCGGTCGTAGCCGACTTGCCACCGCCGGAGACTGCCGCATCATCGATCGGCGTGCCGGTACTGTCCGTAACTGAGATTGTAATCGGATCGCCAGCGGTCGCAGCACTGTCGCGTGGATTAATCGACAACGAGCGTTCAAGCCGGTCCACCTCAATAGTCACCGAATCGCTCTTGTAGGTCGTGTCCCGGTCGTCCGGCCTTGTCACTTCGATAGTTCTTGATCCGGCTGTATCAAATTCGATGGTCGCACGACCGTTGCTATCAGTTTTCTCCGTTCTGCCAGCATAAGAGAGCCTTGCGTTCTCAATCGGCGTGTCCTCACGCCGGTTGACAACGGTGATAGACACTGGTTCCCCAACTGTGATCTCCGTCAAATCGACTGACGCAGACAGCGGTACTATTTTAGGTTCAACCCGGACGGTGATTGATGCAGAGGCATATGTGATGTCGCCGTCGTCATCCTTGGCGGCCTCTATTTCGAAGGAATCAGCGCTACGAAAAGTGTAGGTACACTCGCCGCTTGCATCCGTGGTCCGTTGACCCGTTGGAAGTTTGACCACAGCGTTCTTGATAGGATCGCCATCGGCGTCAGTAACCGAGAACCTGACTGGCTCATCGACAGAGACTTCGGTCGCATCCGCGCTGATATGCAACTCTCGGCGCTCTTTGGTTACCTCAATGTCGCTGACGTCGCTGTGATAACGGATTTTTTCGCTTCCGTCTTTGTCCACCTTGATACTCGTAGTGCCGGTTTCATCGAAAGCGAACGAACACCGGCCCCGCCCGTCGGTCGTGCCGAGGTCAGTACCACTGACTGTAACCGCGGCGTTCTCAACTGGATCGCCGTCACCGTCTACAACGGAGATTGTCACCGGCTCTGAGACTTCGACAATATCTGGCCCTTTTACTGTCAAGTCTATGACTTCGTCAACATCCCAGTCGACCGGATAGCATTTTTTGCGGTTGTATTCTCGACGGCTTTCTTCATCGTTGAGGTGGCGCTGTATCTCGGAGGATTCTTTGGTGTACTCTCCTCCATGATATCTCGCTGCAAACGCAGAAATTTTCTTTTTTAAATCTGCATGTGGTGTTGCTGGATCAGCGCCTAAGCGGTCGTAAAGGTCATCAGCTTCAGGATCCATCTCGTTCTATGACCTCGCTCGGGTTAGATTATTCCGGGCAACCCTTGTCAGGCGTCTCCGAAACGCGGCAGATGCCTGCTTTGTGTTTGGGTGAGTGTCTCACCGTTAGTTGACCGGCGGTAGGTCTTCACGAAGGTCATCGATTTCTGCGACAGTCGGCGGTGCGTACGCGTCTCGGGGACCATCGGCATCGCCGTCTCCGCCACCTTTCCGTTCAACCTCAAGTTCGTCGTCGGTCTCACTGGACACTCGATCCTCAATCGATTCGTCCCACGCCTCCGCACGGACGATTCCACTTTTGTCCATCTCGAAGCGAACCTTAATCTCGGGGACGCCCTGTTCAGCCTCCCGAATATTATCGAGAACGAACGTCTTGATATGTTGATTGTTTTCGGCGACGGCTTCATCAGTTTCTCCGGCTTCGCTTTTGAATATACGGATCTGGGCCGATTCTTGATAATCAACTTCTGTTGTGTACGTACCCTCGCCCGTCGCTGGGAGGTTCATCCCGTCCTCGATAAGTACTTCGAGAGATCCATCCGCGAGTTCGAACCCAACGTCATCGCGGACTACTGGCGTGATGCCGCCACCTCCTGTGGGTAGTGCACCATCTGTGTCGCTGCCGTCGTCGCCGTCGTCGCCAGATGGAAGTGTAGGCCGTGAGTCAATGACTTCGGCCTGTTCGCCGGCACCCATAGCGACCGCTTCGTCAGGGTTAACACCACCAGCGGGATCCTGCCCGAAGTAGTCCTTGACGGCTTCCTGCACTTGAGGCATCTTCGTTGACCCACCGACCGTGAGCACAGTATCGACCTCCGAAGGGCCAAATCCGAGTTCGTCGAACACCTCTTGGCAGATGTCGATAGTTTCGTCAACGAGGTCGCCGGTCAGTTCCTCTAGCTTTTCGCGAGTGACGTCAACTTCGAGATTCTCGCCGGCGAGATACGGAACTGTCGCAGTCTCGCGTTCGGATGACGAAAGCGACTCTTTGACACCCTTCGCCTCCTCGCGTACACGTCGTTTATGTTCGTGAGAGTCCTCAGTTGAGTCCAGATCAACTCCTGTCTCGGCCTCGAATTCCTCAATGAGATACTCCTGTAGGCGCTGATCGAAGTCTTCGCCCCCGAGTTGTTGTTTCCCCTCATTGTACTCAACAACATAGTCTGTGGCCCCATCGCTGTCGGGGACGATATTGACAATGCTGACGTCAAAGGTCCCTCCCCCAAGATCGTACACGGCAACGCGTTCAATGTCTTCGGAGCCTTCGTCGACTTTGTATGCTACACAGGCTGCGCTTGGTTCGGGGAGGAGAAGCGGCACATCGTCGATATACCCATAGCGAGCAGCTGCCTCCGTACAACTTCGTGCCACCTCGCTAAACCGTGCCGGGACAGTGATAACTGCCTCGTTGACTTCATCAACTCCTCTAATTTCGCTCTCTACTTCTTGACGGATCTTCTTGAGAATGAGCCCAGAAATTATCTCCGGGGTGTATTCAATATCTTCCCCGTCAAACGTATATGGGTGGTCATCGCCCATATGTCGCTTGACTGCAGCAACGGTCGTGTCGGGATCTGTTTGGAGATAATCAACCGCACTGTTGCCTACGATCACTTCGTCTTGATCCCCTGATATTCGACGAGCAAATGTCGCAACGGATCGCATTGTCCGCTCCGAGTCAATCTCAATCATCTCAGCTTCTTCACCCTCGCTATACGCCACTGCGCTGTTTGTTGTCCCAAGATCAATCCCGATTGTTACCATGTAGTGTACCACGCGACTGTAAGCCACTTTAATATTTCCCGCCGGCGTCAAATTAGCTCGACATATTCCCCGAACTTCGGCGGTCACTGTTGTTTATTATTAAAAATAATTTCAACATAACTTGTTGAATAATCGGCATATATTCAACATTTTCAGCGATGCATTCTTATTAGTTCTAATGAATCCTTGGCTGTGCAAATCAATCGATACCTCTGTTTGAATTGTGATCTTCGTGAGCGGCTGCATGCATTAGGAATAGAGCTAACAGATGGTCTGACTCCAGCACTATCACAAGCATATGAGGTTGATAATCTCACGATAGAGTGTATTGAAGCTGCTCAGCAGCTTGAAAATCGTCAAACGGTCTTAATGCAGCCAGAGTCTCCTTTGATGATTTTCGAAGAATACCTCGGAAAGCCCACTCCTGATAAGCCGTTCGGCGACGAACACTGGGAACTCCCTAAATGGAGCGCAGAAATTGAAAGTGTGGACGCTGAACGAGCGATCGAGAATCTAGTAACTCATTTTGAGGCAGATGAGATCGACCTCTTAATGCGTGTCTGTGCGCAGGGATCCTGTGATTTCAGTATGCCGATCTCTGCGAAGGGGGGCTATATGTATGTCGTCGGGATTGAGTGTCCAACGTGTAGCGAACACATGCGGCCTGATGCCGACACCTGTGACGAATGTGGGACCGAAATCAGCGACGAAGAACGAGTATACGAACGTGTGCCGTGCCACCACCCAATGGAGTCGGTTACCGTTCATGATGTTCTATGTTCAAATGCATCAACTGAGTTTGTAGATGCGTATACAGGCTTCAATTCATATTGCCTCTGTCTTGCGTGTAGTGCCCAGTTTGAGCTAGATATGGATCATGAGGGACGAAATTGTCCGGAGTGTGACGCGAACAAAGTGTATACAGAACAAGAGATGGTCGGGAAATCGTGTCCTGCTTGTTCCATCGGGGTTGTTATCGAACAATTTACTGGAGGCATTACGTGAGTAAGGTTCTTACCCAATCTGGTAGAGCAACTACCCGAAATCTGGCACAAGAGAGTTTAAAACCCGATATATATACAGTATAAAATACAAAAAGTGATTCTCTGAATGTGAAAATAATAGAGTTTGCTGAAACTACATTGTATCCAGTGCAACAAACACGATAAGTCATCATCGCTAGGACACTGATAGATTGGGGTTGAACTGAACGGAGTTCTTCGGGGGGTGGGGGACGTGCAATTCGAAGAACTCCGACTTGATGTAACGGATCCTTTGGATGTGAAGTTTTTGCACAGTGATTGAACGCGTCCGCCAGCCTAGCTGATCACGCTAGCATGCGCAGCTCATGCTGGAGCCGCCTCGTTAGCAGAATGCCGAGATCCTGTTGAACAGTTTTAAAAATCTTAGAAAAAACCTCCACGTCTCTGAGGCGGAGTTTCTCATTGATTGAATGGACGTCGCTCTTGTGACGTAGATTGTTGATGAACTGCAGTCTTGCGATTAGTGGTTGAATAGGTTAAATCGTGAGTCTACGTCACGGGCGCTTAGAAACCCGATTATCGCTCTTGATCAAATCGTATCGACTGTGTCCACAATCTTCTAGGTAAGAGCGATGGACGTAAATGGACTCAACAATACTGACCAAAACACCGTTAAGCAGCTTGTTCTGACCTGTTCCATGTGGATCGAACGCCTCCATGAAACTGGAACGGTAGTCACACCAGCGCCGAGCGTCAGCTAGCTGCCTACGCTGCTTACTGTAATCAATACTGCAGCTACCACGCTCTTAACAATCAACCGTCACTCGAAACGCTCAAAAAGAGAGGCCCAATCTAGCAGTGCTTGCTACGCAAATCCTAAAGCCAATATCTGGTTAGTCGGGGTCGATTTCGACGGTGACCGTATCCACAACTGTATCCTGTATTTTGGCCTGTACCGACACAGAGCCCTCAGACTCAAAAACGAATGCCGCACGACCTTGTTGATTAGTTTGAATCTGCTTGCCAGAATTCGTTACAAGCATCACGCTATTGAGGGGATTATTCTCAGCATCGGTAACTGAAAACTGCACCGGTTTGCCGACACGAATCTGTTCCGATATGACCGACAAATTCAATTCCGTGGTATATCCGCTTTCAGTCGGGTTGTCTCGATCCTCGTCTTCAGCATTGTGCGTGTCCGTGTCTGTACGATCATCCTCCCCGGCTATCATTCCCTTGGACTCAATGTCAGCTGTCTTTCCGGGCTCAGAATCTAAACTTCCGTTGGAGGTATCGCTTTTTTTCGGATCGCTCACTGGCTCGTCTTTGTTTTTATCACCGGCATCGGAGCCAGTTTCGTCAACTGGGTTGCCCTCGCTCATTGCGACCGCAGCATGTTTGATAATTGATCCGTCGTCCTCAAGACCTCGTTCGTAAACTTTGGCGACAGTCCCTTCTTCGTACTCGGATGTAACTATCTGGCTGACCTCAACGCGGTTTCTGTCTACAGGATCCCCCGGCGATGGATCAACGAGAGAAAGATCATAATCTGCTACAAGATCATCAAACTGGTCAATAATGATTCCGACACCCTCTGTCCCACCACCGCCTTGTTTGAGGCCACGATTGAGTGGGGCCCGAACATCTGAAACGAACTCGGAAATAACTTCCCGGACCGTCTCTTGATAGGTCTCTGTTTCCGCCTCATCTAGCTCGTCTTTGAGTTCCTCAATGACGCGGTTTTTTCTGTCTATTTTAGAGTCAAGATCCCCAATATGTGTCTCAAGCATAGACACATACTCACCGGTCGGGACCTCGTCTTGCTGGATGCTCTCTAGCTCTGGCTCGGTCGTCTCCAGTTCTGATACCCGCGATTTGAGATCAGCAATGGTTTCTTGCTGATCCTTGATGATGGCATCCCGCTCGTCGACTGTCGCTTCAAGTACCCGGACATGCTCTTCCAGTTCTGTGATGTACCTCGACCGAGGGAGCAATCCGCTGAGTGGAACGCTATTTATTGGTTCGATCAACTCAGCATCGGGGCTATCTATTCTCCGGATCGCGGCATCCAGTGCTTCGTTGTCGTCGCGTATGGCCGATGCCTGATCTACTTCCACAGCATCGCCACGTCTAGATTTAAATGCTCTCCTCGCAGGTTCCTCGCTCTGTGATTGGCCTTTCTTCGGCTCTTTGCTGCCGTCAGCCCCGTCTGGATCGGATGCATTGGTCGAACTGCACGCCGAGGGGGTGCCACTCGTTCCGCTATTAGCGGATCGGTTGTCATCGTTAGCTGTCAGGGTATCATTGGGGTCGTTGTGGGCTGTTGAGCTACTCGTCTGATCAGCGGCTTCTGTCACAGAACTGCTTGATCCCGCGGGCTCATCATCCAAAGAATTCTTTTTGGAAGTGTCCTCCTCATCAGTACCACTATTTTTTTGCGGATTTTGCTTAGACTTATCAGTGTTGGGGTGACTCTCAGCCTCTGCATCTTGCTCACTGGGTTCATCTACAGATGCCTTCTCTCCATGTTCTTCGGAATCTTTCGTGGGAGTGTCTCCGCTCGCTGACTCAGTCTCGCTGTCATGATCGCTCTCGTCCATTTGATCTCTTACCCTCTTGGAGTTGTTTTCATCGTGTCCCCGTGATCGGGGTTCTCGATAGTCTTCGGGGTGGTTATCGCCGCCGTTTGATTGTACGTCCCGCTGAGAATCTAAATCTTGATCAGGTTTCGTGGAATTGAACAAGTTCCCGATGAAAGATGATACAATCGTCCTGAATCGGGTGAACCAACCGCCTTCGCCGGGATCGTGTCCGCCGACCATGTTACCGATACATCAAAAATAACTATCCATCCATTTATATTCTCGTATGCCAGGGTGATTCTTGTTGAATACGATGAGACAGTATTAGCTGTATTTTTGTTTGTCGGCAGATCCGTACGAGAGAGGCTAAAGTCAGCAGCGGCGTCAGAGCGTTAGTAATAATGATTCAGAGCAGATTTTATACTCAAGTCCTGTCTAGTTTCGCCTATGACTGGTTCAAATGATCGTTATAATCTCTATCGGTTTGTTGAGGCACAAGAACCCGACATGAGCCAAGTCAAAGAGGAGTTGCGGGCAGGCAAAAAATGTACACATTGGATGTGGTATGTGTTCCCGCAAGTTACCGGGTTGGGCAAGAGTCCGGCGGCTGAGCGTTATGCAATCAAGTCACGAGACGAGGCTGAAGCCTATCTTGCACATGATATATTGGGCCCACGCTTGCGCGAATGCACTGAGATCGTTAACCGTGTCGAGGGTCGATCGGCAAAGGATATATTCGGGCATCCAGATGTCTTGAAGTTTCGGTCATCTATGACACTCTTTGAAGCGGTATCAGATAATCCACTCCGGTTCGAAACAGCTTTAGATCAGTATTATGATAATAACCGTTGCAAGAAAACATTGCAATTTCTTTCAAGAGAATAGCTCAATGACATGAATCCGTGGAATACGGGCGATATCGGGGCCACAAGGCTAATACCCCATACAATATGTCCCCCGTTCATCCAGTACATTGGTCTGCCACGAGACCATATGTCCGATAGCTGGAATGCGTATTGATATATTCCTCCGCGTGGATCATGATATTGTGCCTACTCATCCGGTGAATTAGAACGAGAGATATACCTTCATCGCTCTTGTGAAGCACGTTGTTGATTTTCAGAGGGCGGCGTCGAGAGCATGTTTGAGCGCTTCATCACCTGGTTTTCTGTAGAGTTTGCAGCGGAGCTGAAAGGCTCTGAAATACGGCGTTAG
>Ga0102936_1000400_pt1 | contig 17104 bp, 14 predicted proteins | sample SalPon2_A_H2O_MG_FD_78502 | JGI IMG/M metagenome (GOLD analysis project Ga0102936, IMG submission 78502) | Salt pond water microbial communities from South San Francisco under conditions of wetland restoration - Salt Pond MetaG R2_A_H2O_MG | ecosystem: Environmental > Aquatic > Non-marine Saline...
CACCGCGGCTGCCCGATACCCGGCCTCCTGGGCATCGTCCTGCAGGCGGTGGCCGTCCTCCTGGGCGTTTCGGACGAGCTGTAGCTCCGTGGTCCGAACGGCCTCGCCGATCAGACCCTCGTCCGGAATTCCCTCGCCGGCGGCGACCGCGATGTCGTCGAGATACCCCTCGACGCCGGCCTCCACCCGCGGCTCCACGCCCGGTCCGGCATCGACCGCACCGATCCAGGCCCCGCGGTACGAGTCGGAAGCCGCCAGCCGGTCACACACCACCCGTTCGATCTCCGCCCGCGTCGACTGTTCGATGACCGCCTCGGTGATCCCCCGGACCACGTCGTTGAGTTCGTCGAGGGCGGCCAGTTGCTCGCGCTGTCGCTCGAGTTCGCGTTCGTACTGGCGGCGTTCGGAGATGTCGGTGGCCATCAGAATCGCGCCGTCGAACTCGCCGTCGCGGTAGACGGGGACGGCCCGTCCCGTGAAGTACGCCTCCTTCCCGTAGATCGATTCGAACGGGAAGTCGAACTCGATGGTCTCGCCGTCCTGTAGGCGGTCGAAGAGGTCCGCCTGCCCGGTCTCGACGATCGGTGGTAGTTTCCGGATATCTACGCCGATAGCATCCGAGGACTCCACGTCGTCGGGGAGGCCGATGATCTCCTCCGCACGCGGGTTCTCGTAGGTGATACGGAGGTCCTCGTCGAGCCGGAACATGCCGAACGGGGCGTTATCCACCAACTCCTCGTTGAACTGGCGAGCGTCACGGAGTCGCCGCTCCTGTTCCTTGCGCTCGGTGATGTCGCTGACGACGCAGATGATCCCGCCGTCGTCGGCGACGGTCAGTGAGAGATCCTGCGTGAACGTACTCCCGTCCTGCCGGCGACCGAGCACTTCGCCGCGCCACGCGCCGTCCTCGTACAGCGTCGGGATGATCTCCGCCTCGAACCGGTCGAGTTCCGACTCGGGGTAACACATCGACCAGTGGTCGCCGAGAAACGCCGTCGCGTCGTCGTAGCCGTACACCTCGACGTGGCTCTCGTTGACGTAGACGTACTCGCCGTCGGCGTCGGTGATGGCGATGCCGTCGATGGCCGACTCCATCATCCGGGACCGGCGCTCCAGTTCCCGGTCCCGGCGGTCACCGGGTGCCTCGCTTCCCGCCGACCGCTCGTCGGCGGGGGGGCGCCACCAGACCCGCGCGTTCGAACCGACCGACTTCGTGCGTACCGCCCCGCGGTCGGCGAGCGTCCGCAACCGCTTGTAGACGGTCCGGCGGTTCGCGTCGAGTGCGTCCGCCACGTCTATCGTGGTGAGTGGTTCGCACCGATCCTCGCGGCGGTCGAACACCGCCAGCGTCTCGGCGTAGATGTCCGCCCGCTGACTGGAGCCCATGCCCGTGCCTCGATACCGAGGCACATAGTTCCGTCGACGGAACTCCAGGCCGGGCGACACAAGACCTATCGGTGGAGCCGTCCTGTCTCGTCCATGACCGTCGAGGTGGATTTCGGTTCGGACGGCCTCGTCCCCGCCGTCGCACAGGACGCCGACTCCGGCGAGGTGTTGATGCTGGCGTACGTCTCTCCCGAAGCGCTCGACCGGACCCGCGAGACGGGGCGAGCGCATTACTACTCCCGGAGCCGTGACGAACTCTGGGAGAAGGGGGCGACGAGCGGCCACGTCCAGCACGTCCGGGAGGTACGGGTGGACTGTGACGGCGACGCCCTACTCTATCTCGTCGACCAGGACGGCGGCGCCTGTCACACCGGCTACCGCTCCTGTTTCTACCGGACCGTCGAGGGCGAACCCGTCGGCGAACGCGTCTTCGACCCCGACGAGGTGTACGACTCGGAGTAAGCTACCACGGCCTAAAGGCCGTGGCATTCAGCATGGACTCCCACTCTAACCGAAGTCGGTACGGGAACTACCCCGTTCGTGGTCAACATCCCGCTGTTCAAGCGCACGCCTACGGGTGCACCTCCCTCGCCCCCGGTTTGGTTGCGAAGGAACTTCAGACCGATGTTCTTCGACGCGTTGTAGTCCGCGTGGTTCTCGTACCCACACCGCTGACACTCGAACGAGTCGCCCGACCGATTATCGTCGTGGGTAAACCCACACGTCGAACACCGTTGGGACGTGTACTGTGGGTTGACCTGTTCGACCGAGATACCACGCGCTTGGGCTTTGTATTCGACGTAGTCGTACAAACGCCGGAACGCCCACTCATGGAATTCCCGCGCCTGAGGCATTCGATCACGAATATCGGTCAGATTCTCGAATGCGATGTACGAACAGCCGTTCTCGACCGCATCTGCGATAAGTTCGTTTGCTACTCGGTGGAGATACTGTTCAAACCGTCCCGTTTCGGTGGTTCCGACCGATTGGACGTTTTCGTGCGCCCAACGTGTCCCGCATTCCTGCAACGACTTTCGACGTTTGACGTACTCCGTTCGCCAATGGTTCAGTTCGTCGGCTGTCCAGAACGTCCCTGTCGAAGTGACAGCAATATTCTCGACCCCGAGGTCAACACCGAGAACCATTCCGTTCTCGGGTTGGTCGAGGGCGTCCACGTCCGCCTTTGTTCGGACGTGGAGGTAGAACGACCCATTGCGATAATGGAGTGTAGCGCCTGTGGCCTCGTAGTCGTCGTTCAACAGATACCTCGAGTGGGGTGTATCACGGTGTTCGTCGGGGAACACGTACTCGGCGGTGATGCGCCCATTGACAGTCGCCAGCGTTGCGTGGTCGTCGTTGAACGTCGCGTTTCGCTGGTTGTACTCGCAGAACGGCGTCGTGAACGTCGGCAACGAGGCGTGTTTGCCGTTCTTCCATTTGGCGATGGTCGATTTGAGTGCGTCTACGGCGCGGTCGCGGGCCGATTGAACGTGGTTGCTGTGCAACTCGGTTCGATCACGCACGTCACTGTATGTCTCGTCGTGGAGAACCGATTTGCGAGTTTCAACCCATTCGCCTTCGGATGCTACGTCTACGACGTAGTTCGCGGAATCGAGGAACTGTTGTATCGTATCACGAAGAAGGTCTGCGTCGCTGTCGTCCACACCGAGTTTGACTGGGACGGTGCGACGGACCTCCATACACATCAGAAGACACACAATGTCGTTGAATATTAATATAGCGTTGGTGAGTCAGCCAACTATCGAACGTAGAATAGTCAATAGTTGTCGGGTTCCTCCCGCACCAGAAGGTGCGGGTATCCACCTTGGATTCCTATGAACGACGCGGAGAGCGGCGTCACGGCGGACACGCTCCGTAACGCCCGCGAGGAACTCGCCGACGCGAACGCCGCCGTCGAGGAGGCGGGAGAACGACAGCTTCGGACCGTCCGCGACGCCCACCGCGAGGCGACCGCCCTCCTCGACCGGTACGAGGGGACGGCGACGGGGACCGGCGACTTCCGCGCGTACGTCGAGTTCCAAGAGAAGTTCGTCGAACTCGTCGAGGAACTCCCCGACGACCTGCCGGCCCGCGAGGCGTTCGAGGCGGCGAACGAGCACCTCGACCAGCGCCGCCTCAGCGAGGACGACTTCGAGCGGGCGCGCGAACTCCTCGAACCGGCGGCGGAGCACGCCGCCCTGCTCGGGGAGCGTGAGGACGCACGGGAGCACTACAAGACGGCGCGACGCGACGCCCGGAAGCGACAGCGGGAACTCGACGACCGGATCGACGAACTGGAACGCCTGCAACGCCTTGGCGAGGCCGACCTCGACGCCCCCGTCGAGCGCCTGCGTGATCCCGTCGACACCTACAACGAGGCCGTCGAGGAGGCGTGGAGGGAGTTCAGACGGGCGGCGAGCGCCCGCGAAGTCTTCCGCGTCGTCGAGGCGAGCGAGCCGTACCCCCTCGCCGCCTTCGAGCAGCCGCCGTCGGATCTGCGGGAGTACGTCGAGACGGCGCCGGCGGGCGAGGAGCCGATTCCGACGCTCCTGGAGTACGCGGACTACTCGACGTCGAAGCTCTCACACTACGTCGACGACCCCGGGGCGTTGCGGACACGGGTGTCGACGGGGCGGACCTACCTCGAACGGCTGGACGCCGAGCCGTTGACGGTGTCGTGGCCGCCGCCGTCGGCCGACCGACTCCGGTACCGGGCGGCCGAACTCGTCTCCGTCGTCGCCCGCTTCGCCCCCGAGGAGATCGTCGCCGAGGCGCGTCGGCTCCGCCGCCTACCCGACGAGGTGGCGTACGAGCACCTGCGCGAGACGGCACTCGCTCGCGACGAACTCGACGAGGACGAACGGGAGCGGCTGGAACGCGGGGCGGTCGAGGCGGAACTGAGCGCCGCCCGCGACGAACGCGAGCGGCTCGAACGGGCGCTCGACGAGACGGGCGACTAGGCGTTGAGGTGGGCGCGCAGGTCGGCGACGAGACGCTCGGCTCGCGCCGCGTCCCGCGCCTCGGCATAGACGCGAATCTTGGGTTCGGTGCCGCTGGGACGGACGAGCAGCCACGCGTCGCCGTAGTCGAGGCGGTAGCCGTCGGTCGTTTCGAGGTCGGCGTCGGCCCCGCGGGCGTACGCCTCGGCGGCGTCGAGGAGCCGGTCGCGTTCGGCGGCGTCGTCGTAGGGCAGGTTCTCCCGGACCAGATGGTAGTCGGTGTACGGCGCGACGGCGTCGCTCGCCGGGCGGTCGGCCGCCGCGAGGAGTTCGAGGAACTTCGCGGCGACGTAGGCGCCGTCGCGGGTCAGGCGGTGTTCGGGGAAGAAGACCCCGCCGTTGCCCTCGCCGGCGACGGGGACCCGCTCGCCCGCGTCGCGGCGCTCCTGCACCCGGGAGACGATGTGCGTCGAGCCGATGGGCGTCAGATCGAGGTCGGCGCCCGCCTCGGCGACGGCGTCGACCAGTCGCTGGGAGACGTTGACCGCAGTGACGACGACGTCGCCGGCGTCGAGTTCGGCCGCGGCGAGCGCCGCGAAGGAGGTGTCGCCGTCGATCATCTCCCCGCGTTCGTCGACGAAGATGGCACGGTCCGCGTCGCCGTCGTGGGCGACCCCCAAGTCGGCGTCCGCCGAGCGGACGAGGCGGCGGAGCGCGGTCAGGTTCTCGGCGACGGGTTCGGGATCACGGCCGGGGAAGCGGCCGTCGGGGTCCGCGTTGACCGTGTGGACCGTACAGCCGAGTTCGCGGAGGACGGCGGGCGAAATCGCACAGCCGGCGCCGTGGCCGGGGTCGACCGCGACCGTCAGATCGGCGGCCGCGATGGCCTCGCGGTCCACGCCCGCGAGCAGATCCGCGCGGTAGTCGTCGGCGACGCCGTCGATCCGGCGGACGCGCCCGACGCCGTCCCAGGGGGCGACGGCGTCGACGGCGAACACGTGCGTCTCGACCTGCTCGTACCCGTCGACGGACAGTTCCGTGCCGTCGTCGCCGAGAAGTTTGATACCGTTGTACTCCGGCGGGTTGTGGGAGGCGGTGACGTGGACGGCGGGAACCCCCTCGGTCGCACAGTAGTACGCGACGGCGGGCGTCGGAAGCATACCCAGTCGGTCCACGTCGGCGCCGGCGGCGGCGAGGGTGCCCGCGGCGACGTCGGTGAAGGGGCGGCCCGAGAGGCGGGTGTCGCGGGCGACGGCGATCCTGTCGGCCTCCCAGACGGTTGCGGCGGCGGCCGCCACCTGCTGGACGAGTTCGGACGTGAACCCCTCGCCGACGACTCCGCGCGTACCGCTCGAACCGAACAGTTCCATCGAGGGATGATCGGCGCGGGGGGCACAAATCCGTTGTGTCTGTGGTGTCTCGCCCGGCTCCCGCCGTACCGGTCGGTCTTTAGGCGACCACGCCTTCCCGTCCGATATGACGCAGTTCCCGGAGTTCGAGGTGATCCCTGCCGTCGACATGCAGGACGGCGAGGTGGTGCAACTGGTCCAGGGGGAGCGGGGCACGGAGAAACGCTACGGCGACCCGGTCGAGGCGGCGCGGCGGTGGGTCGACGCCGGCGCCCGCACCCTGCATCTGGTCGACCTCGACGGCGCCTTCGAGGGCGAACGCGCCAACGCGCCGGCGGTCGAAGCCATCGTCGACGCGGTGGACGTACCGATCCAGCTCGGCGGCGGCATCCGGACCGCGGCGGACGCCCTGTCGCTGCTGGATCGAGGCGTCGACCGCGTGATCCTCGGCACCGCCGCCGTCGAGAACCCCGACATCGTCCGGACGATCAGCGACGAGCGACCGGGGAGCGTCGTGGTGAGCCTCGACGCGAAAGGCGACGAGGTGGTCGTCTCGGGCTGGACCGAAGGGACCGGGCTCGACCCCGTCGAGGCCGCCGAGCGGTACGAGGAGTTGGGCGCCGGCGCCATCCTCTTTACCGACGTGGACGTGGAAGGGAAGCTGGAAGGGGTGCGGACCGAGCGGATCGAACGCCTCGCGGACGCGGTGGAGATACCGATCATCGCCAGCGGGGGCGTCGCCACCCTCGACGACGTGCGGGCGTGCCGGGAGGCGGGCGCCGCGGCCGTCGTCGTCGGTACCGCGCTGTACGAGGGGGCGTTCACCCTCGAAGCGGCGATGGACGCGTAGGCGCAACCGACTTACGCACGCCCCGAGAGGATCGGATATGGACCGCACGGCCGCCCGGAGCCGCGAAACCGCGGAGACGACCATCGACCTGACCCTCGACGTGGACGGCGAGGGCGACGCCCGCGTCGACACCGGCATCGGCTTCTTCGATCACATGCTCGAATCCTTCGCCAAACACGGCCTGTTCGACCTCACCGTCGACTGCGACGGCGATCTGGAGATAGACGACCACCACACCGTCGAGGACGTGGCGCTCGTCCTTGGCGCGGCGTTCGACGAGGCCCTCGGCGACAAGCGCGGCATCCGCCGGTTCGCCGACCGGCGCGTCCCCCTCGACGAGGCCGTCGCCAGCGTCGTCGTCGACGTGAGCGGCCGGCCCCTCTATCGCTTCGACGGCGCGTTCTCCCAGGAGCGCGTGGGGGAGTTCACGAGCGTCATGGCGCGACATTTCGGTCGGTCGCTGGCGATGCAGGCGGGGCTGACCCTCCACGTCGACGTGACGGGCGAGAACGCCCACCACGAGGTCGAAGCGCTGTTCAAGGCGCTCGCGCGCACCCTCGACGACGCCACCCGGATCGACGACCGGCGCTCGGACACGCCGAGCACGAAGGGCGAGCTGTAGAGTTCAACTACTGTCGTAGCTTGTTTCGACACCCGTCGTTAGTTATTTGATCGAGGGGGCCGAGTAGGCGGGTATGCAGGCGTTCGACAGGCTCGACAGCGACACCTCGAAGCTCGTGGTGCTGTACCTCCAGCGCGTGGGTGACGCGACGCCGGATCGGATCGCCGAGCGGCTTCGACTGCCGCTTTTGACGGTGCTCGCGACCGTCCGGTATCTGGCCGAGGAGGGGCTGGTTCGGCGGCTTGACGGCTCGGATCGGGTCGTGCTGGCCGAGACGGCGCGGCCGCGGCCCGCTTAATCCAGGACTGCCTCGTTCACCACGTACGGCGGCACCTCGTCAGCGAGCGCCGCCGCGACGTTCCGGGCCGCCTTCTCGCGGAGTTCGACGACGCTCTCGGCGGAGTTGTAGGCGGCGTGGGGCGTGAGGATCACGTCGTCGAGGTCGAGCAGCGGCGAGTCGTCGTCGGGCGGTTCCTCCGCGAGCACGTCGAGGCCGGCGCCGGCAATCTCCCCCACCCGAATCGCGTCGGCCAGCGCGTCCTCGTCGACGATACCGCCACGGGCGGTGTTGAGCAGGAACGCCGTGTCCTTCATCCGGGCCAGTTCGTCCGGGCCGATCAGCCCCTCCGTCGCCGGCGTGAGCGGGGCGTGGATCGAGACGGCATCCGATTCGGCGAGCAGGTCGGCCCGGTCGTCGACGAGCGTCACGGCCTCGTCCGCCACGTCGCTCTCGTCGAGGTAGGGGTCGTGGGCGAGCACGTCCATCCCGAGCGCACGGGCCTTCTCCCCGACCGCCCGCGCGATGTCGCCGTAGGCGATCAGGCCGAGCGTCTGCCCGTCGAGGCGGCGCATCGTCCGCCCGGCGGTCACGTCCCACTCGCCAGCCGTCACGCGGTCGTTGTAGTCCACGACCTTCCGCGCCAGCGCGAGCAGGAGGGCGATGGTGTGGTCGGACACCTCAGGGATGCAGTAGTCCGGAACGTTCGTCACGTAGACGCCTCGCTCGGTGGCGGCGTCCAGGTCGACGTTGTCGAAGCCGATGCCGGTCCGGGAGACGACCCGACAGTTGGGCATCAGATCGAGCAGGTCGGCGTCGGCGTCCGCGTACATCACGATGACACCGTCGGGGTCGGCGTCGGCGAGGACGGTTTCGAGCGAATCGTCGCGTGCCTCCGCGTCGACCAACTCGGCGTCGACCTCGTCGAGGATGGCGCGCTCGATATCGAGGTCGTCGAAGGTGTGGTCGGTGAAGACGACGGTGTGGCGCATGGCTCGCCCATCAGCGGCCAAAAAGTAGTATGTGTCGAAACGACGGACGGGGAGACGTTACGGCTCGTCGTCGGTCAGTATTGTAAGTCAGTACCGGCGTGTTACCGAACGGGGCGACAACACGCCGGGAAACGGGGACAATACGGACTATCAGTCGTCGTCGGCCGTCACGTCGTCCGGGTTGTCGTACTTCTGCTCGCGACGTTCCTCGACGTTCTTGATGGCGTGTTCGGGGGGCACGTCCATCGAGGGGTTCTCGTCGAAGAAGTTCACCGGTTCGAGTTTGAAACTCGAGATGTGGACCGGGAGGATCGGCCAGTCCTCGGGTCGGGTGATGTGGTTGACGCCGAGAGTGTACCAGAGGACGAGGTCCTCACCGTCGAGCGAGCGGTCGGCCTCGGTCCAGGCGGGGAGGCCGTCGCCGCCGGGGTTCTGGTTCGGATACTCGCCGGCGGGGAAGCGTTCGTCCTCGTCGTACGGCGTCGCCCAGATGTGGTTGTCGATGAACGTCGAGCGCTCGTGTACGCTCGATCCGGGCTGGGCACACGCCTCGACGTTCTCGCCGGGGACGAGTTTGTAGCCCGTCGGCTTGTCGAGTTCGTTCGTCTCGTTCGGATTCACCACCTGCCAGTACCGACCCTTGTGCGGGTCGGTGAGTTCCTGGGCCTCCTGTTCGCTCGTCAGTTGCGTGCGGTCGGCGTAGAACGCCTGTCCCGCCGGGTTCATGTCCGACTCCTCGCCCGGCCACTCGTTCTGGACGCCGTCGGGTCCGACCGGCACCGTCTGGTTCTGGACGCGGTAGAGTTCGTTCTCCTCGCCGTCGACGTCCATGTCCAGCCGGAAGTTGAAGAAGTGCTGGTGGATCATGCCCTTGACGCCGGGCGCCAGCATCTCCGCGAAGCCGGAGGCGTCCTCACCGGGCGCGACCAGGCCGTTGCTGTCCACGCCGGTCAGCCGGACCTGCCCCTCGGCCGAGCCGTCCTGGTAGAGATACCAGTTGAACTGGTAGTCGTAGTTGCCGACGGTGGCGACGAAGGAGATGACGAGCCGTCGGTTCCGCCGGACCTCCGTGTTCTCGGTGCGCCAGTTGGTGTGTTTCCAGAGGGTGCCGTAGTCCTCTTCGTGGAGACAGACCGCGTTGGGGATGGTGTTCACTTCGCCGTCGGTGTCGTTCATCACCGCGTCGAAGTAGTGCATGTAGCCGAGGCAGTCACAGCCCTCGGTCAGCGAGTTGGCGAGGCGACCGATGTTGTACTCGCCCACGTCGAAGGCGTTTTTCCAGTTGTGGTTCGGGTCCCGTTCGCCGTACGGGACGGCCATCTCCGCACACGACGCGCGCTCGATGATCGACCGCACCTCGCCGTCGTCCTCGTAGCCAACGTCGTGGAGGACGAGCCCCTCCCGCTGGGTCCAGCCGACGCGGAGGTGCCAGTTCTGCCACTCGACTTTCCGGCCCTCGATGGACCAACTCGGCCCCTCGGGCTGATCGACGTTGTACGGCTTCAGATCCGTCCGCAGGTCCCGATCCTCGGCCCGGTAGGGGGCGGCTTCGAGGTTGTCGACGACGTTCGACTCCTTCACGCCGTTGTCGATCACCTCGACGACCTCCATGTCGTCGAGGTCGACCCAGGTGTGTACCCCGTCGATCGGGCGGGCGTAGCCGTTGTCCTCCTCGCTCGTCCGAATCCACGTCATCCCGTGAGCCAGTCGCCGGTCGGTGTCGATTCCCTCCGGAACGAGCTGATGACCGGCCGACCACGGGTCGACGATAGCGAGCTCGAAGTTCTCGACGCCCCGTTTGGCGACGGCCTCGCGCCACTCTTCGTTCGCTTTCACTGCCTCCTCGCAGGCGTCGAACTCCTCTAACGTGATCGACGGCTGGACGCCCTCGACGTTCTCCCACGAAACGACGGTCGATTCGTCGAGGGAGACGACTACCTCGTAAGTGGTCTTCTCGACCGGGTCGCGGAGGATGACGAAAGCGCGTCGTTCGACCGACGCCTCGTCGCTGGCCTCGCGTCGCTCGGCTTTCGACGGCTCGTCGAGAACGATCTTCACGTACCGAATCGCGTCGTCTACGTCTCGCTCGGACTCCAGAATGTCACGGGCGGCGTCTATCTCCGTCGGCGCGAGTGGGTCGAGGGGATGCTTGACCGTGGATTCTACTTCGGTTGCCATAACGAGGAACGTTTCAAGCTACTCTCGCATATAGTTTTTCACCCAGGTATTATATCCGCCAATTACTGGCCACGTGTTGAATTAATCGTCATCGACGTTCACTGGCGAATATGTTGCTTGTGACAAATATGATAGACGATCGTTCACAGACAACTCCCAAAAGTATAAGTATGGAAGGGAGAGACTCGGAACCGATTAGATTTGCAAATGTGTTCCAGATTTCGAAATAGATTATAAATCATGCTCACGTTACAGAGTGTAAGTAAAAATTTCGGAGAATTGACCGCCGTTGACGACGTGAATTTCCAGATCGAGTCCGGAGAGCTCGTCACGCTCGTCGGACCGAGCGGCTCCGGGAAATCGACGGTGTTGAACATGATCGCGGGGCATCTGGAGCCAAGCGGCGGCTCGATCCTGCTGGACGGGACGGACATCACGAGGATGCGTCCCCAGGAACGGCCGACGAGTATGGTGTTTCAGTCGTGGGCGCTGTTTCCGCACATGACCGTCCGGGAGAACATCGAGTTTCCCATCGAAGCCAACGGGGGCTCCGTCGACGGACAGGTGGCGTCGCTGTTGGAGCAGGTCCAACTCGACCCGACGGAGTACGCCGACAAGAAGGCCGACGAGCTGAGCGGGGGGGAGCAACAGCGGGTGGCACTCGCGCGGGCCATCGCCTACGACCCCGAGATTCTGCTCCTCGACGAACCGCTGGCGTCGCTCGACTACGTGCTCCAGAAGGAACTGCGCCGGGAGCTGAGCGACCTGAACGAGGAACTGGATATGACGTTCGTCTACGTCACGCACTCGCTCGAATCCGCGCTGATCATCAGTGACCGTATCTTCGTGCTCGATCAGAGTCAGTTGGTGCAGTCGGGGACGCCAGCCGAAATCTATCAGGAGCCCAAAAACCGATTCATCGCCGAGTTCATGGGCGACGCGAACGTGTTCCCGCTCGATTCGTCGGCGACGAACGGCGACGGGTTCCAGCTCGACACCCGCGACGACGAACCGGCCCCACTCGCCGACGCCGACGACGGCGAGCCGCGACATCTGGTCGTCCGCTACGACGAGACGACGGTCGCCCCGACCCTCGAGCGGGAGTTCGGCGTCCGCGGCACCGTGTTCAACAAGCTCATGAAAGGCAACGACACGCTCGTGGAAGTCGTCGGGGCGGAAACCGGGGAGCAGTACTTCGCCGAGATGGAGTACACCGACGCCGAGCAACTCGAAGACGGCGACGACGTGTACGTCCAGTGGAACCGGGCCGACACCGTGGCGGTGCCGGAGTAACCCATGTCGGTAATCGACCAGCTCCGTCGGGACTTCGAGTCCGGATCACGGATCGGCCGCCTCTACCGGACCGTCGACGTCCGGCACGCACTCGTCAGCCCCATCGTGGCGGTGTTGCTCTTCATGTTCGTCGGGCCGATGGCGATTCTGGTGCTGTTCTCCGTCCAGTCCGGCAACAACCTAGTGCTGGATCCGACGACGTGGACGCTGGCGAGCTACGTCGAGTTCGTGATGGGGATGGTCACTGGCTCCGGCGTCTACGGCAAGGTGCTCGCGACGACGACGATGATCAGCGTCTCGACGGTGGTGCTGACCCTCGTGTTCTCCTTCCCGGCAGCGTACGCGCTGGCACGGAAAATCCACCGCTTCAAGACGGCGCTGCTCGTCGCGTTGATCCTCCCGCTCCTGACGAGCGTGACGATGCGCGTGCTCGGCTGGGTGATGTTCCTGATGAAAGACGGCGTGCTGTCGGGCATCCTCGACCCGGTCGGGATCACGGTTCCGTCCGTGCTGTACCAGGAGACGGCCATCATCCTCGGGACGACGTACGTCTACTTGCCGTTCATGCTCTTTCCGATCTACCTCTCGATGCTGTCGATCCCCGAGTCGCTGTACACCGCGGCGTCGGACCTCGGCGCGAGTCGCCGAAAGGTGTTCACCGACATCGTGTTGCCGATGAGCAAGCCCGGGGTCGTGATCGGATCGCTGTTCGTGTTCGTGCTGTCGCTCGGCGCGTCCGTCGAGTCGGAACTTCTCGGCGGCGGGAGCGCGTTCACCATGGCCACGAACATCCAGTACTCGTTCGGCATCGCACAGAACTTCCCGCTCGGATCCGTGCAGGCGACGTCGCTGTTGCTCATCGCCGGCGGCAGCGGGATCTACATCCTGCGCAACCTGGACCTCGCCGACATCGCGGAGCGAAGCGGCGGGGCGAGCGGCCACGCGGCGACGTCGAACTCCGACCTCGAGAACGTCGTCTGGTACGGCTACGTCCTCCTCGTGGTTCTGTTTCTCCTCATTCCGATCGTCGCGATCGTCGTCGCGTCGACGCATCAGGCGCGCGTGTTCGCGTTACCGTACGAGTTCACCCTCGACTGGTACGTGCAGGTGTTCGGCAACCAGGCCGTCCGCGGGGCCGTGATGAACACGCTCAGGATCGCCATCCCTGTGACGATCATCAGTACCGTGATCGGCACGGCCGCGGCCATCGTCTACACCCGGTACACGTTCCCCAGGCAGGAACTGTTCAAGATATTCGTCCTCCTGCCCATCTTCTTCCCCCTCATCCTCATCGGCCTGGGGATGTCCATGTGGACCAGCACGATCGGGTTCGGCTACGGAATTCCCCAGACCATCGTCGGCGAGGTCGTCTGGATTTCGCCGATCGTCATGTTCGTCGTCTCGATCACCGCCCTCGGCATCGATCCGAACATCGAACAGGCCGCGCGCGACCTCGGCGCCGACACGAAGAAACTGTACGCGGACATCGTCCTCCCGCTTATCGCGGACGGTGTGATCTCGGGGGCGATCTTCGCGTTCGTCCTCTCGTGGAACAACTACTACATCGCCTCCTACATGTCCGGGTCGAACATCCTCGTGACGACGTGGATTCACAGTCGCCTGACACAGGGGTTCTCCGCGCTCGTTCCGGGCGTCGCGGCGGTGCTGTTCTACATCTCGCTGTTCGGCGTCGTCAGCGCGTTCGGCGCCATGCGGCTCCTGTCGCGGCGATAACCGGCGAAGCTGGCGTTCGTTTTTTTACAGGCGGTCGAGGCGAATGCCCCAGGGCTTGACCCCGAGGCGGTTCACGGCCACAGGGAGAGCCCCGCCCCGTCGGTGGCGAGTCCGGAAAATCGACGTACCACAAAAATCGACGCGCCGGCGCCGTGCCGGCAGCGGTCCGCGTGGACCGCCGGGCGTTACACGAAATCGAGGAGAAAGCCCACGACTTCAGTCGTGGGAGAAGTTACATTCGAGCCTTCGCCTGCCGCCACATCGGCTGGAAGCTCTCGAGGTCCGGGACGCCGTCGAAGAACACGGAGTTGGCGAGGATGTCGTCGAGGTCGTCGGTTCGGAGCACCTTCTTTTGCTCGTCGGTGTACTGGTCGAACGCCGACGCGTGCGGGACGACGTTCACGCTGCTCGCGCCGGTCGGCCACGAGAGGTTGTACGCCGCTTCCGGCGTCTGCATGTACGCGACGTAGTTGTCGGCGAGCGGCGAGAGTTCGCCCTTGAGGAAGCTGTCCTCCTCGACCCAGATGATCCCCCCTTCGTCGGGGATGACGTTCTTGAACTCCATCCGCCCGTCGCGGCGGAGCGTTCCCTGTCCGAAGTTGCTCGACATGAGCAGGATGTCGATTTCGCCGGATTTGAGCGCCTGGTTCTGTGACGCCACGTCCGGATAGATCGCTTTCGCGTTGTCGAACAGATCGAACGTCGACTGCTTGACCTGCTCGATTTCGTCGTCGGAGTGCTCTTTGAACGGGTCGATTCCCTCGCGGAGCATGATCACCTGGACCATCCAGAAGAACCAGTCCGAGAGGCCGACGTTGTACTTGTCCGACCACGCGATGTCGTACGAGTTCCAGTCCGACTCGGGAACGGTGTCGAGGTTGACACACATCGACACCCAGCCCCACCGCTGGGGGAGTGCGTACAGCTGGCCGTCGGTGTCGAACTCGCCGTCCTCGTTGACGTGACCGTACTTGTACCCGTTCTCCGGTTTGAACAGGTCGAGATAGTTGTCGAACGTGTACGGCCGCCACGACTCCTCGTCGAGGGGGCGGAGCAGGTCTTCCTCGACGGCGTCGGCGATGAACGCGTTGTTGGGCGTGAAGATATCGAACTGTTTCCACTCGCCCGCGCTGAGGCGGTTGATCGCCTGTGGGTCCTCCGTGAACAGGTCAAGCGACGTGTTCGCGTCGAACTGCTCCCGGAACGGCTGTTGGACGTTCTCGCCGTCGTAGCCCGCCCACGTCAGGTGTGAGACGGTGGTGCTCGCGCCCAGTTCGGTCTCGGTCGGTTCGAGCAACTCGGGGTGTGATTTCGCCGGGACGGGCGCCATCTCCTCGGCCTCCCAGTCCTCTTGGAGGCCGCTCCCACCGCCGCCACCGCCACCGCCACTCCCCCCGATACAGCCGGCGAGTGCGGCGCTGCTCGCGCCGACGGCGACGCCTTTGAGATATCGTCTTCGCTTGAGATTCTTTCTCATGCAGTCGTTGCATCGGTGTGCGCCCCCATTAGTTAACTTCTTTGATTCTGGCAGGAATAAACCACTCATGTATCCACAGTTTGTCGATATTATTTGACTATATCTCCTCTGAATCCACCAAATAGACAATAAATGACCAGTATAGATATAAGAGGAATCGCCCGGGGGCCGGACACCGGTTCGAAGCGCCGATCGAAACGCCCCACGTTCGACCGATTCCGACGCACAGTCGGACGAAACACGCCCGCTCACGGCCGATTCGAGCGCGCCGGGGCCGATCGGCGAGGGGGGCACGGCCGGCGGACGAAACCCAACACCGAAGCGGGATGCCTGCGAACCCCCTCGTCATGTTCGACGAGATCATGGAGAAGTTCGAGGGGAGTCCGAGCCAACAGGCGGTGATCCGTCTCCTCCTCGAACGGGGCTTCTCCGTCAACGACGAGGGGCGAGTCGTCTCCGGCGGGATCGAGATTCCCAACACGGGGATCGCCCGCGAAATCGACGTCGACCGCCGCGTCGTCGATTCGACGACCGATGTCATCCTCGAGGACCCCGAACTCCGCCGCATCTTTCAGAACATCACGGCCATTCCGAGCCTGATGGATCTGGCACCGGTGCTCGACCTCTCGGTGCTCACGGTCTGGGTCGACGACGAGACGGAATCGGGCATCGTCGCCGACGTGACGACGGCCGTCGCGGACCGCGGCATCTCGATCAGGCAGGTGATCAGCGAGGACCCCGAGTTCGTCGACGACCCCAAACTGTACGTCATCACCGACGCCGCCCTGCCGGGGGACCTCTTGGTCGAGATTCGCGAGTTGCCGTACGTCCGCCGGGTCGAGTTCTGATGGGCGAGGCGTATCTCACCGTCGCGGAGCGGGCGCAGGCCGATTTCGAGGTGAAGGGCTCGGAGTTTATCGGTCACGTCGCCCCCGCCGACTCCGTCGAGGCCGCCGAGGCGTTCGTGAGCGAGGTGCGCGAGGCGCACGCCGACGCGACACACAACGTGCCCGCCTACCGCGTTCCAACGGGCGACGGCGACATGCTGCGGGAGTGGTCGAGCGACGACGGCGAACCCACCGGGTCGGCCGGCAACCCCGCGCTGAACGTCCTCGTCCAGCGGGACCTGCGAAACGTCGTCGCAGTCGTCACCCGCTACTACGGCGGCGTCAACCTCGGCGTCGGGGGATTGGCGCGGGCGTACGCCCGGGGCGTGAGCGACGCAGTGACGGCGGCAGGCGTCGTCGAGGAACAGCCCCACGAGCGGTTCGTCGCCACGGTCGACTACGACGACTCCGGGACCGTTCGCGGCATCCTCGAAAGCGCGGGCGTCGAGTTCGACGCCACCTACGAGACACGGGCGAGTTTCGAGGTACGCGTCCCCGTCGAGGACGGACCGGGCCTCCGGGACCGCCTGCGGAGCGCGACCGGCGGCCGGGTCGAACTGTCCTAAGGAGGGTTACGGACCGGTATGGAGCCGTCCACGGGTCGGTTTCGGTGGAGATTTTCGACGCTCGAAGCCGGCGTAGTCGGCCGGTTTTCGACGTGAAAGGGAGGGGTTATTTGGTGCGGAACGCCCGGTCGCCCGCGTCGCCGAGGCCGGGGACGATGAAGCCGTTCTCGTCGAGGTGGTCGTCGATGGCGACGGTCAGGAGGTCGGCCTCGGGGACGGCCTCGCCGACACGGAGGAGGCCGTCCGGGGCGCTCACCGCCGAGAGGACGAAGAGGTTCTCCGGGTCGGCGTCCTCGAGGACGTAGTCGAGGACGGCGCACATCGTCGACCCGGTAGCGAGCATCGGATCGGCGACGATGACGGTGTCGGTGTCCTTGATCTCGGGGAGTTTCACGTAGTCGACGGTGATGGGGAACTCGCCGTCCTCGTTCATCCCGGCCTCTTCGTCGCGGCCGGCGCTGATGACGCCCTGTTTGGCGCGGGGGAAGGCCTTCAACAACCCCTCGACGAACGGCGTCGCCGCACGGAGGACGTTGATGATCACCACGTCGTCC
>Ga0102936_1000402_pt1 | contig 17060 bp, 18 predicted proteins | sample SalPon2_A_H2O_MG_FD_78502 | JGI IMG/M metagenome (GOLD analysis project Ga0102936, IMG submission 78502) | Salt pond water microbial communities from South San Francisco under conditions of wetland restoration - Salt Pond MetaG R2_A_H2O_MG | ecosystem: Environmental > Aquatic > Non-marine Saline...
CGAAGCCTTTGATGGAGTCTGAGGCGATAAATCTTCCTGTTTTTTCCGAGTCAAACTCGAATATCATATTTTTCTTGGTTCTATCGGTGTTTGCAGCGTCTCGTACGTTTTTCAGTACGAAGTCTTCTTCGACTGTTGGGAAAAGCACGTTAACATTTATCATGTCAGCGAGTTCTTGAGATAGGAATGGGGTGTAGAATATCACTGAATTACCCATACCTGAGAGGTAATTGGCCATTATACCTGCCTGGCCTCCTATACGTTCTTTGCCCGTAGAAAATGAATAGTCTAGGTTTTTGAGAGAGGCCTCTTCGTTTACACTGTTTTCCATGCAGTATTTGAGAACTGCTTTCAGATCGTTTATATTAGAGATTTTATCTACGTTTTCTGCTTCTGTTTCCTCTAGATCTAGGTCAAGATTTTCCAGGCCATACATTACATCGATATTGGCGTTGAAACCTGTTAGAACCTCTACGTTATCTGTTTCAGGTACTTTACAGTGTTCTCTGTAACGTTGGATCCATATATCTTTCATAGGCCCTCACAAAGTTCTTTGACTTCCCCGTATATATCATTGGCTTTTATCACTCCTGATGCGACTAGGACTCCTTTGCATCCCAGTTCGATGCTTTTTTCCACATCTTTTCTAGACTTTATTCCAGCTCCTGTCAATGTCTCTACACCGTCTTCTGTGTTTTCTACGGCTTTTTCTATGACTTCTGGTTCTGCTTCTGAAACCGGGGTTTTTCCTCCTATAAGCTCTGGAGGTTCAAATGCAATGTAGTCCGGATCAAGTTTGCTGTAGTTCTTACATTCCTCAGGGGTTTGGGCGCACACTATCGTTTTCAGTCCCAGGCTTTTCGCAGCGTTGATTGAGGCCTCAATTGACCTGTCTCTGAGCCGGTTTTCAGAATGGTTCAGTAACGTCCCTGTGGCTCCTGCGTCCTTAACTCCTTTTGCGAGGATGCTTCCGGTGTGGCTTCCTGGTTCTACTCCATCAATGTGTTGTGCGTAGGCCTCTACGCCCTCAGCTCTGAAAAGATCTTCTGGCTGTGGTACAACGATAACTTCTTCTCCTGTGTCTTCTGAAGCTTGTTTACAGGCCTTTATTATTTTTTCAGATTTTTGGCCTGCTGCGTTGCTGTATGCTTTGAAGTTTACGACTATCATGGGTTTTGTTCACCTTTGATCTCGATGTTTAGATCGGGGTCATTGAGTACTTCGACTTTTCCGTTTTCGAATTCTAGGTCTATTTCCTCGTCTCTGATTCGTTTCCCTAGGCGTTTTCCTGTGAAATTTGATACAGGATCGATGACTACTTTATTTTTCTTTACTTTGATGCCAAGTAAGTAGGTATCTATCACGTGTATGTAAAGGCCTGCACTCCAGGCCTGTTCGCTGCATCCTAGTGGTTCTCCTGTTTCTGCGTTTACTACTTCTGGAAGTGCTCCTGGCTGGTTCCGGTCGATAAACTGTGTCATTTTTTCCAGGAAGTTTTTGCCTTGTTTTTCCTGTCCGTATTCTAGGTTTGCGGCTGCAGCCCACATTGTGGTCAGGCCCCATGCCGCGCCTTTGTGGTAGCCATCTCCGCTGTAACCTGGATCTGTTACGGATCTTGTTCTGGCCCCGTACATCGAGCTGAACTCGCCGTTTATCTTTTCCAGGTATTTTAGTGCATCTTTTCTGGTTATCTGTCCAAACATCAGAGGTACTGATGGGTTGATGGTTTCTGGAGCTTTTTCTCCGAGAAAGTCCTTCATGAACTCTTCTTTTTTGAATTCGCTGAGGCCTGTGGCTAGTTCCTCGGATTTTTCGTACCCCATTTTTCCTGCTGCTTCTAGCCAGAGAGCCTGTATGTCTACTGCAGGAGCTCTGTCTAAAGTATCCATCCATGTTGCTTTTTCTCCGTGCTGTACAATGCCTTTATCTCCGATCTCGACTTTGGACATAAGGCCTTCAATTGATTTTTCTAGATCATCGCTTAACTTGTGATGTCTTTTCAACTTGTTTACTGCTAGGATGTACAGCGGTATCGTGTCTTCTCTGTGTTTTTTATCTCCTTTACCTTTTTCGAGATCTATTAGAGAATCCAGGTTGTGTTTTGCGAAGTTTTCTAGTATATTTTCAGCTAACTCGAAGTATCCGGCATCTATCAGGCCTAGAACTGTCCAGAATGTGTCGCGTGCCCAGTAGCTCTGAAACCAGGGGTGTCCTGCGATTATTCCTAGGCCTTCTCTGTCGTATACCAGGTTTTTCATGCTTTTGATGCTGTAATTGAAGCTTCTGCCTAATTCCTGGTTTCTTAATTCTTGTTCTCTATTTTTTAGAGTTTTGAAGCTTCCTTCTGGTGTCACAAACTCTATTTTGATGTTTTCTGAGTCTTGAGAGGCGACCTCCTTTCTGAATATTATGTTTCCTGGGACGAAGCATCTTTGTTTTTCTCCAGGGTAATGCTCTTTGGTGTAGGGCTCTCCATCAATTTTGAAATTGTGTTCGGAGGTTATTAGAAGTTTTTTGTCTTCTGAGGAGATGTTTAAACGTTTTTCTTCTATATTAAGGTTGTATTGTAACTCTGGGATATCCTGGTCTTTTTTTCTGATGTCTATTCCTGTTTCCATCACTGTCTGAATTGCTTTTCGTTCATTTCCGTTGTTCTGGATGTTTAGTTCGACTTCGAATCCCGGGGTTTTTTCAGGTGTTTTGATGTGTTCCTCAATCGATAATTCTCCTATCTCATGATGGTAAATTATTTTGTCTCCGTATTCGACTCCTTCGAGGGTTTCTGAGTCGAGCCAGACTCCATTTATTTTGAAGCTGAAGTAATCCAGGTATTTATGTGGTGGAACCCAGTAACCGCTCCATTTCGTTTTGAATCCTCCATCTAGGTATCTGTTTACGAATCCGTGGAGGTTGGAGATGGTGCCTTTCCTTTCCGATAGATTTTCTACAAGACTATATTTCATATTATTCATCAAGGCCTTGCTCAGGTATAAAACCTGTATTTTGACCTCTGGGTAGCAATTTGATTCTGGAGATGTTTTTATACGAGGAATACGGTACTAAATTATGGCTCCTGATAATCTGGTAGAGGTTTCTTTTGAAGTGGCTAACAAAGTTGGTGGTATCTATCAGGTTCTGAAATCTAAGTCAACGAAGATGGAGGAGATTTATGATGGCAGTTACCTCACTATTGGACCTTACAATGAAGATGAGGTTAGAGCAGATTTTGCTCCGAGAGAAGATCACCCTTACGAAGAAGTCTTCCAAGAACTGCGTGAAGAAGGTATAAAATGTTATTATGGGGTCTGGAACGTTTCTGGCTCGCCTAAATGTATACTGGTAGATGCGGAAAATCTTAATCGAGATCTTGATGGTATAAAGACCGAGATGTGGGAAGAATATGGCATAGACTCTTTAAGCGTTGGTATGGAGTTTGATGAGCCTTTGAAATGGAGCTATGCAGTAGGCCTATTAGTCAAGAAATTAGAAGAAAGAAAGCTTGAAGGCGATACTGTTGTACATCTACATGAATGGCTCTCAGGTCCTGCAATGTTTAATTTTGATTCTCCAAAGGTTTTCACGACTCATGCAACTGTTTTGGGTAGAGCTCTTTCCAACTCGGATTATGATCTTCGAGGAGCAGTTGAGAGAGGAGAGATCGATCAAGGCCTCGCCGAAGATTACGGAGTTAAAGCCAAACATCAAATGGAAAAGACAGCAGCTCAGATATCCGATGTTTTCACAACCGTAAGCAACAATACTGGGGAAGAGGCTGAAGCCGTTCTGGGAGTAAAGCCGGATAAGATACTTCCTAACGGTTTCAACGTAGAGGAATATCCGAGCCTAGAAGAGTTATCGTATAATCATACAGAAAAGAAAAGGGAGCTCAAAGAGTTTCTTCAGGCCTATTTTGAACCATACTATGACATAAATCTTGAAGACGATCCCAGGATTCTGTATACTTCCGGGCGCTATGAGTTCCACAACAAAGGCCTTGATCTCTTGATTGGTGCGTTATCAGAGCTAAATGAGAGAGATGGAGATGACTTTTTCGTATTCATCTTTGTGCCTTCTGATGTTGAGGGAGAAAAACTTGAGGTACTGGAAAATATCTCACTTTACGAGGAATTACAGGACTATGTGGATTCGGTGATGCCCTGCATAAGAGAAAATCTTCTTAGCTCTATAACCTCTGGACAGGACCCTTCAGTAGATCTTGAAAAAATACTTGATGAACAGGACAAATTAGAGTCTCTTGAAGCTAATTTCCATGCTAAAAAAGGAGAGACTCCTCCAATGTCGGCTTTTGACCTGAATTATGCGGATGATGATATACTTGAAGCTCTATGGGACAAAGGCCTCAGGAACAGAGAACAAGACAGAGTAAAAGTAGTATTTTATCCTACATATCTTTCAGTAGGCGATAAATTATTATCGATGAGCTATAATGACGCTGTTGTCGGAACTAGCGCCGGTATATTTCCGAGTTACTACGAACCTTGGGGATATACTCCTGTGGAAACAGCAGCTAATGGAGCAATCTCTATAACCACAGATCTTGCAGGTTTCGGTCAATTTCTTCAGAAAAACGTCGAAAAAGATCAGAGGAAAGGCATAAAGGTTCTAGAAAGAAGAGATAAAGATAAAAACAAGGTAAAAGAGGATTTAGCAGATATGATAGATGAAGTAGTAGGTTATTCAAAGACAGAGATTACAGAGAGAAAACATAATGCTAGGAAGTTAGCACAGATGACTTCCTGGGAAAAACTTGGACAAAACTACCGTGAGGCCCATAAAAAGGCCTTGGAGGCGTCAAAATGAGCTTCAGCATTGAAAGTGATAATATAGAGGCTTCAGAAAAAGATTTGAGTGAAAAAGAGGTTCCAAACTTCGCAGAATATAGGCCAGATCTAGAAAATATAAAAGAAAAGGCCTCAGATAAAGAGTTTGAAAACCTGGTGGTTATAGGCAATGGAGGCTCTATAACGACTTTCAGAGCATATCTGTATGCTTTTCTTCCAGAAGTGTCTAAAGATATCCGTTTGGTAACTACGATGGATCCAGATTATCTTAACAGGCTTTCCAGAGAGCTGGATGAGCAGGATACTCTTGTGGTTCCTATAAGTAAATCTGGACAGACTGTAGGTGTTATAGAGGCCTTAATGTTCTTTATGAACAGAGGTTATGATGTTTTGCCTGTAACTTCAGATAATAACGGTGCTTTAAGGACTATAGTTGAGGAACAAGGCCTTGATTATATTGAGCATCCTGATGTCGGCGGAAGATTTTCTGGAGCTACTGAGACTGCTCTTGTACCGGCAGCATTGGCAGGTATGGACATTGATGAGATAAGAGCTGGGGCAGAAAAGATGTATGAGGATTTAAGTCCTGAAAAAGATAATAAGGCCAAGAAACTGGCTTTGGAGCTGTATGAGGCTGAGAAAAATGGTTATACTGATGTCTTAACTCCTTTCTATTCAACAAGATTGTTTGGATTTTATCCTCTGTTTGTCCAGTTGATGCACGAAACTGTCTGTAAAGAAGGTGAAGGCCAGACTGTCTACGGCGATCTAGGGCCTGAATATCAGCATCATACAAATCAGAGAATGTTTGGCGGGGAGAATAACATTGTGCCTCTGTTTTTCAGGACTGAGACTCATGAACACGCAGAGATCAAAGTTCCCGAAGGCCTAGAAGATATAGATATTCGGGGCAGGAAGCTTGGAGATCTTGAGCAAAATTCTTATTCACAAGCTCTGAAATCTGAGTATCTTGGTGTAAAACATGCCGTAGATAATGAAGGAAGGCCTAACTTCACTTTAACATTGGATGAGCTGTCTTATGGTTCTGCCGGAGAGCTTGTAGCATTTATGCAGTATCTTGCAGTTTACTCTGGGTGGTTGAGGGGTGTTGATCCGTTCGATCAGCCTGATGTAGAAAAGAGCAAGGAAATAGGTTTTAAAGAGAGGTTTAAGGATTAGATGAATATTGTACTTCTTTCAAAGCAGTTTAGCGATGGGGATGCGATATCAGAGTATATCAAAACTATAGCTGAAAACCTCGTTGATAGAGGCCATGAAGTACGTATCGTTTCATTTGATGATGGTTCTTATTACAGTATTGATGAACGAGTAGATGTTTTGAGGGCTCCAATGGATTTTGATGGAGATAATCTTTACAACTGGTCTATGATGATGAATAATGAATTGAAGGGGCAAGTTATGCAAAACATTGGAGATGATGTAGATTTAATTCATGCTAACGACTGGACAACAGTTCCGGGAGGTGTTGCTCTATCAAAACAACTGGAAAAGCCTTTTGTCTTAACTGTTCACTCTACTGAAAATGTTAGAGGCTTTGAAGGAGAGTATGCTGAGATGATCTCTGAGCTTGAATGGCAGGGCGTCTATGAGGCCGATCAGATATTAACTACAGATGAGGATACCAAAAACTCTGTGCTTTTTGATCTTGGAGCTCCTGATGAAAAGGTGCAAAAAGTTGATCCGTATGAGGGCTCGTGGCCGGAAACTGTTTTAAACAAATATCAAGAACTTGTTAAACAAGGCAAGAAGGTAAAAAATTGAATTGATAAAATGAGGCCTCTTTTCATAACATGGGAGTATCCGCCATACAAGGCGGGCGGTATTGCAGCGCACTGTGAAGACCTAGCTACAACTATGGCCTCACAGGGACATGAGCCTGTCGTTATAACTTATGGAGATGAAAGGACCTCAGAAGTAAGAGATGGTGTACAGATTCACAGAGTTCCTGCATCCAATTCTGCTACAAATACCTTATCTTGGTCCATGCATCTAGGCCATGAAATGGAGAAAAAAGCCATAGAACTGCACAAAGCCAATAATTTTGACCTCGTACATGCTCATGACTGGATGGCGGTTCCCGGAGCTACAGGGATAAAAAAGACCTTGAATTTGCCGATGGTATTTACAGTCCACTCCACTCAGAAAGGAAGAGACGGAATAAGCTCAAATTATCAGAAAACAATACATGACCTAGAATGGTATGGAACCTATGAGGCGGAAGAAGTCATTACAGTCGGCAGAGAGTTCTCTGAAGAAGTAAAACATACGTACGATGTGCCGGAACAGAAGGTAAATTATATCCCAAATGGTGTAGATCTTGAAAGATTCGACAGTCACTCCGAGAATCTTAATAGAAACGAATATGCTCTTGATTGGGAGCAGATAGTACTGTTTGTAGGCCGAATGTATCCACAGAAAGGCCCAGGACATCTAATTGAAGCTATGCCACATATACTGGATCAACAACCCGAAGCCAAGTTTGTAATGTGTGGTTCAGGAGCTACAGAACACTATAAATCAATAGCAAATAGTAAAGTCGGCAACAAAGTACATTTCCCTGGTTATGTTAGTGACAATGAACTTATGTCGTTGATGAAGGAAGCGACTATGACTGTAGCACCTTCTGTATATGAGCCATTCGGTATCGTACCTTTAGAGGCGGCTGCATCTGAGACAATGACTGTAGGGAGCTATACAGGAGGAATGAAAGATACTATAGTCCATGAATATACAGGCCTACATACTTATCCTGCTGATTCTGGTTCTATTACTGATCAGGTCTCTAGAGGCCTTGAAGATCCTGGTTGGAGCGACTGGATGGGAGACAATGCGCGTGAAAGGGTAGAAGATAATTTCCGCTGGGAACAGATCTCTGCGTGGACAACAGGCATCTACAACCAGGCTGTTGAACAAAGGTCGTAAAATTCTTAGATAAATTGTGCTAAGTTCTTTCGAAAGGTTTAAATATCTGCAGCAATAATGTTGTTATTATAAGGTGACAAAAAACGATGCTAGGTATACTCGACGGAGACGGGTTTGGGACACAAGACGCAAAACAAGCTCTTGAAGAAGACGAGAGCCAAGGCGGTATCGTAGAGAAGACTGAGAGATATGGCTTTGATGCTGCTTTAGGCCTAGCGGCTGGTGCAGCCGGTCCTGAAGTTGCTGCAGGAACTGCAGCTGCATATGGGGCAATGACTGCCGGAGAATACACAGCAGAGAAAATGGAGAATCCTGATTACACTCCAGTAAAAGACAAAGCCGAAGATATCTATCAAGGTGCCAGAGACAAACTCGGAGATTTCCAGGACGAGTATGGAGATATCAGCCTAGGAATCCTAGACGATGACAGGACTCATGGTGGAGTAACTGTCTAGATCTGGTCCAGCCACGTGAACATAATATCTCTTATTTTTTCTTCTCCTGTATCACTCATAGAATGCTTTTCTCCCTCTAACTTGTGAAGCAAAACATCGGTCTCGAAGGCCTCCGTAGCTTCTGTGGAGTTTTCGAAGTGAACTGTCGTATCAGCGCCTCCATGGAATATAGCAACCGGAGCATCAAGGCCTTTAGCTACATCATCAAAACTGTAGGTATCAAAATCTTCGAAGAACCGTTCATCGATTGTTTTATCATCGAAAAGTGTATGCGTACCTTTTTCTTCGACGACAGCTCTAAATTTATCCATAATAGAGTTATAAGTTACCGGAGACTTCAGGATTAAGGCCTCAATTTCTAAATCTTGTGTCGCGTGGGAAACTACTTTCCCTCCGAAGCTCATACCGAACAGGTAAATTTTTTCAGGTTCGAAAAACTTTATACAGGCCTTTAGATCGTTTATACGCGAACTCAGAGATTGATCAATAAATTCTCCGTCGCTCTCTCCGTTTCCACGGAAGTCAAATCTGACAGCGTTGAACCCTTCATCTACAGCACGCTTTGCTCTTTGTTTGTAGCTTCCGCCTTTGTGCATTCCGTATCCATGACAGAAAAATATCCATTTATCTGAATCTGTTTTATGGTGGACTGCTGCGATTTCTTCTCTGTCTTCGACTTCAATAAATTTTTTCTCACTCATGAAACAAGTTTAGGCTTGGCTTTTTTTATCCTGAAAGGCCTCCGTGCAATTCCTCAAGCTGGGTGATCTTGTCCTCGAATATCTTTTCCATCTTTTTCTTGTTTCCTTCTTCGGATGCTATCCTTTTTGCTGCCCAGACTGCATCGTTAAAGGCTAAAAACTTCTTGTATCTTTCACGGTTTTCTTCAAACTCCTCTCCTAGTTTCCGATGTTTTCTGTACTCTTGAAGGAAGAGTTCACGTTCTTTCATAGAGAGGCCTTCATGTTCAAAGAAGTATACTATATCGTGTCCTGGATAGCCTGCTGTAAAGTACTCCCAGTCCACGAAAAATATTTCGCTGGAAGATTTTCGGACGTTAAAACCTAGGTCGCCGTGTACAGGAGTCTGCTCGACTTCTATATCCGGAACGTTTTCAAAAAGCTTTTTTTGTTTTTTATAGGCTTTCTTTATTCTTTCGTCTGGCTCTTTTGCAGCTTCAAGGTATTCTCTGTAAGGTCTTTCTGACCATTTTTTGTATTCTGTGGCATAGATTTCTCTTAGTGAGGCCTTGTGGTTTTTTTCTGTATTGAAGAAGTCGTTGTATTTCTCAATTTTTGTTGAGTGTATCTTCGCTAGTAGTTGTGCAGATTTTTTTAGGTCTTTTTCTGTAAAGTCTCCTTTTTGCAGGTCTTTGTTTCCTACAAATGTTTCTATCAGTACAGATCCGATTTCTGTCTCTCCGAACCAGGCTTTTCTTGGAATATTTTCTATTTCGGTTTCTTCTAGGAATTCTAGGGCTTTTGATTCTTCTCTTAACCTGCTTTTTCTTGATACTTTTCTGGAGACGCGTAAAACGTATTTTTTGTTATCGGCTTCGAGTATGAAGTTGTGGTTGGATTCTCCAGATTTTTTCTCGTTTAATTTGAATTCTTTTCCTAGAAGTGTTCTGTTGTTTTCAAGAAAAGTCTTTACCTTGTCAGGTTCCACGGTTTAGTTACCTTCTGTATCTTTTTTCTACCTGTTGCTGGAAATCCATTAGGTGTTCTGTGATTACTGCGAATCCTTGGTGAGGGTGATCAAAGTACGAGAAATAGTTGTGAACGTTTCCGTCTTCCATGTTTTTTGTTGCGATGTGGTGCAGGTGATCGCTTGTCAGGAATTTTCTCCAGACATCTGTGACCTGTTCGTCATCGATAGCTCTGACTTTCTGTTCTATCTCCTGCATTTTCTGGAATAGCATTTTCTGCATAGGATTTCCTAGCCAGGCACTCGCATCCATTTCTTGATCGGCCCATGAAACGGTGTTGTATTCGAATGCATCGAACTTGCCTACAGGGTCGTTGTTCTGGGCGACTTCCCTTACCTGGGCAAATTTCAGGTTCTTATGTGAGAATATCTGTTCTGGCAGATCTTCTAGGAACCATAGAATGCCAGTTCCCTCCCAGTGATGTTCTCCAAATGTTTCATAGTCCATGAAAAGGTTAAGCATATCGCCTTGAGCCTGTGATAGCCAACGAGCGTATTTTTCAGCGGTTAAAGGATGTTCATTCCACCACTCTGCTGAGAAACGATATCCTACATCGTCGGTTAATTTTCTGTTTCTAAGTAAAATATTGGTGCCATTTTCCGTTACAAAATCAGGTTGTGTATAAGCATGATTAGGGCTTCTCCATCCGAGAATTCTGTCTGCTCCTTCAGTAAAGATTCCATCGTATCCTTCTTCTGCAGCGATCTTACCTATCTCATTATGGTATATCAACTCAGTATTTGTCATTACTTGAGGCCTTTTCCCGAAATTTTCTTCTATAATATCTCTGTGCTTTCCTAGTTGCCAGCGAAACTCTTTTTTATCGCTGAAAAGGCCTGCCAGTGAGTGATAATGTGCCTGGCCGATAAAATCTATAGAATCGTCAGGGAAACGGTTTAACATATCGATAAGTTCTGGATAGTATTGTTTTGCCTGTTGTATCCAGCTTGAGGAAATCGAGAAATTTACTTTGAACTGTCTGTCGCTACCTTCAAATTTTTTGGCGTTTCTCAGAAGTCTTTCGGTCGCCGGGAAATAACAGTTTTCTGCAACGTCTTTGAAAAAATGTTCGTTCATTTCATCGTCGAAGTAACGTCCGTAAAGAGTGCCTGCATCCTTTTTTACACCATCTATTCTCAATCTATGTGGCTGATGTACTTCGAAGCTTAAGGTTACAGGTAGCATAAATACAGTTTCTGAGGCCTTATTTATAACACAGCATGTTGCCACGAGTAAGAAAATGCATGTGTCTTTTGACAACATTAAAAATCTCTTGATACCTAAGTAAAACTGTGGAAGTACAAATCAGTGAAAAAGAAAATGGCTATCTAGTTCAGATAGAGACTGAAAAAAAGATAGCCTTGGCTATACAGTCCGATCAGGGAGAGAGAATATATCTGCCAGGACAAGGAGGATCTGATTCGACCTATTACAACGAAGATCCAAACTATCTAACTGAAACCGAAAATGGATATGCTGTAATACATTCAGAAAAGCCTCAAAACCTTGAGGTAATCAGCTAAATTCTTTGTAAAAACTCATTACTTCTTCAGTCATGTCTTCCCAGCTTCTTGAATCATATTTCGGAAAAGAATCTGTTTTAGTTGCTTTTTCGAGGCCTTTTGCTATGGATTCTGACTCTGGAGATATCCCTATGATTGTATCGGAGGATACAAGTTCTTCGACGCCGTTTTCTGTTGCTAAAACGGTTGTACCTGATTCTAGAGCTTCTGTAATGGTTAAACCGAAAGGCTCATTTATCGAGGGGGAGGTGAACGCGTCTGCGCTTCTATAGTAGTCTCCGAGCTCCTTGGAAGAAATAAACCCTGTGAAATAGACCTTATCTTTGATGTCCAGTATCTCTGTGAAATCTTCTAGAGACTTTCTCATGTGTCCATCTCCTCCTATGACTAAAGAGGCCTCGTTACCGTTTTCAAGGAATTTTTTGAAGCCGTAAAGCAGGTGTTCGATACCTTTCTGTTCTGCATGCCTGCCAACGTAAAATATCATGTCTTTCTCTATTCCAAGGTCTTTTTTAATGTCTCTTCCCGTTGAATTTGGAGTTGAGAACCCATTGTGTATAACAGAGGCTTTCCTATCATATATATCCTCTATATCATCTCTAAGGCCTTTACTAACTGCAATAAGACCCTCTGGATTTTCGATGCCTACTTTCTCCATTTTCTCTATTTTTTCCGAGCCTTCTCTTGTCCTGTTTGATGCCAGAGAGTGGATTGTCGATATCCATGTTGTATCCGAGTATTTGCTGGCCTTGTAACCTGCTTCGGCTCCGAACCAGTCATGAGTATGTATAACATCATAGTCTTCGGCTTTTTTGGCTATTTTGGCGCTCATTTTTCTTGCCTTCCATGTCATATCTCCTTTTCCTGTCTCCACAGAGATTATATTTTCTCTTTCTGGTGCATTTTCTTCTGGTAGAGCCAGGTCAACATCTATGTCTTTTTTCCTCAGTTCTTGGAAGAGGTGGTAGACATGGATATCAAGGCCTCCTTCTATTTTGGGAGGGTATCCCCAGCCTGTGAGAAGGATTTTCTGAGCCATATGTTGATTTTGTTGTAAACTTGTTTAACTGTCTACGGGCGAAAACCATCTTGTTCTGGATTCTGGCTTCAGCTGGGCTAGTTTTCTCTGAACTTTCTGTAACTTATTATCGCGATCGCTGCGAACGCTGCTGCCGCCATTGTAGGAATGCTTATGTGTCCGAAGTATATCGTGTATTTGGTCTCGCAGGATACCTGTGTAATCGAACAGCCCTGAGCCTGTACTTGCGAGAGAAACTGGACTAGGTAATGGTAAACTGCTATCCCAAAACCGATTATAGACATCGGCAAGGTGTAATCTGTGACTTTCTCACGGTTCAAAAGCAGAGATACTGCAAACAACAGTACTAGAGGGTACATAAAAATTCTCTGGTACCAGCAAAGTCTACATGGAGTCCATCCAAGAACTGTTGAAAGATAGAGGCTTCCAGAAGTGGCTACTCCCGCGATCAGAAGACCTATCTCTCTGTATCCTCTATCGATAAACTCGTTTATATCTGAGAATCTTTTCAGAAAACCGGAATCTGTAAAATAATTTACTGCCGACAAAAACAGGTATAGTAGAATAACTGACTCGGTCAATAATGTACCTCCTGCCAGTAAGGTGACTACAGATTCCTCAAATCCTGCCATATGGCTGATTTAGGATGTAGCCATAAAAATATATCGTATACCGAAACAAAAAATAAAGAAGTAGTAAGAAGCTTTCTGTTTTTAGCTGATCTCCATAGATTCATTGGTCTTCTCGATAGAGGCCTGCTTTTCCTCCATATCAAACATGGAGCGGATCGCATCGATGTTATCAGGTACTACGATAGATTCCTGGTGTACCATGTGGATCCAGTAAACCTTTCCATCATCCACAGTCACAGTCTCCTTCCATACACCGGCTTCCTGCATGTCCGAACGTTTTCTTCCCAGGTCTCTCATCTGTTCGTGTACCTTGCCTGTGGAATCAAAGCCTTTTTCCGCTTCAATCAAGTTGACACGAGGTTGGTTCTCAAAGGCCTGAATTACATCTTCCTCGGAGACATCTTCTTCCAGCTCTGCGTTGACCATGTGGACATGTCCATAAGTGACTGGGACTTTGACAGCTAATGTCTTGATATCAAGATCAGGCATAACTGCCTGAACATCTGGTCCGTGGTGGGATGGAACGTCTGTAACAGGTATGGTTGAGTTGACAGGACCTCTACCATCCTGAGGTATGTCCCCTGCTCTTCTCACAAGGCTGGCGACCGCATGTTCTACACCGAAGGCCTCGTCTACAGCACTCATGGTTCTTGAAAGACTGGTGGTGTTACATGAGACAACTTTAACAAAATCTTCTCCTTTAGCTTGCTCGTAATTTGCGTCTGCGTTGAACTTTACTTCTGCTATATCGTCCGCTGCACCGCCTTGGAAGATGGCTTTAACGTTATTAGGCTCGTAAATATTTTCCTTGTTCATTTCATCAATTCCGGCTGGTGTAGCGTCTACTACAATATCTACTTCATCCAACTGATCTTCTAGAAGGCCTTCAACGTGCATGCCTTCTTCCTGGAAGTTTTCCAGTCCTTCTTCGTTTGAAGCATATAGATCTGTGCCGTGGAGTTCTCCTTCAGGTGAGAGAAGAGTTATCAGGCCTTGACCTGCTGCCACATCTGAAAGACCGTATAGCTCCATATCTTTTTGTTTGTTTACGGCTTCTGCGACTCTTTTACCTATAGTACCGATCCCGTTTACAACTACTTTTACCATTTTATCACGTAATACAATTCCACTGGCTCGAATAAAAAGAGTTTCCGAAAAACCGCTAAAGTTTTTCACTTACAAGAACATGTTATAGGTTATGAAAGAGCTCTTGGAAAAATTAGAAAGGCCTTCAGATTCTCACAAAGGTGAAAACGGTAAAGTACTGGTTATAGGAGGCTCCAGTAAATATACTGGTGCTCCTGCTCTGGCGGCTAGAGCTGCGTTGAGGTCAGGAAGCGATCTGGTTAAAATCCTCACATCTGAAGAAGCTAAACCTGTGGTGCAGGGTTTTTCTGAGAACTTTATCGTACAGAGCTACGGCGAAGTTTTTGATAAAAATTCTGTTGATAAGGCCTTGGAACTGGAAAAATGGGCTGATTGTACTGTAATAGGTCCAGGTCTATCGGAATTTGAACAAAAAGCAATTAAAGACTTTCAGAAAAAATCCGGAGATCTCGTGATAGATGCTGAAGCTATAGAAGCTCTCGAAACCAGTTCCGGAAATATTTTTACTCCTCATTATGGTGAGGCTAGAGTTTTGAGGGAAAATTATGGTTCTGTAGAGGCCTTTGTGTCTCAGACAGAAAATGCTGTCTTGCTGAAAGGAGAAATCGATAGGATATACTTCAAGGAGAAAGTTTTTGAAAATAAATCTGGCTGCGCAGGTATGACGGTTGGAGGTACGGGAGATGTGCTTTCAGGTATTTTAGCTTCGTTTAAAGCTCGAGGTCTTTCGAACATTGAGGCCTCTAGACTGGCAGCTCATGTAAACGGGAAAGCAGGAGAAAAAGCCTTTGATGAATACGGTAATGGCCTCTTGGCAACTGACGTGGTAGAGAAGATTCCTGAAGTGTTTAGATAGCTACTTTTCAAATGTGTCGTGGTAGGCGTTTTCCCGTTTCCAGCCTGGTTTAAACTCGTACTGGATTCCAGAGTCTCTGACAATCTCTAGATGGTCTTCTATTATGTCTTCTGAACACTCTGCTACCAGATAGCGCCATTCCTCTCCTGAACGGATTCTTCTTCTTACTTCAGTTCCTGAATAAATCTCAGGGTCGTACATGTTCTGTTCAATCAGTTCTAAGTCTTCGTCTCCAGATACGAGTTCTTTCACTAAATCATTCTGTGAAATTACTTTCTCTGCTTCCAGACTCTTCAGATTTTCCAGCCATCTCTTGTTCCCTTCACCGTCCTTTCCTTCGTCATCCAGATGAAGCACTTCCAGATTTGGGAAACATGTCTTGATAATTTCTTCTCTTTCATCTGCTGTCAGAGGGTTTTCTCCTTCTCTTTTCTTGTCTGCAGAACCGATAACGACAGCGAAATCTTCCTGATCTATATGGTCTTCGATTACCTGTTTATGGCCTTTATGCAGAGGTTGAAAACGACCTAGGAACACGGTTTTATCGTTCATAAAATCATCTTGATCCACGAAACACTAAAACAGTTTCCTTCAGAAAACCGAGTTCCCAGTATCTCTGACGTCGGAAAGTTTCAGGTCTGGAAAATCCTCTAACTCATTTTCTTCAAGCAATTTTTTACCTATCAAGGCCTTTAGCTCCCACGAGAAGTTTTCCTGATTTTTGAAAGACAGTTCATTGCCTAAAGTATCTTTTCTATCCTCCCATTCGTCTCCAAGATTTTCTCTATCTATTTGACGTCCTTCGCCTACTTCTTCAAGTAGTAAAAGCCCTGTAGCAGAAGCGAGAAATTCCTGCCAGACAAAACCTACGTTTTCAATATTTTCGTAGAACCAGGCGCTTCCATAAGAACTAATCGCAGTCTTACGAAGGTCTTGACTCCATTCAGAGTTATCTGGGTTGAAATAGATCTGTGCATTAGTTGAATCTGTCGCTAAGCCGTGAGATCCATAGTTTTCATCTGAAGAACTGCCTAAGTTAACGGAAAGGCCTTTTTCTTTTTCAAGTCTATATTTGCAGCTTTCCAGAGCTGATTCAATTATATTTCTTGCCTTTTTCAACTCGTGAGTTTGAGGCCTTACTGTATAGCTCATTTCTGGTCGCCTTTACCTTCTTTCCATTTGATTGAACATCCCTGAGAAGGTTGTTGTTTTTCGGGAGCATCTTTTCTCTTTAGCATCTTCTGTATGGCCTCTCTCATATCACGTTTTTCTGTCTCGTCGTTAGGCCCTACTTTATCATTGAGTCTTCCGTGGTAAAAGATTCTGTGTCTCCAGTCTAGGAGGAAAGGATCTGGAGTGCATCTAGCGCCATAGGCCTCTGCAATATCTTGGTCGTCGTCTACAAGATAATAAAAATGGCTGGAATCAATTTCTTCGTCTTCGATAAATCCTCCCATTTTCTCGACAGTATCCATAGGGTGTGTATCTGCATTGGGATTGATACCGACTATTGCGATGCTGTTGAACTCTTCATCCAGTTTCTTCAGTTCTTCCGTCTGTGCCTTTACGTATGGGCAGTGGTTGCACATGAAAACGATCAGAACTCCATCATAGTTGTCCAGGTCAGTTAAAGCTACTTTTTCTCCTTCATAATTTTCAAGTTCAAAATCTGGAGCTTGCTCGCCTACCTGAACTTTTTCTTCAGAATCTACTTTAGTCATAAACTCTGGTTTGGGCCTCCAGTTTCAAGTCCGTTGTGTCCGATTATCTTTTCGGCGACCCAAAGAGACTTTAACGACGAAAAGTAATACTCCGTAATATGAAGGAATTTGATGACTCTGCGATTGTTCGGAACGGAAATTCTTTAATTGTAGCTTACGATCATGGACTGGAGCACGGACCGACAGATTTTGAACCAAATCCGGAAAGCGCTGATCCAAGGCATGTCTTTGAAGTAGCAAAACATGATGCAGTTACGGCGCTGGCAGTTCAGAA
>Ga0102936_1000410_pt1 | contig 16800 bp, 19 predicted proteins | sample SalPon2_A_H2O_MG_FD_78502 | JGI IMG/M metagenome (GOLD analysis project Ga0102936, IMG submission 78502) | Salt pond water microbial communities from South San Francisco under conditions of wetland restoration - Salt Pond MetaG R2_A_H2O_MG | ecosystem: Environmental > Aquatic > Non-marine Saline...
CTGCGACTGAGTCGCGTCGATCCGATAAAACCGGTCCGGGTCGGCCTCGATGAGCCGTTCGTAGTTCGCCCGTACCTCCTCCAGATACGTCGCCGTCTCGAACTTGTTCGTCGCGCCGGCTCGCTCGGCGCCGAGTTCGGGCGGCAGATCGAAGTACAGCGTCGCATCGGGCGGTCTGGTGAACGGCTCGTGGACCGATCGGATGTATTCGACCGGATCGTCGAGCGTTTCCGAGAGGGTCGCGCCCTGATACGCGTACCGGGAATCCGAATACCGATCGGAGACGACGAGTTTGCCGGCTGCAAGCGCCGGTCGCACGACCCGAGCGAGATGGTCCGCGTGATCGGCGGTGTACAGGAAAAGCTCCGCCAGTGGGTCGGCTTCGGTGTCCTCGATTGATCGGTAAACAGCGTCGCCGTACCACGAATCGGTCGGCTCGCGGGTGAAGACGGTGCTCTCGTCCGGCAGCCGCTCGCGGAGTGCCTCAAGAACGGTCGTCTTACCACCCCCATCGATCCCTTCGAGCGTGACGAGCATACGCCGACTCTGGCGGCGACTACATATCAGACTGCCGGGTCCCGAAGCCAGCGCCGTCGCTCCGGGGCGAGCAGCCGAGGAATCGCTCGGCGAAACGGTAGTTGCGGGAGTATGAGGAGAAAGCCTCGCGCTTCAGCGCGGGGAGGAAGTCAAGCTTCCTCGTCGACGTCGACGGTCACCGCTTCCTCGGCGGCGACTTCCTCGGGTTTGGCCTCGAGGCGGGTCTTCTGGATCTCGACGCGGCGAAGCGGATAGATCGTCTTCGCTTCGTTGTAGATCGCAGAGGAGAGTCGTCCCTCGACGATACTGTCGATGAGCCCCTCGAAGGTCCGCTCGGCTGCGGCCTCCTCGACGAGGTCGACCATCGTCTTCCGGACGGCTCGCTCTTGGCTGTGGTCCGCCGACTTCGTCGTGTAGGCGACGGGCTGGACCTGTACGCGGTAATCGTCCGTCGTCAGGACGGTAACGAAGGCGTCGACCTTCGAAGTGCCGCGGCGGGTGAGGCTGCGCAGGTAATCACGGGTGAGTTCGTGTTTGATGAAGTCGGTGTAGGCGGTGTCGCTACCGACGTCCGTGATCTGGAAAGTCAGCTTCGTGTTGTTCTCGCTCGGGTCGTTCTGCAGTTCGCCGAGGGTCGTCTCGATCGTCCGATCGTAGACCTGTTCGGGTTCGTCCGCGGGTGTTTCACCGAGTTCGGCCCGGTCGAACATCTCGGGGGCCATCACGGTGTACCATCGCTTCTCCTGTTTCTGCTTGGATACTGAACGTTCGCTCATGATTGTGTTGTCGTGTCGGTTATTCGCTGTGCAACTGTGAGGTTTGCGACGTAATCGTCCGCCGTCGTCCGGAGGCCGCTCGCCGTCTCGCGTTCCATCGTCGTCACGACCGCGTCACCGGTCGAGGCGACACGCGTCGATATCTCGTCGGTGTTGTCGGGCGCTAGCGCGGCGGCGATCAGTTCGGGCCGTTCGTGGCGCGTCCGGATCGTCACGCTGTCCGTCATAGCGCCCCCCTGAACGCCGCGGTGAAATCGTCTGCCGTGCCCTCGAAGACGGCCGTGCCCGCGCCGTCGCGGGCGCTCGATCGCCCGTCGAGGGCGGTCGCCGTTTCCGAGAGTGGCGCTTCGATCGGCGTCTCGCTGACCGTTGCCGCCGCGCCCTCGGTTACCGCGAGCGCGATCGGCTCCGGCGAGCGATACTGGAACGCGAGGCGGGCGACGGTACCGAGCACCGCCGGCGCTGCGTTTTCGATCCGGATCACGTAGAGCCCCTCGTATCGGCCGGTATCGGCCGTCCGAAGGACCGTGTGGGCTCGCTGACCGTGGGTTCGCCAGACGTCACGGGCGGCGGCTTCGACGTCGTGACCGAGCGCCAGCGCCAGGCCGGTGCCTGGCTGTGCCCGGGCGACGGCCTCAAGCACGTCCGCGAAGCCGCCGAGCGTCCCGAACCGGTCAGTCACGTACGGGCGCAGCGCCCGCTCGACTGCCGGCGCGGCGCGGGGCGGCGCGTCCTCGACGGCCGACAGCGCGACGAACGAGGCGAGTTCGCGCCCCGTCGGGTCTTCGAGCGTCGACAGCGCCGTCTCGGTCGCGTCGAGATCGCCCGAGAAACTGGCATGGACAAGCGTCGAGGCCGCAAGTCCCTCGATCGGATCGTCGGTCGGGATCGCCACGCCGGGGTGTCGCTCAAGACCAGCCCGCTCGAGGAGCCGTCCGGACGGCTCCGCTCCCGCACAGATCGCGCCGGCGAGTGCGAGTTCGGGATCGATCGCGTCCGGTGCCAGCGTCTTGAGGATCGAAGCTGCCTCGGTGGCGACGGGGGCGTTCCGGAGCGTCACGTCGCCGGTCGGACCGCCGACGGCGACGGTGCAGTCGGCGTCGGTCGCCGGTGGCTCGGGCACGGCCGCGAGACTGGCCTGGTACGGAACGCCGACCGCGTCGAGTCCGCGGGCGAGTAGTCCCGCCGCTGCCAGGCTGTCGCCGTTGGCGGTTGCGACCAGCCGAACGAACTCGGCGTCGGTCAGCACCGCAGCGGCGCGGTCGGGCGTGTCTTCCGAGTGACCGGCGGCTGCCATCGGGTTACTCCAGTAGCTCTTTGGCTTCGTCGTACTCGTAGGTGAACTCCGCGTCGAGTTTGTCGCCGCGGTAGTAGTCGACGAGCCGACGGATCTTCGACTCCGTGTTCTGCAGGGCCCGCTTGTTCTGGGCGTCGCCAGGGTTTCGCTCCATGTGATCGCGGAGCCGGACGGCCCGCTCCATCAGGTTCCGGAGATCCTCCGGAAAATCGTCGGTAGCATCGTTTTCTTCGAGTATCTCGGTGACTTTCTTGCCGGTCGCCAGTTTGACGTCCGGCACCGGGACGCCCTGAACGCCCTCGTCACGGAGTTTACGGCCGATCTGGCTGGGGTCGTGCCCCTCCTCGGCCAGTTCGACGATCCGTGCTTCGATCGCCTCGTCGTCTACCTCGCTCCACTCCGGTGGTTCCTCGGCCGTGGGGCGGTCCGAACCGGACGACCCGCGACGGCGTGAGTGCATTCGTGCCATTGTTGAATTGGAACTGCACTGACCGCTTTCTGACGGCGCAGATCACTGTCGGCGGCCGAACCGCCCGACGGCGTCGCGCCAACACTACCGCAATCCCAAGCCAGCCAATCGGCGGGCGAGTCGGATTTGCGGTCGTGCGGTTCCCACTGCTACGTCGTGGGTTCGAACGGAAAACGGTTTCCACTTGTCGGTCGGCTGGCTCAGCCGCCGTTCGCGCTCAAGAACTCGCCCGTCCGTTCGGCGACTGCCGACCGGAACGCCAAGAGATCGACCGACGAGTCGCCGTCGAACAGCCGGCCGTGCTCCTCTCGAACGATCGCTTCGAACGCGCGCTCGTGCAGCGTTTCGAACGATACCGGCTGGCCCCGGGAGCGAAGATCCGCCGCGATCGCCTCGAAGCGACGATCGGTCGCGAGCCGTTCGGCCAGTTCTTCGGGGGAATCATCGATGGGCGAGAGGTCGTCAGTCGTCTCGAAATCCGGGTGTAGCAGCTTCGCTCGTCCGCCTTTCTTATTGTGAATGACGACGCCTTTGGCCGGCCCGTCGTACCAAGCAGAGTCGGGAACGCGATAGGTGCCAGGATCGAAATCTCGGGTGTTGCGTTCACGCTCGAAAGCGTTGACCGGCGTGAGCCCGAGTTGCTCGAACACCTTCTCCGTGACGTCCGGTGGCCGAAACGTTTCGGCGTCATCCGACCAGACGTCGAAGCCGAGAAACGGAGGGATCCGATCCCAGTCGTACTCGATCGTCCGGCGGTAGGTCGCCGCCCCGAAGAGGACGACCGACTCGACGTCGTCGACGGCGGCCCGCAGCGCGTCCCGGTCAAGTCGCTCGCGGACGTGCTGGACGGCGGGACGATACGGGGCCGGAATCGCGTCGGGATCGTCGTACACCTGCTCCCGATCGCCGAACCGCAACAGCCCCGATTCGCGGAGTTGAATTCGGAGAACCGCGCCGTCGATCCACTCCGTGAGCCAGAGATGGCCCGAGTCGAGTAGTTCATCGGGCGCGTCCGCCAGCAATGGGATCGAGGGATACGCCTTCATGATCAGGGGAGATACCTGACGCTGACGACACCCGTCTCGCTTCGGATCTCGACGCGCTCGACCTGGAGGCGGGCCGCGCGGACGAGCGTCGCCTCGTCGTTCAGGACGTCCTCGACGGCCGCCTCGGTCTGTTCTTCCGGCACGGGGAGTACGTGAATCTCGCCCTCGCCGGCCCGTTCCCTCTTGATCACTTCCCCGGTCGGCTGGTCGGCTGCGAGTTCCCGTTCCTGTCGAGTCGGCGGCTCCGGGCTCTCCTCGACCGTGAGGTTCCGGCGGGTCTCGAGATCGACGAGCCGGTAGGCCACCTCCATCGGCGGCTCTGGCGCGACTGTCCCCTCGATGAGATCCCCGCTCTCGACGCCGGGGTTCTCGGTCAGGGTGTGTACCTGTCCGCCGTCGACGTCTTTCAGTACCGCCGACCTCTCGTCGGCGTGGGTCACGAGAAATCGACCCTCCTGTTCGCTCATACGCGTCCGAAGGCACGCCTCGCTTTTCGGCGTTTCGGGCGTCGACCATCGGCAAGCCCTTTAGCACCCGCCCCGGCAGGGCGAACATGAACATCGATTTCGGAAACGCGCTCGCCTCGGAAGCCGTCACGGGCGTCTCGGAGGCGTCGCTCGATCGGCTCGACGACCGAGTCGCCCGGGCGCACGAACGCATCGAGGCGGGGATCGAGAACCGCACGTTCGGCTATGCGAGTCTCGCGCTTCCCGAGGACACTGACCCGAGCGAGATCCGGGCGGCAGTCGAGGGGTTCGATCCCGAGGCGGTGCTGACGGTCGGCATCGGCGGATCGTCGCTCGGCGCGGAGACGATCACCGGAGCGCTCGGCTGTTCCGGGCACCACACGCTGGACAACGTCGACCCGGTCGAGACGGCCCGAGTACTCGACGATCTGCCGCTGGAGTCGACGCTGGTAAACGTTGTCTCCCGGTCGGGAACCACGGCCGAAACGCTCGCGAACTTCCTCGTCGTCCGGTCGGCGATGGACGACGCCGGCGTCGAGTGGACCGAACGGACGGTTGTCACGACCGGGGAGTCCGGACCGCTGCGGGAACTCGCCGAGGAACACGACCTGCCGACCTGTTCGGTTCCCGAGGGCGTCCCCGGACGGTTCTCGGCGCTCTCGGCGGTCGGGCTGTTGCCCGCCGCGGCGCTCGGGTGTGACATCGAGGCGATACTGGCGGGGGGCGCCGAGGGGCGCGAGTCGCTGTCGGCCTCGCTGTTCGAAACGCCGGCCTACGCCTACGGCGCGGTGGCCCACGCCCTGGAGAACCGCGGCGCGACGACGAACGCCTTCGTGCCCTACGCCGAGGCGCTGGAGCCGCTGGCGGAGTGGTTCGCCCAGTTGTGGGCCGAAAGCCTCGGCAAGGACGGGCTCGGACAGACTCCGGTCAGGGCGCTCGGCGCGACCGATCAGCACTCGCAGTTACAACTGTATCGCGCCGGTCGGAAGGACAAACTCGTGACGCTGCTCCGACCCCGGAACCGCGAGGACGTCTCGATCCCGGAGACCGACATCGAATCGCTGTCGTATCTGGGCGGCGAGTCGCTCGGGGAACTGCTCGACGCGGAGTTCGAAGCGACGGAAGCCTCGCTCGCCGCTGCCGGGCAGCCGAACGTCCGACTCGAGATCGACCGTCTCGACGAGAAGGGCGTCGGCCGGCTGCTCTACGAGCTCGAGGCAGCGTGTGTCCTCGTCGGGGAGCTTTCGGGCGTCGAGACGTTCACTCAGCCGGCCGTCGAGTGGGGGAAACGCGCGGCGCGTGGACTGCTCGGCGGGAAAGAGTTCGAGGAGGCCGAGGCAGTCGCCGAAAAGACGGTTCGCCGCGTCGAGTAATGCCGATCCGAGGATAGTGCTCCGGTATCAGAACAGTCCAACGGTCTCGGCGTATGTCAACGCGAACGTGATCGCGTTGTAGAGGCCGTGGGCGAGCATCGGAACGACGACGTTCCCCGTGTGTTCGTAAACCGACCCGAGAATCGCACCCAGCGGGAGCAAAAGAAACGTAATCGTCACGATCGTTCCCGAGACGTTTCCCGGATCGAAGTACGCAAGAAAGTGGACCGAAGCGAAGATCACCGCGGCGATCGCCACCGCCGATCCGGTATCGAACACTTCTCGAAGGCGCGTCTGGATGATCCCCCGGTAGATGAACTCCTCGGCGGGGCCAACAACCAGTACCGAAACCGGAAGAAAGACGAGCGCGATCGCCGGATCTGCCTGGATCGTTTCGGCGATGCTGTGTTCGGCGAGCGGCAGTCCGAGACGGGTGACGATCGGCGGGATCGCGACGGCAAGCGCGAAAAGGCCGATGATCGTTGCCCCGGCGGTCGCGAGATCCCGGATGCCCGGCCGCCGGTATCGGACGTACGAGAGGGGCAGATCGTATCGAAGGAGATACACGCCCCCTGCGGCGGCGAGGGCGGCGTACGTTCCAATGTTGGTGAGCAACTGTCCGGCCGCACCGGTCGGGGAAAGCGAAAGCGGTGCCCCGACGAGCGCGTAGGTGATGGTACCGAAGAGGATGCCGACGAGGAGAGCGACCGCCCCCAGCACCGTCATCGCGGCGACGACGTACCCCGGCGACGTCGTGGTGGCAGACTGACTCATTGGCGAGTGTACGACCGGGGACCGATTAAGACTGTCCGTCCCGGGAACGTCGTGTGCTATCCGTCTGACGTAAGTTTATGCCAGCCTGTCACAAACTGTAATCTATGCCTCGGTACTGCCTCGAGTGCGACGAGGAGGTGGCCAGACAGATCGAGGGGCTGGCGACCCGGTACGGACTGACCGAGGCAGAGGTCCTCGAACAACTCGTCGAGGTCGGCCTCGAGGAAATCGATCAAAAGGCGATCCGCTGACCGGAGCGGGGTCGCACTGGAGATCAGTTCACGGGCGTTTGCGTTCGAGATCGCTTCCGCAGATCTCACAGCGCTCGCGGTTCTCATCGAAGATCCGACCGCAGCCCTGACACTGGAACTCCCAGTCGCGGCGCTCGTCGATGCCCTCCTGTGCGATGACGTCGACGGTGATATCGAGCTTTTCGGCGACGTTTTGCATCGCGTAGTCGTCGGTGACCAGGGTAGCGTCGAGTTCGAAGGCCGTCGCGAGCAGCCGAACGTCGGTTCGGGACAGCGTCTCCTCGTCGCCGGTCTCACGGGCGGCCCGCTCGATGCGCTCGACGGTTTCGGGATCGGGGATGTGGATCCGCATTCCGGATCCTTCGAGGGCGTCGAACCGATACCCGGCCTCGTCCTCGAGTTCTTCTCGGACCAGCGGGATCGTGGCGATGCGTTCGCTCGTGGTGTACTCGTTGATAAACGCCGATGAATCGAGAACGTGCATCGAATTCAGCGATCGACGACGATCGTATCCTTGACCGCCTGGACACGGCTCACGGGGATGCGGTAGTTACCCTGCTCGTCGCGGTCGAACTCGAGTTCGCCCGCACGCTGACCGGGGTCCAAGAGCAAATGCTGCAGGGTGCCGGTTTTGAGATCCATCGTGATGTTGTACAGCGTTCCGAGGTTGGCTCCGTCGGAGCCCATGACTTCTTTTTCCGAGAGGTTCTCGGCGAGTATATCGGGCATATACGTCCCGGTTGACGTTTATCTGGTATGAACGTTCGGGTCGGAGACGAACGCGGGGGCGTCTCTGTGACCCGGTTCGGCGACGACAGCGGCCGGACAAGATTGAAACGGTTATATGATCGCGGCGGTCACAAAGACCTAAGGGGCTTTTCTATGTCTGAATCCGACACCACCGACACCGGGGACGAAGCCGAGTTGCGGACGCCGATCGTCGCCGTCCTCGGCCATGTCGACCACGGGAAGACGAGCCTGCTGGACGAAGTCCGCGGATCGGCGGTCACGGCGGGCGAGGCCGGCGCAATCACACAACACATCGGCGCGACGGCTGTTCCGCTCGACACGATCTCTGAGATCGCCGGTTCGCTCGTCGACCCGACCGACTTCGATCTTCCCGGCCTGCTCTTTATCGATACGCCCGGCCACCACTCGTTTTCGACGCTTCGTTCCCGCGGCGGTGCCCTCGCCGATATCGCGATCCTCGTCGTCGACGTCAACGACGGCTTTCAGCCACAGACCCACGAGGCGATCGACATTCTCAAACGCACCCAGACGCCTTATATCGTCGCCGCCAACAAGATCGACACCGTCCCCGGCTGGAATCCGAACCCCGACAGCCCGGTTCAGGAGACGCTAGAGGCCCAGAGCGATCGGGCCGAGTCGCGGCTCAACGAAGGGCTCTATGAGATCATCGGCCAGCTCTCCGACGAAGGCTTTTCGGCGGACATGTACTGGCGCGTCCAGAACTTCCGGGAGAACATCGGCGTCGTCCCCGTCTCCGCCGAGACGGGCGAAGGGATCCCGGACCTCCTGACCGTGCTTATGGGACTCTCACAGCGCTATCTCAAAACCGAGATGTCGATCGACGTTGACGGCCCCGGCGTCGGGACGGTGCTGGAGGTCAAAGACGAGCGCGGCTTCGGCACTACCCTCGATATCGTCCTCTACGACGGGACGATCCGGGCCGACGACACCATCGTCGTCGGCGGAACGAACGAGCCGATCATCACAGACGTTCGGGCGCTGCTGCAACCGCAACCGCTGGCGGAGATCCGGACCGAAAAGCAGTTCGAACAGGTCGACTCGGTACGAGCCGCGGCGGGCGTAAAGATCGCCGCGCCGGATCTCGACGACGCGATGGCCGGCGCACCCGTCCGCGTGGTCCGCGACCGCAACGTCGAGGAGATCGTCGCCGAAGTGCGGGCCGAACTGGCGGACATCGAAGTCGTCACCGACGAACAGGGAATCGTCGTCAAGGCCGACACTCTCGGCTCGCTGGAGGCGATCGCCAGCAGTCTTCAGGAAGCGGAGATCCCGATCGTCCGGGCGGAAGTGGGTGACGTCGCGCCTCGGGACGTCGCCGTCGCTTCGACCGCCGAGGAGCCGAAACACGCAGCCATCCTCGCGTTCAACGTCGAGGTCCTCGACGACGCACAGATGGAGATCGAAAACACCGACGTCGATCTCTTCGCTGACGACGTTATCTATCAACTCGTCGAAGAGTACGAGGACCACGTCGCGGCCATCGAGGAAGCCCAACAGGAGCAGATCCTCGACAAGATAGAGCGGCCCTGCCGGTTCCGGATCATGGAGGATCACGTCTTCCGGCAGTCCAACCCGGCCGTCGTCGGCGTGGAAGTGCTCTCGGGGACGCTGAAACGGAACTCCCGCGTCGTCAGGTGGGACGGTAACGAGCCCGAACGCGTCGGCGAACTGAAATCGCTACAGGACGCGGGCGACGACATCGATTCGGCCCGCGCCGGCGAGTCCGTCGCCGCCTCGATCGACGGGCCGACCGTCGGCCGCCAGATCAACGAGGGCGACGAACTGTGGACGGAGATCCCCGAGAAACACGCAAAAGTGCTGGAGCAGGAACTCGCCGACGAGATCCCCGCCGACGAACTCGAAGCGCTCCGGATGTATCTCGACAATCACCGGAAGCGCGATCCCTTCTGGGGCAAATAAACGACGGTTCTCCCGTAGTGAGCGTTTATATATCGGGGCGTCCATCCCGGTAGGTATGTCCGACTGGAGCGTCGACGTCGACCGGATCCAGCGTCGGATCGCCGAACTCGGAGAGATCGACCGGACGGACGACGGCGGCGTGACGTGTCTGGCGTACAGCGAAACCGAGAACGAGGCGTTCGCGTATCTGCGCGACGAGATCCCCGACGCGTACGACGTGAAGACGGATCAGATGGGCAGCGTCTTCGCGACGCCCGATCCCGACGCCGAGCACTCTCTCTACATGGGGAGTCACCTGGATACGGTCAGAAACGGCGGCCGGTTCGACGGACGGATGGGCGTTGTCATGGCGCTGGAAGCCATGCAGGCGGTCGACGAGTCGGACGAGGAGCCGGCGATGCCGCCCACGCTCGCGGTCCTTCGGGCCGAGGAGACGGCCCGGTTCAACGTGGGGCTGATCGGGAGCCGGGGGGCGCTCGGATTGCTCGAGGAAAAACAGCTCGAAGCCACGGACGAAGACGGCGTGTCGCTCCGGGAGGCCATGGACGAACTCGGGTTCCGTCCGCCGGAGTACGGGGAACCGACGATCGACGTCGACCGCGTGGCCGGGTTCGTCGAATCGCACATCGAACAGGGACCGATCCTGGATACCGAGGGCGTCCCGGTCGGCATCGTGACCGAGATCCGAGGGATTCTCAGGGACAGGGTGACCGTTCGCGGACTGCCCAACCACTCGGGCGCTACGCCGATGGAACAGCGACGGGACGCGGTCGCCGGCGCGGCGGAGATGGTCGACGCGGTCGAGACGATCGGCAGGGAGGCCAGCCGGGAGGGGGATCTCGTGGCGACGGTCGGGTACATCGACGTCCCGGACGCCTCGGCGAACAAGGTGAGCGGGGAGGCGACGTTCCCGATCGACGTCCGGAGCGTCGACACGGAATACCGGGGCGAAACCGACGACCGGATCCGCGATCGGATCCGATCGATCGCGAACCGGCGGGGGCTGAGCGTCGACATCGAGGTGATAGAGCGGATCGATCCGGTCGTTCTCGACGAACGCCTCGGCGACACCCTCGCGGCCGCGGCCGAGGCGACTGGAACGGAGTACCTGCGGATGGCCAGCGGCGGCGGCCACGACGCGATGGACTTCACGAAGGTCGGGAAGCCGGCGGGAATGGTGTTTACCGCCTGCGATCGCGGACTGAGCCACAACCCGAACGAGTCAGTCGAACCGGAAGCGATGGAGGCGGGGACGAAGGTACTCGCACGGACGCTCCTCCACTATCGTCCGGAATAGCTGAACGACGGAGCGTCCGGAAATCCCCGGGGCACCCCAGATTTAAGCAGCCAGCGGCTATCGGGGAGACCGTACTTATGGATCGGGTTTCACTCGGCAACACGGGACTCAAAGTGAGCGAGCTCGCCCTCGGAACGTGGCGGTTCGGGCGTCGGCTCGTCGACGGGACGGAGCGCTACGACGAGTCTGGCGTCGTCGAGACCGACGAAGAGCGCGCCTACGAACTGCTGGACGCCTACGCGGAGGCGGGCGGAAACTTCATCGACACTGCCGACAAGTATGGCGACGGACGGGCCGAGCGCTGGATCGGCAACTGGCTTGCGGACCGCGATCGGGCGGATTACGTCGTCGCGACGAAGATCCACCGGCCCCGCCGGTCGGGCGATCCGAACGCCCAGGGGCTCAACCGTCGACACCTGCGCCGCCAGATCGACATCTGTCTCGATCGGCTGGGGACCGACTACATCGACTTGCTGTACTGCCACCGGTGGGACGACGACACCCCGGCCGAGGAGTTCATGCGCACGTTGAACGGGCTCGTCGAGTCCGGGAAGGTAAATTATCTCGGTATCTCCTCGGGAAAACCGGACGCCTGGAAGATCGTGAAGGCCAACGAGATCGCCCGTCAAGAAGGCTACGAACCGTTTAGCGTCACCCAGCCGCGATACAGCCTCGTCGACCGGGCGATCGATCGGAACTACCTGCCGATGTGTCGGGACTACGAACTCGGCGCGGTGACCTGGAGCCCGCTCGCGTGGGGCTTTCTGACCGGCAAGTACGAGCGTGGCGATGCGGGGCACGAGGACTCGACGGCCGCCGAGGACAGCCGGTTCGCCGAACGTTATCTGACTGACGAATGCTTCGATGCGCTCGACGTCCTGCGTGAAGTCGCCGAAGACGTCGGCGCGACGCCGGCGCAGATCGCGCTGGCGTGGCAACTGCAGCATCCCGACATCACGACCCCGATCGTCGGTGCCAGCACGGTCGAGCAGTTAGAGGAGAACCTCGCTGCGGCCGACGTATCGCTCTCTGAGGATCACTTCGAGCGGCTTTCCGCCGTCAAGACCCCCGATATGGAGTAGTCGAAACCTGTTCACTCCGCCGGTGGTCGAACCGTTTCGTCGCGTCAATGAATAATGAGATTTAATTACCTCCGCGACGGACGGTGATCCATGCCGGAATCGATGCCGACACCGACTCGGTATGATGGGCTGTTAGCCGCGCTGCCGGCGTCCGTCGCCGGCGGGGCCATTGCGGGATGGCTGTCGACGCTATCGACGGTTGCGGGAATCGGCGCCGGTGGCGTCTTAGCCGCTGTTTTCGTCGCCGTTTCGCTTTTCGCCGTGCCGCCGCAGTGACGATCCCGCTGCGTTACAGTGGTAGCGAGGCGAAAGCCCGCCGTTTACCGTAGAGTAGCTCCGGTCCCACGATCGACGTTTTCAACTTCGAACCGTCCTGCAGAGACCGGAGCGCCGGCGTAGGGATCCGATTCGAGCAGCAAGGACCCATCGAGATCAGCGTAATCGAGCAACGGCAGCAGATGCGTCGCCGCCGCAATCGAGGCGTTCGTCTCGATCATACAGCCACACATCACGTCAAGTTCGTGCGCGCGAGCAGCGTGAATCAACTCGACCGCGGGCGTCAGGCCGCCGGTCTTCATGAGCTTCAGGTTCGCGATATCACAGCGGTCGGCGATCGCCGGCACGTCGGCCGGAGTCCGACAGGACTCGTCGGCGGCGATCGGAAGCGGCGATCGCTCGTAGACGTACCTGAGCGCTTTCGGATCGTCTGCCCCCACCGGCTGCTCGACGAATTCGACGCCGTAAGAATCGAGCTTACGACACTTTTCGACGGCCTCCTTCGGCGTCCAGGCCTCGTTCGCGTCGACCCGGAGGATCGCTTCGGGAACGGCCTTCCGGATCGCCGAGACGATCTCGATATCACGGTCGGTCCCGAGTTTGAGTTTCAACACCGGATACTCGGCAGCCGCAGCCTCGCGGGCACGTTCGACCATCGTTTCCGTGTCGTCGATCCCGATTGTAAACGAGGTCGGCGGTCGGTCATCCCCGGCGGCCGAGCAGCCGAGCAGACGGTAGACGGGTTGGGAAAGCAGTTTGCCGACGAGATCCCACAACGCGATGTCGACGGCCGCCTTCGCAGCGGGATTTTCTCTTGTGACGGTTCTCATCCTGTCGGCGATGGTCCGTCTGGCGTGGGGGTCGCCGACAGTTTCGACCACATCGAGTAACTCCGGGAGGATCCCTTCGACTGTCGCCGTCGTTTCGCCGTAGCGTCGCGAGGGGGCCGCGGCCCCATAACCGATTTCGCCGTCGTGTTCGATCTCGACGATCACGTTCTCGGCCGTTTCCGTCGTTCCACGGGCAATCTCGAACGGAATGTCGAGGGGCAGCGAGACGGTCTCGAAGCGCGTGTTCATAGTTGCTCGACGAGGCTATCGGCCCCGTTTCGGACTGGATCGACGACCGGCGCGTCGAGCGTCTCGGCGTACGCGTCGAGCGCCTGCTCGGCCGCCCGTGGCTCCAGTTCGGACGTGTTCAGCGCCCCGCCGAGCACCGCGGTCGGCGCGACCGGGGCGGCGAGATCGAGATACAGCCCCGCGATGGCTGCCGGATCCGGGATGGAAAACGACTCGTATCCGTGGATCGCCTCCCGACCGGCTTCGTGACAGAGCACGAGGTGATCCGGTTGAGATCCATGGAGGATCCCGCAGGTGACCGCCGAGTACGCAGGGTGGACGATCGACCCCTGTCCCTCGACGAAGAGATAGTCGTGTTCGTCGGCCCGTTCTTCGATCAGGCGCTCGGTGGCGCCGGCGGCGAAATCGCTGATCGTCCGATCGATGGCGATTCCGCCGCCGTCGATCATTATTCCCGTCTGCCCGGTCGGGACGAACCCGGCGTCCAGACCAGCCTCGCGGGCAGCCTCAACGAGTTCCAGCGTCGTCGTCATCTTGCCCGTCGAGCAGTCGGTGCCGACCGTCAGCACGATCTCGCAGTCGAGCTCGCGGGCAGTCCCCGAGGCGACGGTGAGATCGGCGGGCGGATCGCGGACGTCGCGCAACTCGATACCGTTCTCGTCGGCGAGTTCGGCGAACTCCGCGTCGTCGTTGAGGAAGTAGTGCAGTCCGGCGACCACGTCGGCACCACGCTCGATCGCGCCCCGGACGTCCGGCCGCCAGGATTCGTCGAAGCCGCCACCGATCGGGGCGATACCGATCAAAAGTGCGTCAAACGCCGGGGCCTCGTCGACGCTTTCGACGACCGGAACCGTTGAGTCGCCGAGATCAGGCAAGTGATCGCCGACCGTCGTTCCGGCCGCCTCACGGTCGAGGACCGCGACGACGTCCTGATCGCCGTATCGGAGGACGCCGACGGCGGTCTTTGCGCGGTCGGGAAACTGCTCGTGGGCGAGGATTGCGACCTTCATACCGACCGGAAAACAGTCACAGGTAATAAAACATCGCCGCCGTGTCCGCCTCACAACCCGTAGAGTCGAACCGACCAAAAGTCCGCGAAGGCGTCCTCGAGGGCCGCCCGCGGTTTCCCCGTCGCGTCGACCGGTGCGGTCGCGTCGGCGTCGAGTTCGCCGATCAGCCGCCGGTCGCCGACGACGTACAGCCGGTCGGCGTCGACGGAGTCAAGCGTCGTTTCGCATTTTTCGACGTGGGTTTCTATCTGTTCGTCGCGGACTCGCTCGAACCGCGACTGGGAGAACCCGCCCTTCGAGTGGTCGCTCTTGACGTCGCTTTTGAACCCCTCGAATGAGACCTGCTCGTCGGCCTCATAGACACCGACGGCGAACGTATCCGAGCGGACCAACGCGAGCGCGAACCGTCCGGTCGGCCGGAACCACGACCGCTCTACGATCGGCGTCATCGCCCATTCGCAGAACGTATCGGGGGCGATCGGTACTCGGAACGCTACCGCGAGCACGCCGGCGTCGTCGACACAGGCCAGACACGGCGATGCACGGGAGACGAGGGCGGTTCGATCCCCCAGCAGTGCCCGGAGGTCGTCGGGGATAGAACCGTCGACGTAGGCCGTCAGTACGCTTTCGGCTCCTCCTTCGAACGAGGCGAGTCGTTCGAGTACGGCATCGACACGTCCCCCCCGGAGCGTCTCCTCGCGACGGAACCCGACATCCGATGTGTCGTCACCGGGATGGGCGTCGAGTTGTCCTTCGAGATCGGCGATCCGGTCCTCCAGTCGATTGATTCGCTCTTCGGCCGTTTGCTTGGCGCTAACGGCGTCGGCGCGACGCTCACTTTCGGCCTCGAGGCGCGCTTCGAGGCGGTCGCGTTCCGTCTCAAGTTCCTCGATCCGCTCTTTTAGTTCGGTTCGACCGAGGAGATCATCGAGCATCGGCGGACCGACGCCCCCGAGTGTCTAAAATCCCGCGGGACCCTCGGCGCTGAATTCGAGTAACTGCCGAGCGCGGTCGGCCTTCGCGAGAAACACTTCCCGAAGCGTCGGCGGATTGTCGATCCCGGCGGCCGACAGCGCGCGCTCCGGGAGCGCGAGCGTCCGGCCAGGAATGTCCTCGGCCCCGCCGACGGCGAGGTGCGTCGACCCGATTTTCATTACGAGCGGACGGGATTCGGAGTCGTATAGCGTTTCGTTGACTTGCTCGTGGTGTGTCCGGTGTATCGCCGCGCGATCACCGTCGTACGGCTCGACGTAGAGCCGTCCGAGGTAGTACCCGCTTGAGAACTGTTCGAACATGCCGACAATCTATGTTAACATACCACGTATATAAGCGTTGTCGCGGACTCGATCGCGGATCCGCATCGGTCGATCCGGAGTGGTAGACAAATACGGAATGAGAAGCAATTTTAAACAATTTAACTTGTTCTTAGCTAGTACTACAGAACGATAAAACAGTCAGAACGGAGCAGGGTTTTTATTCGTTGAGGTGCCCAACGCTGAATCGATGAGACGGATCGTAGTCGGCGTGAGTGGATTCATCCTCGCCGCACTCCTCTTGGGAGGGCTCGCTGCGGGTATCGGGGCGGCCCAGACAGCCGACGCCGGGACGAACGCCTCCTTCGGAGCAGAGGTGTCCTCGTTCATGCAAGCCAGTGAGGCCGAAGCCGAGAGCGAGGTCGACAACGAAATGTTCGAGACGGCGCTGAACCGGACGGAGGATCCCGAGGAGCGCCGGGCGCTTATCGAGCAACGCGAACAGCGTCTCGAAGAGCGACATCAAGAGCTCCGGGCGCAACGCAGTGCGCTCGATGGGGCACCGAATGTCCGGGCGCACGCTGTCGCGACACGCGTCACGGTCGGGGCGGGCGAACTCGAACGATCCGTCAACGAAACAGCGAAGATGGCAGCGAAAGCCGGTGTCGAGGCGCGGGGGCTCGGCGCGCTTCGGTCGAACGCTCGCGAGCTTCGGGATTCGGACGTCGAGGCGCTTACCCCGGCAATCGCCGGGCAACCCGGGGGTGTCCGCGGACCACCGAACGGGGTCGGCCCCGGAAACGGACCGAACGCGGACCGACCGGGCGGCAACGCTTCGAGGCCGGCGGACACGGCCGCGAACCGATCGAACAGTAGCAATGCTCAAGCGGTCAACCGATCCGGTCCGCCACAGGGGCAGGCTGGAAAGAACGGAACCGAACCGGCCAGCGGAAGCCAGCAGGGTGCTCCGGCTGGGCCGGAGGGTGCGAGCGGCAACGGCAACAACAACGCCAACGACAACGGCAACAACAACGCCAACGACAACGGCAACAACAACGCCAACGACAACGGCAACAACAACGCCAACGACAACGGCAACAACAACGACAACGACAACGGCAA
>Ga0102936_1000412_pt1 | contig 16788 bp, 19 predicted proteins | sample SalPon2_A_H2O_MG_FD_78502 | JGI IMG/M metagenome (GOLD analysis project Ga0102936, IMG submission 78502) | Salt pond water microbial communities from South San Francisco under conditions of wetland restoration - Salt Pond MetaG R2_A_H2O_MG | ecosystem: Environmental > Aquatic > Non-marine Saline...
GTACGATCAGATGGGCCACGAACGCTTCGCGGAGGCCGAAAAGCGCGGCGCGACCGACACCGACCGCGGGGCGGGCGGGGGCGGCATGGGCGGCATGGGCGGCGCCGGCGGTATGGGCGGGATGAACGACATCTTCGAGCAGTTCTTCGGCGGCGGCGGGTCCCGTTCGCGGTCCGGCCCCCAGCAGGGCTCGGACCTCAAGACGCGGCTCCGGATCGACCTCGAGGACGCCTACGAGGGCGTCACGAAGCAGTTGAGCGTCACCCGCCCCGAGCGCTGTCCGGACTGCGACGGCGCGGGCCACCCGCCCGACGCGGACGCGCGGACCTGTTCGGCCTGCAACGGCCAGGGCCAGCGGACGACGGTGCGGCAGACGCCGCTGGGGCGCGTCCAACAGACCGAGACCTGCCCCGAATGCGAGGGCGAGGGGACAATCTACTCCGAGCGGTGTTCGACGTGTCGCGGCGACGGACAAATAAAGAACGAGGCGACCCTACAGGTCGAGGTGCCGGCCGGGATCCGGGACGGCCAGACCCTCCGGATGGAGCGGGAGGGCGCCCCCGGCGAAAACGGCGGCCCCAACGGCGATCTGCTGGTGGAAATCCGGATCAGGGACCACGATCGTTTCGAGCGCGACGGCGACGACCTCCGGACCCGCCAACCCATCTCGTTCACGCAGGCGGTGTTCGGCGACACCGTCGAGGTGCCGACGCTCGACGGCACCGTCGAGATGGAGGTCCCGGCGGGCACCCAAAGCGGCGAGACGTTCCGGCTGCGGGGCAAGGGGATGCCCCGACTGCAGCGCCGCGGCGACGGCGACATGTACGTGCAGGTCCGGATCGTCACGCCGGAAGATCTCAACGACGAACAGCGCGAGGCCCTCGAAGCGTTCGCCGAGGCCGGCGGCGAGGACATCGACGTCGAGCAGGGCTTCTTCGAGAAACTGAGACAGAGCTTTTGAAGCCGGGGGCGCGGGTCCGATCTCAGGCCGCGTCGTCCGGTTCCGCCAACAGCTCGGATTCGTACCGCGCCACCGCTTCGACGACCGCGTCGGCGTCTCCCTCGGGGACGTCGAAGGACTCGAGGCTCGCTCGAAGGATATCGAGCGCGCGCTCGATGTGGGCGGGCTCGAAGGGGACGTGGAGATGCGCCTCCTCGACGGGCGCGGCGTCGTACGTCTCCGGGCCGCCGGCCGCCTCACAGAGGAAGTCGGCCTGCGTCCGCCGGAGCGACTCCAGATCGGCCGACTCGAAGAACGGCCCGAGGTCGTCGTCCGCCGCGAGTCGGTCGTAGAACTCGTCGACGACGGCCTCGATCCCCTCGCGGCCGCCGAGGCGATCGTACAGCGTCTGCTCGGTCATACCGTCGGGTTCGGCCGATCCGAAGAAAACGGTTGTGACCGGTCCCACGATCAAAACCGGAACCGGAACTCGCCGCCGGGGTCCGTAAACCGGGCCGCGATCCCGGCGCCGAAGGCGTAGGCGATCCGCTCGGCGCCTCCCCGGAGCCGATCCGCGACGCCCCCGGCGGGCTCCAGTTCCTCGATCTCGACGTCGGTTTCGAGCAGCTCTTCGAGCCGCGCTTCGACGTCCTCGCGAGTCCCGAGGTGGTCGACGAGGCCCATCTCGGCGGCCGTCTCGCCGAGAAAGACCTTCGCCTCGGTCTCGCGGAGCGATTCGGCGTCGGTGTTCCGCCCCTCGGCGACGGTCTCGACGAACTGGTCGTAGTAGTCGTCGACGATCCCCTGGAGGTACTCGCGTTCGTGCTCCTCGAGGTCGCTGAAGGGGACGCCCGCCTCCTTGTACTGGCCGGCGGTCAACTGCTCGTATTCGAGGCCGGCTTTCCCGAGAGCCTCGGCGCCGGTGACCCGCGAGCCTCGGACGCCGATGGAGCCGACGACGCTGCCCTCCCGCGCCCAGAGTTCGTCGCAGCCGCTGGCGATCCAGTAGCCGCCGCTGGCGCAGACGTCCGTCGCGTACGCCACCGTCGGGCCGTCGAAGGCCTTCGCCGCGAGCCGGATGTCGTCGCTGGGGACGACCGCGCCGCCGGGGGTGTTGAGTTCGAGCACGAGGGCCTCGGCGGCGTCGTCGGCGTCGGCGCGCTCGATCAGTTCGACCACGTCGTCGGCGCCGGGTGACCCGGGCGAAGGAATCGGGCCGCCGCCCCCGCCGTCGCGGGTGATCGGCCCCTCGACGGCGACCTCTGCGGCGTTGTACGTCGGGAAGACGCTCCGCCCGATCGAGCCGCCGGCTCGGAGCGCCACGACGGCAGTCACGAGGACGAGCACGACGCCGAGCAGTTCGGCGCCGCTCGTCGGCAGTTCGACGAACAACAGCCAGCCGGCGACGGTCGCGGCCGCGGCGACGACGAGCGCGATACCCAGCCGACCGGCGGTGTCGAGTCCACGCATCGTCTATCCGAATGGCTCGGAGGCTGTTAAGTGTGTGAGAAGCGGTCGGAATCGAGAGAGGGATCGGCGGCCGGGACGGCCCCGCGGGCCTACACGCCCGCGCCCCTCTCCGAGAGGCCGACGAGCAGCGCGCCGGCGGCCATGACGAGCGCCGCGACGGCGGCGACGGGGCCGGCGGGAAGCGGGGCGTCGAAGACCCCGACGGCGAAGATGAGGACGCTGCCGACGGCGAGAGCGACCGCGCCGAGGACGAGTTTCCGCGTGTCGGTTGCCATGCTCACAGGTCGACAGTTGGCCAACATAAAGCCTGTGAATCGGGGACGGGGGATGGCCGGGCGAAAGGCGTATTTCGACCGGCGACGACCGTCGGGTATGGCAAGCGACATCGATGCGCTCCGGACGGTCGCGGACTACCAGTTCGGGGCGGGGGCGGGGGCGGCGCTCTTCGAGGGCGACGTCGTCGTCCAGCGGACGGGGTCGGGCCGTCCACAGCAGATCCACGCCGACGGCGAGCGCGTCGTCTCCTACGGGACCGACGGACGGTTCACGCTGGGGGTCGCCGGGGGGCTTCGCCTCCAGCGCGCGCTCGAAGCGCCCGCCTACCGCGTCGTCGTCGGCGACGACAGCGAGCCGTTCGTCCGCGAGGAGCGGAACGTGTTCGCTAAATTCGTCCGGCGCGTCGACCCCGACGTGCGCCCGGGCGACGAGGTGCTCGTCGAACACCACCGCGGCGACCTCCTCGCCGTCGGGCGGGCGGAGCTACCGGCCGACGCGATGGCCGACTTCGACACCGGGATGGCGGTAGCGGTCCGGGACGGCCGCCCGGCGTGACCGCCGGAGGTCACACGTCAAAGTATATACACACCGGCCGAGAGGCCCGTTGCAGTATATAAATGCCGGCTATTTGAAGGGGGATCGATATTACGGCCGGGGCGGGATACCTCCCCCATGAGCACCGGATCGCTCGGCGACCGACTCGGGCGGACGCGGATCGGCGGCGACGTCGATCTCGACCTCCGCGAAGCGATCGAGCGCTTCGACATCGTCGATTTTCCGTGTGAAACGCGCTGTGGCAGCGGCGACCCGGTCGCGGGCCACTGGCGGGGAATCGAACTTCCCGCGCTACTTGAGGGTATCGACGCGGACGCGACACACCTTCTCGTCGAGTCCGAGGACGGGTTCCGGGCCTGTATCCCGATCGCGGAGGCGATCGAGGGGATCCTCGCCGTCGACCGCATCGACACCGACTTCTTCCCGAAGGGGCTCCCACGGCTGGTCGCGCCGTCGCTGTCGGGGACGCGGTTCGTCCGCCGCGTCGCCGCCATCGAGGGCAAGCGGCTCCCGCCGTCGGCCGACCCCGAGGAGCACGAGGACCTCCTGATGGCGGAGACGCCGTAGCCGGTCACACACCGGCGACCGGCTGTCACCGAAGGGACGCCGTAACATCAGGCTTTTTGCGCCGTCGGCCCCTCGGTGGGGGTATGTTTGGAGGAGGCGGCGGGTTGAACCCGCGCAAGATGAAACAGATGATGAACCAGATGGGCATCGACCTCGAGGACATCGACGCGGAGGAGGTCATCATCCGCACCCCCGAGGAGGAACTCGTCTTCCACGACGCCGAGGTCCAGCGGATGGACGCCCAGGGCCAACAGACCTACCAGGTCGTCGGCGACCCGGACACCCGACCCCGCGGCGACGCGGGCAGCATCGAGGCGGCGGACGCCAGCGATGCCGACGACGCGGGTAGCGCCGGTGCAACCGAAGGCGGCTTCTCCGAGGACGATGTCGAGATCGTCGCCACCCGGACCGGCGTCTCCGAGGCGGAGGCCAGAGAAGCCCTCGAGGAGACCGGCGACCTCGCGGCCGCCGTCCAGAAACTCGAGTGACGGGCGGCGACTCGGAGGGGAGCGAGAACACCGATCCGAGCTCGGAGGGGGGTTCCGACCCACCGTCCCGAGTGCTCGTCGTCCGCGGCTCGCGGGCGTTCGTGCTCGCGCCGGGGGAGACCCAAGAGACCGACCTCGGCGTGATCGAGCTCCCCTCGGACGTGCGGCCGGGGGCGGTCGTCGAGACGCATCTCGGCGAGGCCTTCGAGGTGCGGCGGCTCCGCGGGCCGGACCTGTTCGATCACCTCGAACGCACCGGCGCGCCGATGATGCCCCGCGACATCGGGCTCGTGATCGGGCACACGGGCGTCGCCGCGGGCGATCGCGCCCTCGACGCCGGGACCGGAACCGGCGTCCTCGCGGCGTATCTCGGCCGCCTCGGCGTCGCGGTGACGACCTACGAGCGCGACGCCGAGTTCGCCGACGTCGCCCGCGAGAACATGGCGACCGCGGGCGTTACGGATCGCGTCGACGTCCGGACGGGCGATCTGATCGACGAACTGGACCCCCTCGCGGCCGACGTGGCCGAGGCGGCGGACGGCGGCTACGACCTGCTCACGCTCGATACGGGCGACGCCGCCGCCGCCGTCGAGCGCGCCGACGACCTGCTGGCTCCGGGGGGCTTTCTCGCGGTGTACTCGCCGTTCGTCGAGTCGGCCCGCGAGTGCGTCGAAGCCGCCCGCTCGGCGGGCCTCGCCGAGATCGAGACCCTGGAGACGATCCAGCGGCGGATGGACTTCGACGACCGCGGCTCGCGGCCCTCGACCGCTGGCGTCGGTCACACCGGCTATCTCGTCTTCGCGCGGTTCCTCCCCGACGTCGGGTAGGTCGTTTCGGGCTACTCGGGGATCCGTACCCGGCTGCCGACCCAAAGCAGCGTGAGCAGAAGCGACGCGACCGCGAGCGGCACCATCCACTGCATCGCGGCGACGAGACCCGCGGAGGCCTGCAGGCCGATAACGACGAGCAGTTGCGGCCCACAGCAGGCGAACCCCGAGAGGAGCCCCGGAACCCCGGCCGTCGCGCCCGCGCCGGCCCCGATCCGGCAGGCCTCGGGCCCGCGCCAGGAGACGACCGAGACGGCGAGCGTCACGCCGACGAGCAGCCCCAGCCCGATTCCCAAGGCGACGTTGACCGGCCGGAACAGATAGACGATCGGCCCGGCCTCGACGCGGGCGACGGCCTCGAAGAGAAACGGCGACAGCGGAGTCAGAGCGGTCGAAACCGGCTCTGCGACGACGAAGACGTCGACGCCGCCGGGGCCGCTCGCGGTCAGGTCCCGCAGCGCCCAGAGGTAGGTGAGCAGATACAGCGCCGCCACGACGACGAGCGTCGCCCGGCCGTCGCGTCGGCCCACCGCGCCGCGGACGGCGACGCCGGTCCGCGCGAGGAGGCGGCCGCCCCAGGCCAGCGGTGCCGTCCGGGGGGTCGGCGCCCCCGACTCGGGGGCGGTCTCGGTCCCGCCCCGGTCGTCGGTAGGGGCCGTCATATCCCCACCCGCTCGGTGCCCGGGTAGAAGCCGTGCCAGGCGAACCACATGGCGTCGAACGCCTGGAGCCGATCGAGGGGCAACGCGTCGGGCGGCGCGGGCGTCCCGTCGACGGCGTAGACGGCGCCCTCGTCGGCGTCGCCGTCGCGCTCGACGCGGAGGCCCTCGGGGTTGGCGTAGACGTAGCCCGTCGTGATCCCCTCGTCGGCGACCGCGACGACCGGCGTGTCGCCGAGTTCCCCCGTCAGCACCGACGCCCCCATCAGCGCCCGCTTGTCGAATGCGACCGCGCCCGCCGCCGTCCGCGCGCCGACGACGACGCGTTTCGACTCGGCGTCGTCGTAGGCCAAGAGCGGGAAGTTGGGCTGTCGACCGGCGTCGGTCGAGTAGTGTCCCGAGACGGGCGGCTCGTAGGAGCCGTAGGGATCGCGGTTGTAGTTTCTCGCCGACCCGGTCTCCTCGGTCAACACGAGCGTGTCCGGGTGACGCGTCCGCCAGCGACGCCAGGTCGTCCAGACGACTCGAAACTCCCGGAGCGACTGCCCGACGTATCGGTCGGCACCGTCGGCGTCGCGCTGCCCGCCGACTTCGATCCCGGTGGCCGCGATCTGGGGCCACCGGACGTCCCTCGCTCGGTCCCACATGATGAGATTCGAGTTGACGAGCCGCCCGGAGACGCCGAACGTCGTCCCGCCGCGGTAGAAGCCCTGGGCGGTCCCGGTCAGCGGGCAGTACGTCACCGCGACCGGGTCGCCGCCGACGACGTCGTTGACGATCTCGTGCCGGACGAGGATGCGCTGTGGGTACGCCCGGACGTCGCCGTCCGACGCGACGCCGAAGACGCGCTCGCAGTCGGGGAGGCCGACGTCCGCGGCCCGGGCGAACCGCGGCTCGTCGATCGACGGGATGCCGTCGTGGCCGACGCCGCCGCTCATCTGTCCGTCGACGAACGCCGATCGGTCGTGGCCCAGATGCAGCGGCGTCTCCCGGAGCGGGAGGTCGCCGTCGTCGGACGCCGTCTCGGGGGTCGCGCGGGCGCGCTCGAACGCCGTCGCCGGACGTCCACCCGAGAGATCGACGGGTCCGCCCGAGTTCGCACACGGGCGGCCGAGGTCGACGAGCGGCTCCCCGTCCGGGTCGCCGCCGGAGGACCGCCCGCCGCGGCCGAGGCAGCCGGCGCTCGCCCCCGTCGCGGCTGCCAGCGTCGTCAGGAGCGTCCGGCGCGTGTGAGACATCTGTTCTCGTACTGTTCCACGTGAACGGACGACATAAGCGCGGAGCGATCGTGTGCGCCGGACACACGCGGGCGCGACGCTCAGCGGGACGAGCGCCGGGCGATCGGTGACTGATCGATGAACGCCCCCGCGACGTCCGCCCCTCGAAGATCGGAGTCGACCGGACCGAACGTGAACGGGCGTCTCAGTGGTCGTCCTCGCGCCACTTGTGGTCGCACTCGACGCAGGTGAAAAAGCGCGTCTCGGACTCGTCGGCGGCCCGGATCTGCTTCATCTCGTAGCGCGCCCGGTCGTGGCCGCAGTTGGGGCACTTCACCGCCGTCGTCGGGCCGATCTCGGCGTCGTCGACCTCGGACATGTCGACGGGGCCGCTGTCGGTGTCTTGGCCCTCCGTCGTGACCATATCGCCCTCGCTGTCGGCGTCGCGGGGCTTCTCGAAGCCGCAGGAGCCACACACCCACACCCCCTCCCGGCTGTGCATCATCGAACCGCACTCGTCGCAAAACTCCATGTCGGAGGTTCAGTCGGGCCGCGTATTTAACCGGCGGGGTTCGGGCCGCCGTCGACCGACGGATGGCGGGTAGCCAGCCGCGTGTCGGTCGATTCCGCCCACGCCGTGGGGACTATATGTTCTCTGCGCGTATCAGACACCGTATGCTACCGAGGAGCGCTGTCGGCGACCCGGCGAACGGACGGAAGCGATGAGCGTCCGGCTCCCGGTCGTCGATGCGGCCGCTTCGATGCCGGAGGGCCGCGTTGGCCTCCCGCAGTCAGTCCTGGCCGACCTCGGCATCGATCCCGGCGGCGGCGGCACGGTCGACGTCCGTGGCGGGCACCGGATCGCGGTGCCGGCAGTCGCCGTCGACACGGAGGGAGTCGTCGTTCCGGAGCCGTTGCGGCGGCGGGCGGACCTCGAGGTCGGAGACACCGCCATCGTCGCCGCGAGCGACGTCCCGGCGGCGTCGGCCGTGACCCTCCGGCTCCGGAACCCGGTCGCGGTCACTCGCAGCGAGGACGCGCTGCGGCGGCGGCTGGACCGGCGGGTCGTCGCGACCGGCGACGGGATCGAGGCCAGCCATCTCGACGGCGCGTTGACGCTTCGGTTCGTCGTCGAGGGCGTCGCGCCGTCGTCCCCGGCAGTCGTCACCGACGCGACCGAGATAGACGTCGTGACGGGCGACGTCGATGTCGTCTCCGAGCCGTCCGTTCGCGGCGGGGACGCCGTTCCGAGAGAGACCTACCGGCGGCTCCGCCGAGCGGCCGACGCGCGGTTCGAGAGCCCGAGCGCGTTCGCGTCGATCGGTCGGCCGACGCTCGGGATCCTCCTCTGTGGGTCGCACGGCTCGGGGAAGACGACGCTCGTCGAAGCGGTCGCGTCGGCGACCGACGCGGCGTTCGTGCGGCTCTCGGCCGCACGGCTCGAAGCCGAGAGCGGCGCGGACCGGGAGGACCGACTCGACCGGACCGTCGAGGCGGCCGCCGAGGAGAGCCGGACGGTCGTCCTGCTCGACGACCTCGACGTGCTCGGCGGGTCGGGCGGCTCGACCTCGGCGCTCGGAGCCCGTTTGCGGTCGGTCGTCGACGAACTCCGGGACGCTCCCGGTACCGTCGTCGTCGGCGCGACGGTCGACGTCGAATCCGTGCCGGACGCGCTCCGCCGGGGCGGCCGGTTCGACCGCGAGATTCACATCCCGCCGCTGACCGACGACGACAGGCGGGCGGCGCTGGAAACGGTTTGCGGCGACGCTGCGCTCGGCGACGACGTCGATCTCGAGGCGGTCGCCGGGCGGCTTAACGGGTTCTTGCTCGCCGACGTGGGGGCGTTCGTCGACGCGGCGCTGGAGCGGACGGTGCGCCGCGGCGGCCGGGCGATTCGGCGGGCGGACTTCGATCACGCGGCCGAAACCGTCGATCCCGGCGGGCTCAGGGACGTTTCGGTCGAGTTCCCGGAGGTCGCCTGGGACGAGGTGGGCGGGCTCGACGCCGCAAAGCGCGAGGTCGTCCGGGCGGTGTATTGGCCCCTGGAACACCCGGAGCGCTTCGAACAGGCCGGGATCGAGCCGCCCTCCGGGGTGCTGCTGTACGGCCCGCCCGGGACCGGCAAGACGCTGCTCGCCCGGGCCGTGGCGAGTCTCAGCGACGCGAACTTCATCCCCGTGAACGGCCCGGAGCTCTTCGACAGGTACGTCGGCGAGAGCGAGCGGGCGGTTCGGGACCTGTTCGCGACCGCCCGGGAGAACGCCCCGTCGATCGTCTTTTTCGACGAGATCGACGCGATATCGCCGAAGCGCCGGGGCGACGACACGGGCGCCGGCGAGCGCGTCGTCTCGCAGTTGCTGACGGAACTGGACGGGCTCGAACCGCTGACAGACGTCGCGGTCGTCGCGGCGACGAACCGGCGGGACGCGATCGACCGGGCGCTCCTCCGGCCGGGGCGCATCGAGACGGCCGTCGAGACGCCGCTGCCGGATCGGGCGGCCCGTCGGGAGATCCTCGGGATACACGCCGCGGGAACCCCGACGGCCGGCGGGGTCGACCTCGACGCGCTCGCCGATCGGACCGAGGGGTACAGCGGCGGCGATCTGGCCGCGCTGGTCCGGGAGGCCGCGATGGTCGCGATCGAGGACGGGATCGTCGGCGAAGACGCCTCCGGCGACGTGGTCGTCGACGCGGAACACTTCGAGCGTGCGCTGGCGAAGACGGAGCCGTCGGCGGACGGCCGCGAGCCGTTTCGAGGGTGAGCTACACGCGCTCCTCGTGGAGGTTGAGCACGAAGTACGCGATCCCGAGCGCGGCGGCCAACTCGACCGCCGCGGTGAGCCAGAAGGCAGCGGTGAAGCTCAGCCCCATGTTCTGCAGCGTCGGTAAGGAAAACAGCGCCACAGCGGCGAATACGGCACAAACAGCGATCCCGACGGCCGAGGTGGTGTTCAATACAGCAACAGGTTGTGATGGTTCGTCAGTCATAAAAAAACTGATTTCGGCTGGTTCGGCCGCGATGCTTCTAGGCGTATCCGGTCAGTCGGCGGTCGACGGCTCGGCAGCCGACGGTTCCGGGGCGTCGGTGTCGCCGAGGATCGCACGACTGCGGAGCAGGATGAGCCCGAAGCCGACCTTCGCGCTCACGTCGAGCACCATGAACGCGAGCGTCTCGACGCCGAGGCCGACGACGCCGGCGCCCTCGGTTCCGAGGATCCACAGGATCGGGTACGCGGTCCAGAGGACCAACGTCAACACGGTCAACGTATTGAACGTCTTCTGGACTTCCTCCGAGCGCTGCTTCGCCGCAGTGCGGAGGCTCGTGGCGAGGAAGTACAGCACGACGATCATCGCGATGGTGCTAACGAGCCACCATGTGTATCGCGCGAGCATCGTCTCCGAGAGAGCACCCACGAGGCCAGTGACGATCATCAGCGCGTCAACGCCGATGAGCGTCCCGATGGTGACCCGATCGACCTTCGCGAGCAGTGCGAGGTCAAGCAGGAGCAGTGGGGTGGTGAACAGCCAGTCGGCGTACCGCGCGTAGTAGATGTCGAGCATACCGCGACCGGCGACTTCGACCTCGGTTAGCCCGATGCCGAAGAACATCGACAGGTACGCGGCAGACGCGATACCCGGCACGAGGATCGTGATCGCGTAGTACTCGCGAGCCTCCTTGTCGGTGACCCCCCACCCCTTCACGAGGAAGTAGAAGGTTCCCATGAGCATTAGCAGTGTGCCGATACCCAGCCAGATCGTCTCGGGCCGACCGTCCCCCAGGACGTCGAACCCTGCCTGTAGTATTGTTGGCTCCATACGCACCTAAAGATACGACCCGAGATGTAATGTCAGCTATACCAACCTAGTTTGGCATCCGGGCTCGCCACGGCGTGACAGCGATGGAGGGTGTCGCCTATCCAGCGAGGAACGAGCGGGGTATATAAAAGACGACCCAACCAGAAATTAATGTCTGTTGGCTCCGTATCGGTTCGCATGGGCGACAAAGAGGCCGATTCGGACGTGGAGTCGACAACCGAAGCCGAACAAGAAACACAGGAGGTGGACGTCGAGACGGAGGGGACCGCCATCGACGTCGAGGCGATCGACACGTACCAGCGCCGGATCGAGGAGCTGTCGACGGAGGTGAAACAGCGCGAGCAAACCATCGGCGAGTTGGAGTCCGTGGTCGAGGCCCAATCGGAGCGGATCGACGAGCTCGAAAGCCAGTTTCTGGACCTCTCGGCCCGCGTCGCCGACGGCAGGAACCTCGGGGTCTGTCCGGAGTGCAACGGCCCGACCGAGCGAAAGAGTCGGCTGTTCCGCAACGACACGATCGAGTGCGTCCGGTGTGGCGAGGTCGTTCACACGTACTGAGCCGCGTCGAACCCGGAGACGCGCGGGCGGGCGTACGCCGGCGCGCCCGCTCCGGGCCGGCCGATGCGTTCTCGCCCGGCGAGCGGCGGGGCGCCGTCTTCAGGTTCCGACGGGCGTCGCGTCCCAGCGACAGGTCACGACCGCGACAGCCGCTCCCGGAGGAAGTCGGCGACGCTGCGGTCGGCGTCGACGACGTCGCGCCGATACTGCATGTAGACGGCGCCGAGCGGCGGTTGGACGAGGTACGCGAGCGCGATCGGCAGCACCGACTCCGCGGGCGGGAACCCGGGCGCGGCCGCGATAGCGAGCGCGATAGAGAGGTTTCGCATACTCGTCGCGTACACGAGCGCGACCGACTGGGTCTCCGAGAGCAGCATGCGGCCGACGCCCGCGCCGACCGCGAGCACGAGCGCATAGAAGATCACGAGCGGGACGATCGTGGCCACGGAGGAGACGGGGTCGGCCAGGATGCTCTCGGCACGCATCGCCATCGCGACGAAGACGATGAGCATCACGCCGAACGAGGAGACGCCGCCGAACGTGGGTTTGAGCTCCTTGAACCGTTCGGGGCCGTACCGCCGGAGGAGCAACCGCCGGGTCAGAGTGCCGGCCACCATCGGGATCGCGACGACGATCGCCAACTGCCGATACAGCGCGTCCGGGTCGAAGCCGACGTCGCCGCCGACGAGCGCGGAGAGATACACCGGGAGGACGAACACCGCGACGACGAGGTTGACCGCGATCGCGACGAGGGCGGCTTCTAAGTCCCCGCCGGCGAGGCCGGTCCAGGCGGCCGTCATCCCCGAGGTCGGGATGAGCGCGATCAGGTAGAGCCCGATCGCGTATGCGGGGTCGCCGGCGAAGAACAGCCGGGCGAGTCCGATGGCGACGATCGGCGCCACGCCGAAGTTCACGAACAGGCTCGCCCCGACGGGGACGGCGTGCTCGCGGGCGGCGAGGACCTCCCGGAGGTCGATGTTGATCATCATCGGATAGATCATCACGAAGAGTATCGGAACGACGGCCGCCCTCAGTAGACTCCGGGTGCCGGGGCCGATGACCCGCCCGACGAGCAGGCCCGCCAGGAGCGAGCCCACGACGACGTAGATGAGATTCGCCTTCAGGTATCGCAGCGCCGCGGTGATCATGCCTCGTCGCCTCCGGAGGTCGGGTCCGAACCGCCCGGTCGTCGATCGATCGCGCGCGATCGGATCGGGCGGCCGGACGGGAGTGCCGGTTGGTCGTTGCGCTCCATTACAGTGTTGTATTATTTCTACAATATAAAGGGTTGCGCACGCCGGGCGACGCCGGAGCCGAGGCACATATGAGTCCCCGGTTCGAACGAACGCGTATGAGTGGCGACGTACTCGTCTACGACGACGACTGCGGCTTCTGTACGTGGTGGGCCGACTACTTCGCCCGTCGGAGCGACCTCGAGGCGGTCGGGTTCGCCGAGCTCACGGACGAACAGCGCGCTCGCCTGCCGGAGGACTTCGAGTCGTGTGCGCACCTCCTGACCGACGGGGAGGTCTACTCCTGCGGCGCGGCGGCCGAGGAGGCGTTCGCCAGGGCCGACATCCCGCCGGGCTCGCGCGATCTCACCCGATTCTTCCGGCAGTTCGACGACTACCGGCGGCTGCGCGAGAAGCTCTACCGCGAGGTCGCCGACCGGCGCGACGTCTTGGGGCTTTTCGTCTCGAAGGACCGCCTCGACGACTAGCGGAACCGGGAGGACTCGAGGGGGTCAGAAGAACTTGAAGAGGTCGTCGCGGCCGGCCTCGTGGAGGTGGTGTCTGACCGCCGACTCGAGCGGTTCGATCGACCCCCGCTTCGCCGAGATCGGCGCGAGGATCTCGTCGAACTGCTGCCAGGGCGGGTAGAGGCCGAGCCGCTCGGCGAGTTCGTCCAGGCGCTCGTCGCGGTCGTCGACCTTGTCCATCTTGTTGACCGCGACGACGACGGGGACGCCGAGTTCCTCGAAGAAGCCGAACAGTTCGACGTCGTGGGGGATCTCGTCGGGGCCGGAGTGGCGGTCGATGATGTCGACGGCGGCCTTTCCGTCGACGACGAGGACGCCGACGAGGATCTCTTCGGCGTTGGCCTCGACGTAGCGCACCACGTCGGTCTTGATCCGCTCGCGGACGTCGTCGGGGACGCCCGACATGAACCCGAAGCCGGGGAGGTCCGTGATCACGAAGTCCTCGGCGGCCCAGTCGTAGTGGTTCGGCTGCGTCGTGACGCCGGGGCTGCCGCCGGTGTCGAAGCTGTGGCCCGTGATCTCGCGCATCAGCGTCGACTTCCCGACGTTCGACCGCCCGACGAGGACGACCTCCGCGTCGCGGTCCGGACGCGTCTCGAACATACGACCGGTTGGCCGCGTCGATTCATAAGGCACCCGGTCGGTGGAGGGTACTCGAGCGCGCAGGCGAGACCGTCCGCGAGGCGTTCGGCCCCGAGTTCGTCCATCGGCCGGAAGTGCGCCTCGTTGATCGGGAAGTGAGCGATCGACGGCCTAACAGCTGCGGCCGAGGGGGCGCCCAACAGTTGGGTTTATCGGCCCGGACGGCGACGGTCACGGCGTGCGACTCGTCCAGGTGACGATCCCGACCGGCAAACGCGAGACCGTGCTCTCGATCCTCGACGACGAGGGGATCGACTACGTCGTCACCGACGAGTCCAGCGGCCGCGAGTACACCGGGGTCGCGTACTTCCCGCTGCCGACGAACGCCGTCGAGCCCATCCTCGAGACGCTCCGGGAGGCCGGGCTCGAACGGGAGGCCTACACCGTCGTTTTGAAGGCCGAGACGGTCGAATCCGAGCGCTTCGAGGCGCTCACCGAGCGCTACGCCGAGGCGGGCGAAAGCGAGGAGCGGATCGCCAGACAGGAACTCGAAGCGAGGGCGGAGGAACTCGCCTCCGCGCTGCCGACGTACCTGGTCATGACGGCCGTCTCGGCGGTGATCGCGACCGCCGGGCTCCTCCTCGATTCGCCCGCGACGGTCGTGGGCTCGATGGTCATCGCGCCGCTTATCGGTCCCGCGATGGCGGCGGCGGTCGGCAGCGTCATCGACGACGGCGAGTTGTTCCGGCGGGGCGTGAGCCTCCAGTTGCTCGGTGTCGCTCTCGCCGTCGTCTCGTCGACGCTGTTCGCGGCGTTCGTCCAGGCGACGAACCTCGTCCCGCCGGGGCTCGATCCCCTGTCGCTGTCGGAGGTCGAGGAGCGGCTCGCGCCGAGCGTCCTCTCGTTGGCCGTCGCGTTGGGCGCCGGAGTGGCCGGGGCGGTGAGCCTGATGACGGGCGTCTCGACCGCGCTCGTCGGCGTCATGATCGCCGTCGCGTTGATCCCGCCGGCGGCGACGGTCGGAATCGGCGTCGCCTACGGCGAGCCGGCCCTGGCGGTCGGCTCGGCCGTCCTCGTCGCGGTCAACGTCCTCTCGATCAACCTCGCCGCGCTCGTCGTGCTGTGGTACGCCGGCTACCGCCCCGAGCAGTTCTTCAGACACGACCGCGCGAGGGTCGCGACCCTGAAGCGCGTGGCCGTCCTCGTGGCGGCCATCGCGTTGCTGTCGGTGTTTCTCGGCGGCGTCACGTACGACTCCTACCGGATGGCGAGCACCGAACAGGAGATCAGAGACGGCGTGACGACGGAGCTCGAGGAACCGGCGTACTCGGGGTACGAACTCGTCGACCTCGAGATCGACGTGGAGACCGAACGCCTCCTGTTTCACCGCCCCACGAGAATCGTCGCTACGATCGGGGCTCCGCCGGACGCGCGCGACGGGCTGGCGGAGGGGATGCGGACGCGGCTGGCCGCCGAGTACGGGATCGAGGTGGACGTCCGGATCCTCTACGTCGAGATCGAGCGAAGCGGGGATCGCTCCCCGACGACCCGACGGGTGGGTCAAACGCCCGTTTGACATTCCGGCGAGTATAGGAGCACGCCCGACGTCGGGGTGAGTATGCGACGCGAAGGACTCGCAGTGGTGATAATCCTCGTTTCCCTGTTGGCGATGGCGCTCGTGGGCGTCGCGGTCGTCTCGCCGATCGGCGCACAGTCACCCGACGACGCCGCCGACCGGACCGTCTCGGTCGACGCGACCGGCGGCGCGTCGGCGGCCCCGGACCGGGCGCTCGTCCGGGTCCGGGCCGTCGCGGAGGGCGACGATCCGGGCGCGGTCCGGGACGAACTCGCGACCGAGACCGACGCGCTCCGATCGAACTTCGAGGGGCTCGGCCTCTCCGAGGACGATTACGAGACGAGCGAGTACCGGGTCCGCTCGCCGCGGGTCCCCCCACGCGAGGAGGAGAACGTCCCGGCGTTCCGCGGCGTCCACGGGTTCGAGGTGACCCTCGAGGACCCCGACCGCGTCGGCGCGGTCGTCGACGCGGCCGCCGACGCCGACGTCGAGGTCGAGACAATCGAGTTCACGCTCTCCGAGACCGTCCGGGCCGACCTCCGCGAGGAGGCGATCGCGAACGCGATGGGCGACGCGCGCGCACAGGCCGACGCCATTGCGGACAACGGCGGTCTCCACGTGACGAGCGTCGAAAGCGTCGACGCGACCCAGCGGAACTTCAGCCCGGTGCGCTACGAGGCGGCCGCGATGGCGACGCCGACGCCCGAGTCGGCCGACACGAGCGTCGAGACCGGCGACGTCGCCGTCGAGTACGCGGTGGAAGTGACCTACAGGGCGAGCGCCTGAGCCGGTCTATCGACCGCGTAGTGGGCGTGACCGGCTGCCGCCCACCGGCGATGCGGCCGCCGTGGATCGACGCCTCGGACGCGCCGGGGTCGACGTGGAACGGCAGGGGTATCTCGGCCTCGTGCGCCGTTCGTTCGGAGGGCCACCTAACAGTTCCGCCGGCGGGGTCAGCCCTCGAACGGCAACTCCGGCTCGTGGCCGACGGCCTCGATCGCCGCGTCGAGGACCGCCTCGATGCCCGCGCCGGTCTCGACGCTCATGTAGTGGTCGGCGTCGGCGTCGGTCGAGCGGTCGGCCTTGTTGCAGACCACGAGGACGGGGGCCTCGAACGTCGACTCGACGTCCGCGAGTAACTCGAGTTGGTCGTCGAGGGGGTAGCCGCACTCGCCGCTGGCGTCGAGCACGAAGAGGACGGCGTCGGCTAGGTGTGTCAGCGCGGAGACGGCCTGGGACTCGATCGCGTTTCGGTCCTCGGCGGGCCGATCGAGCAGGCCGGGCGTATCGACCAGTTGATACCGGATGTGATCGCGTTCGAGGTGGCCGACGTGGAGGTTCGTGGTCGTGTAGGGGTAGGCGGCCGTCTCGTTTTTGGCGTTCGTCACGTCGTTGACGAACGAGGACTTGCCGACGTTGGGGTAGCCGGCGACGACGATCGCGGGGTCGTCGGCGCGGATGTCGGGCAGCGTCTTCAACGCGTCGCGGGCCGTCCCGA
>Ga0102936_1000414_pt1 | contig 16751 bp, 24 predicted proteins | sample SalPon2_A_H2O_MG_FD_78502 | JGI IMG/M metagenome (GOLD analysis project Ga0102936, IMG submission 78502) | Salt pond water microbial communities from South San Francisco under conditions of wetland restoration - Salt Pond MetaG R2_A_H2O_MG | ecosystem: Environmental > Aquatic > Non-marine Saline...
ACCTCGTCATAGATCAACACCCGCTTCTCGACCAACGAGCGCACGGCTTGCTTCACATGTCGTCTGGCGTCGGCTTCGTCTTCGACCCAGTCGTCGTCCTTGTCGGGCCGATACCAGATGCCGTTCGTCGGGTCCAACGGTGTGCCATCGATCTCGATCGAGCCACGATCTGGGTCGTTCGGATCAGTCAGGCCAAGCATGGCCTCGATCGGGACATCACTGATATTCTCAACACGCTTCCCATCGAGAGAGGCCTTGCATCGTTTTCGAACGGCTTCCTCGTGTGGTTCCAGATCGACACTGGTTGTCGAGCCACCAGTGAGTTTCTGCTGGCTATTTGACGAGCCCGTGTTGGAGGAGATATCGAGTTCAGCCCCTTTCGTCAGATCCTGGCCCGTATCTTCGAGCCGTTTGCGCTGCTCTTCGTAAGACACGATAAAGTTCTCGTCCGAGATCGGATCGAAGCAGTGTTCGAAGCGATCCTCGTACTGGTAGATGTTGGAAAAGCCAAGCTCGCCCCACCCATGGAACTGATACGTATCGCTGCTACCGTTCTCGGCTGCATTGCGATGGATTTCGACCAGATAGTTCTCGTGGAGTTTCTCCAGATTCTTCCGAAGCTCGGGTCGGGACAACATCGACATATCACTGTCCTGCAACCCGTCAACAATCGTGGACATATCGGCCTCGTTCGTCTGACCCGTATTGTTTGCGATAGCCGAGCAAATCTTCCGCTTCTTGTCGTCCAACTCGTGCGTCGATGCTAAGAGACTCTCACGGCATGCCAGAACATTCGCTACGTCCTGTGGTTCGGCAATGATGTAGCGCCCGGCATCGTGGTTCGGAATGTCGAGGTATTCGATATCACGGTTCTTGTAGTTCAACATTGCACTGGCGCGAACGATATTCGCTACCATGTCGTACACCCGGTTGCTCTCCGACCGGGAGTGGTTGAAGATCGGTTCCATCACATTCCATACCTTCCAGCCGAATCGGCCCTCGTCGTTCGGGATGAACACCCGGCCCGGAATCTCACCCGACTCGATGGCCTCGGGTATCGACGCAATGTGGGCCTGGAGTGCTCGCTCACCGTCTTCAAAGTCGAACCCGTACTCGTGATTGGCATCACCCAGATTAATGTGGTGCTCATCGAATGACATTCGACCGACGGCCCGGTTTTTGCTCTCCGACTCGTGGACCGGAATCCGCATCAACCGATTCATCATCTCGAAGTCGGCGTCCATCTGGGCGAACAGGAACCAGTATGGTTTTGCATCCCGTGTGATGGTCTCAACTTCCTCAGCTTCCCGTTTTTCGGCACTGTCAGGCGTTAACTTATATTGGAACTGTTCGTCGTCTGAGTGGCAGTTTCGGGCGTGGGAGAACTTCCCATTCCGACCGGCAACCAGCGTGTGGTTGTCCTCGACAGTAACGCAGTACACGCCATCAGTGTCAACTGAAGAACTGTGTGTTCGTTCAATATTGTGCTTCTTCGTCACCCACTGGTTGTTGTCAGTAACACTGATTGTCCAATAGTGCTCCGAGTTCGGTGCCACATGTGCCTGGTCTCGGTACGATGGCATTCGTCCACATTCAAGGACTAACTGGACCACATCATCTTTCAATTGTTCTGAGGTGGTGTAATATGTATAGCCGTCATCAGACCCATCACCTTTCATCAGTGTTTCCAGCAGCAACTCCTTCCGTTCAACCGACATATCGAACACCCAGTCTGGAAGTTGTTTTTGCTGACTCTTGTGTCCGCAAATGTCAGTCACGATATCTCGAAGGATGTCGTTCGTTATCGTAACAGAATCGCGCCGACGTTCCGACTGGTATCGGCAGTTGTCAATCCCAATCCCATCGACAAGTGCTGCTATTTCACTCGCATCATTTTGTGCAATCGTAACCTGTGGACTGCCATCTTGTCGAGCATAGCCTTCCGTAATGTACCATGCAAGCAGTTCGATCCAATCATCTCGATCGATATATCGTGGCACCCACGAGTTAGCCGGCCCGGCTGTCAGATACTCAGTCCCATCTGTATCGGTAACGACTGGACAGTCACCGTCATAGACCTGCTTCAGATCAACGATATCACTGACTCCAGGACCATCCCGAGCCGTATGGGTCGGCAGCCTGAACGATGCCATCTCAGCCAACTCGTCGGCCGTTTGTGTGACAAGCTCATCGCCCTTGTGTCGAAGCAGTTCGTGATCGGGTGTCATCCGAAGTGACGTGTTGTCACCGTCAAAGTCGATCAGTTCGCCCGAATAGTCAGGCTTTTCGATAACATCAGTTACCTGTTTCACTTCGAGGGCCTCAGTATCAGGGTTGATCGAATACACGTCGTCACCAACATCGAGATCCCTGATATTCCGGATACCATCCGGTGTCAGTACATCGGTATCCGGTGTAAAACACGACTTGAGGAACTCGATCAGTGTATCGGACGGCTTGTTAAGCTCATCGAGCGAGGCGATGTAGGCCTCATCCCATTCCCCATCGTAGATCAAAGACTTATCGGTCCCCATCGTGGCCTGATACATGTCGTCGGATCGGAACAGGTTCTCAATCTGGTTCTGCAAGTGGGTCTTGCCTGACGACGACGTGCCGATCAGCATGCCCGAAACATAGTGATCGATGACGGTGAAATAGCCAGTCGTGTAGCCCAGCGTGCCCAAAATAAACTGCTGCTCGTTTCGGATCGTATTCGATCGAACGTACTTCACTAAATCACGAACAACGTTCTCGGACAATTCGTAGCCCGTCTGTGTGTCCGGATCAACGTCGTGTCCACCCCGATCTTCCATCAATTCCTCTTTTGTCTCCGGGTCTAAGTCACTATCGGACAACGACGTTAAGTCCATCATCGCATCTGTATCTGGCTCATCACTCATGTGCGTCCAGATATAGCGACTCGTCCTATATAAGACTTTCGTTATCGATGTGGTCTGCAATGGCAATGAGTTCGTCCGCAGGCAGGTCGCCTGTTTTCGGACACAACACCAGTGCCCATTCGAGTGCTTCGAGATACTCGTCGGATCGATCCTCGACAACCGGTTTGAGCGAATCAGGAAACACGATTCCTGACGCAAAGATGAATGATTGTCGACAATCAGCGCATACGTTCGTTAGCTCATCGGCTCGGTTCTCCGATTCGAAGGCGTATAGATGTACGACAGATGACGGATCAGCAGCAGTCCGATCAAAGTCGTCTATGTGATGAAACTCGTGTGTCGACGGTCCTGTTGTTGCAATGTCTCCTGTCTGCATCTTCGCACCAGGGATATCACCGTATGTCGTCATTGGCTACTCCTGTCTGCCCGACGGAGTGCTTCCTTCATCGTCTCCGATTCGGCCAGTCGCTCGGCCCATTGCTCGTTGAACTGTTGCTCGACCCAGTCCTCGTCCGGTCCCTCGACAGTCAGATCAAGGTCACCCAGACTGGCCTCGATCCGATAGAGACACTCGTCACTCATTGACGTGTTCGATCAGACGCTCGGTGTTCTTCGCGCCCATATTCGACACCTCGGTGATCTCTGATGTGTCCGCGTTTCGGACATCACCCTTCGTGCTAAATCCGTTTGCACGAAGCGACTCGGCTGCTGCCGATCCGATGCCACTGATTGCTTCCAGATCGATCGTCTCGTGGTCGTCAGGCTGGCCGTTGTGCTCCAGCAACTCGATAGCTTCTTCGATCGCTTCGGACTTGTGGGCTGCCGTTCGGCCCGATTCGGACTCGTACTGGTCGAGCAAGTCGCGGAGCATGCTGATGTTCGAACTGGCAACGGCACTGTCCGTCTTGGACTGTAGCTCGTATCGGCCCGACCCAACGTTCGCTTCGAAATCACGGCGTCGTTCGAGTCGATGTGCGCCAGTTTCATTGTCCTGAAGCAGTGCTGCATCATCGGAGCAGTACACGAGCGTTAGTTCGTCACCAGTCCGGTCGTCTTCGTATATCTGTCCGGGTTCGATCGGATGGGTGATCTTCGATCTCGGGTCAACATAGCCGGAGTCTGTTTGCGACATACCAACGGCTACGATCGAATACGTAAAAAAGGTTTCGGAAACTACTGTAGTTTCCGTCACGGCAATCTTGCGAACTTGGTGAAGTTTGCAACGACGGAATCGAAGATTCCGGAACTCGCCCCAGGCGAGACGCACGGCGCTGCGCCATTGGCGAAGTTGCCGATTTCGGATTAATCCGGGCCAGACACTGTTATCTCTTGGTCTATTGTACGCAATTTAGGATCACAATCAACGTCAAAGTCCGTATGTTGGGTTCGAGTCATGTGTTGTGCAACCACAAGCGGTGCACGTATCGACAGTTCAGACTCGATCTGTTGTGAAAACTCGCACTCATTACACACAACAGTCCCGCTATTATACCGAATCGATTCCAACGTGTGGTATAACTCGGTACAATCATTGCGTACTATCACGTCGTTTGTGTCTGCCAAGCTATTGTCGCTCATGTGTGATCGGATTATCGCCAACGATATCACTCACAACCCGATCCCACCGTTCAGGCGTATCGATCAACTGGTCGACGTGAATGCCTTCGTTGTTGCATCGCAACCCGCCACCCATTGTCGAGCCAGTATCCGGATCGAATAGTGTGTCACCCTGATCGAAGTGCTCGGTAAACTCGTCCGGATATGCGGTCCCAACGATCTCCGCTTCGATGGGGAACCGCCCATTGACGTAGCGATTGTAGCGTTCGTTGAAGGTAGAACTGGCCAGCACATCGCTCCAGGAACCAGTGTCGGCCCATTCGTCCATGATCAGGTCGTCTTCGAGCGACAACGTAGTCAGGATGTAGGGCGCATCGTCGGGGTGTGCAGCAAAGATACTGCTTCGAATCAGGAGCCACGAGTTCCAGGGCTTGCTCTTTTTGACATCGAACTCGACGGCTGGCTCGTAGTGCTCGCCATCGTCCCCGATCAAATACTGAAGGTCGCCCGAATCAGTCACGGTGTAGTCGCCATAGATCCGGTAGTCGACTTGCGACTCGATCCCGTAGTTCGATCGAAGGAACTGTCGGAACGCTTCTTCCCCCAACTTACCTTCGACTCGGGCATTCACATAGCGCGTGAATCCGTTTCGATCACCGCGCTGATCCAGTCGCTTTCGAGGCGTCGAGTCGTCCCAGTACAACTCGGCCCCATGCTTGATGCCGGCCTTGAATTGCGACTCGTACAGTTCGACTGTTGTGTCACGTGTCATCGTCTGTTATTTTGTTGAATTGTGGACTGTCCTCCAGTACTTCGATCGGAAGTCCATCGAGACCACGGTGCTGGTCCTGGTTGAAATCAACCGAATCAATATGGATCGACACAACTGATTGTGTCACGATATCTATTTTTGCAGTTACAGTTGCAACCACGTTCCATCCATCAACGGTGATTTCTTCATCGGTATCCGATAATACCTCGTCATCTGTCGAAAAGTCAACGACGAACTGTTCGAACCGAACATTGGAGTCGAATGCGTCTTCAAACGTGGCATCCGATACCGTATACACATCACCAGTCGGTTCCTTGATGAGCCATTGGTCGGATGTTATTTCAGATCCCTCTGTCCGATCCGACTGACGAGCAACCGGTCTGGCCTGTAACTGTCCGCCATCTGTTCGTACCACATCGAACCAGCCTTCTGCATTCGACTGTTGGAACCCATCAAGTAGGGTCTTGTAATTCGAAATCGATAGCTCTTTCGTTTCCTCGTTCGGTTTGTCAGTAGTCTCTGTCATCGTCTTACCCGAATGTTCGGCCCGGAACAGCGTCTCCGTCGTCCCCATCAGCACGGCTGTGCATCGTCTCGGACGTGTCCATCATTGTCTCCCACACCGTGTCGAACGTTTCCTGGACATCGTCCGTATCCGTCCCGGAGACGTACACCGAGATCGGGCCGAAGCTGGCTTCGATCTGTTCAGTCATCTGTGCAACCTCATCGTCAATATCAGTTGTTGTTTCAGTTGTGTCACTCATTGTTGTCTGTATATCCGTCAACATCTTCTTTGTATCGGGGGAACACCTCGATCTGAATCATCTCGCTATCTGCCAATTCCTGATCAACGTCGTCAGGCAGATCAGCGATCTGGTTCCCCGACGCATCGTTCGCATCGATCAACTCGACCAACTGCTCGCCAGTCATGTCGCCTGGCAACTCGGAGTTGTAAATCGCAAAGAACTGGATGAAATTGTTCTCGTCCGGCCCAACGGCTGCGATTGCTCGAAGATCATATTTCGATCTGTCAATGGATGCCATGAATTCCCTGGCCTTCGACTCGGCGTCCTGTCGATCGGACGCGACAGTCGCATCGGTCTGGACCATTGTCGACAGCGAGCCAGCTTCGAGCACCTGCTGGACCCGGATCGGGTACGAGACCTCACCAGTGGCGCTCACAGACGATCGACATCGGATTGCAATGTGCTCGTCGTCCGAGGTCCACATCGCGCTCAGTTCCTCCGTGTACGGTTCGTCGGAGCGACTGGGGCCAACATCGTACTCGATTTCGGCCCAACCGTCAGGGATGGACTCAAACTGCATCCGAGTCACCCCAGATTGTCTCGGCAATTCGTTCCGCATCAGCACGCAGTATTGCACGATCAGGCTCCTGTTGCACGTAGGGCTCCGGATCGATATCTCGCTGGAGTTCCGACTCGACCCAGCTATTGATGACATCCGCATCACGAACGATTTCGTCACCATCACCGGCCTTCTTCTCCATGAACAGATCCAGTATCTCACTGCACACGTCCTCTGATACCAGATCGTGTGCTCGGACATGGCCCAGCACATCGGCAACCGTTTCTGGCGGGACAGTCGACGTGTCTTCGACATATCGAGCCCGGATCAGTGCCTCACAGATGTTCAGGTATCGCTTCACAGTCCGATCGAGCGTCGTTTCACGAACATACCCGAGATCGAGTGCCCGATCAGCCGGGATGTGTTCGAACTGGACCGCCACATCCGTCGATGCAATCACATCAACGCCGTATTCGGTAACCTGCGATTCGTCCGGATCGACCGACACGTTTTCGACGGCTTCTTCTTGGAGATAGTTCCACGGCCCGTTTTCGGTCTCGACGGATTCCCAAATCTCGCCCCAACTGACACCATCATCGAGCGCGAAGCTCTGCTGGATGTACTTCCGATAGTTGTTTTCAGCCTTCGATCGCTGATGCATGATGAGGGCATACGGTTTAGCCCAGGTAACCGCTTCGGACTCCATCGATTCGAACCGATCGGCAATCCGTGCATCCATGAAATACGTTACTGGTGAATTGGCACACGCGATTGCGGTCGGATTCGATCCAGCGAGTCCGTCAGACCCGATGTACTTCTGCAAGTTCCATCCGTGCAACTCGATTTCAGTACCAAGATCGTTGTCTGACGGAGACACTGTGTCCCGGATCGTATCGGACTGGCTATCGCTCATGTACGTCGTCGGCGGGCTCAGATAGATGAACATTACATCGTAGTCCGAGCCAGCATCTTCGAGCCCCGTCGATCGGGACCCGTAAGCCTTTGCTGCCAGTATTTCTACGTCCCGATCGTGTGCGACATCCTCCAACTGCGACCGTATCACCCGCTGTTCAGTTCTGGTTGGCATAGCGTCACTATTGCATACGGGAGACCAACGTAAAAAGGTTTCGATACGATTCAGTCCGCTGTTACTGATTCAAGCCCAGTCTGCACCGATGTGCTGTCGGACTCGTGGGCGTCTTTCTGTCTGATATAGGCCGGATGCTCCCGAGCCCGATCCCAGTATTCCTTGTAGATCACGGCTGCCTCGCGTTTCTCTGGATCGGCCCACGTTTGTTGTTCACGCTCGTTTCCGTATTTGTCGTACTTCTTGCCTCCCGGATACTTCGCATAGCGCATGGCCCGTGTGAAGCCCATCTGGAGGTACTTGCGGGCCATATCAGCGCCCGGAAAGTCCCCAGCATGAAGATAGGCCTCGAATTGTTCCCAGATAGCTTCGGCCGATGCCTCCGCAACCTCGGCGTTCTTGTATTGCCAGTTCGGGAGTATCTCAGACTTGTAGGGCTGGTATTTGAGTACACCGAACTCACCACGTCCGATCACATACTCGTCCTGGTGTGCACGATAATTCAGGCTCCAGTCAACGTCGTCATACGGTTGCCCACTCATACTGACGGATCAACTCCCTGATCGATCGTGACAGTCGCCGTTCCGGACGCATACAGCGACCCATCATCAGCGTTGCACTGAAGAATTGCCGTCACTGTTTCGACACCATCGTCAGGCATCGACTCATACGGTAATACTAACTCGATCGTTGCCGACTGACCGACGGGCAACGGATGGTGAAAATCAGTGTTCATCTGTCGCAAAATTACTTCCCCGTTGATATCGTGACTATCGCCGAGCGAGTACAGGAGCGACGAGAACCAGCCGGTTATCAACGCACCATGCACAATGTTCGTGTCGACAAAGGTCTTGTCTTTGGCGACGTACTCGTCGCTGAGATGGACTGGATTAAAGTCGCGTGTAAGTCTCGCATACGATTCAACTTCGGCTTCAGTCGCCGTCACCGTTCGTTGTAAGCGCATACCGAACTATCTGTTCGGGAATACTAAAAGTCTTCCGATTAGATAACAGCGAATCGGTCAGCAAAGTCGTACTCGTTAGCTGGATTGACCGCCGATTCACAGTCCATATTGATCGCCATTTTATCGGCATTCGCTTCTGCAATCGGGACCCAAAAGGCTGCATCGGTTGCTGCATTATACACCGCAAAGCCATCGATGTCGTTCGACGTATAGTCAACTCGGTTGTTCCCTGACTTGTCCGTATTTGACGAGTAACACCGGAACGTCACACTCGTGCCATCATACACCGACGATTTTACTTGAATCCGAACGAATTCCCCATCACGCTCGGCCACGACATCGTACTTATTGGCCTCACTATGCGGGACGAGCACGTGCCATCCATACCGTTTCAATAGCGACTGCACGCGTAGCTCCGCATGGTCGCCCTTCACTTGTCGGTTATACTTGGTTTTATCGACCATGCGATTCGAGTTGGCTATCCCAGTTCCGATCAGACACCTCGTTCCAGGCGTCCAGCACGCATTGTTTGAACTCGTAGCCTCTGATCCTGGCAAACCGCTCGCAGACCATAATGACGCTGGCGAGATCAGCCGTCAAGTGATCCCTGTCGTCACCCTCAATGTGCGTATCGATCGCACACACATTAAGTTCCCCGTATTCGATATATAGCTGTCGAATGATGCCAACCGGATCATCGTAGTGCTCGAACAACCCCTCGCGTTGGCTGTTCCAGTACTCGATCTCACTGGCAATGCCAGTCGGGGCCGGTGATCGGTAGGCAGCATCGAGTAGGTAGATCACGATATCCCCGATCGCATCGCGCTCGGCATCAGGTCCAACCCGATCAGCGTATTTGTCGCTGTCATCGATACCCTGTGCTTGCTTGAGCACCGACGTTGTCAGTTCGCCGATCTCTTCGCCAGCCCCGATCAGTGGGTACGTCGACGGTTGTTCGGTCCCGAAGTTTTCGGCCGACCATTCACCAACACGATCTTGCAACTCGGTAAGCCACGAATAGTCAGGTTCGTCTGTCATCACCCACCAGTATGTGGGGCTTGTATAAAAGGATTACGCCCTATGCCGAATCAGCATCGAGGTCGGTCCATTCCTCTTCGACCGACACCTCGATCTCGTAGTCAAGCGCGTCTCGAATCCGTTGCATCGCATCCGCGTCGTATTTGACACCGAGCCGATCGCACAGATGTTCCATCTCTCGGTTGTACGACTCGACCAAAATGCCCTGCGTAATCTTCAGTTCAGCCACGGTATCCCGTTCGATCGTGTACTTCCGATCGTCAGCATACACGCTCTGATCGAGTGTCGGATCACCGACGTGGTTGATTGCCAGGGCAATGTCGCTGATATCGTACAGATGCGACCTGACGGCGTCTGTCGTCTCGATCGACTCGACTGTATCCCGAGGCACCGGGGGCTGGACGATCGGCCCGATCTCTACGTCTTCACCGATTCGTTCGGTTGCGTACTGTACTGACATATCGCTAATGTGTTCGTCAAGAATGTCTCGGTTCATATTCGATAGTAATCTCCGTTATCAGTTACCACAGCGTTCTCTGGTCCAGTCTCAACGTTCCAGTCATGCACTGTAATGCCAACAGCTTCTGTTTCGTCCGATCCGAGTCGGTTTACTTCGACAAAGTTGTCGTCGTCAATGATCTGTTCCTGTGCATCATCAGTGAGCACGATCTCCGACACGGATCGGCCATCACTCTGTACAGCATGGACCGTATCCATGATGTCGCCAAACATAATCATGGCAGTGGCCTCCCACAGTTGCCACAGTAGCTCGGAACTGATTCGCTGGTTCCAGTTACGACGCCACAGTCTTCACATTCCATTTCGAGCAACGTCATCTTAGTTCGCCCCCGAAACGGCCCCGCTTGAGCCAGCAAGCATACCAACGATGCTCCCGATCTGTGCGCCTCGTAACACCGAGAAGCCCGCATCAAATGCGATATTATACAGGTATGTGATTGCATACCCAGCAGCGCCACCGGCTACAATGCTGAGTAGTGCTACGAGTAACAGTAACACAATGAGTGCGATACCACCGAATATGAGTTTTCCTGCTCCCATACACGCATATGGGTGCTATACGATAAAAAGCCTTTCGATTACGGACCAGTCAGTACGTGTCGGGTTCGATCGACTGCACGGTTCGAACCATATTGTCAGCCGTCGATTGGGCGTCGACAAATTCAACCACGTTGCTTCCCCACCCGCTGATCTGGTGCACATTGTGATAGCCCTCGGGCATCGACAGATCACCGTAGGCTGCCAGATCGATCACGAACAGGTCCGCATTCGGATTGACGGAGGCCGTGTACTGATCCCAGGCCTCCTTAAGACTTGTACTGTTGTGCCACGACGTGCTGTCCCACAACTGCTCGTCGGTGAAAACGACGACCGAATCGTACGACAGATCGTTCTCAGTCAGATACTCAATCGCCAGATGTCCGTTCGTACTGTTGCCAACGTTATCCCCAACACCGTAGATTCGCTGTGTTAGTTCGAGGACAGACAGCGAGTTCGTATTGGCTGTCACACGGGCAAAGTCGGATCCGAACACGCCTGCATCGGACCCACGCTGGAGCAAGGTCGCTCCGAACAGGGATGCGATTTCAGCCCGAGCCATCGACGCATCGTTCGCAATACTACTGTCCATCGATCCCGACAGATCGATCGCCGTAAACATGTTGTCGAACGAGTCCGGCATGTTCCCGACAGACACGTCGATTGCGTTCGCAAGCCACTCGTGGCTGTACTGATCGACTACGTCACCACCGAGATCGAACGTCTTTGTTCTGGCACTGATCTGCCGTTTGATGCCCGAATCGGAGCAGGCTTTATAGGCCTGATAATAGCGGAACGGGAACTGCTTCGAGTTGCTGACGATTCGTTCGGATGCAGGCCCGAATACACGACCAGCATCGCTGTCGTAGTCGAAGATCGTCTGCCCATCGAGTCCGGCAGCAAGCATATTCCGGAGGTTTCGAACCCGAGCCATGATGCCCATGTCGTCCAGCCGATCGCGCCACTGTTCGGCCTCTGAGCGATCGTCAGTGTCGTCAGACCGAGTGGCCTCCCAGGTTCGGTCCTCACGCAACGGCTCCGTATCTGGGTACGCATCAAGTTCTCCCTTTGCAATCCGACCGAATAGCTCGTCTCTGTTATCGGATCGGGCGTTCGGTCGGACCAGATTCAGGACATCATGGAGGCTGACGGACTTGTCACGCTGTTGATACTTCGAAAACGTGTACTCGTCATGGACATAGCCGTGATCAACCGTCTTGGTCGAACCGACAAATGTGTCCGGATCGGTGACGGACTCGATGGCTCGAATATGTGCCAGATCCTCAGCCTCGTGTGTTGTCGGCGTCCCCGGCTGCCACTCATCATGGACGTGTCGATCGATATCGTACTCGATATACGTCTCTCGCTCCGTGCCCAACACTGTTCCGTCCTGGTCCTGCACTTCGATCATCGCATACTTCTTGTGGAGCGCATCCTCGATCCCCTTCGAGAGTCCATTTGGCACCGGTTTCCCGAACAGCCGAAGCTGATAGGAGAGCACCGTGTTGAACTCGTCCGTCCGATCGATAATGGCCGGTGTGTAGTCCCGAATCAACGACGACTCCGAATCATCGGGCTGCACAACACGCTCGTCATTGGCTGCCAACACGAGCAACAGTTGTGCCACATCCCGCAAGCCCGCCTCGTGACGAGCATAGACAGCCAGTTGCAGGACGAACTCGGGGTCGTCGTCGGCCATCCGATCGAACCGGTCGAATAGCTTCGTGAACGATTCTTCGGCCGTATCGTAGTACTGCTCTTCGATCAGGTTATTGATGACGAGCTTGACCAGGCCCAGTTCGGGCGTCACTGGCTCGTAGGCTTCGCCACCAGCTTCGTTCGTTGTTCGAGTTAGATCCGCACGCGACACTGGGTCAGGATTCGACTCCGTAATCGAATCAAATTCGGGCTGTTCCATGCCCGATGTACGTATTCGAGCTACTTATACGTTTCGGATCACAGTGTCGAGAATCAAGATTAACTACTTGCTATATCAGAGTCTGACATCGTGATAAATCGGCACATCGGGGCTTCTTTTGTGACGTACGAGTAGTAGTTGTTGATCGTGTACGAATGTGAGGCAATATGATCGGGCTCAACAGACGGGTCCGAATTCTGTACCACTTCGAGTCCAAATCGTTTTCGATCAGCAACAATCGCACTGACTCCAGAATTAGCGCCGACCAGATCGTGCGTATCAATACCAACGTCACAATTATAGATATACTGTGCATCCTCATCAACAGGCATCGAGTCCGTATCCTGATAGATACTCTCGTCAGTTGCGATACAATCTGGTATTCCCCCTGATTCATCAATCGTTTCAATAGCATCAAGAACTGTATCAACAATAGCATCATCGGCCTGTTCACTGTCACACGAATCAATAATCGTGTGCAACGCATCGCTGGCCCGTGCTGCAACGAACGGTTTGATCTCGTCTTGCACTGGCGCATTTGCTACAGACACAGCATTTCGCTCTTGCTGCCAATCTATTTTCCGCTCATCCCTCGACATTGACACCGGTATATCGCCAAGCGACTCAGTCGGTACTGTATCGTAATCCGCAATTTCTACTGTCCTTGTAAACGCATCCATCTCCACCGTCTGAAAGCAACTTGTCACCGGTTCCTGTTCCAACTGCTCAACGTACAGTTGCTGTATACAATCAGCAACAGCATTTCGATCACACCTGCTATAAAATTCTGTGACAAACTCATTCGTCTTTCGAATCGGTTCGATATCTACTTGTAGTTGATCAAGCTGCTTGATTTCATTCACAGTTGGAGTATGGTTCGTCCCACAGTACGAGTCAAGAATATCAGCAATCCGAAAGTCCCACGATCCAAGTATCATCCCTGTCCCGATCTCATACAATCTGGTCGATTCGGCTGACTCGTAGTCCCAGTATTCAGACCCAATTTCGTCTACGGTCGGAATTGACGATCGATCGATGGTCCCTGATTTGATCTCGTCGTGTATCGTCTGCTGGTCAGGTCGAACCCGATCCCAACACCATCGAAGTAGAGCAGTTGGCCTGGTTGATCTCATAATTCAACAATATCGAGTTCGTCACCAAAGCTAATCATCAATCCCCCAACAACGTCATCCATCCCGGCTGATTCAGCATACTGGAGATACGAATCGAGTTGCGCCGTTCCATCCCGACCAACCTTCAGTTCCAGAATATACCGGTCACGCTCCCCAACAATAAGATCCGGGTGCATCCGAGCAATCGGAAACCCATCGTATTCAACAGGAATCGTTGCTTCCTCGGTAAACTTACACCCGGTTGACGACAGTTCGCACTTGAGTGCTTCCTGGTATGCGTTCTCACGAAGTGCCGGATGTAGTGACTCATTAACAAGCCCGGCACTCCGTCGAACAATTGTCGGCGTGTCCATACCGACTGTAGGCACTACAGTAACTTAACTGTTTCGAACGAGAAAGACACCAGGAACACAACTGTGCAAGCGGATAAGTACAGCGAATTCCGTTTGCATCGGAAAGCTCGAAGTAACGCTTGCACTCAGTCCCTGGCTCGCGCGACACGAAGACGGGTGCAACCACAGGACCGAATACGTTTTGAACCCGCAACCATGTGCTTGCAGCGGAATCGTTACCGATTCATGCGCAGATGGATTCGAACCATCGGGTGGACTTTCCATAGAGTCTCGAAGTAGCGGTCCTGTTCAACCTGTCTTCACTTCATCGTACGGGACACAGGTACTTAAACCTTTCGATTTGCAACGTATTCTATTTTCAATTACTGAAGCCACTCATCGTCACTAATAGTCGGTAGTTCGGACCCAACCAATCGTTCGAGCCCAGCAGTCGGCTCGTACACTGGCAACTTGTGCTCCATATTCGTGGCAAACACGTCGGCCAGGTGCACGATCATCTCCGGCCCAGTAGACGGTGTCGGGCCATCGTGGCCGTACCAGTCACCGGAGCCCCCATGCGAGGCGACATACCAGGCCACTTCGTCGGGCAACGCAGTGTCCGACTCGATGAACGATACCATTTCTGTGTCGTGATCAGTAACCGTGTACTGGGGCAGATGGGCCAACAGATCGTTCGCATACGCGTGCGTGGGTGCATCACCATCGTCGCCGTTCGATCGATCAGCAGGCTGCTGGCCGTATTTGAACGCATCATGTAGGAGCACGGCTGCCCGAGCACACGTGGCCTGATACGGTCCCAACCGATTCATCGCTCTGTAGGTTGGTTCGAGGAACCGGTATGCTGTATACACTCGCTTGGTATGCAACCACAACCCGCCCAGTCCTCGTTCATCAGGCGGGTGGTAGTCCTCGGACGAGCGCACGAGCCAGAAGTACGGGGGCACTTCCTCGGTGAATATTCGTGTCACTTCATCTCGGATTCGCCCATCAAGCGACTTGATTTCTGGCAGTCGGTCCACAACCGAGTCCTGCGTCGGTTGGCACACGGACAGGTCATCAGGCGTCATTCAGCGTCACCTCCCGGATGAACGACTCAACAATGATCCACACAAGAGCCATGATCCCGACCAACCCGGCGAGCGTATACGTTGCCCACCAGAGCCCGATGATCGGGATCAAGAGCCCGTTTACGAGGAACGCTGCCATGAATACGAACCGATACAGTCGCTCTTCGGTCTGGAAAAACCAGTACACGAATACAAACAATCCAGACAGCAACAGATAGTTCCAGACCATATCAGTACTGTTGAAGCATCACAACTTCGAGTGCCAGGAACCACGTAACAAATCCGACAACAGTCATGGCATTCGGGTAGTGGTACCACAGATAAATCATGCCTCGCCCACCAAACAGCCCCGATTGCAGTCCAACGTCAGCTAATTCCGGACGGACATCCATCACGGCTGGGACCCGAAGGTGAAGCATGTACAGTCGACCAAGGACAGTCGCCAGTGTTCCCGAACCCAACGCAATTCCGTGTTGTAACAGTCGTGCCATACTTCGTGTAGTGACCGAAGACAGTTAACTGTTACGACGAACAGCTAATCAGGGTATATTTCCAGCGACGGATATTGCGGAATAAACTGTGGCAACAGATGTTCCGGAACGATGAATCCATACACAGGATACAGTGCATCCCTGTCAAGTATATCGTCTGCGATTGTAATCGAAATTGAATCGCCAAGCTGTACATCAGAAATTGTTCGAAGTCCATCGTTTTCCATATCAGGGATATCGTACTTGATACAGTCTTCGGTTTGTGCTTGGGCAATATCATACTCGATTCGTACAACACCAAAGCCCGATATCACATCGAAATGATCGGCGTTTCCGATTGCATATGCATCGTCCATACCGATTTTACGAGATGTGGCTACTTAATAGTTTTGGACCCGAGGCCCCGTATACGTCGGATACTGAACTGCCGTCGCTGCCCAGTCACACCAGCTACAGTAGTCGAGGCAGACACAGAGCTTCCGGGATGTCACATACTCGGGCGACTTATACTCGATCGATCGCTCAAAGTTACGTGCCAGATCATGGTATTCGTCCCGATCACGCCAGAATTCAGTTTCGTACTGGGACATACACACGTATTATTGCTGGACCAATATAACTGTATCGGTACCGATCAGCCGTTTGCTTCAATATTGATTAGTGGTGTCGTTTCAACCCCAATAAGGCCACCGATCGAGTCGATCAGTGCCGTATCACAAATCACACAAGCCCCGAGCCAATACGGATTGAACGCCCACTTGCCAGTCCAGGCTCCAGCCAGATATATGCACGTAATGATCATTCTGTGTCCTCCGATTCGGGCGGTTCATTCAGGACAGAGCCATCAGGTCGACTCAGATACCGTTCGAGCACGTTCGCCGTGATGGATGCCACTTCGGATCGGAAGTCCTTCGTATTGATCGTGTAGTTCCCGAGGAAAATGTCGTCGTACTCTTCTTCAATAATATCATCGAACACTGAGCGCCAGAGATCCTCCATAATGCCCATCTCGATCGTCTCACCACGATCCTTGTACTTGTGGATCATCTTGAGCACACGCGCTTCTGTCGTATACTGACGCGCCAATACGACGGCATCAGACGGCTCGTA
>Ga0102936_1000418_pt1 | contig 16715 bp, 17 predicted proteins | sample SalPon2_A_H2O_MG_FD_78502 | JGI IMG/M metagenome (GOLD analysis project Ga0102936, IMG submission 78502) | Salt pond water microbial communities from South San Francisco under conditions of wetland restoration - Salt Pond MetaG R2_A_H2O_MG | ecosystem: Environmental > Aquatic > Non-marine Saline...
CTACGCATCAGGCGATAGCTCAAGTGGGCTTACTGGAGGACGAGACGGGCACGGTCAAGTTCACGGTGTGGCGAAAATCCAGTCAACCGGAGGTTCGAGAAGGCGAATGTGTGCGGATGCGAAGCGTGGCAAAAAGCTGGTATCAGGGACAGGTATCAGTTGCACTAACTGGCCGGTCACAACTGACGGTACTCGAAGACGGACACTCGGGCGAATAGCCCACAGGGTGGCTTTCTTTTTTTGGAGTGGCACGGTGGTTGCTCATCGACTCTCCTCTCACTTGCACACTCACACACGTCTTCTATGGCCATCTAAGTCGATTGTGCTGGTGTCTAGATCGGTCGTCTCCTGTATATTTTCGCCCCCGAGGGGTGCGGGGCGTTATTCTCGTCTCGCAGATTTACATGGGACACAGAGCACTCATTGCATACGAACGACCTGACAGCCTGTACAATATCCACTACACACACTGGGGTGGATTGCATCTCCGATTGAAAGGCCAAATCACTCGAAAGACACCCTTCGGTAGCGAGAAGCCAGACGAGAACTCCCAACGCCTCTTTGAGGCACTCATTGAGGCCTATGACGATGAGACGGTGAGTCAGTTAGTTGGGGAAGCCGGGGTGGTTCCGACACAGATTGATCACGACCCACTGGCGCTTGCCATCTCGCTTGAATCAGTGCTTACGGAGTACCTTGACTATCTGCATCACGAGGCGATATATGTCGTTGAGCGCGACTTTGAGGTAATGGCCTATCGCACGCACTGGTTTGGGTTACAATACGACTCACAGCGAATCTCCGGGGATCCAACGATTGGGAATGGCGCACTCAGGACCGTCCGATGGTACAACGGGGAGCCAGTCGGTGATGGGTACGCCCAGGGGGAGTTTCGAGCGTTGAAGCAGGTCGTGGGGGACCTCTGTGATCGGGAGGTGTTCACGCCTGGTGAGGCCCGGGAGTATCTTGCAACGATGCTTTCTCGGTGGGCCGACGACCGCTCAGAGCTCATCATCAAAACGCCCGAGGGTGAATGATGGACTCAAACAGGGGGGTAGGTGAGGCAGAGAAGGCCCTGGAGCGGTGGCTCGTGAGACAGGCAACGCAGGGCGTACCCGAACTCGTTCTTGTTTCGCTCCTTAGGGAGGCTGCCGATGATATCGAGGAACGTGGCTATGTCTCTCGCCAGAGTGGACAGATGATGAAAGAGCGCTGACTCGGATCTGTTGAGTTAGTCAGTACAGAGAGCGGCGACAACAGATTATTCTCTTAGGAAACTGGTGTTCGATTATGATTTCACAGGAAAACCAGCGGTTTATCATCTCTGCTGTAGTGGGACTGATTGTTCTCCTTGGGTTGATAACATATACCAGCTTGCCGACGTTGGTGAGGTTGCCAGCTGCCCTCATAGTCAGCTTTGTAGTGCAACGGATACTCGGATCGTTTGGTCAATAAGCGTGCATACTGAGCAGCTAATTCGTTGTAGTTCGGCTGGAACGGTTCCGTAAGAGTAGTTCTTGACATCCTCACTTCGAGTCTATCGAACCCAAGCATCAGACAGGTCTACACACTCGTGTTTTCTCACACACGCCCGCAGACGGCGGTTAGGAGCCAGTGTGTGGACGCCCTGACTGCTTCGCCTGCGTGTATATTGTGCCCCTGGAGGGTGCGGGGCACATCCTTCGATGTGTCTCGCTGAACCAATGAATCAGCAAGACAGCATCACTGGCCGAAGCGTCGACGAAGACACTGGAAAACAAATTACTGCATGTGCTTGTCCACGATGTGGTGGGAGAATTCTCGCGGAGGGTGGAGAAATTTCCTGTAGGGCGTGTGGGGCGGTTTTGAACGAGTACGCACGGACTGGACGTCGTCCGTCAGCGGAACCACAAACGGTGGGTGAGCAGGCGTGAAGACGTTTCTTCGCGGTCTCTTTCGACGTGAAGTGGTGCTCTATGAGTGTCGCCATTGTGGTACTGACGTTGGCGAAGCGTCGAGGTGTCCGGTCTGTGCACACGATGGCATCGCCGTCTACGAATTCGAATAATTTAGTGGGGAGAGAGCCACATTAGGAGAGTACGCTTAGGGATGCTACGTGACTCTCACTGGCGTCGTCTACATTGGAAATGTGATTCTGGCAAAGGCGTACTCGGCGACAGGTCCACAGCTTCGACAGGCAATGAAGTGTACTAACAATCCGAACCCCTACTGCTCAGAGGTCTCGGATGGCTTTCGCTGTTGAAGATAGGTCGGATGAGGGCGTAATGAATGAGCATCAGGGACGTCCAAGGACACACCATCGTACGCTTCAATCTCGTTGTATCCAGCTAGTTCCGATTGGTCATGGACGACGATATCGTAATCCGTCGTGATATTGAACCACCCGCTGTCAAATGCCCAGTGATGGCGTTTGCACAGTGCAACGCCGTTTTGTAGCACGTCCGGCCCGCCCTGGCTCTTCGGGAGGATATGTGCGGCTTCAAGATTGTGTGACCTGTCTGGTCCTTCGATTCGGGATCCACAAACAGCACAACATTCGTAGATCTCATAGATTCCTTCTCTAAAGGCTGCCTCACGCTTCTCACGTTCGATTGACTCGAGTTCTGACTCTCCCTCCCTTTGCGGGACCTCTTCAGGAGAAAGACTCCGAAGTGCAGCCAAGATTTCAGCGACGGTTGAGTTATCGTCTAAGCTATCGATATGTGGGGAAAGCGAGTCCTCCGACCGTCCAGAGTCACGTAAAAAGGCCTCCACTGTGCCGTATGTATTGACGAACGGCTCTAGGGAGTCACCAGTCAGCAATCTGGTCGGGCCCTGATCCGGGACTGCAGTGAACTCATTTTCAAGTTTCTCCCGTGGGATATTGATCTGCTGGACATCAGCCCCCACCACTAAATATGGCCGTGGGCTATCTATTCCAGCGCTTTTTGTTCCGTCATCATACTCAACCCACAGTTCAGCCATGAAATTACTACTCTTGACAGTCGTCTCGACCGGTACGTAGTGGGTGTAGACACCAGGTTGCGTGCTAAATAGTAGGCCGTCGCTTTCGGAGAGTGCCTCGTAGATATGTTGGCACTCCTGTCCGAATCCCCACACGGGCGCCACATCGGGGACTGATTCCCCCTCGTCGGCAAGCATGGTAGTGCTCACCTGCTGTGAAATAGACGTCTGAAAACAGTATTCGAGATCCTCATCGTCATTGACGTCGATGAGGACAAGATTCTCGAGTGACGGTCCTTCCATGACCCCTTGTGCTATCAGTTCGTCCGTGATGTCCTGTCCGATGTCTTTCCAAGACGACTGGTGATTGCTGATATCTAACTTGATGCCATGGGGATCGCGGTGTTCCAGAACGTGAGGATTCTGTTCAAAGAATCGTCGAATAACCAGCTCCGGGGCATGCTCGTCTCGCAGGTAGTGAGTCGCGTGTGCTGGCTTCGTCATCCCGGATCCAATCTTGAAGTCCCAGACACCACGTTCCCGATCTTTTATACTCACGTCCTGTGGGAGTTCAGTTGAGAGTGTTGGGCCTTCGTTTCGGAGCTTCTCTATGTTCTCAGACCCGCGCATCTCCGGTGGGACTTCCACCTTACTGAATCGATATTGTTTCTCTGCGGGAGTGATACCCGCTTCTTCAAGCGCAAGCACGAACGATTCGAACTCCTCGTCGTAGAGCTCATAGGGGAACTCCCCGTGTTCTTCAACATCCGTTCGCCGCGGGGATCGATCAATCTGCTCGTCGACTGCTTTGAGCTCTTCAATCAGTTCGGCTCGATCGGCATCCACCGTGACACCGTGCGTTGGTTGAATATCGGCGGCCCGAAGCGCCTCGTGCCACGTGCCAAATTCCTGCTTGTAGTAGTGGGGTGAGTACGGACCGTTGTTTCACATCCCTCGGACAGTTGGCACCCCGTCCACTTCTTCTGTAAACGATTGGAGCGCGTCAATGAGTTCCGCTTTGGAAGGGGCCGTGACCATTACTCCTAACATACTATTTGTGGCTGATAAAATCTCCTGCAACGCGAACGGAGCTAGTCGGATTACATCGACTCTGTACAGACTAGAATAGCCGCTCTGGACTGGTGGGCGAGTGAGTGCGTGAATGGGTCTATAAGAGTGTCAATCGGAACTTGCTGATACGCACTGTGCGGTGCTGGACGCTGGATATGTGCTTTACGTACTGAAGCGATGGTGAACTCGGCGTACGTGCGTATGATGAGGCGGCCCAGAGCCTCGGTAAACACTCTGCACCAGGGTTGTAGGTGCCCCGCGAGGGGCGCGGGGCACATTTTCGGTGTGCCTTGGATAACCAATGTCGAAGACAAACTCACCACAGTCAGCTGAATCAACCCATCCACTCTCGCGCTTAGAATTCACGAAGCGAGTCGCAAAGCGTGCCCAATACGAAGCCTTCGAGTTCACAATCGTCCCCGAGGGCGTTCTTGTTCGCAATGGAAGTCATGCCAACCCCGAAGAGCACGAGTATCTTGTGCGTGTTGCAGGCGGAATTCCAGAGACGTGTACCTGTCCTGCAGACGCACGATTCAATGGTGCGTGTAAGCACCGGGTGGCGGTGGCGATTCGAACGCCTATCATGGCGGCGGCAAACAGGCAAGTTGTTGCAGACGGTGGGGTTGAGACGTCATCTAAGCGGCCGAGCCACCAACAAGAACAGTCGGTCGAAGACGACGAGTGTGAGGAGTGTCTCGAAGATTTTCCGTGTTGGGAGTGCGTTCGGACGGGAGTACGTCCGCTACCAGAATAAAACACCTATTTCCATAGTAGAACGACCGGGGATGGCTCAAACGGCTTTTTTATAACGCCAGCCCCTCCCCAACCGTCGTCCTCACTCCGTTCGGACGCCCCTCGCGCGTTCTCGGCGCAGTGCGCCGATTCATCGCGCGCCAACTGCACTGCCGTGATACTCAAAAAGTCTATTCGGATACGAACGATGCTTCTTGCGCCGTAACTGTGTAGATGAATCACTCAGCTTCTGGGCCTACCGTAGAAACCAATAGCTTTGTGGAGGAGCTCAGCTCTTTTTCTAATTCTGGATCCAACACTGTGAGCCCCTCTATTCGATGTCCTTTCGGGACAACGAGACTCCATAGCTGTAGGCGGTAAGCATCGGCCATACCAAATACTTCGGTTAGATATTTAAAATCAACCTCGAGCTATTGCCAGATCCATTGTAAAGTCCACTGGTAACCGTTGTTCCCGGATTCACTCCATTGGTCTGTGGAGGGCGAACCGGTGTAGAACATTCCTTTGATGTGGGTGATTACTAACCTAATGTAGAAGTGGTTGGTTTTTGAGCCCCCGAAAGGGCGCGGGGCCATCATAGACGGCGCCGTTGATATCGATGAATTTGAGAAACGTTGACAGCCGTGATACAGACAGACGCATCAAGATTGTGCAGTCAAAACAAACCGCAACAAGGTATCGTGTTGGAAGGGGGTCACAATGACCTCGTCCCGCAGCTCACTTGATCGTCAACTTCGAGAAGGGACGGGAAAAAACAATACACCTCTGGAATGGGTGCAACCGATCTCCCAGATTTTGGATGGCTTTGATCTGGATCCATGTGCGTCCCGGGATTCCGAATTGGCAGACCGAAACGTACGGCTATCTGGGGGCCTCGAATTAGATTGGTCGCAGTACGGTACTATCTGGGTAAATCATCCATATGGTAGAGGTGAAGCTAAAAAATGGTTGAAAAAAGCATCCGAAGCAGATGCTGACACAATTGTGACACTGTCGAAAGCCGACCCAAGCACGGCTTGGTTCGATCAGTACATCTGGAGCGAGGCTAATTTAATCTGCTTTCCCTCTAGTAATCGGGCTGGCGGCCGGATCCAGTTTGTTGGAGAGCAAAGCACAGCTGAATTCCCGAATGTATTCTCTGTGTTTGGAAGCTATCCCACAGAATTGGTCGCTCACTTCGAGAACCTTGGACCTACCATGTATAAGTACTTAGAGTGAACGATCTAATCGCGATAATGGTCAAAAGTACGCTGCTCAATAAAGGGATCAAAATTAGAGACGAGAATCTCCGTGTATCCTAAGTTACGTCGCTTAGTTTCGTCACTATTCACTACCTGATCCCCTCTAATTTCTTTGATTCGAAATTTGGTATAGAAGTCTTCGTGCTCAGTATAGATGTGCTCAGCAGATTTTCGGTTGGTTATGATAACATCTGCTCCGCGACGGTCTAACTCAAGCGCAAGGTCTCGGACTCGCTCTTGACCTTCCTGACCGAATGAACTCGAAATATACTGATTGAATTTTGCGGTCTTGGTTTCTTCCGGGTATGGCGGGTCGAGAAAGACGAAATCGTTCTTTTGGACATGGTTCTCGATATAACTAAAGTCCTTGTCAGTAATGGTCGCTTCTTTCAGCACGTCTACCGATTCCCGAATCTTCTCTTCGATCCCTGTTGTTTGCGTCCAGGGTGTTCCCAGTGGTGTATTGAATTTTCCATCCTGATTTTCTCTGTAGATACTATTGAAGCACTTCTTATTTATCCACAGGAGGAGGATTGCCTCAGTGAGTTCGTCCTTACAGTTACCGTTTTCATCACGCAGCGAATTGAATTTCGCTCGCTTCCGATTATAATATGTTTTCTGATGGGGTGTGATCTGGTCAAGCCCTTTCTGATCGATTTTACCCAAAATCTTCTCAAACGACCACGTACTGGGTATCAGATCGGTTAATTCTGATTTATGAGCTTTTTTCAGCCCACCATCCCGTCGTTTCAATCGCCGTATCTTGTTTTTGAGCTGATTATCTTTTTTTTGTTGTTTTCGCAGCTCACTATCGAACTCATGATTCTTTGCAATAATTTGCTCTGAGTTGTCCCTGAGCTTTTTATAAAAATTGGCCATGCAGGGGTTTTTGTCATTTATGTATGCATTGTCCGGTTCTAAATTAAAGAATAATGCACCACTACCAAAGAAGGGTTCAAAATAGGTATTGAAGTCCTTGTTTGGAGGGAGATATCGCTCAATAACCTCTAGATGCTGGGTCTTACTCCCTGCCCATGATAGTGGTTTTTCTACCATCTATTGCTTAGACATCCCTTGTAATGAAATGCCTTGCTGTCGATCATCGAGATAGGCGTGAATCCGTCCCTTTATCTGCCAATACTACTGGTTAATTTTCATAAATCGGTTGATTTGTTCACGCAGCTCATCATAGATTATTTCCTTAACCTCATTATCTTCCAGATCAAGAATGTCGCATAATTCCTTCCGAGAAATTTCTATGACAGGGGCACCGCGTTCATTATCGGAATCACCGCCTAACACAAGGAAGATCTCTGCTCGCTCATCTTTCAGGGAGTTGTCATCGATTTTTCGGCCCGTATGTGCTGGACTATGGCTGGTCGGTTTTGAGTCAGACTCCGCGTCAGGGTTTTCTAGCTCTTCTGTCCGAAGAGGCACATGATCGGGCCGAGCTGATTTCTCCTTCGGAGTGGTCCCTTTTCGTTGCTTGATATATTCGTCATATCTGGGGACTTGCCATTCTAGCAACTCATCTGGATAGTACAGGTCATGGTCAAGATGAATACGTGCTAACTCATTAATTCGACCGACCATTTGGTGAGGATCTTCGAGAACAGCCGATGGGAGCGGACTACTAATCGAAGTCAGGTCCTCAATATCCTTGTCACTCTCCTGACTTAGTTGATTACGATAGGCAGGTACCTGCCAGTTTTCGAGAGAGTCCTGACATTTTATCTCCAAACTGGCGTGTACAGCTGCTTTCGTCTGTATATCTGAAGCTTCCGGAAGGTCACGGTCCGGTCGATGAGCTGCAATCACTTGCTTACGAGTGGAGTAGTCTAAACGCTCTGGGTGGCCATCGTTCGTTGCCCACTCGTGGGCCGCATCATAGGGTTCAATAAACGCTCGTGGAATCTTATCGGCATCTATTTCATAGTAGTCCTGTACCGTTCTTCGAATCCAATTATAGATTCCACGGGTATCCGGTGTCCCCCGCATTAGCGGGTTATGAGTATCGATTGAGGATTTCTGGGTATCCCAGGGGAGCATTTGCCCGTTCCCATTTGTTTCCAATTCAATGATGGCTTTCAGCCGTTCGTGTCGGGGGCTGAAATTCCCCATCTTGTCTTTGCCAGTCCCAAAGCCGCCCTCATTGCCTCGAAGTCCGGTGGCAACTTTCCGTTTTTGAATATAGATGTCAGTCCCAGCACTCTGGGAATCTTTCTGAGTGAGGAGTCCAACTGTAATATCTAACGAGACGGGTTCATCCATCTCAGGTGATGAAATTTGGATATTCTCGTATCGGCGAGGATGTAGGCCATCAAATGGTGAAAACGACCATTCTGGTAGTCCTTCAGCCTCTACCTCTACCCCATCAACGGTGATAGAAAGATCATATGACTCGTTGTGTAGGCGCTGCATCTCTTCACTGAGAAACAAATTATATGCTTTCCCAAGCCGCTCACGAAGCGTCTCTGCTGTCTCAGCATTCCACTCATAATTCAAATCTTGAATTTGTATTTCCGTTACCCCTGGCTCAATCTCCAAATTAGTGTGAACAGGGACCGTCCAGTCCTGTTCATCATCGAACCACGCGTCAGTAATCTCGTATTCCCACCCGCTTGATTCATTATGAGAGCGTGAAGCGATTTTGAACGGAACTCCCAGATTGACAAGGCTCTTTTTTGCGCCTACGCCGTAGGTCCCAATTGAACCAGGAATCCCCTCTTTCGCAGTTTGCCCCAGCCCAAACAGCATTGCTGCATTATCCCGGTGGATCCCACCAGCATTGTCTCGAATTGTGAGTGAAGTAGTCTCCCCATCAGTATCTACAGAAATACAAATCTCCATACTGTCTTTTCTATTACTGGTTCGTTTCCAGGCATCAAGCGCATTATCACAGAGCTCTAAACATGCAGATACAATATCAACGTCAGATTTCAGAGCAGTCAGAGTTTGCTTCGTCGGCATCAACTCTGCTTGCTGAAGAATTGAATCAGAGTGGCTCTGGACCATTGCTATATTGCGGGATTGTGATCAAAATAAAGCTTAGCTTTTAGATAACCCGGCAGGAGTCAACAGTTTCAAACCACCGGTTTTAGCAACTGACGCACGAATTGGAAGGAAACCACTTTCTACGATCTATCTCTACTGGAAATGTCTATCATTTGTCTGGTATTTTGAACTAATATTTCACTAAGCCCAGCAGTTAGATTTAGAATTCGTTCGCAGACGCGGTTAGCGAGCCAGAACATAGTGAAACTTAGTCACTAATCGTGCTCTGGTCAAAACTATCGACAATATTTTCGAGGATATCTTTCTGCTCGGACTCACCACTGGGCTGTTCGTTTTCGATAAACACGATTGGTTGTTGGTTTTCGATGAACGAGATTAGCCCATCACGGGGCGTAATCGCTGAATCACGGGATTCTTTGGCCAGTCGTTTGACGCCTGCCTTCGCATATCGAGCGAGGACTTCGAATTGTATCTTCGGATCAACCAGTGCTTCTGGATCACCGGTATGTTAATACGCGATCGATGATGCAACGGCTCGGTATGTCTGCTTGTTCGAGAGATGTATCCACAGCATCTCCTGTTGTGACTCGCCCTCCCCCGAATACTCGGCTTCATCATAACCGGCCACAGTTGGTCTGTCGACGGTTGCGTACCCTACACTATCTGCGAAGATGAAAAAGTCAACGTAGGTATTGAACAGGTCCCACTCATCAATCATTTTGCCATACAGCGGGTGGCGGTAATAGTGTTGTCTAATTGTCTATTCTGACATTGTTAACTCTCCCGTGTTGCAGCTTCTCCTTCGTTTGTCGTGCGGGGATAGTTCCCTGACCCTTCACCAGGATCAAAGGAAAGTCGATACTGCTTGCCGGCGCTGTCACCGATCTCGTTTACAACGGGACCCCGCCACTGAGAGTCCACAAGTACGACTACTTGTTCGGCCATGCGGGGAATCACAAGCGTTGCGAACGACTGCTTGATGCGTACGGGATATCGGTCCCTGCGTCGATCGCTGCTTCGCTGGACACCTGCCCGGTCCGCGACCGCAGCTTGTATTAAACCTAGCGAGGTCTGAGACGCACCCGCCGTCGTCCGGCACAGATAATGAAGGACAACGATTTAGCCTCCTATGCATAACAGAAGTAATATGCCGCGAGTGAGTGCGACGATCTCGAACGAAACTGAACGATTGCTCTCCGGGGCCGTCGAGGCCGGTATCTATACTGGAAAAAGTGACGCAGTCCGAGACGCTGTCCGGTCACTTGTTGATGAACGACCAGAACTGGCTAACCGACTTGCCATCGAACTGTATCGTCGGGACGAGATTGACCTGGTAACTGCGAGCCGTCTTGCCCAGGTATCTGGGACGGAATTTCGGGAAATACTTGAACAGGACGAGGAGATGTGATTTGATGCCCCGGATCTCTGCGACGCTCCCTCAGGACCTCGTCCATATTCTCGAAGGGGCCGTGCACGTAACTGACTGTACGAGCAAAAGCGAAGTTATTCAGGAAGCGCTCGCGGCTAGTTTCACCGACGAAAATAAACGGGTCGCGGCGGCGTATGCGCTGTTCGAGGCGGGTGAGACGGAGGCCATCGAGGCGTTCAAACTGGCTGATGTCGCGGACGAGGCGTTACGAGCAGATTTTGCCGATATGCTATGCCTCGACCAGGCCGACATACCCGCTGATGACGAGGGAATCTTGAGTTCTATTCGCGAGGGGTTCCGACAGCAAGACGAGACATTTTAGATTGCACAGACCAATAGAGGCCCAGTTTGTAATAAACATTTCGATATCTGACGGTCATCGCTCATAGCAGTAGTTGCATATAATGTATTCACCCCGGTGAGAAGCGTCTTTGTAGTCACCTCATTTGCTGCCGAGAAAATTTCCGCTTTCCCAACATTGAATACAGCTCGCCCGCCACATATGAACGCAGTCAGCACGGGCTGTCGCACCGAGGAGGTGGACGATAGCCTACCGGAGAGCGGATGCTCCGGGCCGACGACGAGTCGGCGACACGCAGCGACCGAAAGGATGCATACAAAATATGCAAACGACTGACCCGCCCCGTGACCCGGGGTACGACCGCTTGACAGTACTGTTACCAGACCGCACCCGCGAACTGAGTTCGGGGGTGGCAAGCCAACATGGGCGATGATAATGACTCCGACCCGGTGGAACTCGGGCAAAACCCCTCGCTATCGGACAGCTTCGAGCCAATCTCTCCCGCCCACGAGCGTGCACTGGAGACCATCGACGATGTCGTCCGCGCATTCGCGGAGGGAGATGCGTATCAGCCACCGTCAATCAGGGGTCCGTTCCGCACTGGCAAGACTGCGCTTGAGTACCACGCTTACAAGAAATCCTGGGCCCACGGTGTCCCCGCCGTCTACGTAGAAGCCAGCACGATACTCACTGAATTCGACGCGAGCAAGAGTGGGTCGCTCGAGTCGTGGGTGCTCGAACGCATTCGCGAAGAGATAGACGCTATCACGAGCCGGAACTTCGACCAGGTAGAGTGGATGCCGTCTGGCACCGAGTCGAGAGCCGACCGACAGGATTGGGTCGAGGAGAACATCCCCACTGAAGTCGACACCGACCGGTTCGTACTCATCATCGACGAAGTGGAGCAGGAGTACGAGCGGTTCATCAGTGCGACCGGCGTCGATGATGACAATCCGCTTCGAAAACTCCTCGATAAGCCCGAGTTGCTCCCCATCCTCTCGATGGGGCAACTGTCAGCCTTCGAGTTCATCGGCGACGCCGACCTTGGACGCATGGAACCGATTGCGATTCCCCCGGTGACAATCGACCACGTCGAGGAACTGCTCGAACAGCAGGGAGCAGACCCCATGCTCGGCCGCGTCGTCTACTGGCTGACGCGGGGGCGGGCGGCACGGGTTCACCAGCTCGTGACGGACGTAAAAAAGCGGGAGCTGTCGCCCGGTGACCACAGGCAGCTGGCCAGGTGGCTCTCGGACCAGTCGCATGAGCAGTCGACCGAGTTTCAGCCGATTCGTCAGCTCTGGGAGGACCCTGGCATCGACGACCCTGACGCTGCGGCCGGGGCTCTCACGTTCGACCGCGATGGCAGAGGTGACTGGATAGTCGACAGCGACACATGGCTTCCTGCGGCCGAAGTCGTCAGCGCCATCGAGGAGATACTGATCGAAACCGCGCCGTTCGAGGCCAGTGATGTCGAACAGGGAACCCGACGAGAGGCCCGCCGGATTCTGCGACAGGCAATCCGCTGGGTGGTTCACTCGATCGCAGCGCCACCGGGTACCGCATCCGACGACTCCGAAGCGCGTGCGCTCCCCAGCACGTGGCTGACGGGGCAACACGAAGACCGCTCGGAAGCCGAGGCACTGCTCAGCCTGGTTCAGGACTTCTTGCTGGCGTTCGAGGCAGAGCGGCCAGCCCGAGACCTGGCGTTCACCGCGATGGAGGACGCGAAAGCGTCGTTCAAAGCCAAGTACGACAGTAAAACTGCCTGCCTCGCAGCCTCCGAGGGGAGCGTCTGGACCGTTCGCCCCGCGGTACTCGAACAGGCCTATCCGCCGCTGGCGACCGACCCATCGCGGATCACCGGGTACAAGAAGGCGACCCTCGAGGCAGAGATGGATCGAGGACTGCGGATCTCCGTCGCGGAGGATGCTACGGTAGTGGCCTGTCCCACGCAGGACGCGTTTGAAGGCCAGTTACAGCGGCTAGCCCCGGACCCCACACACCCGACGACGGTCCTCGTCGACGATGACGTCGATGTCGATGCCGGTCTCTCGACTGTGCCGCTTGCCGAGACGCTCGAACGCTACGATGCGCTCCACATCGAGTCGGTCGCTTCGGCACGCGTCTGGGAGTTCGTCGTCCAGCTCTACGGCCGGCTGCGCGAAGACGGCCACCCCTACAATGCGACCGCCGAGCGGGTTGCTGAGTTGGCGGAAACGGCGTCGAGCCGAGAGGACCGAACGACCATCGACACGCTGTACACCCATCTCACGTCGCGGGTCGGGGCTGTGGCCGCCCGAACAACGGTTGAGGCCCATCAGGACCAGTTCGACGCGGGAGACGGGCCACTCTGGGCACACTCGAAACTGGCCAGCGAGGTCTGGGTCAATCCCGGTGCAGAATGGGGGCAAGGTCGGCACGCCGTAGCGTCGCTTCTTGCACTCGGGGCAGAGCCGGACTGGAACGCCGCCGGGACGCTGCTGAACACGATCGAGGAGGGGTTGGAATCCGATACCATCGATACCCAGACGAGCAAGTTCAAGTTCAAAGAGCTGCTCGGCCACATCCTCGATAGCGGTGGCTACGGGTCACGGATCGAGACGCCGCGGAAGGTCTACCGCCAGGACAGCGATTCGGGCCCAGCAACGGTAGTGAACCGTGCCCAGGGCGCCCTCGAAGCGGCCGTCGACGCCAGCGAGGTCGACGCGGACGCGGCGGTGGCCCAACTGTTCGAGTCACAGAGCGACCCCGGATCCGGGAGCTCGACAGATGCCGCAACGGACTTGCTTGAGTCCATGGACCCCATCAACGACGACGAGTATACGACAGATGTGCTGTGGGCGGTGCTGACAGCCACGCTCGCGCGCAAGGATTGCTCGTACGTCGTCGACTGTCTCGATGGCGTGCTGGCGGACTACACCGAGCTCGTACAGACACTGAAGGGGTACGAGGCCGACGTCGAGGCGGCGGAAGCGGTGTTGGCGCCCGAAGGAGTCCCCGTCGGTCGGACTCCGGACGAGGAGCTGTCGAGACTCAATGAGCGACTCGAACGACACGTCGGAGATGACCCGGCCGAGAACACTTCGGCCGTACCCGAGGATGGTGACGCCATCGGCGTCGGTGTCGCGCTCGACACGTCCCACATCGAGGCGTACCGGGAGAACCTGGTTTCGGTTCGCGATGCCCTTCAGGCTGCGAAATCGGCGGCTACCGATACGGCGGACGCCCGCCCGACAGCATACGCACTGGCCGTCCTCGCAAGTCGGTACGAGTACGTCGTCCGCGACGCGGTCGACGAACTCGGCCGCGCGACCCCCTCGGGAGGGACAGTGAGCAACGTCCAGAACCTCCGGGGAGAAATCCGAGAGCTGCTACACGAAGACTCGGGTCCGGACATATCGGTCCTGCCCGCAGCTCGAACGAAGGCCGTCAAGCAGTTCGCGGAGAACGTGTTAGATCTTCACTCTGTCGTGAATACTGACACGGTCGCCGTTGGAAACCCCGATGGTGACGGAATGGCCCTCGTCAAAGACATCGACCAGGTTGCCGAACAACGGTGGCGGGAGGTCCAGCGCTTAGAGGGCGAGCTGGCGGACCTCGTCGACTACCACCGGACCGCAGCCCAGCATCAGGAGAATGCCAGGAAGAATCTGCGGTCTCTCATTGTTCTGCTGGACAAGCCGGACGAGACGATCCCCGGCGGTTCCCAGTTGGAGCGAGGAGGATTAAGCGACGAACTCGACGCTGGGTATAGTCCTAACACGGACAGTCGAACCGTTCCGGATGAATACGTCACAACCTCAGAGGAGGCGACCGATGACTGAATCTACACAGCCGACGGCAACCAGCAACCGGCCGGACGAACTACGCGACCTAGACGCCGAGGTCGAGACAGTCAAGCAGCGGGTCGGGCGAGTCGAAGAACTCGCCGGTGAGATAGAGGCGACGTACGCGAAAGCTGCCACGCTCGACCGGGAGGGACGGGACGTCGTCGCCGACGAGATGCCGGCGCTCCGGCAGAAAGTCACCGAATCCGAGACTCTCGAGGATCTCGAAGCAGTCCACGAACAGGTAGCCAGAGTGGTCGCGGCCCCGCGACGAGAGGCCATGCGACAGGCTTTCAGGGCGGTACTCGCGCAGTTGGCCCTCACCGACGAGCTGGAGATACCCGATGAGGAGCCCGGCTCGACGCTGCAGAGCAAGACCATCGAAGAGCTGGAGTCCGGAACGGAGGCGCTGGAACGCGCAACGGACCGGCTAAAGGAGATGAACACGACAGCCCGGCAGGTGGTCGCGGATGCGGTTCGTGACGAACCGTCGATGACGTACTCGTCGCCGAAGGCGACGCTTGCGCCGATGGTTCACACCATCGCCGACCGTCAGCAGCTGCTCTCCGAGGTCGACACCGCGCTTTCGGAGACGGATTGGGAGCCATCAAAGACGCTCGCAGACGAGCGCTCGCTGTACGATACGCGGGGTGTCGCCGATGACCGCGAAACCCTGCTCGAGTACGTCGAGAACATCGACAGCGCGGTCGAGACGAGTCACGGAGACCTTCCGCTCGCAGCCGTACTCCAGTCACACCTGGATGCTGTTCTCACGGCGCGGGAGGCGTCTGAGCTTGAGTCGCTATTCAGCGAGGTCAACCAGGCGGTCTCCAGTGCTCTCGAGTACGACACGTCGTTCAGCAGGGCAGTGCAAATGGCCGCGGCGATCGACACGGCCGAGGCGGAGCTATCAGCGCCCGAGTCAGTTCAGCGGGGACTCGAGGCCGTCGGCGCGGTCACGGAGCCGGACACGGAGCTCGACGACGACCCGCTGCAGGCGCTGAACAGCGAACTGGCGACACTCGAGGACGCCTACCAGTCGTGGGCGAGCAAGTACGCGACGACGCTGCAAGACGACGCAACGGCAGTAGCGGCGCTCGACACGCTCGCTTCGTGGTCGCCGACCTTCGAGATGGCCGGCAGTGGCTTCGATATCCTGAACCAGGAAGTCACCGATGACATGGTGGAAAAAGCGCCTGAGCGGGCGGTGGTAACGCATCTGACTTACCGTCAGTGGGTCGCTGAGCTGCAGTCAGAGGCGCCCACGACGTCCCGAGACGAGGGTGCGGATACCGTCGAAACGATGGTCCAGCTCGTCCGTGGCGACGAAATCTCGGCGACGAGCATCGACATCGCCACTCTGGAGGAACTAATCGTCCACCTCGAAGGTGGGTTGCTGCTCCAGTATTCGAGTGACGGAGGAGCCCGTTAGAGAACATGGTCTCCTCGCTCGCCTCTCAGTTGCGGGATCGCCTAAATGAGGCGGAGGTCGCCGTCACGGTGGAGCGGCGTGGCTATGACCCTAGCCCCGGGCGTCCGGATTCAGTGGTCTGGCTTCGCCCGAGTAACGTCCCGGTTGGCGATCTTGTCCCACTACTCGTTGAACTGGAGGGGGCGAGGGACACCACCGCTAGCTATCACGCTAGTAAGCGGGACCTCGCCGAGTTTGCACGGCGACACGACCCTGACAGCCGGTCGACTACTGATGGGTATCAGTACCATTTCGGATGGCCGACGCTGGACGGTGACCTCCCAGCGATCCGGGACTGTGAATACAGCACGGACCCGAGGACTGACCCGGCACCGCTGACCGTACCGGTCGAATACGAGTTATTCTCAGTGCCGGCCTCGACGGTTACCGGCGACCGACAGGCGTGTGACGCCGACCTACAGAAGGGGCTGCGCCGGTATTTCCGTCGAGGCCGACGAGGTCGAATGACGCCGAAGGGATTCACCACGGTGGCCACGGTCTACCGGAGTAGGGCAACTGAAATCGTAACCTGGGAAGTCAACTGGCAGCTGCACAACGGCAATCAGGGAACAGTCGTCGTGCCCTTCGTCGTGCAAGCGGGCCCCGGTATTAAACAAGTGCTCACCGAGGCGGTCAGTCCGATTACCATCCCGATGATGGC
>Ga0102936_1000421_pt1 | contig 16675 bp, 19 predicted proteins | sample SalPon2_A_H2O_MG_FD_78502 | JGI IMG/M metagenome (GOLD analysis project Ga0102936, IMG submission 78502) | Salt pond water microbial communities from South San Francisco under conditions of wetland restoration - Salt Pond MetaG R2_A_H2O_MG | ecosystem: Environmental > Aquatic > Non-marine Saline...
GAAAACTTTATCACCAGAGGCCAACTCCACAAGAGCCGGCTTGTCCCCCCAAGAAATCCTGAAGGGTATGAATGTAGACGAAAGCAAGTTTTTTAAATGGGGTGATGGAGTTCTTCTGATGTTATGGATTATTGGAGGCGGCCTTCCATTTTTTCTCTTATCTTGTTCTGGAATTTTTCTCCGAATCCTCCTATTATCTGGTTTATTTCTTGTTCAGAGAGATTTTCAACCATGTTATCTAGGATCTGGTTTATTTCTCTGTCCAGCTCTTGCTGTTCTTTGATCTCTTCCTCATAAGAATCAAGCAGCATGTAATCAAGAATATCTCTGACATGTTCACGGAACTCAGACTCTAGGCCAGATATGTCTTCTAGGATTTCCTGTCTTGAGGCCTCGTCCAGCCTGTATTCTAGCTCTTCCTCTATCTTTTCATCTATCTCCTCGTCTGGCTCTTCAGTGTACAGAAACTCTTGTTCCAGTTGCTCAAGACTCATGTATAATAAATAAGGAAACTAGGTATTTGTCCTTTATTTCAGCCTTTGATATTTACTATAGGCCTCATTTTTACGACTTTGTCTCCTATCCCTAGTTCATCTGAGACTTTGATGACTTCATCGACGTCTTTGTAGCTTCCTGGTGCTTCCTCTGCTACTGTAGATCCTGAGGCGGCTTTGACATAGATTCCTTGTCTTTCGAGTTCGTCTTGTACATCTTCCCCCCAGTAGTCTTGTTTTGCCTGTGTCCGTGATTTTAGGCGTCCTGCTCCGTGTGCTGTTGATCCGAAAGATAGTTCTGGAGATTTTTCTCCTCCAGACAGTATGTAGCTGGATGTCCCCATGCTTCCGGGGATAAGTACTGGCTGGCCTACATCGCTGTAAGCATCTGGAACTTCTTGTCTGCCTTTTGGCATTGCTCTTGTGGCTCCTTTTCTGTGTACAAGAAGATCTTTTTTTTCTCCATTTACTTCATATGTTTCTTCTTTCGCTATGTTATGGCAGACGTCATAGAGAAGTTCTGACTCAAACTCATCGAATATTCTATCCATTGAGTTTCTTACTGCCTGTGTTATTGCCTGTCTGTTGGCCCAGGCGTAGTTAGCTGCAGCGTACATTGCATATCGGTAGTCATCAGCTAGTTCATGCCCTATCGGTGCATAAATTAATTCTTTTTCAGGTATTTTCTCTACTATTTCAGGATAATTTTTCTCAAAATCTCTTAGGTATTCTGTGCATGTCTGATGTCCCAGGCCTCTTGAGCCTGAATGTATCATTATTACGATTTGGTTTTCTTCTAGGCCAAATGCTTCGGCTTTCTTATTGTCGAAGACTTCATCTACTTTCTGTACTTCAAGGAAGTGGTTCCCGCTTCCTAGTGATCCGACCTGTTTTAGGCCTCTCTTTTTAGCGTCTTCAGGTACTTTTTCCGGCTTGCCCGGTAGCCTGCCGTTTTCTTCACATCTTTCCAGGTCTTTTTCCGTGGCGTGACCGTTTTCAAGCATCCATTCGGCCCCTTTCTCAAGTATTTCTTCTAAGTCTTCTTCATCGACGTCGATATAGCCTCCTTTTCCTAGTCCGCACGGTACTTTATCGAAGAGGATGTTTGAGATCTGTTCTTCTTTTCCTTTGATATCTTCGTATTTTAGATTTGTTTTTAGAATGCGGACGCCGCAGTTTATGTCATATCCTATTCCTCCAGGGCTTATCACTCCGTTTTCCATATCTACTGCCGCTACTCCTCCGATAGGGAATCCATATCCTTGGTGGCCGTCAGGCATGACTATAGAGTATTTTTGAAGGCCTGGAAGTGATGCGACGTTTTTGACCTGCTGAAGAGTCTTGTCATCTTTTATCTCCTCGAGCAAGGCCTCGTTTGCATAGATTCTCCCGGGTTTTTTCATGTCTCCTTCTTTCGGGATTTCATAGATATTGTCGGATACTTTGTTGAGTTCCATGTATAAGGCCTACTCGTGGAAGTTTTTTGAGTTATATGTCAAGAACTGCTTCAAGAATCCATTTTCCGTCTTCGTAATCTACTTTCATTTCGTTGTAGGTCGGTCCTTTGATATCCAATAGTGCCATGTCATCTGTTATATCGTCAACAACGATGTTGGCAGTGATTTTATGCCCTCCTTCTGTATCTTCTATCTCTAGTTGTTCAGCATGTGATATTACAACTCCTTCAGTATCTTGGAGGAATATGAGTTTATCGAGAAAGTCAAAAAGTAGTGGCTCGTATCCTTCTGATTCAACTTTTATTTCGTGGTGATACATGCCGTTTTCGCCGCCAACGATTTCAGAGAAGGCCTTTACTGCCTCTGAGAAAGCTTCTTCTACTGTTTTTCCTTCTGCCCTGAACTTTTCATCTGCTGTGTGTTCTAGTATCTCATATGACATAAGACTCTAACCCTCAAATTTTTCTGGGAACTGTTTTTTTAAGGCCTTTTTGACCAGTTTCTTCTGTTCTCCTATGTTCATTTCTGTATTATCGATTATCAGGTCATACATTTGAAGTTTTTCTACATCTATCCCGTAGTATTTGCTGTATCTCTGTTTGTTGTCTTTGTCTCTGTCTTTGATTTTCTTTTTTACTTTTTTGGGATCTGTTACCTGTTGTTCGGCCTCTCTCTGGCCTTCTTCTAGGTCTCTGGCTGTTCTTCGGGCTCTTTCTTCTAGGTCTGCAGTGACATAGATTTTAAGGTCGCTGTATGTGCCAAGGACCCATGAAGATATTCTTGATTCTATTACACAGTTTTGTTCTAGGCCTTTTTCCAGTGTTCTCTTATCGACTTTGATATCGGTTTGTTTGTCGGCTTGTTTGCTGAGTTGTTCTACTGTGAGATTTTTTTCTTTGGCTAGTTGTCTGAAGAAATCGCCTGCGGAATAAGCCGGTATATCCAGAGTTTGTGCTATATAGTATGCAAGTGTTCCTTTGCCTGCTCCTGAAGGCCCATCTATCGTAATTAATAGGTCCGATTTTTTCTCGTGTTGTCCCTGAAATTCAGGTATTTTGCTCTCCATAGAAAGGATTACTGGCAATTTATTTTATTCATTTTGATTCAAACTTTTCTTGATCGCTTCTAGGAAATGCTCTCTGAGTTGCTCCTCGCTGTTTTCAAACTCTTTGAGCTCCCAGAAATCAGCCTCTACTGCGTCGTCTCCCGCAGATATTGTTCCAGATCCCTTTTCGGAATCGACAGTATAAATTGTTGCTAGCAGCCTCTGTCCCGGAAATCTTTCCATGTTCATAGCCTCAAGTATCTCAAGATCCTCCGGATCTATCTTTAGGCCTGTTTCCTCTTCTAGTTCACGTGCTGCAGCTTCATCAGGATGTTCTTCATATTCCAGAAAGCCTGCTGGAAGGCTCCATGATCCTTTGGCAGGTTCTATACCTCTTTTTATTAATAGAATTTCTTCGTCTCTGCGGACGATTACTGCAGCAACAGGTTCGGCGTTTTTCCAGATAACTCTATCGCATGAGCTACAGTGAAGTCTCTTACGGCCTTCTTCAGTAGTTTCTCCGAGTTTTTCTCCGCAGAATGGACAGTGGCTAGGTTCGAATTCCATGTTTTATTATGGTTAGAAGGCCTTTTTTGTTCTGTTGTACCGCAGATGTCTGGAAGTTGTGTAGGAGTTAGTGTGAGAACGGTAGGAGTTGTCTTGTAGAATAAAGTATTAGCGCGGAGCCCGGGATTTGAACCCGGGTCTTCACCGTGACAGGGTGAAATGATGGGCCAGACTACACCAGCTCCGCTTGTGTATTATAGAGAATGACTGGGAATTTTTTTAAACTAAAAGGTTCCGAGTAATTTGAGTCCTATTATAGTGAGGAGGATAAGTGAGGCTTTTTCTGTTATTTTTGAAGGCATTTTCTCCCCTAGAATATCTCCGGTTTTTACTGCTAGGAGGCCTGGAATACCTAGTAGTGCTGAGAGAAGTATTTTGTCTGGCCCTGAATATAGTCCAAGGTATGAGGCCAGACCTACTCTGAGGACTGATGCGAAAAGTATGGTTACCGCGATTACCGAGACGAATTTTTCTCTTGAAAGTTTTAGTTGTTTGAAGTATGCTACGACAGGTACACCCAGGTTTGATGATCCGAAAATGACTCCGGATATCAGGCCTAGTACGGGTTCGGTTCTCGGGTTTTCTACACAGTAGTTTTTTGCTGTTGAGAAAATTTTGGAGATTTTAGGTGTTCTGGATGCTACGAATATTATCACGATGAGTCCTACAAGTCTTTTTAGAAGAAGTGATGGGATGTAGCTGATCAGAGACATTCCCAGTGTTATACCTAGGAAAAGGCCTAGTATGTAGAGTTTGAATCTGTTTATACAGTGTTTGAGTTCTTTGAATGTTAGTTTAGTTGTGAGCTCGAGGTTTGAGATTATTATAGGTATTATCATGAGGGATACGGCTTGTTGTGCAGGTAAAATAGTTGTCAAGAGTGAGGTTGAGACCAGTGCGTATCCGAATCCGTTAAGGCCTTTTATCAGGCCTCCGAGGGTTACTGCCAGTATGAGGATTTGGGTTTCCACAGTTAGAGTTTTTTGGAAGATTGTTTAAAGTTGAGAGGGCCTTGATGTATTATGTCTGATGAAAAATTTGTTGTGATTGGAGATGGTATCGCAGGCGCTACGGCTGCCGAAAATATCCGAGAAGAAAAGGAAGATGCCGAGATAAAGGTTTTTACGGACGACAGCGAGCCTCTGTATAACAGGATAATGCTTAAGACGTATATGAAAGGTTCTCTACCAAAACAGTATACTAAGGTACATGATGAGAGCTGGTATGAGAGTAGGGATATCGAGCTGTTTCTTGAAACCAGGATTGTCGATGTAGATAAAAAAGAGAATAGTGTGGAAACTGAGAGCGGGGAAGAATATAGTTACGATAAACTGTTAGTGGCTGCGGGAGGTAGTCCTCGTGAGTTCCCTATTGATGAGGAATATGAGAACCTTCATTATATGTGGACCATGGGAGATGCTGAAGAGATCAAAGATGCTGCTGAAGACTCTGAAGAAGCGGTTGTTATCGGAGGAGGCCTTCTTGGTATTGATCTTGCCGTAGCCTTTGCAGAAAACGGTGCAGATACTTATTATCTGATTAGAGGAAGTAACTGGTGGCAGAGAGGCCTGGATGAACAAGGAGCTTCTATAATTCATGAGAAGTTAGAGGAGTTAGGTGTAAACGTTGTCACTGATACAGAGGCCTCAGAGTTCATCGGAGAAGATGGAAAAGTTGAGAAAGTGGTATCTGATTCCGGCGAGGAGTTTGAATGTGACAGTGTTGCTGTAGCTATTGGTCAGACTCCAAACTCTGAATTTGTTGATGTAGAGAAAAACGATCACGATATGATTAATGTTGATGAAAGGCTTCAGACTTCGAACGAAGACATTTTTGCTGCAGGGAATATGGTCGAGTATTATTCTCCTGTTTTTGAGGAAAGGACTGTGAAAGGTTCTTGGGATCACTCGGAAGCTATGGGCGAGTGTGCAGGGAAAAATATGGCCGGTAAAGGAGAGGATTTTGATTACGTAAACACTTATGGCGTCGGTCACTTTGATGTCCAGTTCCTTGCTATCGGCGATTGGACCGGAGAACCCATCTCAAAGAGATATGATGACCATCATTACCGTAGACTGTATTTCAACGGCGACCGGTTGGTCGGTGCAGTTATGATCGGCTATACCAGAGGCCAAGAGCAGCTTAAGGAACTGATAAAGGATAAACAAGAGTTTGAGAACAAAGAGGCCTTACTTGAGAAAAGTTACTGGGAGTAGTTGAAAAAGCGGTTAGGCAGATCTGTCCTAATGCTTGATTCCAAGCCTCTGCGAAGATCTCCGCCTTGTTCAAATTTTTCTTCATTGATATATCTGGATTCTTCAGCGATTAATTCAGCTGCTTCTCCCGATTCTATATCGATCTGGTTATCCTCTGCATATTCTATCAGGCCTTTCTGATCGTCTTTTCCGTTTATCATGAATTCGTAGGCTGTAGCGAGCTGTTTTCGGAATTGGGAAATGTTGTCTGGTTTCTTGATTGCTTGAGAGTCTGCTACATCTATAAATTTAGGATCATAGCTTTCTGAGTCATTTTCAAAAAAGTGGATGTTGGAGGGCCTTAAATCATACATTATTGCTCTTCTACCGTCCTGTTCAAAGCTTTGTTCTATCGAGTTTTCCTGCATCTTGACTGTTTCTCTGAGAGTTTCTTTCCAACCTTTTCTAAATATTGCTTCCTCGTAGTTGAGGTCAGAGGCCTCCTGTATTATGACTGGACCTTCTTTAGATACTATACCTTCTTGCTCGAAATTATCGTAAAAAAATTCAGTTTTGGGAACCTGATCTAGACCGGCGACAACATCTACATTTGAGCGACTGAAATCTCCGTGTACAAGTTTGAGCTTGTATTCTTTGCCTGTAGACTCATCTTTGTAATCAAAAATCTCTTTATTTCTTCCACTATCAGAGCTAGGGCCGTTCAATGTTCCATTAATGTCTGTGATTTCTTCGTCTAGATCCAGTAACTGGTTAATAGATGCCTCCTCTTCCGGGATTTCTGCCGGCTCTCTGGACATCTGGTTAGGCACAGTCATCTATATTGAATGAAATCTAAACTTTAAGTACTATATAATAACAACTAGAAAGTAGAAAAGTGTACGGGGAGGAAAATTATTCGTGATCGATCTCTACTTCGTCAAGAACGTCTAGAGCCCTGGTAGAGACAAATGAGAGGTCTTGCCAGTCTTTTGTCATTCTTGGACATGCACAATTAACGTAGATATCGATGTTGTATCCTTTATAGTCTGCTTCGAAGATACGGTCTTCTACAAACATGAAGACTTCTTTCCCGTGTCTTTCAAGTTTTTCTTTGGCGATCTCTGCTGCACGCATGTAGTTCTGTCCTTTCTTCGATGATGTGACAACCCCCCATCTCTTTTTGTTTTTATGTTTGATTACACGTGCGTATTCTGCTTGCATTTCATCATCCAGTGAGTTAGGGGGTTCAATCCAGATATGTCTCTCGTATGGATCGACGACATAGACTTTCTTTCCTGTCTCTGATACCTGTGAGGGATGGAACTCTCCAGATCCTAGGAAAACAAACGCATCGACTTTGTGGGAAATGTTGTGTGCTGCTCCAGCGTCACATCCAAGTACCTGTCCGGGTTCAGTAGTTCTGAGGCCTGTCTTGCCATCGACTACTTCGTATCCTTTCTCTTCTAGGAATTCTCTGGCCTTTTCTGCTCTGTCCATGTACTGTGTGACTCCGACTAGACCAATCTTTTCTTCTTCGATCTTCTCATAGTCGTCTTCCAGGACCCCCATAAGGTCTCTGTCTTCTCTGTAAGGCAGATAGTATACATTAAGGTCGCTCATCTCTGCACCTTCTGGGTGAAGGAACCGTGTGTGTCCTACGTGGACAAGAGCATCTGCACCCATCCTTTCTGCTTTCTCGTTTGCTATACCGCATGCTCCAAAGGAAGAGGCGCCGATCATAACAGGTTCTACTCCGTGATCTTTCAGTTGAGATCCAAACTCGATAAGCTCAGGCTTGATACCGTCAGGACCCTGAAGGCCTACCTTTTCATAGTCATTTTCCTTTATCTCTTCTAGAACTTCTTCAAATGTTTCGTAATTGTACTGATCACGTTCTTCCTGTTCCGCTTTTTGTTCAGTCATAGAAACTAACTGCGAGGCAATCTTTTTTAGTTGGATTCTCTGATATGGTCAAGTATAATCCTTTTTTCTTCCTTAGCAAGTATTCTCTCAACACCCGATTTGAGGCCTTCAGAAGTTATCACACAATCAATTTCCTGCTTTACACCCTCTCTCAACAAGTCTTGGTCAGGCCTATCTACTACTAGATACTTGTGGTCTGCCTCAAGATAGTTTAACGAATTCAAGAGGGCTTTTCCCTGTAAGCTACGTGCGTCGAGGACGAAAGTACTTCCGGAAAACTCAAGGACTTCTCTGTAGCTCTGTAATATCTGTTCTGATGCGAATTCAACATCTTTGATTTTATAACCTGAAAAAGGACTGTCTATGTTCACTTTATTGCTTTCTAGAGTTAATACTTCAGTTGCAGTAACTGCTCCAGAAACTTTTTTTCCACTTGTGGCGTCCGGAGATGTTTTCTGTGGCTTTTGGATTTCTACAGATTTTTCTGACATGTATACTTCTTGTTCTTCTTCTATCTTGCCGGTAAAGCTGAATACTGATGGTTTGTTTTCTGATCTGGCCCTCTGAGCATCAGTTGATACGTAACCTCCTTTTCTTGCTATCAGAAAGTTTTCATAATCTTCTGGAGAAGCTGTTTGTTCAGAGAGGGCGATTTCGACTCCTGCTCTGCCTTCGATTTCTCCCTGTGAAACACGGAGGCCTTCCAGACCTTCCTGATTGGAGACTTCTTGGCTTTCGAACGCGTCGACGATGTAAAAGGTGCCTCTTTTGTGTACAAACTTTAGACTGAGGCCTTCTCTTTTTGCCTTTGTTATGAAGTTCTTTACTTCTCTGTCGTTGAATGAGCCGCTGTTTCTCCTGACTTTTCTTTTTCTTTTCTTCCCGTTCATAGGATTTCTGCTCATCTTGACCTGTTTTTCAGGGATTTTTTTGGCCTGAATCCCTTCATCATTTGCTAGGTAAAGGTCCGGCGTTGTGAGACCTTCTTCAAGCGAGTTTCCAAGGCCTTCTGTTGATTCAAACAAAGAATAGTTTTTTGAGAAGTTGAGGACTGCTGTGCCTGTTTCTCCAGGTTCGACCATTTTCTGTATTATTATGGCCGGGTATTGTTGTTTTCCTGCGCTGTAGTATGATGCTATTACCTTTTTGAGAGCTTTCTCAAGGTTTGACGTACCTACATTTAGTTCATAATCATAGAGGCCTTTTTCTTTGTCGCTAATTCTTATTGATACACGTTGTGAGTCTCTCTGCCCTCCTACAAGGTTTTTGGCTCGGCCTGATGCGTTTCGGACTTCTGAGCTCATGCCTATTTCGTCCTGTGCATCTTTTATTTTTTGCATCAGGTTTGAGGGTATTGTAGCGTTCAGGATTTGTTGTGGATCTTTTTCTCTGCCTACGAATTGTTTGACTTCTTGTTTAGTTATTGTGAAGAAGTTGGGCACTTCTAGTGAGTTTATTGAGTCTAAGTTTGCGGCTTTGACTCCTGATTTCTCTCTATCGATTTCTCCCTGCCACTGAACCATGTAGTTTACTGGGCTCTGGAGTGATTAAAATCTACCGGAGAAAATTTTTGGAAAGTTGATTTTTAATCGGAAAAGTAAAGGAAAAATAGTTAGATATGTTACTTATTCTCTGTCGATCTTGACACGGCATTTGACAGGCATCTTGTGTGTTGCTCTTTCTAGAGCTTTTCTTGCTACCTGTATGTCTCCTTGATCAACTTCTATTCTGAATACCTTGTTCTGTGCATCTACAAGTGCTGCACGTCCGATAGGTCGTCCGAATGGTTTACGCATACCTTCGTAGTAACGGTCTGCCTGTGCTACACCAGCTAGTGGGTGGTATCTGAGTACGTGGTGTGGGTAAGGTAGAATCTTTAGTAGGTAGTCTTCTTCTGGGTCAAGTTCTTTGGATAGGTATGAGCTTGCTGCGATACGTCCTGCTTCGAGTGCTTCGCTTCTTACAGCGCAGTCTTCTTCTACTACTAGTTTTACAGCTGTCTCGAAATCTCCGTTTCTTACACCTTGCTCGAACTGTGTTACTCTCGGAGCCGGAGCTCCTTTGATGTAATTGTCCTTCTTTTTCTGGCTCTGCCTTGTGTAAGGCTGATTCGGTTGCTCTCTGTAAATTCTTGCAGGACGATCTCCCATTTTTGAAAACCTCGTGAACTAACTCGAGAACTTAATTTTTATATAGGGAATGCTAATCCAGAGTCTCTTCCCAGTAATCCTCTGCAAACTTGCCAGCATATCGACCTACTGTAACTCCTAGGTCAGAATCCATTTGACCAAAGTCTCTTGCTGCCCGATCTACTAGAGGCTCATCTCTCTCATATAGGCCTTCCATCAAGTCTGCAAGAACTTCATCCACAGATTCTGGATCAAGATAATCTGCCTGGCTTTGAACCTGTTCGGCCATATCTTCGAGTGCATCAACCTCCGAATCATAGAATTCGTCAAGAGAACTTACTTCATCTTCATAGAAACTGTTTACAAACTCTTGGACACGTCTATCGCTGTTATAGGCCTCAGCCATTGTTCTCATGACTTTGCTCGCATCAAGTTCATTTTCTTCTGCATTCTCTTTCAAATCCTCTAGTTCCTGTTTGCCGATTCTGAAAGTATATTTCTGCCCATCTCCGCTCATTGTTACCAGTTAATAATAAAATCAGACAGTTTTTTATCTTTGGCTTTATTCGACCGCAAGTTTTAATCCCGGGAAAACAAATTGGTTAACGTGGAAACTCTAAAAATTTATCAAATAGGCCTAGGAGATTTTGGACGAAACGGTTTTGAGAAACTCATAGATTTACATAGACATTTTGGGAAGGTTGACGTCCAGTTGAAGGGAATATGCGATACAGATTTTGAGCACCTGGAAAAGGCAGAAAAGTTCGCCGAGGCAAACGGCATCTTTGTAGAGAGTTTTCAGGACGTCGAGGAGATGTATAAAGCTGCAGAACAGGAAAAAGGAAAGATAATGATCTATGACTCTGGGCCTTCAGAGACCCACTCAAGACATATACACCGATCTCTTCAGAACAATTTCTTCCACCTGGCAGAAAAGCCTCCTTCCATGTCCCGGAAGGAACACCTCAGCGAAAAGGAGATGAGCAGAGAACATAGAGTAATGTATATGGTAGACTTTATAGAAAGAGAAAGTCCCGTGGTACGTAAAACAGCTAATATACTAGAAGGAGAAGATATAGATAGACTTGATATATTTAGACAGAGCTCCATAGGCCTTCAGAAAATACTGGAGCCCATCAAAAGATCAGGAATCAAAGGAGGAGCAGTTCTTGATAAAATGATACATGAGGCCTACTTATTTGATTTGTTAGATACTGAAGAGCTCAAATATGAATCAACTGATACTAAATACTTTATGCCGAAGACATTGAGTTCCGATAATTTCATGTCTATCAGAGGAGGCTATACAGAAAGCATAGGCGAAAATACTGCACAGGCACAGGCAAAAGCATTGCTTCATTCTTCTGGAACAGCTATTACGCTTCACGGTAGCTGGATAGGCCTCAGTGAAGACGCACGAAAAGCAGGGAGAAGAATAAAGAAGGTTACAGACCATGAAGTTCTAAAATCAGATTACAAGACAACAAATAATAAGGCCTTCCTTGATGAAGAGTGTAGGTTCTTTACTGTACAGGGAAGCCAGAATTTAGCTGGCGATATGCTCCATGAAAAACTATTTGATCTTGATACAGGTGAAGAGATTGATATTCCTTCTCTTTTACATGATCAACTATATAGAGTTATTGAACGTGCTGTTTTGAATGCTGTAGGCCTTGAAAACGATGAGATAGGCCAGCATGAAGTTGATCGGTTCATGGATTCTCTTTTTGATGTACAGGAGTCTGCTAGCGGAGATTCTTTCGAGGAATTAGAGAAATCTCGGGATAAATTGAAGAGGATGATTGTCGAAGATAGAAAGATACTTGAACATGAGGAAAGCGATACTATAGCAGGGTAGTACCATATATGAAAGCTGTAATTCCTTGTGCTAAAAAGAAAGAAGGCCTTTTTCCATTCTCAGAATCTAAACCTACTGCTTTAATGCCTGTCATGGGCGAAGAACTTGTAAAACATAATATTGAGGCCTTGAAAGAAAACGGCGTTGACGAAATTTATCTCGTTACCAACCACCTTGAAGAGAAATTTGAACAGGAATTCGGTGAGAGAACAGACATCAATATTGTTCATCAGGAAGAAGTCGATGGTACTGCCTCGGCTATCAGTTCGTGTGATTTCCTTGAAGATGACTTTATAGTTGTCAACGGAGATGTTATAGTCTCTGAAGGCGATCTAAACAATCTCCTAGACAAACACGAAAACAACGAGAAAAAAGTAACTCTTCTAGGTACAGACGAATCAAAGCCCGAGAAGTTCGGTGTATTAAGTATTACAAACGATGACGTCGTTGATATACGTGAAAAACCTGATGCTCCAGAAAACAACCTAATAAATACCGGAATCTATGTCTTTAGGTCAGATATCTTTGATCAGCTTGAGAAAACAGACGAAGATGAGAACTCACTGACTGATGCAGTGAAGAACCTGGCTCAACAGGACCAAGTTAAATATGACCTAGTAGATGATTACTGGATCGATATCAACTCTCCAGAAAAACTCTGGAAAGCAGACAAAATCAAGAGATCCTTCGAAATAAATGAAACCGTCATCAAAGACGCAAAGGTATCTGATAAAGCAGAAATTTCCGGAGAAGCCATTATTGAAGATGGAGCACAAATCAAAGCAGGGACAGTAATTGAAGGAAAGGCCTTTATCGGAGAAAACTCTGTAATCGGACCTAATACTGTTATAAGAAACTCAACTATAACCAGAGAATGTCAGATCAGAGACGCAAGCATCGAAGAAGGCCTTATGTTTGAGAGATCTATAGTTGACCCTCAGACACATCTTGAGAACTTTATTCTCGGGGAAGAATCCGATGTGAAGTCAGGGTCGGTCATAAGAGAATCCTTCATCGGTGCTAGGAGCTTTATAGAGATGAACAACTCAATCTACGGCAAAAAATTCGTGCCTGATGCGAGGACGGATTTATCAGAACTAAGCAAGTAAGGGGAAACTTAAGAAGTTCAGAGGCATATTTCTTACCATGAAGGCATTGATTCTTGCAGCAGGGCAATCCAGCAGGTTCAAACCTTTGAGCGATAACAGGCACAAAGGCCTTACAGAAGTTCTCGGAAAGCCTATAATTGAACATACAATTGAAGAGCTTGAAGATTCAGGGGTAGATGAAATAATAATTGTACAAGGCCCTGATAGAGAGATCGAAGAAAATCTTGAGGATAGAGCAGATCATTACATCGTACAGGAAAGTCCTGACGGAATGGGGAACGCCCTCAGACAGGCACAAGATCTTTTGGATGAAAAATTCCTGGTTTTGACACCTTACAGAGCAAACGCAGCCCAGTTCTTCGAACCTATGATTGAGAAGGCTGAAAACGAGGATGCTGACATTGTTTTTGTCTCAACGCCTACTGAAGAACCTGAAAAATATGGGATACTCGATATCAACGAGGAAGGAAAAGTTATAGATTTGGTGGAAAAGCCACAACCAGAGCAAGCTCCCAGCAACAATAAAGTAGTAGGAATGTACCTTCTAGATAACTCTTTCTTTGAGTACTTGGATGAAGTTGAGACCTGGGAGTACCAGTACGAGGACGCTCTCAGCGAGCAGATGGAAGACTCTCCAGCCTCCGTACTGAAAATTGATGAAGAGACTAATTCTATCAAATACCCGTGGGATCTTTTCTCAGTTGTAGAAGAACTGCTAGAAAAAAAGCAGCGAAAGATATCAGAAGAGGCCTCGATAGCAGATTCAGCAGAAATTAAAGGAAACGTCATCATTGAAGACGGAGCCACAGTCTACGAGAACGCAGTAATCAAGGGACCTGCTTATATCGGCGAAAACACCATAATCGGGAACAACGCAATAGTAAGAGACAACGTGGCAGTTGAGAAAGAAGTTGTTATAGGTGCAAACTCCGAAGTAAAGAACTCGGTTCTTCTACCGTCTAGTTCAATTCATTCAGGGTTTATAGGCGACTCAATTATCGGAGAAAGTTCAAAAATCGGTGCAGAAACAGTTACAGCCAACAGAGATTTCAGAGAAAATGGAAAAAGGCCTGAAATAGAATCAGATCTAATTGGAAAGGACTACAGTAAAAACACATGCAGAACATATATGGGCGCAGTGATCGGAGATAACGTAGATATAGGGGTCAACGTTTCCATTATGCCCGGAATACAGATAGGAAGCAACGCAGATGTTGGTCCAGGTACGGTTGTACACAAAAATGTCGAGAGAGGAGAGACACTCTATGTCGACCAGGATCAGGTGCGTGAGAAATGAGAGTAGGCCTTGACTTTGATAGGGTGCTATTTAAAACAGATGAGTTTAACGAATATTTGAAAGAACAGACAGGTCTTCACCACGTTGATGCAGACGTCTACGATGAAGACGGATGCTATTCTCCAAAAAAACATGCTGAAGCCTCAGGAGTTGATGTGGAAAAAGTATACGAGGCACTAGAAGATCTTTCTCAATTTCTCTACGAAGATCTGGCAAAGCTCGAAGAGATCGACGACCATGAGTTTGTGATCGTGACAAGAGGAGAACAAAAGTTCCAGAGAGCTAAAATAAAGGCCTCGGGAGCAGATCAATTTGTAGAAAAGATATTTGTAGTACAGAGCGAGGCAAAAGATGTCGGAGATATAGATTTCTTAGTGGACGATAGGGAAAAAGAAATACATAGAGCAGAGATACCAGGACTGGTTTTAGACCGTAAAAAACACTCTCTAGACCATCTTATCTCATTTCTAGGTGATAAAAAATGAAACCAGAGAAAGTCTTCAAAAGATATGATATACGTGGAAAGTTTCCTGAAGAGATAGACGATGAATTCGCAAAAAGACTGGGTAAAGCATTAGGAACATTTTCTAAAGAAGAATTTGAAAACCAGGTAGTAGTATCTAAAGATAATAAAGAGAGTTCAAAAAGACTAAAGGATGCTCTGATCGAAGGCCTTCGTTCAACAGGAGTTAAAGTAATCGATGTAGGTACAGGCCCTACAGACTACACTGCTTTCTCCGGGAAAGAACATGGAGCTGTATCTATACAGGTTACCTCCTCTCATATGCCTCTGAATTTCAATGGCTTCAAATTAATGTATCCTAAAGGAAATGGATTCGTAAATGAAGATCTTGGACGTGTAAAGGAAATCTTCAGGAACAAGGAATTCTCCGAGGGAAAAGGAGAGTTTACTGAGATGGAAGACACAATGAAACAGAGGTACAGAGGTAGAATCAGAATTCATGGATCAAAACTCGGCAACCAAATAACAGACAAAACCGTCGTAGTAGATACGATGGGAGGCGCCACTTCAGGCCTATTACCAGAACTTCTTAGAGATATAGGTGCCGAAGTGATAGATATTTCAAAAGAGCATGATAGGCCTTATAGAGACCCTCCTAATCCCAAGCCAGAACTTCTTGACGACTTGAAGGAAAAAGTAGAAAAAGAGGATGCAGATCTAGGCCTAGCTACAGATATGGATGGGGATAGAGTCACAGCATACACTGATAGGTTTTTATCCGGAGATGAAATCTTTTCTATCATGGCTCAAGCCGTAGACAGCGATGTAGTTGCCTCTGTAGACACTTCAAAGGCTGTTGAGGACTTAATAGAAGATAGAAACAAAGATATCTATTATACCCGAGTCGGAGATCCTTTTGTAATGGACAAAGCCCTAGAAGAAAATGTAGGGCTCGCAGGAGAGCCAAACGGCCATTATTCTGTCCTAGATTTTGTACCCTATAATTCAGGAATCATTTCTGCCCTTGTCCTTGCTGGAACAGATATAGAACAGGCCTTAAAACATACTCCAGATTACAGCCTCGAGCGTTTCAGCTTTGATGTAGAAGACAAAGAAAAAGCTATGAAAGAAATAAAGAACTCTATCAAAGAAAAATATGAGGTTCTGTCCGAAGTCGATGGAGTCAAGTTCGATACAGGAAGATGTGAGGTTCTTGTAAGGCCTTCCGGCTCCTCAGATGTGGTTCGTGTCGTAGTTGAATGTGAAGAAGATTCCTGGCTTGAACAAGAGATGCCGGAAATCAGAGAAGCTGTCCAGAAACCATAAAACCTCTGACACATATTTTTCTTTGTATGACAGAATCAGATGAAGAAGTACTCTTCGAGTTTACTGAAGGACCTCAAAACGTCTTGACTTTCAGATTCAAAGAGAAAGACGGTAAAGTAGTTATCGACATTAACGATGGAGATCTGGGGAGACTTCCTATGGAAAACCTCAGAACTGTAAAAGAGCTTAGAGAAGGCCTTGAACGTGCTGAAGAATTCTTTATGGAACAAGAGCGTCGTAAAGAAGAATTATAGAAAACAAAAAGAGAAAAAATTAATTTGAGACGTAACTTATACGTCTCTTGCTTTTACTGTCTTTCGTCCGTTTTCCTGAGCTCTTTCTACTGCTCTTTCGACTAGGTCCTTTACTTCGTCGTCTAGAGCATCGTAGAAGTCGCTTCCAACGTTGACGCCATCTGCAGCGTCACGAACGCCAGACTTCTTTAGTACATCTACCATGTTAATTCACCAATAATGGTTTGTCGAGGCTCTTTTTTATAGGTACGGGGATTTAACCCGGAAAAACATGTTCTCAAGTTCTGATAAAGCAGATTTTCATCTTGAATTATCATTGCTTGATGAAAAACGTTCGGATTCAGCCGAACAATGACCTACAGTAAAAAATTATTTTCGACAAAAACCTAGTTATGGAACTAGATTTCAAATCTATCAGAGCATTGTCCTCTCCTACCCGGCTCAAGATACTGAAGAAAGTGCTTGAAGGCGAATTAACCACCACCAAACTAAGCAACGAACTTGGAAAAAGCAAATCCACGATCTCTTCTCACCTAACAAATCTTACAGAAGCAGGCC
>Ga0102936_1000422_pt1 | contig 16665 bp, 13 predicted proteins | sample SalPon2_A_H2O_MG_FD_78502 | JGI IMG/M metagenome (GOLD analysis project Ga0102936, IMG submission 78502) | Salt pond water microbial communities from South San Francisco under conditions of wetland restoration - Salt Pond MetaG R2_A_H2O_MG | ecosystem: Environmental > Aquatic > Non-marine Saline...
CTCGCGAGCGGCATCGCGCCGGTCGTCGACTATCTCGACCGCGGCATCAACGTCGCACTCGGCAACGACGGCCCGCCGTGTAACAACACGCTCGACCCTTTCACCGAGATGAAGCAGGCGAGCGTCCTCCAGAAGGTCGACCGTCTAGACCCCACGGTGACGCCCATGGCGGACATCTTCGAGATGGCGACAATCAATGGCGCGCGTGCGGCCGGCTTCGACCGCGTCGGCAAACTCGAACCGGGGTGGCGGGCGGACGTCATCGGCCTCACGACCGACTCGACGCGCGGGACGCCGCTGTACGACGTGCTGTCGTATCTGGTGTTCGCCGCCCGCGGCGAGGACGTGCAGTTCACCATGGTCGACGGCGAGGTGCTCATGGAAGACGGGACCGTCACCGTCGCCGACGCCGATTCGATACGCGAGCGGGCCAGCGAAGTCGCACAGTCGCTCGACCTCTCGGAGGCGCGGGCCGACGCGGCGGAGCAGAAGCCCTGAGGTTACTGCCGTATCGCCGTGCCGGGCGTCGCGCCGGTCGGCTCGCTGTCGCGGACGATGAACTCGCCGTTGACCACGACGTGTGGCATGCCGTCGGGGAACTGCCGAGGGTTGTCGTAGGTGCCGGGGTCGTGGACGTGGTGCGGGTCGAACGCGACCAAGTCGGCGTCCATCCCCGGACTGATGACGCCTTTGTGGTGCAAGCCCACGATGCGGGCCGGCAGCGAGGTCATCATGCGAACGGCCTCCTCGACGGAAAAGAGGTTCTCGTCGCGGGCGTAGTGGCCCAGTACGCGGGGGTAGGTGCCGTAGGTCCGCGGGTGAGGCTCGCCGCCGAGTAAGGCGTCGGTCGCGACCGCCGTCCGTTCGTGTTGCAGTATCTCCTGTACGTCCGTTTCGGCCGCGAAGTGATAGACGCGCTCGACTTCGAGTTCCTCCTCGACGAGGAGGTTCATCACCGCCGAGGCGGGGTCTTCGATGAGTTCCTCGGCGATGTCCTCCACGTTCATTCCCACGAGCCGTTCGTTGGCCTCGCTGGCGACGCTCGTGATGACGATGTTCTCCCAATCGGAGATTTCGCGTTCGAGGTGCTCCCGTATCGGCTCCCGGTTGTTCTTGAGGTGGTCGATAGTCGTCTCGGGCCCTTCGGAGCGGGCCCACGACGGAAGGTCGGCCGCGAGCATCGTGCTGCCCGCCGTGTAGGGGTACTGGTCGGCCGTGATATCGACGCCCCGGTCGCGCGCCGTTTCGAGGAGGGTTATCGCCCGGTCAGCCAGTCCGTGTTGGGGGCGGTGCATCACCTTGAAATGCGAGAGGTGCAGCGGGATGTCCTCGTCTTGCCCGATGTCGACGAACTCGTCTAAGGCGTTCCAGATATCGTTGCTCTGATTGCGGATGTGGGCGACGAACGGGCGGCCGTACGCGCTCAACCGACCGGCGAGCGTCTGGAGTTCGTGGGTGTCACAGACGACCTGTGGCATGTAGTCCAGCCCAGTCGAGAAGCCGACTGCGCCCGCCTCCAGCGCCTCGGTCACGAGGTCGGCCATCTCCCGGAGTTCCGCCTCGCTCGGAGCGCGGTCGGCCATCCCCATGACGTTGTACCGCACCGTCCCGTGGCCGACGAGCGTGGCGACGTTGGGCGCGACGCCGCTGTCCTCGATGGCGTCGAAGTACTCGGTGACGCTTCCCCACGTCCACTCACGTTCGGGCCGGCCGTCGAGGCCGCTGAGGTGGTCTTCCCACTCCTCGGCCCCGCCCTCCGGATACATCGGGGCCATCGAGAAGCCGTCTTGGCCGAGGACTTCCGTGGTGACGCCCTGCATCGTCTTGGGCAGCAGTTCCGGGGCCGCAAAGAGGCGCAGGTCCGAGTGTGAGTGCAGGTCGATAAAGCCCGGTGCGAGCATCAGCCCGTCTAAATCGACGGTCTCGTCGGCGTCCTGCGGGACGTCTGTCTCGCGGTGGACAGTCGATATGCGCCCGTCTTCGATTGCGACCGCCCCGTGGAACCACGGGGCACCGGTGCCGTCGACGATGCGACAGTTCGTGAGTAGTAGGTCGGGTGACATAGATTGTGAGTGGATGTTCGACTTGAGATTTGCTTCTTCAACTTGATTCGCGTTTTTTACTTATGTATGTGAGTGTTGCGGCCAAATATCCAGACATATAGCTCAGGTTTTGGTCGATAAGTACCGTATAGCCACCTACGTTTGAGACGCGCGACGGGCTCATTTCCAGTCGGGAATCTCTCGGTCGAGGACCTCGCCGTGACCGGGGTCGGCCGTTATCTGTCCGTCTTCCGCGACCCGCGTTCCGCTCACGAAGGTCTGCTTGACGCGGCCCGTCACCTCGCGGCCCTCGTAGATGGTGAAATCCGCCTTCGACTGATTGTTGTCGGCGGTTATCGTGTAGGTCTCGTCGGGGTCGAACAGCACGATGTCGGCGTCGGCACCGGGCCGTATCCGTCCCTTCGTCGACATCCCGAACGTGTCGGCCGGCCGTTCGCACTTCAGTCGAACGAGCGTCGGATACGAGAGACCGCGTTCGTTCACGGCCTCGTCGTGGAAGACGGGGAGTCCGGTCTGGAGGCTGTTCACGCCCATGTGACAGTCCCACCACGGGTCGTCCCGTTTCCGGGCTTCGGTCGTGGCGACGTGGTCCGAGGAGACGACCGACAGCGTCCCGTCGCGGATTCGGTCGTACATAGCGCCCACGTCGCCCGCCTCGCGCAGCGGCGGGGACATAATCGCCGTGTTCCCCAACTCCTCGTAGAGGCTCCTGTCGAAGACGGTGTAGTGCGTACAGGTCTCGGCGCGCACGTTCGTCCCGTCCTGTCGGTACGAGGCGATGGCGTCTGCGGCGGCCTCGGACGTGGTGTGTACGCCGTAGTACTTCGCGTCGGCTTCGACGGCGAGTCGGACGAGCGCGTCGGCGGCCATCGCTTCCGCGTAGTCAGGCCGGGAGTCGGGATACACCGTCGGGTCGGACGACCCCCGCAACTGTTCGGTCAACGTCGAACAGACGGCGTGGTCCTCCGTGTGGGCCATGGCGACGGCCCCGAGGGCCGCGAGCTGCTCGAACAGCTCACCGACGAAGCCGTGTGACAGTCGGATACTATCGGTCGTGAACAGTTTGAACGACGTGATGCCGTCCTCGACTAGTTCGGGCAGTTCCGCGAAGACACCCGGGTCTTCGGCGGTGACGACCGGGTGGAAGCTGACGTCGACCAGCGCTTCGGTCGCGGCCTCGCGGTGGCGCTCGACGGCCTCGGTCAGCGTGCCGTCGGCGTCCCACTCGCCCGTCTCCGGCCGCCAGCCCTGCCACGCGAAGTTCACGAGGCTCGTCACCCCGCCGGCCGCCGCCGCGGCGGTGCCCGAGTCGTAGGAGTCGATAGTGTTGTAGCCGGCCAGATGGACGTGTGGGTCGACGACGCCCGGAAGCACCAGCAGGTCGGTCGCGTCGACTCGCCGGTCGGCACTCGGCAGTGCCGAGTCGCGCCCGACACCGACGACTGTGCCGTCGTCGATTGCGACGGCGGCCTCGAACGTCGCGTCGCCAGTCACGACCGTTCCCCCGGTTATCTTGGTGTCGATGGTCACGCGCGACCTCCGTCGGCGACGGCAGCCAGCCGGTGAGAGACGGACATGCCGGGATTACTCCGCTAAATCGAGGGCGGCGTTTGCCAGCGTGTTCGCCGCGCTGTAACAGTCGTCCCACGAGGTGTACTCGTCTTCCGTGTGGCTCTTACCGTCCACGCTGACCGCAAAGACCATCGCAGTGTCACAGACGGACCCGACCTTCGCGGCGTCGTGGACGGCCCCGCTGAACACGTCCATCGAGTCGTAGTCGAGCGCTCTCGCCGCGTCCCTGACGGCCGTGACCGGCCGGTCCGGGAATCGGATGCTTCCCGAGCGTGCGCGGTCTTCCCACTCGTAGTCGACGCCCTCGCGGTCCGCGATGGCCGCCGCTTCTTCGAGGACGCGCTCGCGGCCCTCTTCGACGACGTCGTCGCTCGGGTCGCGAATCCCCCACGTCACCGTGACCTCCTCGGGCACGATGTTTATCGAGTTCGGGGAGACGTCGGCGTAACCGACGCTCGCGACCGTCTCTTTGCCCAAGGTCCCGCCGAGTCGTCGGACCATCGTGATGAAGTCGGCGGCAGCGACGAGCGCGTCCTGCCGGTCGTGCATCGGTGTCGTCCCGGTGTGTTCGGCCGCCCCGTAGAAGGTGACAGCCCCCCACGTCAGGCCGACGACACCCGTGACGACGCCCACGTCCATCTCGTTGTTTTCGAGTTTCGGGCCCTGCTCGATGTGGAGTTCGAGCGACGACTCGTATTCGGTCGTCGGTTCGGCTGGCGTCTCGCCCTTGTAGCCGATGCGTTCGAGGGCGTCCTCGAAGCGGGTTCCCTCGGCGTCGGTCTTATCGTACTCCGTCTCTACGTCCAGTTCGCCCGTCCACACGCCGCTGCCTTGCATCGCCGGTTGGAACCGCGAGCCCTCCTCGTTGGTCCAATTGACGATTTCGATGGGGTGGCTCGTCTCGATACCCTCGTCGTTCAGCGTCCGGACGAATTCGAGCGCGGCGACGACACCGAGCGCGCCGTCGTAGATGCCGCCGTAGGGCTGGGAGTCCAGATGAGACCCGAGCAACACCGGGTCGGCGCTCGGGTCCGTCCCCGACCGCCGCCCGAACATGTTGCCCATCTCGTCGATGCGCGTCTCCAGTCCCGCGTCTTCCATCGCGTCGAGGAACCAGTCCCTGACTTCCTTGTCCGTGTCCGACAGCGTCAATCGGTGGAGGCCGCCGTCCGCGGTGCCGCCGATATCCGCCTGTGTTTCCATCGCGTCGATAAACCGCGTACGGTCGATTTGGATACTCACACCAAGTCATCTCCCGTGGGAACAAAAGTAGTTCCTAATCGGGCAGTTCTTCGGCGAAAGTCAGTTTAACTATAGTACTAATTCGCAGTATTACAATAACATATCTAAAACATTCGTGTCACAGGCTGCGTCCGACCGAATTCACTTCCGTCAGTAGCCACAACGGGCATGCAGGTCGTGTACCAGTGAGTGAGCGGAGGCCGACCCGACGTGACTTGCTTAGAGTGGCCGGAGTCGCCGGGTTCGGAGCGCTCGCCGGCTGCCCCGGCAGTTCGACGGACGACGAGACGGTCACGCCGGCCCGCGTGCCGACAGCCGACGCCGAGACACCAACACCGGCACAGGCGAGTCAGGGGCCACAGGCCACGCTCACGCCGGCTGACGCCGACGGGGACGACGAGTTCGGAGAGACCATGGCGGTGTCGGCCGGTGGCACGACAGTCGCCGTCGGTGCACCCGCCGACGAAGACCCGAACGGGGAGGTTGCGGGCTCGGTGTACGTCTTCGAGGCGACTGACGGCGGGTGGACCCAGCGAGCGAAACTCGCCCCCGACGACGGCGACAGCTTCGACGCCTTCGGCTACTCGGTGGCCGTATCGAGTGACGGTACCACCGTCCTGTCCGGTGCCGAAACGGACGACAACGCGAACGGGGACAGCGCGGGCGCCGCGTACGTCTTTGAGGAGACCGACGACATGTGGACACAACGGGCGAAACTCACCCCCGACGACGGCGATAGTGTCGACGGTGTCGGCTGTTCGGTGGCCCTCTCAGACGACGGCACCGTCGCCCTCGTCGGTGCCTGTGAGGACGAAGACCCCAACGGTACGCTCGCGGGCTCGGCGTACGTTTTCGGTCTGGCCGACAGCACGTGGAGCCAGCGGGCCAAACTCGCCCCCGACGACGGCGACAGCTTCGACAACGCCGGTGCGTCGGTGGCGCTGTCCGGCGACGGGACCACCGCTCTCGTCGGTGCGCCCGGCGACGAAGACCCACACGGCCGGCTCGCTGGATCAGCATACGTCTTCGAAGCGGCCAGCGGGTTGTGGCCCCAGCGGGCGAAGCTCACCCCCGAAGACGGCGACAGACAGGACTTCTTCGGCCAGTCGCTGGCGGTGTCAGCCGACGGCGCGACCGCGCTTGTCGGTGCCTATAGCGACGAGGAGTCAAATGGGGACGAGGCGGGGTCGGCGTACGTCTTCGAAGTCACCGACGCCGGATGGAGCCAACGGGCGAAACTCACCGCCGAGGCCGGCGAAGACGGGGACTTCTTGGGCTTTGCCGTCGGGCTCGACAGCGAGGGGACAGTCGCCGTCGCCGGCGCTCCCGGCAGCGACGCCCCCGATGGGGACGACGCGGGTGCCGCGTACGTCTTCGAAGCCGCCGACCGGTCGTGGACCCAACGGGCGAAACTCGCCACCGAGGACCGCGACAGCGGCGACCTCTTCGGCCGCGGTGTGGGCGTGTCGGGTGACGGGACCACCGCCCTCGTCGGTGCGCCATTCGACAGCACCGAAGCCGGCGAGTTCGCCGGGTCGGTCTCGGTGTTTACACTTTAGGGGCCAAGAGTGCCTGCAACACCAACCGCGAGATTTATTACGCTGACGGGCATGGTCAAATGCGGTCATGAACGATATCCGTACCGGGCTGAGCTACGGCGATGTCCTGTTAGTCCCCCAACGCTCGCCGGTCGACAGCCGGAGCGACGTGGACCTCTCGGCGCGACTGACGCCGAGTATCACCCTCTCGAACCCGTTGGTGTCGGCCGCGATGGACACCGTCACCGAGGCCGAGTTAGCTATCGCGCTCGGTGAGGCCGGCGGCGTCGGGACGATTCACCGCTTTCTCACCGTCGATGAACAGGCCGCAGAAGTCGCACGCGTCGTCGAGGCCGGCGTCCCGGCCACAGCCGCGGTCGGCATCGACGAGGACCATCTCAGCCGCACGGCGGCGCTCGTAGCGGCCGGCGTCGACGCCGTCGTGGTCGACGTCGCCCACGGCCACATGGAGCGAACGCTCGACGCCGTCGCGGACATCCGTGAGGCGCACCCCGACCTAGACATCGTCGCCGGCAACGTCGCGACGCCGGCGGGCGTCGAGGACCTCGCGGCGGCGGGAGCCGACTGCGTGAAAGTGGGTATCGGTCCCGGCTCACACTGCACGACCCGGAAGGTGGCCGGGGCCGGCGTCCCGCAGCTGACCGCCGTCGACGACTGCGCCGACGCGGCCCCCGATGACGTGACTATCTGTGCCGACGGCGGCATCCAGACCTCCGGGGACGCCGTCAAGGCGCTCATGGCGGGCGCGGACACCGTCATGATGGGAAGCCTCTTCGCCGGCACCGCCGAAGCGCCCGGCGAGACCGTCGAAATCGACGACGTGCGGTATAAGCGTTCGCGCGGGATGGCGACGACGGCGGCCGCGGAAGAACGCTCGGACAAGGGGGAGAACGTCACCGCCGACGAGGGCGTCGAGGGGCTAACTCCCTACAAGGGGCCGGTCGGCGACGTGGTCGAGGAGTTCTGTGCCGGCATCCGCTCGGGGCTGTCGTACTGTGGCGGCCACGACATCGCGGCGGCCCGAGAGAACGCCGAGTTCGTTCGCGTCGCCGCCAGCGCCAAGGAACGCGAAGGCGCGCACTCCGACGACGAGTGGGAGACCGTCAGCGTCGACAGTACGAGACACGCCCACGCCGAGGCCGACGACTAAGACGGCAAACGAGAGCGGCACAAACCGTCGTCGCGTATACAGGTCGTCCGTGTCGATTGCCTCGGAACTAGATGGATCGAACCAGTTCACTCACGTCCGGGATGCTTAGGAAAAAGAGACACACACCCCGGGTGTCAAGTGTAAGTCCCCGAGATAGTGACTGAGAGTTCTTGAACGGGAGGGTTAAGATAGTCCAGTAACGGCCCAAATCGGTCGTAAGACTAGTTGAGAATTAGCTGCAGACCGTCTCTTCGCTTCCTTACTACTACTAGCTAGAAAAGGTAGCATTATATTTTATTGTACCAGAGTTATTTTCACACTCAATGAACGAATTAGCAGTGCTCGCAGCTGTTCCCATTCTGACGCTCAGTTATTTATATATCTGATTGTTACACTTGGTACCGCTCTATATCTTTACATTTCAGTGGTGTTATTCGAGCAGGGATATTTTTATTTCATTATATCAACGCCCCTACTCCCGGTTAATAGACATCCAACCAGCTAACAGTCCTCCTCAGAACGTCTCTACTCCCTATACCCCCAGTATTTACACTTGACACCCGGGGTGCTCCCGAGTCCAATTTACACGTGACACTCGGTGTGGGTCGCTCCGAGAGATACCTGAAATCCGGCGTGTCTCTATAGTAGCCATTGAAAATCAATGCACACCCGACCGCACGACGGCAGTGCGGTCGGTGTGTAAATCGTTTCAATTGTTACTATAGCAATCACGCCCCCTTTGCGAGATGAATTGGGACTACGACTGAGAGGGAGTGGTGTGCGGTTGAATCGCGGGACGTTGAACGTGAGTGGGGCGTACGTCTCCCTTGCCTCGATTGAGGCAGAGAACGGGAGTCCACGCGAAAGCCTCGGGGTCAAGCCCAGCGACATTCGCCCGAACTGCCTGTAAATGGGATACTTTTCACCCGGTGTGACCTTCCACCCTACATGGACCCCACAGAATTTCTACAGGGTGGCGAAGTCCGGATACCCGACGAGACGTACGCAGTCTGCCGGACCGAGTCCGACCACGCCGACGCGTTCGCGACCGTTCAGGACGAGACCGAGACGACGGTCGTCGTCCCGGCAGCCGCCATCGACGACGTCGATGCCAGCGCGGTCGAGTCGGGATGGAAACGCCTGACCTTCGAGATGGAGTTGCCGTTCGAACTCGTCGGCTTTCTCGGGGCCGTTGCGACGGCGCTGGCCGAGGCCGACGTGTCGGTGTTCGTCGTCTCCGCGTACTCGACCGACCACGTGTTCGTCAAAGAAGACGACCTCGACAGCGCCGTCTCGCGGCTCGAAGGACTGGGCTGTACCGCAGATAGCCGACGGCGCGCCGGTACTCAGTGAATCGTGACCTCGCCGTCGTCGACGGTGATGTCGAGTAGGCTCATCACGTCGTGGTCGACGTCGTCCATCGCCGAGTCCCCGACCTTCCGGATGACGACGGCGATGTCGGTTATCTCCGCGCCGATGTCGTCGAGCGCGTTACAGATCGCCGCCATCGTCCCGCCGGTCGAAAGTAGGTCGTCGACGATGAGTACGCGGTCGCCGGCCTCGACGTCGTTGATGTACATCTCCGACTCCGAGTAGCCGGTCGACTTGTGTAGTGCCACCTCCTCGGGCAGGCCGTACGCTCGCTTGCGGATGACGACGAGCGGCACGTCCGTCTGCAGCGAGAGCGCCGTCGCGATGTGGATTCCCATCGCCTCCGGCGCGACGATTTTGTCCACGTCGAAGTCGACGCGCTGCATGATTTCGACCACCGCCTCGCGCAACAGGGCCGGGTCGAGCATCGGTACCCCGTTGCTGATTGGGTGGACGAGATACTCGTAACCGTCTTTATCGACAATCGGGGCGTCGTGCAGCGACTCGCGCAGTCGGTCCATAGCGTCGGTGGGCGATGTACTCACAAAAAATGGGCCGTCTTGGGTCCGGCGTTCGGACAGGCAAGTCACTCCGGACGGACGTCCCAAGCCAACCGTCGGCAGTTCAGCGGTGTCGGTGTGGACCTGAGCGGCGCCGCCGTGGCACTAGATTAATTACTGCCACCGGCATAGCTGCAGAGAGTGCCAATCGAGTGGAACGGGAGTTGCACGTTCGAGTTCGACGTTCCGGACTATGCGACGGCGTATTCGTGGTACGATAGAACCCCGACGTGGGCACTACAGACCGGCGGCGACACGAGACAGACCCCTGGTATCGAAGACGGGACGTGGCACTGTCCACACGACGCCGTCGACGGGTTCGAACAGTGCCCCTTTCATCTGCAACCAGACGACCGCACAGACGTGGCTATCAACGCCTCGAGGCGACTCACGGCCGCGGTCACGCAAGCAAACACGTACGACGACCCTGTCACGCAGACACGGCACTGCCAGTTCATCGGAGCGAAATTCGAGGAACTGAACCTCGAACAGACCGTTCTTGGTGGGAACGGCCGGTCGACTATCGATTTCCGTCACGCCGAGTTCGGTGTCGTCGCCTGTGAGAAAGCCGAGTTCGGACAGCCAGTTCGGTTCGACGGTGCGGTGTTCGACCCGGGACCGGACCCAGCGTTCGCCCCCGGGCGTGAAGTCCTCGACCCGAAGCTCTCGAAGGTGTCGTTTCCCATCGATTTCACGCACGCGACGTTCAAGGATGTCGCCAATTTCAGGAGTGCGGTCTTTCACGAACCGGCGCTGTTCCGTGACGCCACCTTCGAGAACAACGCGGGTTTCAAGCGCGTTCGGTTTTACGACCATGTCTCCTTTCTAACGGCCGATTTCGAGGATATCGCGATGTTCAACGACGGCCGGTTCGACCGTGACGCGCGGTTTCAGGCGTGTCGCTGCATCGACCTCGTCGATTTCAAACGTGCGTACCTCGGGGGGCGGTTCAATCTCGACCGCATCGTCTGTAACGGCGACATCGAACTCGACGACGCGGAGTTGACGGCACCGCCGTCGAGCGCCGCTGCGTCGACGGGAGCGGACAGGTTCGAAGGACGCATCACGGCGGATAAGGCCGAGGTCAGTGGACGGCTGTCGTTCAACCGCATCGCGGTCGCGACCGAGGTCCGGATTCGAGACGCAGCAGTCACCGAGCTTCGCTTTCGCTCGCCGCGAACGAAGGGCGCGACGGCCTACGTGGATTTGTGCCGGTCGACGATACAGCGGGGGATTCTCGACCAGCCGAGCGACGGTGTGCCAGTCGGGGCCGTCCTCTACGACTGCTACCGGACGACGCTGGGCGACGTGAAGTTCCACGGCCCTGACGGACAGACCGTTCCGAATCGGATTCGGTTTCTACGGACGAAATACGACGGCTACGACTTCGCTGACACCGACGAACTCGACCTCAAGAAGATAGACCACCGAATCCATCGGTTCGTCGACGACGCCACGGCGCTCCCGTGTTACTGTGACGACGGGACCGAACACAGTGGGCGGTATATCATCGACGCGGTACTCTGCCCGACCCACCAGCGCGAACAGACATCTGCCGCGTTACAATCGACGTACGCGTACGCGAAAAACGGCGCGAACGCAGCGGGTGACAACGCCAGCGCGGGCACGTTCTTCTATTTAGAACGGGCAGCGAGCCGACGAGACCAGTTCGAGACCGCCACGGCTACCGACGCGAGACCGGGATTGCGCACCCGACTGAACGCACTGTCCAAGTGGGCTCGCTCGCTGTTGTTGGCCGGGACGGCGGGATACGGGGAACACCCGTATCGGGTCGTCGTCGCTTCGTTCGTCACCATCGTCGTATTCGGGTATCTGTTTCAGAGCAGCCTCGTTGCGGGTGAGGCGAGCATCGTCGACACGATGACGCTCTCGTTGCAGTCGTTCATCTCGTTCGTGCTTGGGCCCCCCGAGAGCACGTCGCTGTCCGTCGAGATACTCTCTGCCGTCGAGGGCTTTATTGGCGCGTTCTTCATCGGGTTGTTCGTGTTTACGCTCACTCGTCGCGTTCACCGGTAGTGTACCGGCTACCGTGAGACGTGTGACATCACTTCGACCCCTCCTCGAACACCTCACGGTTCACCGTCGACGGAGGGATATCGCCCTCGTAGACGGTCCGGACGTTCCCGGCGGCTCGCTCGCTCATCCGAGCTAAGGCCTCGTCGGTCACGCCACCGACGTGTGGCGTCAGGAGGACGTCCTCGCGGGCGAACAGCGGGTGCTCTGCCCGCGGTGGCTCTGCCTCGAACGTATCGAGGCCGGCCCCGCCCAGCGCGTCGGTTTCGAGCGCGTCGAGCAGCGCGTCCTCGTCGACGATGGGGCCACGTGCGGTGTTGAGGAGGATGCCATCGGGACCGAGTGCCGCCAGTTCGTCGGCGGAAACAGCGTGGCGCGTCTCTGGCGTAAGCGGGGCGTGGATGCTGACCACGTCGGACCGAGCGAACAGGTCACTGAACTCCGTGACCCGTTCGACCCGTGTCGGCACGTCGTCGTCGGGAACGTACGGGTCGAACATGCACACGTCCATACCGATACCGTGGGCCAAATCCGACATCTCGCGGGCGATGGCACCGAAGCCGAACACCCCCAGCATGTCGCCGGTGAGTTCCCGTCCCGTGTAGGCCGCGCGGTCCCACCCGCCGCCGCGGACGTGCTGGTCTGCGGCCCGGTGATTGCGTCGAAGCGCGAACAGCAAGGAGAGGGCGTGTTCCGCCACTGACCGGGAGTTCGCGCCGGGCGTGTTACAGACGACGATGCCCCGCTTCGAGGCCGCGTCGATGTCGACGTTGTCCAGTCCCGCGCCGTGTTTGGCGATTATCTGCAGTCGGTCAGCCTCGTCGATGACGGCCGCGTCGAGTTCGGCCACCCTGACGATGACGGCGTCGTAGCGGCCGATATCGTCGAGTGCGGCGTCGACGCTTTCGTACTCGTCCATGCCGGTACACTCGGCGAAGTCGGCTATCGACTCCGGGCCCGAGGGGTCGATTTGAGACGGCACCAAGACGTTCCACGTTTCAGTCATACGACAGGGTTCGCAAGCGAGGGCTAAAAGCGTGTGTGCCCCCGCACAGAACGCATATACTGCCCGAGAGACTAGCGGGGTCGATGGATAGGCCAGCACAGTCAGACGCGGAAATCCACACCGCCCCGCGGACGGACGTCTCGCAGAATCAGGGGAAATTCCGGACACACTTCAACTTCCCCGGCCGTGCCGTCCCGGGCCACGACGACCACGGTTACGGCCCGCTCGCGACCGTCGTCGAGTCGTTCATGGACCCCGGAACGCGCATCCGGATGCACCAGCACCGCAACGAGGAGATTATCTCGTGGGTACCAGCGGGAGTGATGCGCCACGACGACCGGCAGGGCAACGAGTTGGTCACTGACGCCGAGCACTTGCTGGTGATGAACGCCGGGCGCGGCTTCTGGCACGCCGAGGCGACCGCCGAGGACGACCCGCCGCTACGGATGCTCCAAATCTTCGTTCGGCCGCACAGTCTCGACCTCGACTCCGGTCTCCAACACGAGCGCCTCCCCGACCCGGTCGCAAACGAGTGGCGGCACCTGTTCGGCTCGACGGACGGCGACGCCCCCTTGTCCGTCCGAAACGATGTCGAGTGCTACGACTGCCGTCTCGACGCTGCGGCCACCGTTGTGCTCCCGTCGAAAGCCGACTGGGACACGTACTGCTACGTCTTCGAGGGGGCCGTCGAAGTCGGCGGTGCGCCCGTCGGGCACACCGAGAGCGCGCTCGTGACGACGGACGACGACGTGGTAGTGACGGCGACCGAAGCGTCGACCGTCGTCGCCTTCTGCAGCAATCCCGACGCCCCACTGACACGGCAGGGAACCATCGGCCGGTGAACGGCGTCTCATCCGTGTCCACCGCGAACGCGTCTCGGCGAGCGGGGGAATGGCAGGAGTACGCGACCCCACAACAACTTAGCTATACGGCTTAGCTATACGGCTTAGCCACTCGACTATACCGAACCGGGCCGTCGCCGCGACGGCTGCCCAAACGAGGGCCGCCGGCAGCGACCGCCGTGTGGCCGCCGTCCGGGTTCGCCCGTAGACGGCCCTCACACCGACCCCCTGCGGAACGTATTGTACCGTCTTTCGAAAGTGCGGACATGTCTCTGCAAGGCCGTCCCAGTATTCCGCCGCTGTTGCTCGGCGGTGCACTCCTCTGGGCCAACACCGGATACCTCCTCCGGCGGTGGCGGGACGGCTACCGCGTCCCCGGGCAGTTACTGGCGGCCGGCCTGGTCGCGTCTTTCGCCGCGTCCATCACGGCGTTTGCCGGTGAGCAGGCGTACACGACTCTCGGGGCGAAAGTGTTCTGGAATCAGATGCAGTACGTTGGCGACGCCTTCCATCCTGCCTTCCTGCTGGCGTTTGTCCTCGTCTACGTCGGCTACGACCTCTCCCGACGCGAGTACGCCGCGCTGGCCGTGCTCCCGGTCGTGACGCTGGTGGCCGTGTTCACCAATCAGTACCACCAGCTGTTCTGGCCGAGTGTCTCCCTCGGCGAGGTCGGGGGCTACGTCGTCCTCAGTAACGGCTCCGGGGTGCTGTACTGGCTCTTCGTCGTCTACGCGTACGCCTTCTCCGCGCTCGCGGTGCTGGCCAGAGCCACCCTCGACGCTAGCGACCTCTACCGTCGGCACCTCGCTGCCCTCGCCGTCGGGTCGGTTCGTTCTCCCCGGCATCGCCGGCATCGCCTACATCCTCCAACTCGGCCCGACCCCGACACCGAACTACACCGGCTACGCGTACATCGGGACCGCTGCTGCCTACACGTACGCCGTGTACCAACACGATATGTTCACCGTCGTCCCCATCGCCCGCCGGACGGCCTTCGAGCAGATGGACGACGGCTCGGTCATCCTCGACAGCCGCGTGCTCGTCACCAGCATGAACGACCGAGCCCAGCAGTATCTCGACTGCGACGAAACCGCCGTCGTCGGCGAACCCGGGCGGGACATCCTCGGCCCGTTCGTCGCCACCGTCGACCTCGACAGCACGGACCGACAGGCGACCACTGTCGAAGTCGACGACCGGGTCTTCGAGGTGGCAGTCAGGCCGCTCACCCGGTCGGACAGCGTCGTTGGCCGTCTGGTTACGATAGCCGAGACCACCACGCGTGACCAGCGTGAAAAGCAGCTTGCTGAACTCAACACCGGACTGACGCTCGCACTCGAAGGAACGAACACGGGCGTGTGGGAGTGGAGCCTCGACACGGACGAACTGATCTGGGACGATGCCAGCAAGGAGTTGTTCGGGTACGAGTCGGCGTCGTTCGACGGCACGTAAGACGCGTTTATCGACCGCGTGGTCGACGATGACCGCCCCGACGTCGTCACCGCGCTGGACCACGCCATCGAGACCGGAAGCGAGTATCACGCCGACTTCCGTATCCGAACTCCGGACGGCACCCAGCGATGGATTCAGGCACAAGGCGTCGTCGAGTACGACGACACCGGCGGCCCCGTTCGGATGTACGGGACTCGAACCGACGTGACCGACCGGAAGACGTACGAACGGACGCTCGAAGAGACCAACCGAAAATTCGAGGTGTTGAACCGTATCGTCCGCCACGACATCGGCAACGATATGACCGTCATCATCGGCCTCGCTGACTATCTCAGCGGCGAACTCGAATCAGAGATTGCCACCGAGTATCTCGAGAAAATCGTCACACAAGGCGACCACGTCATCGAGCTGACGGATACGGTCCGCGACGACCTCCACGAATCTGCGCGACAGTTCCTCTACTGTGCGAATCGTGCTGCAGAGTTCTGTTGGGACAACGACTCCTATACGAACTGCATCACTGCGAACTCAACTGCGCGGGACACACTCTACGCGGAGCTGCGGGAAGAAACTGATCTCACTGCCAACCTCGTTCAAGAGGCCATCCGACGCGCCGTCCAAGCGACGAAAGGGTGTGTCGAACGGTGGAAACAGGGCAAGCGTGTGAGCCAACCGGAGTTCACCTCGTGGAGCATGGTTTACGATAAGCGAAGCGCCACGTTCTACCGGAACAAAGTCTCGCTCTCAACCGTCAACGGGCGTGTTGAGTGTGACTTTGAACTCCCGGCGGACAGCCCGACACCCTACGAACAGTACGTTCTTTCGGAAGACTGCGAGTTCCGAGCGAGTACACTGCAATACGATAAGGCGACCGACAAGTTCTACTTCCATATTACGACCCGGAAGTACGATGATGACAAGTCTGAGGTTTCGGAAGATACCGAGCACCAAGCAGTCCTCGGTATAGACCTCGGCGTTAACAGCCTCGCCGTCTCCTCAACGGGGCGCTTCTGGTAGGGAGACGACTACGACCATTGGTGCCGCGAGTTCGAGACGCGACGTGGTGAGATGCAACAGCGCGGCACGCAGGCCGCACACAACGCCCTGCTTCGACTCGGAAAGCGCGAAGAAGCGTGGCGGAAACAGTACATCCACACGGTTGCAAACGAGATCGTCGAGGAAGCCGTCGAACACGACTGCGATGTGATCGTGTTCGAGGACCTAACCGACATCCGTGAGTGTCTCCCACAGGCTAAATGGCACCACGTTTGGGCGTTCCAACGCCTCGTCGAGTACGTCTCCTACAAGCCACCAGAACAAGGCGTCTCCGTGGAGCAAGTCGAGCCGAACCACACGTCCCAACGCTGTTCTCGGACGGATTGTGGGTTTACGCATGAAGCGAACCGCCAGGGAGAACACTTTGAGTGCCAGAAGTGTGGTTACGAAGTGAACGCGGACTATAACGCTGCGAAGAACGTCGGGCTACGGTACGCCCGGAAGCGGACGCACAAACTCCGTTCCTCGCCCAAGTCGGGGGACGGAGACGCACCAGTAGACGTGCGTTTGAATGGTGGGACGTTGAGCGGCGAGAGTCACCAGCCTATTGCGGGCGACTGATTGCCGGGAGTCCACATCAAAGCCCCACCCTCAAGAACTGAGGCGCGTATGCGCCGAAGGAGTAGGGTGGGGTAGTTTACCACAGCCCATAGCGTCGCATATGCGTCGCCGCCAGCGACGACGAGGTCGATGTCCTTCGTTGCGCCCTTCAGATCACGCAGCGACAATGCACCGCCGCCGATAAGGTAGACAGTGAGTGA
>Ga0102936_1000428_pt1 | contig 16555 bp, 16 predicted proteins | sample SalPon2_A_H2O_MG_FD_78502 | JGI IMG/M metagenome (GOLD analysis project Ga0102936, IMG submission 78502) | Salt pond water microbial communities from South San Francisco under conditions of wetland restoration - Salt Pond MetaG R2_A_H2O_MG | ecosystem: Environmental > Aquatic > Non-marine Saline...
GAGAAGATCTCGGAAGCCCCTGCGCTCTCGACTCGATGGGCTCGCTGCGATCCTCGTCGTTCGCTGCGCTCACTCCTGCGGTTCTTGTCTCACCCGTCTTCGTCGAGAGCGCAGCCCCTTCCAATCCCGCCCGTGGCGGTTGTTCGACCAGCATTTGCTTAACTAAACACGACCGATCGGGCCGGCGACAGTCTGTCCTCCCCTCGGCTGCAGCTATGGTCGTTTTTTGTTGTGCGATTGCTGGCCAGAGAACCGCCGATGGGTGGGACTGAGAGGGGCCGCGCTCTCGACGAACCCGGACGACGCAAGCACTGAGGAGCGAACGTAGTGAGCGACGAAGAGCGCAGCGAGTCCCGGGAGTCAAGAGCGGGGGCTTCCGAGGTCGTCTCTGCATTACTCCCGCTGGTCGGACCGATATCGTCCTACTGTCCCCACGTCCACTTCGCATCGAGGATGTACCGGTAGATCCCACTCACCAGGATCGCGCCGGCGTTCGCAACCAGATACGGGATCCCACCGAACTCCACGAGGGCGTACAGCACCGCGAGCTGGATCGGGATCGCGCTCCCCCGGACCACGTTCGTCTTGATGAGTCCCGAAAAGTACTCCACCCGCCCGGTGTTCTGCGTCGCCTCGAACGTCCACCTGTTGTTGAGGACGTACGAGAGGATGATGGTGATCTCGATGGCGAACGTCGCCCCCAGCAGGTAGAACAGCCCGAAGACGTCGACGAACAGCCACAGCAGGATCATCTGGATCCCCGCAGTGAACGCACCGACGATAACGAACCGACGGAGCTGAAGCGCGAGCGGGCCGGAGTGAAGGTTTCGGAGGAAGCGCCGAACCATCTACCGGTAGCCGAGCGCCTCGAGTCGGGCGCCGAGATCCGCGTCGACGTCCGGGCTGGGGGCCGCCCCCGGAGTACCCCCCTGGAGCAACTCGGCGTGGGCGTCGACGACCGGGCGGTACCGATCGAGGACGCGCTCGGCCGCCTCGTCGGGGTCGACCGACCGATCCGTGGTCTGGGCCGGGTCGGTGGGCCGGTGGTACAGCTCCTGGCTCCCCGTCTCGGTGTTTCGGATGTACGTCCAGTCGCGGTCGCGGACGCTCACGAGCAGGTCGCCGTCGTCGAGCGAGCGCGGAATCGGCTGCGTCGTGACGTCCTCGCCGCGAACCGCGACGGAGACGATGGGTTCGTCGGCCGGGTCGTCGCCGTCGATCACGGCAGGGACGAGCGACGAGCCCTGCCACGCCTCGGGGGCGTCGACGCCCAGGAGGTCGGTCACCGTCGGAGGGATCGCGTCCAGTCCGACCTGGCCGTCGACCCGACCGCCGTCGACGCCCGGAACGTCGACGATCAGCGGCACTCGAATCAGTTCGTCGTAGAGCTTGGGGTAGTGTGCGAGATGCCCGTGGTCTTGGAACTCCTCGCCGTGGTCGCCCGCGAGGACGACCGCGGTCTCCTCAGCGAGGCCGTTCGCCGAGAGCGCGTCCAGCACCCGGCCGATGCTGTCGTCGACCTGGCGGGTGGCGGCCCGGTAGAGGGTCCGAAGCTCTCGGAGGGTGCGGTCGTCGACCTCCCACCCCAGCCCGGTGCGGGTATGGGCGTGGAGCATCCGGTGGGTGCCCAACAGGCCGTCAGAGACCTCCCGGATGTATCTCGGGGCCGGGACGTAGGGGGTGTGGGTGTCCATGTAGTGGAGCCATAAGAAGAACGGCGCCTCGGCGTCGTCGAGGAAGTCGGTGGCGGCGTTCTCGATGTCGAACATACGGGAGGTGTCGAGGAAGGGTCGATCGTCGGTGTTGCCCGCGAGCCGCGATCGGATCCGCCTGATCGGCGAGGCCGCGAGTTGGAGCCACGCCTCCACCGTCGGGTGCGTTGCGAGATACCGGCTGTAGATGCTCGAACCCACGCTCGCGACGAACGGCTCGAACTCGTCGAACCCCTCGTCGTATCCCCAATGGGAGGTGAGAAAGCCGTTTGCGGCGTTGAAGCCGGCGGTGGCGACGCCGTCGTCGGAGAGCACCCCGGCGAGTGTGGGGGCGCCTTCGACACCAATCTCGCCCGTATCGGCGAACGCCGGCCGGGAAGCGAGGATCGACGGGAACGAAAACGGGGTCCAGTTGCCGGTGGCGAACGCCCGCTCGAACACGGTGCCGTCGGCCGCGAGGTCGTCCATCACCGGGGTGTGTCGGTCCCCACCGTACGCACCGATCGCGTCAGCCCTGAGCGAGTCGACTGTCACGAGGACGACGTTCGAGGCCGGTGAGTCTGTGTGCATAGGTTGGGTCCGGATGCCGGCTTCGGTTCGTCGGACCGGCAGTCCGCGTTAGTGTCAATGTGACCCCTGGTCGTATATATTTCTTGGATTGCTGCTACCGCCGTATATTGCCGTTTCGATGGCTAAGTCTCCGGTTCGGTGGAACCACCGACGGTCGACCACGGCCATCTCCGAGCGTCACACAGCACGTGGTCGACTCCCCGGCCGGAGTGCAGGTCAGGCGCGGCGCGAACGGCACGCCGAACCCGCCGCGACGACCCGGATGCAGACGCCGAACACCACGCCGTTGAAGCGGACGCGACGGATAGCGGACCACGACGCGCTGGACCGCCCTACTCCTCGGCCGCCAGCGACGCCAGAAGCGCCTCCAACTGGACACGCTCGTTTGCGCCCGCAGTGATCCGGTAGTCGGCCTCGCCGATCCGTTCCATCAGCCGGATCGTGGTCCGATCGTCGAGGTCGAAGTCCCACGCCGACCGGTGGAGCTGATCGATGATGTCGCCGCCGGCCATTCCGGCGTCGACGAGCAGCGTCTCCAACTGCGATCGCGCGGCCGCGAAGTCGCCGTCGATCGCGGCCTCGACCATCGCCTCGATCTGCTCGGGCCGGGCGGTGGAGGTGATCAGATACACCGCATCCTCGTCGACGACCTCGCCGGTCGTGGCCGCGGCCTGCAGGGAGTTGATCGCGCGACGCATATCGCCGCCGGCGGCGTACACCAAGGCATCGAGGCCCTCGCCGGTCACCTCGATGCCCTCGGCCTCGGCGATCTCCTCGACCTGCGCCCGGATCGCGTCGTCGCCCAGCGGGGAGAACCGGAACACCGCACATCGGGACTGAATCGGGTCGATGATCTTCGAGGAGTAGTTACACGACAGAATGAACCGAGTGTTGTCGGAGAACTGCTCCATCGTGCGGCGGAGTGCTGACTGTGCGTCATCGGTGAGCGAGTCTGCTTCATCGAGGAATATCACCCGGTGGTCGTAGCCGCCGAACGACGACCGCGCGAAGTTCTTGATCCGGTCGCGGACCACGTCGATCCCACGCTCGTCGGAGGCGTTGAGTTCGAGGAAGTTGTTCCGCCAGTCGTCGCCGTAGACCGCGCGGGCGATAGCGGTGGCCGAGCTGGTCTTGCCCGTACCGGCTGGCCCCGCAAACAGCAGGTGGGGCAGGTCGTCGCGCTCGACGTACGACTGCAGGCGGTCGACGATGTCCTCCTGGCCGTGGATGTCCTCGAAGCGCTCCGGCCGGTATTTCTCGATCCAGATCTCCCGCCCCGCCGCGGCGTCCCCTGGCGCGTCGGCCTCGCTCATACGGAAGGGACGGGTCCGGCGGATCATAAACCACCCGCGTTGCGGTCGCGGACGCTGTGCGGTCGCCCCGGCCGACGCGCGAAGGCGACGACGGCTCCCGAACGAAACCCCGAAACCCGGCGGCGCTCATCTATCGGTATGCGCGTGACCGTCGAGGTGGTCGGTGAGGACACCCGAGACGTCGACGTCGCCGCCGACGCGACGTACGCCGACCTCGCGCGAGCGGTCGGATACTCCCCCCACGAGGTGTCGGTGCTCGTCGGCGACAGCCCCGTGCCGGCGGATCAGCCGGTCGACGCCGACCGGGTGCGAGTTCTCCGGCTGATCAAGGGCGGAGCCCCCGGTTCGCCGCCCGAGAGGCCACCGTGACCCACACCGTCCGCGAGGCGACCGACGGCGACGCCGGGAGCGTCGTCCGGCTGCTCGACGCCGCGATGTTGGCTTTCGACCGCGAGCGAACGCGACAGCGTGTCGCCGACGGCGACGTGCTCGTTGCGGTCGTCCGCGGGCACAACCGCGAGGAGCGGCGGGCGTCCGGCGGTGCTGACGCCACGACGGGCGGCGACCGCATCGTCGGCGCGTGCGTTCTCACCGGGTCGGACGCGGGTCCGACCGAGATCGAGCAGATCGCCGTCCACCGGTCGCGACGCGGTCGGGGGATCGGGACGACGCTGGTCGAGGCGGCCGCAACGCGGACCGACGGTCCGCTGGTGGCGCGGTTTCGCGAGGGCGTCCGGCCGTTCTACGAGTCGCTGTGCTTCGATGTCGAGGCGGCGGATGGGGGCGGAGACGGCGCCGACGGCAGCGACGACCCCGCTGCCGGCCGGCTCCGTGGCGTCCTCAGATGAGCGGCGAGACGAGGTCTCGGCCCGCCTCGAGCAGCGCGTCGACCCGCTCGCGGCTCCCGGCCTCGGCGTAGACGCGCATCTTCGGCTCGGTCCCCGACGGCCGGACTAGGAGCCACGAGCCGTCCGACAGCAGGAGTTTGAACCCATCGAGAGTCACTACGTCGGCGACCGCACGGTCGGCGACTGCGTCCGGAAGCGTCGCTTCGAGGTCGTCGATCACGCGCTTTTTTTCGCTGTCGGGACAGTCGACGCTTATTTTGTCAGCGACGATGTCGCCGTGCTCGTCGATGAGGCGGTCCACGCGGGCGTCGATCGGCTCCGCGGCGGTGGCGGCCGCGCCGAGCAGCCCCATCAGGACGCCGTCCTTCTCGCGGACGTGTCCGCGGATCGAGAATCCGCCGGACTCCTCCCCGCCGATCAGCGCGTCGTGTGTCGCCATCGCCTGCGCCACCCACTTAAAGCCGACCGCGGTCTCGACGGTCTCTTGGCCGTGAGCGTCGGCGATCCGGTCGATCAGGAACGTCGTCGAGACCGTCCGGACCGCTGGCCCGGCGTCCGAGTCGAGCAGGTAATCGTACACCGCGGCGTAAAACAGGTTCTCGTCGAGGTGGCCGCGTTCGGGGGTCACGAACGCGACCCGGTCGGCGTCGCCGTCGTTTGCGACGCCCAGGTCCGCGTCGTGGGCGTCGACTGCGTCGACGAGGGGTGCGAGGTTCTCCGCGCTGGGCTCCGGTGGCGTCCCGCCGAACGCCGGGTCGCGGTCGTCGCGGATACTCACCACCTCCGCGCCCGCCGACCGGAGGAGTTCGTCGGCGACGCCCCGTCCTGACCCGTGCATCGCGTCGTACACGGCCGTCACGCCCGAGAGGTCGGCGTCGACCAACTCCCGCGCGCGTTCGGCGTGGGGACTCACCACGTCGACGGTCGTTACGGCTCCGTGTTCGGCCGTCGGGAGCAGGTCCGGGTCGGCGAGCCGCTCCGCGATGGCGTCAGTAACTCCGGGGAGCGCGGGCGCGCCGTCGGATGGGATGAACTTCACGCCGTTGTACTCCGGCGGGTTGTGCGACGCCGTCACCATCAGCGCGCCGGCGAGCCCGCGGTCGACGACGGCGTACGCGACGAGCGGCGTCGGGCAGTCCCGCTCCGGAAGGAGAACGTCGAAGCCGTTGCCGGAGAGCACCGCCGCGAGCGACTCCGCGAACCCCTCGGAAGTCTCGCGGGCGTCGTACCCCACAATCACGGGGTCGTCGTGGCCCTCGTCGATCAAGTAGTCGGCGACGGCTTGCCCTACCATCCGCACCCGCTCGTCGGTGAAGGTGTCCAGGGTCGCGCGCCACCCGTCTGTCCCGAACGAGATCGCGTTCATACCCCAGTCTCTCCGGCGGCGATCAAAAAGGTGCGGCAGCCACCGAAGCGAGAGACCGGTGTCACACCGCCCGACGCTGTGGGTTTATGTGCGATGCCGCGGCCAACGACCCCGTGACGTGAGCGCCGTCCCGCGTCGGGCAGCGGTTGTTCGGCACGTCGACGCGGGGGACGCCTGTCCGAGTGCCGACTGTTCGCTACCACCCGGAGGCGACACCCGAGTGGGTCGCCCGTCGTCGCGCTTTTCGCCGTCGGCGACGGAGACGGAGTAATGCTCACCGTCGTTGCGGTCTCGGGAAGCCGCCGCGAGGACAGTTCCACCAGAAAGTCCCTCGAAGTCGTGCTCTCGGCGGCCCGCGAGGCAGGTGCGAGCGGTGACCTGATAGACCTCGCTCGCGTCGACCTCCCTCTCTATCACCCCGACATCGACGAACAGGGCGACTCCGGCCGGCTCACGCGTCGGGTTCGGGAGGCCGAAGCGGTCGTGGTCGGGTCGCCGGTGTATCACGGGTCGTACTCCTCGACGTTCCGGAACGTCCACGACTACTGCTCGAAAGACGAGTACGAGGACACCGCGGTCGGTCTCGTCGTGACCGCGGGGGGTGGCTCCTACGGCGCGGCACTCGAACACCTGCGGAGTACGGTCCGGGCCGTCCACGGCCACACGGTCCCCGAACAGGTCGGGATTCGCGGGGCGTCCGGAGCGTTCGAGGGCGGTCGTCTCACCGACGCGGACGCCCGACGACGCCTCGAAGAACTCGGCGAGGCAGTCGTTGCCGAGGCTCGGCGGCTTCACCCCGACACCTGAGGCGGATCGTCGCCCCGACGGTAGTCGCTCGGTCCGGCGTCACTCCGATCCGACGAGTCGCTCCTTCGCGGCGCGCGACAGTTGCTTGATCTCGTATTCGCGGGACATCGCCGCCGACCGCGTGTCGAACGTCTCGACGTGCACCACCGCAACTGGCGTCCGGCCGCGGGTGTACTTCGCGCCATCGCTGGCGTTGTGCTCTGCAACGCGCCGTTCGACGTCGGTGGTGTAGCCGGTGTACAGGGTGCCGTCGGCGCATTCCAGCACGTAGACGTAGTGGCCGGCGTCGCCGTCGTGATCGGTCGCGCCCACAGCTACGCGACCTCCCGAACCGTCACCGGACGCCCGACAACCGTCACAGTCACACGTCCGCCGAACGATAGGTAGCCCTTCCGGTACGGCTCCGGGCGGTCAGGCCGTCCGCCGTGGCGTCGACTGTGGACCTCCGGCTGGCGGGTCGGAGTCGCCACGATGGCCGGGCGGTCTCACCGCCCGGCCGGGAAACGTGGAGTACGGCTTCGCGTGGTGGTCTGGGTCCGCTTCAGTGGTCACGCTGTGCGGGTCCGTCGTCGTGCGACCTCCGCGATGCCCGCGTTCGCCGAACAGTTTGGACAGGCGAGGAGTCGCCCGTGCTTGTCGGCGAAGACGCGTGCGAACCGGTCGGAGACGTGTGACCCGCAATGGTCACAACTTGGCATACGTGTATCCGGCAGCCACCTGTTGCCGGTACCACCCGTACGAACCCGGCGTACTAAGGCCTTCCCGCGCACGCGCGTGAGACCGCGGATCGTTCAGAAGCGAGTCTAATAACTGACTGTTCTTGGAGTTCTCGGGGTGAAACCGGGGGCTACTCGCGTGTGCCCGTAGGTCCCCCCAGTGAAGGTCCGTCCAGGTCACTCCGACTCCCCGCGCGCATCGTCGACCGCCCGCGCGATGAGCCCCGCCTGTGCCCCGGCGACGAACCCCGCGCCGACGTTGACGACGGACAACACCGTACACGACTGGAGCATCCCGGCCACGGCGGCGGCGCCGTTCCCGCCGTGGCCGTACCCCGACGCCACCGGAACGCCGATGACCGGCGTGTCGACCAGCCCGGCCACGACAGTCGGGAGCGCCCCCTCGCGTCCCGCGGCGACGATCAGGACGTCAGCGGCCCGTAACTGCTCTACGTGATCCAGGACGCGACCCAAGTGGGCGACCCCGACGTCGTCGACCCGCACCGCGTCGACGCCCATCACTTCGAGTACGGCCTCGGCTTCGGCTGCGACGGACCCGTCGGCGGTCCCGCCGGTGACGATCGTCACCGCCGCATCCAGCATCGGCGGCTCGTAACCGGGCTGCCGCGCGACGAGGGTCCGCCCACGCTCGTCGTGATCCACGGTCACGTCGTCGTCGACCTCGCCGGTCACGGCGGCGACGTCTGCCTCCGAGACGCGGGTGACGAGCGCGTGGCTCGTCGTCTTCAGCGCGGCGCGCGTGAGAGTCGCGACTTCCGACGGCGACTTGCCCGCCGCGAGAATCGCCTCCGGAACGCCGCGTCGCTTCTCCCGGCCAGCGTCGAACCGTCCGGCCCCGGTGGTGGCGTAGCCCCGGAGTTGCGCCTCGGCCTCGGCCGGGGAGAGGTCTCCCGCAGCGACCGCCTCGAGTAGCTCTCGCATACCTCCTCTCGGCGGTGCAGCAGTACGTACCTGACGCTCGGCTGGCGGCGACCGCGGTTGTCCCTCGCCTGCCGAGTAGGTCCCGTGCCGCGGTTGGCTCGACGGCGGCCCATCGCGGACCGCCGGAGAGTGGGCGCCCACATCCGATGCCCGGGTATATAAATCATTCCAATGGCAAACCCTCCAGACGACAAGCACGGCCGGAGACGCCGCCGTTTTGGAAAATATTTTTATATAGTGCCGGTGTAGAACGACGCGTATGGCAGACCTTATTGTCAAAGCGGCGGTCAAGGAAGCGCTCGACGACAAGAACGTTTCGTCCGACTTCTACGGTGCACTCGACGACGAAGTCACCGAACTGCTCGAAGACGCTGCCCGTCGTGCCGAAGCGAACGACCGAAAGACGGTGCAGCCCCGCGACCTGTAACTCCGCGCCCACCTCCGAATCCCGATTTTTTGACGTGTCTGCCGGCAGCGGTAGCACCGGCTGACAGCACGACCATCGAGTCGCTCAGCGTAGCCGCTCGACCCCGTTGTCAGTCCCGACGTAGACCGCGTCGACGAGGTCGACGAACAGCCCGTGTTCGACCACGCCGGGGACGCCCGACAGCGCCTGGGCCATCTCCCCAGGATCGTCGATCGGGCCGAACGCGCAGTCCAGAACCAAGTTGCCGTTGTCGGTGACCACCGGGCCGTCCTTGGCGTCCGCCCGCCGGAGCGTCGGCTCCCCGTCCAGCGTCGCGACCGCCCGTTCAACCGCGGCGTAGGCGTCGGGAAGGACTTCGAGGGGAACCGGATGCGACAGCGTATCCACGACTTTCGATGGGTCCGCGACAACGACGAACCGGTCGGCGGCAGCGGCGACCACCTTCTCCCGAGCGTGGGCCGCGCCCCCACCTTTGATCGCCACCCGATCGCGGTCGATCCGATCGGCACCGTCGATTGCGAGGTCGATCCCGTCGACCTCGTCGAGTGGCCGGGTCGGAACGCCGGCCTCGCGGGCGAGGTGCCGAGCGTCGAACGAGGTGGGGATTCCGCGGACGTCCAGTCCCGCCGCGACCGCCTCGCCGATCGCGCGGATGGCGTACGCGGCGGTGCTGCCGGTCCCCAGCCCGACGACGTCGCCGTCGGCTACCTCCTCGGCAGCGCGCTCGCCCGCCCGGCGCTTCTGGTCGTCGGTGCCGCCTGCGGTCTTCATACGCCTGCCTCGGACACCCGAATCACAAAAGTTCCGCTGTGGACGTGTCGTCGCCCCCTCCCACGGCCGCGGTTACAGCCGTTCGAGCACGGCATCGGTGTCGTACGCCAGCGACAGCGACCGCGATCGGCCGCGACCCTCGACGTCGGCGTAGGCGGTGTCGACGACCCCGAGCTGGTCGAGTTTGTTGACGATCTCGGAGTAGCGGGTGTATCCGAGCCCGGTCTCCTCGTGGAACGCCTCGTAGACCTCGCCCGCCCGGTCGCCGTCGTTCGCCGCGATGACCTCGACGAGTTCGCGCTCGCGGTCGGAGAGCCCGCGGAGGCTCCGCGAGAGATGAACGTACTTGGACTTCTCGTAGGCCGCGTCGACGTCTTCGACCCCGACAGTCCGGCTCGCGCGCATCTCCGCGTGGAGGCCGGCACGCCGCAGCAGGTCGATCCCGACGCGGATGTCGCCGCTCTCGGCGGTGAGTTCGGCGACGCGGTCGAGTTCGGGCGCGTCCACGACCCCGTCGTGGAAGCCTCTCTTGACGCGCTCTCGCAAGATGCCGACGATCTCGTCGACGTCGTACACCGGAAAGTACACCTCCTCCGGCCGGAAGACGCTCTGCACCCGGCCGTCGAGTTCCTCGATGACGTCGAGTGAGAGGTCCGAAGAGACGACGACGACGCCGATTCGAGCCCCGGAGTGTGCCTCGTGGGCGCGGAGCAGCGAATACAGCGTATCCGACGCCTCGTTATCGTAGAAGAGGTAATTCACGTCGTCGAGCGCGACCGCGAGCACCTCGTCGTCCTCGACGAGTCGGTCGGTGATCTGCCCGAACAGCTTCTTGAACGAGATCCCCGAGGCCGGCGGCTCGTACTCGAAGATGTGCTCGAACACCCGAGAGAAGACGGCGTACCGCGTGGAGTCGACCTGGCAGTTGACTCGGACGGTCCGGACGTCGGTCTGGGCGCCCAACTCGCCGAAGAGCTTCTGGACCGCGGTCGTCTTCCCGGTACCGGGTGGGCCGCGGACCATCGTGTTGAGCGGACGGGACCCGCGGACCGCCGGGCGGAGCGCGTACTTCAGGCTCTCGAGTTGCGTCTCGCGGTGCTCGAACGTCTCGGGCACGTAGTCGATCTCGAAGACGTGCTCGTCGCGGAACACCGACTCGTCCCACGACAGCATCCCCTCGTCGGGGTCCTCGCTCATCAGGTGAACGACTGCCAGCGGCCTACTTAACGGTTCCCCAGGTGGCGTGGGTCGCCGCCCTGAGAGTCGGGTGGCGCCGCTTCGCCGGTCACTCCGTCACGAGCTGGTAGACACGGACAGCGGCGACGGCGCCGACGACCAACGCGAGAACGCCGACTCCCAGGGTCGTGTACGACGCCGATCCGCCGAGGATCCGGCCGAGGCCGCCAACCGCGATCGAGAGCGCAATCGCGGCCAACACGATATAGAAGACGATCAGTGTGGCCGTCCCGAGAACGTCCCAGAGCGCGTCCCGGGTCGCACGGTAGACGAGGTCGTACGTGGCGTCTTCGGCGTGTGGTGTGGCTTCTTCGGCGTCGTCAGTCGGTCCTCTGTCGGTCGCGGGCCGATCGCGTGGGCGGGCGGAACGGTCGGGGACCATACCGGACCGATCGACTACTGTGCAAAAAATCCGTGCGTCTCACCCACTGCGGTCGGCGCCGGCGGACTCGGACCCGAGCCGTCGCCATCCGGCGCTTGCGACCGCCGCGACGACGCCGACGGTGGAGACCGCGACGATCGCGTAATGCGATCGAAAGGCGATCCGTGGCGTGGCTTGGCTGAGCGTGACTCCGCCGAAGAAGACACTCGCCAGTGGCTCCCCGACGATCGGAACCGAGAGCACCAGTTCGAGTCCGACTCCGCCCAGCGCAAAGGAGAGCTGCGTCCACGGCAGCAACAGGCCGGTATAGCCGTACAGCGCTGCGACCGGAAGCGAGAGCGAAGCCCCGAGAGCGTACCGGGGCCGGTGTGCGATTCCGAGGAGGAATCCGAGGAATGGCACGCCGAAGACCCCGATCGCCAACAGCAGTCGAAGCAACTCCGTGTGCGATGTCGTCGTCGCGACGAGGAGCAGTGCGGCATCGACTACTGTGAGGGCGGCAACGAGGCCGACAAGTGACGTCTTCAAACTCGAATGCGGAGAGTCCGAATCGTCCATCGCAGGATCACGGCGAACTACTGAATCAAGCCGCCTATGGGTTCGGATTCCCGTCGAAGGCGGTGCAAACGAGTCCAAGGCGTCGAACACGGGCAGAGTCCCGGAGTTCGGGTGCGATCAGAACTTCCGAAGCAGCCGGTCGTAAAACCCCGAGTCGTCGCCGTCGGCCAGTTTCTCCACGATCAGCTCGGGGGTCGACCGCGCGAGGTGGTCTTTTACTGGCGACCGATTCACCACGAGTTCACCGCCTTCGAGCCCCAGCGCCTCGATCCCGTCGACCGCGACGTCGAAGTCCGCCGCCGCCCGGATCTCCCGGGCCAGATGCGAGACGAAGACCGCGGTCGCGGCCTGATCGTCGAGCGCCTCCAGAATGCCGGCGACGATCTTTGCCGACGCCCCGGGCTCAGTGATGCTCTCCAGTTCGTCCACGAGGACGAGCCTGTTCGCTGCGCCGTCGGCGAGCCCTCGGAAGTCCCGGAGGGTGCTCTCGAACGCCCCCGCGTCGAGGGTGCCCTGGGTCTTCGCGTAGTAGTGTAGCTCCGAGAACCGTTCGAGTTCGACCCGGTCGGCGGGGACGGGCAGTCCCGTCTGCGCCAGGACGACCACCAGCGCCACCAGATCCAGCGTCGAGGTCTTGCCGCCGGAGTTGACGCCCGACAGCAGCGTCGGCCCCGACACCGTGTAGTCGACGGGCTCGACGTTCTCGAACGCGACATCCAAGAGCGGTGAGCGCCCGCCCTCGATAGCGATCCCGTGGCCGTCGCCCGCCGGCGTCGATCCGGTCGGCGCCCCGTCGACGAACGTCGGCAGCGTACAATCGAAGTCGGCGGTGAACCGCGCGACAGCGAGTTCGACGTCGATCTCCAAGGCGTCGCGGACCAGCGACTCTGCGGGCTCACGCAGTCCCGAGAGGTCCGCCGCGAGCTCCCGCTTCAGCCGGGCTGCACGGCGGTCTCTCGCAGTTTTCAGCTCGGTCCGGAGCCGCGAGATCACCGACTCCTCGTGGGCCACTGGGAACGACGGGTCCTCGGGGAACGCTCGCTCGGCGAACCCCGCTTCCTCGGGTTCGAGTTCGAGTGCCTCGATCAGGTGTTCGCGAGCGGCGTCGGTCGCGTCGGCGTACTCGTCGGCGAGTTCGCGGTCCAGGAGGGAATCGACCCGGGCGCCCTGCTCGACGAGAGAGAGAAAGTCGGTGCCCTCGATGGTCACGTCCCGTTCCCTGATCGCGTCTCGCAGCCGGTCGTTGGCGACCGACTCCGCGGTCCCCACCGCGGCGTCGAGGTCGTCGACCGCGATCGCGAGCCGGTCGAGTTCCGCGTCGCCGACCACGGTGCCGTCGTCGGCCACCCGGTCGAGGGCGTCCCGCAGTTCGTCGAGGTCGCAGTCGGGATCGAGGCCGGCCGCTTCGGCGACCGCTGCGGCCGCGAGGAGCCGGCCGCGGTTCTCGGCGAAAAACGCCAGCACGCGCTCGGGAACGATCTCGTCGGGCGCTTCCAGGGCGTCGGGGCGGACCCGCACGTCGCCGTCGACGTCGACCCCGGCGAACTGTTCGTCGAGTGCGATCACCGTGGCGTACGACCGAGCGAGTTCCGCCAGCCCGCGGGTGGTCTCGACGACCTCGACCGAGAGTTCGGGAAAGGCCGCCTCGGCGGCCGCGAACCGCTCGGCGTCGGCGGTTGCGAGACACCGATCGCGGACCCGCCGCGTCGGCGGCGGCGCAAGGGGTTCGACGCCCGCGAGGGCGTCGCGGACCGCCGGGTCGGGGTCGCGGTCGGTCGCACGGTCGACGAACTCGCGCACTTCCTCGATCCGGGAGGCCGACCGCGTCGGATAGAAGGTCGCGACGCGTTTGGCCCCGTAGTCGGTCACGGTCCGATCCCGGAGAAGATCGAGTGCGTCCGCGTAGACTTCCCGGGCGCGGTCGGTAGCGAGGAAGCCGCCGTCGTCGCCGTGGCGTCGCCGGATCGCGCCGCGGGCGACGACCGCGGCCCGTCCCTCGGAGAGCCCGGGGGCCCGCGCCAGGGTGGCGACATCACCCTCATCAAGCGCCCGTTCGGCATCGTCGAGTTCCGCGAGCGCGGCCGCAGTCTTCTCGCCGACCCCCGGGATGGCCTCGAACTCCATTCGGGCGCCGTTGGCCCCGCATCCGACAAAACGTTACGGGTGGCGGTACAACTACGCGGGCGAGTGGGTCAAACTGGACCCCCGGCGGCCCTGACTCCGGAAGCCACCGCCCGACGGTGGGTGTTCGTTCAGTCGTCGTCCGTCAGACTGGGGCCATCGACGGCGTGTGACTCCGAGGCCGCCGCTCGCGTCTCGGCCGTGTCGTCGCACCCACGACAACGCGCTTTTGCGACTCCGGGCTAGTGATCGAGGTATGCACACTGAGTCGGACGCCGCAGCCGACGCGGGCGATGCAGACGCCGTGGCCGACCTAGGTGACGACGCCGACACCGATGCTGACCCCGACACCGACGCGACCGCACCGGAAGTGAGGGCCGCGGCGGTCCGGGAGTCGCTCGCCGAGTGCGACGGCGTCGTGATCGCGTTTTCGGGTGGCGTCGACTCCTCGGTCGTCGCAGCGCTCGCCCACGACGCGCTCGGCGACGACGCGGTGGCGTGTACGGCCAAATCCGAGACGCTTCCGGCCGCGGAACTCGACGACGCTCGCCGGGTGGCCGACGAGATCGGGATCCACCACGAGGTCGTCGAATTCTCCGAACTCGACGACCCGGAGTTCGTCGAGAACGGGGAGGACCGGTGTTACCACTGCCGCACGATGCGGCTGGGCCGGATGTACGAGGCTGCCCGCGAGCTGGGAATCGCCACCGTCTGCGACGGCACCAACGCCTCCGACCCCGGCGAGGGACACCGCCCGGGGCTCCGGGCCGTCGAGGAGTTGGAGGTCCGCTCGCCGCTGCTCGAGGCCGGGGTCTCGAAAGCGGAGGTCAGGGCGATCGCCGACGACTACGGCCTCTCGGTCGCGGACAAGCCCTCGATGGCGTGTCTCTCCTCGCGGATCCCCACCGGAATCGAGGTGACCGACGAGCGCCTCTCGCGGATCGAAGCGGCAGAACGACTGCTCAGGGAGTGGGGGTTCTCGCAGTTCCGGGTGCGCGATCACGACGGGCTCGCCCGGATCGAGATCGACCCCGACGAACTGCCAGCGGCGCTGAACCACGACTTCGTGGTCGCCGCCCGAGAGCACCTCTCGGAGCTGGGGTTCGACCACGTCACGCTTGATCTCCACGGCTACCGGACGGGCAGCGTCAGCCCCGACGAGGACGGGGCAGACACGGATAGCGGTGCTGACGGGGGCGACGACGACCCGGTCGTCGCAGACGTGTTCGACGCCGACTACCCGACAGTCGGCGAGTGAACGCGAGCGGGCCTCAGTCCGCGCGATCCTCGCGGCGGGCGAGCAGGGCGCGGAGCGCCTCGTAGCCGGCCACCAGTCCGAGCGCGACCCCGCCGGCCACCACCGGAGGGAAGCGTAGCTCCGCGACCAACCGGAGGGCGACCGGATCGGGGCTCCCCAGATACCCCACGACGGCGGCGACGAGCCACACGGGGCGGCGAGCGGTGTCGACAGCGAGGCGGACCCGCAAGGCCCGCTGCGAGCGGCCGTAGCGCCGCAGCAGGACCCCTACGAGCTCGAACGCCCCCACCACAATGCCCGCGATGATCACGGGCGTGTACGTCGCGATGCCGTTGGCTGCGAGCACCTCGACGGCCGCTGCGGGCAGTCGATCGTAGTAGGCCCCCGGGACCGGTAGGGGGCTGAGGAGGTAGCCGACAAGCGCCGCGACGGCGACGGCCTGGGGACGGCGGGCCGCAAGCCGCTCGGCTGTGACGACGAACGCCCCGCTCGCGGTCCACCGCAGCGCGAGCAACGTCCCCTCGAACAGCGCGATCATCGTCGCGGCGATGATGATTGGCGCCATCCCCGTCGGGTCGGGGCTGACTAGGAACGCCACCCCGAGGAACGCGCCCCAGAAGAGCAGCCGGCGGGCCTCGAGCCACGTCCGGGTGACGAGGTTCATCATGATCGCGAGCATGATGAAGAGGGGGATCTGGAAGATGATCGCGTTGTACCCCATCAGGATCAAGATGAGGTTGAACGTCTCCTTCAGCCCGAACGCAACGACCGCGGTCCCGGTGGTGTAGGAGGTGAAGTACGCGAATATCGCGGGCAACACGATGAAGTGCGCGAAGGAGATCCCGACGAACGCCAGCACGATACTCGTCGGGACCGCCGCGAGGTAGTAGCGCCGCTCTTTCGGGTAGAGCCCGGGGCGCATGAACAGGTACGTCTCGTAGACGAACACCGGCAGGCCGACCACCAGGCCACCGAGGGCGGCGACCTTGAGTTCGGTCAGGAGGAGCTCCAGCGGGCCGTAGATCCGCGGTCGGCGATCCGTGAGCTCCGGTGCACCGGGGACGTGTTTGTTCCACAGGAAGTCGATGACCTCGGTGGAACTCACAAGATCGAGTCCGAACGCGGAGTTCGCGAGGTCCGCGCCGGGGTACAGAAGCAGCGTGACGATGCCGCCGACCCCGAGCACGACCGCCAGCCGGCGGATCATCTCCTCGATGTGGTCGGCGAGCGGCATCTCCTCGTCGGTCTCGGGGCCGTCCGAGGCGAGCCCGTCGTCGACGAGCGATCCCCCTGACTCCGTTCCAGCCGCGGTGCCGCCCGCGGTCGCGGTGGTCCCGCCGTCGGTTCCGGTGACGGCGGCCGCGTCGGCCGGCGGCTCCTCGTCGCCGGGCCAGATGTCGCCCGAATCGCTTGGTTCGCTCGTGTCGGCGGCGGCGGCAACCTCCTCGTCGGTCACGTCGTCCCCGTCAGGCGCCTCGTCGTCCCCGGCGCCGACGGATTCGAAGCCGGATCTGGGCTCCGACTCCGC
>Ga0102936_1000431_pt1 | contig 16514 bp, 15 predicted proteins | sample SalPon2_A_H2O_MG_FD_78502 | JGI IMG/M metagenome (GOLD analysis project Ga0102936, IMG submission 78502) | Salt pond water microbial communities from South San Francisco under conditions of wetland restoration - Salt Pond MetaG R2_A_H2O_MG | ecosystem: Environmental > Aquatic > Non-marine Saline...
AGCGCGTCGAGGAACTCGCCGACGAGCCCGTCGACCGTCTCCAGGGCCAGCTCGAACTCGCGGGAACTGGGGCCATGTCGCTGGCCGTCGTAGTCGAGGTGTGGGACGTACACCCACAGCAGGTCGGGGTCGTGTCGCTCGACGGCCTCGCGAGCGGCCCGCAGTATCCACCGCGAGCTCTCGGCGTTCGCCCCCGGCCCCCAGTACCGGTGCAGCGGGAAGTGGCCGTACTCGGCTTCGAGAGCGTCGTAAAACCCCGCCGGGTTCGACCAGCAGTCCATCTCCAGCATGGTGTTGTCCTCGTCCTCGACAGGCGCGGGCGTCAGCGCCACGTCGGCGCCGGTGCCCCGCAGGTGCTGGAAGAACAGCGCGCCGGTGGTCAGGCCGGCCTCGCTCGCGGTCTCCCAGAGCGGCCGTCGGTCCCCCTGCTCGCGGCCCCAGAAAGTCACCGCGTCCGCCTCGCGGTCGTAGGTCCCGTTCGCGACGTCGCCGTGGGCGCCCGGGTCCAGCCCGGTCGAGAGGGTCCGCTGGGCCGGTATCGTCACCGCGGGGAACGGCGGCCGCAGGGGGGTCGTCGCGGCCGGCGACAGCAGGTCGGTCAGGGCCGGTGTGTGGCCGCTGCCCAGGTGGTCGGCCTGGAGCCCGACGACGTCGAGGACGACGACGCGCCCGGCCGCCTGGGGCCCGGCTGCCGCCATTCAGTCCCCACCCCCGCCGGCGTGGCGGTCGACGTAGTCGGCGAGGAGATCGAACTGCCGCGAGAGGTCGTGTTCGTCGACGCCCAGCGGGTCCTTGAAGAAGGAGGCGAGCTGTGTCTGGAGCCCGTAGGCCCCGTGGCTGTCGGCGTGGGCGAGCAGGCGAGCCAGGTCGAGCACGAGCGGCGCGGCCAGCGCCGAGTCCGACCCCTCCCAGGTGAACTGCATCGTCATCTCGGTGTCCAGAAAGCCCTCGAAGTGGACGTAGTCCCACGCCGTCTTCCAGTCGCCCAGCGACGGGGCGTAGTCGATTCGGACGGCGCTGTGGTCGATATCTGGCAGCAGCGAGGACAGCACGTCCCCCTTGCTCCGGAGCTTGCCGGCCGCGTTGCGGTCGTCCTCGAGCACCAGCCCGTCGCCGTTGCCCAGGAGGTTGTGTCCCTCCCAGGACCTGACACGCAGGTTCCGGCCGGCGAACATCGGTCCGAGCGCCGATTTCAGCAGTGTCTCGCCGGTCTTTGCGTCCCGACCGACGTGGGGGACCTCCTGCTGGATGGCGAGTTCCCTGAGCCCGCCCAGCGCCGACCCCGTACTCGGCGTGAAGTTCGCGTACGGGTGGCCCTCCAGCAACGCGGCGTAGGCGTACAGCGCGCTGGCGGGGATGTCACGGTCGTCCCGGTCGACAGCCCGGCGGAACGCGTCCCGTGTGTCGTACCGCTCGGGGCTGTCAAGCGGGGGCTCCGTCGATGCGACGTTGATAACCACCACCCGGTCGAGGTCGTGGGCGGCGCGGAACGACGCGTAGTCGTCGCGAATCCGGGCGACGGTCTCCGCGACGGTGAGGCGGTCGTCGACGGTCTCCCCGTCGCCGAGCTCCTCGACCGCCGGCCCGCAGTTGACCGCCGTCCCCGGCCGGATTCGGTCCTCGACCGCCCGCAGGTCCTCGGCGACGGCCTCGACGGTCCGGGGGCTCGGGACGCCACGCTCCGAGAGCGCCCGCGCCTGCGCCAGCAGGCCAGGTCCCCCGATGTCGTGCCCGCCGAAGACGAACTCCCCGACGTCGGGGAGCTCCAGCCGTTCGGCGGGCTCGCGTGCAGTCACGAGTCCGGTCGTGTCGGTCTCACCGCGTGCCAGTGCCTTCGCCCCCGCGATGGCCGTCGTGGCGACGTTGCCGCGCGCCCCGACGAGCCAGACGCCAGTCGTTGTCATCCGTAGCCACACCACTCCCAGCTCGGCTTTTAGTATGGGCTCGCTACCGGGACCGAACCGAGGGCGGGTGTAGTGGGCACTGAGGGGGCCGCTACCACCGACCACGCCGCGGGGCCCGGCCCCGCCTTGCCGCCGAGTGGTAGTGGACTGATAACAAAGTCGTTACCAGTACAGGTGCAACTCGATGCGCGTAATCGACCCCCACATGCATATGGTCTCGCGGTCGAGCGACGACTACGAACGAGCCCGCCGGGCCGGCGTGGAGTGCTGTATCGAACCCGCGTTCTGGAGCGGGACCGACAAGCGTCACCCGGGCTCGTTTTTTGACTACTTCGAACACATCATCGACTTCGAGACCGAACGGGCCCGTCGGACCGCGGGGATGGACCACTACGTGACGATAGGGCTCGAACCGAAGGAGGCCAACTACCCGGAACTGGCGGCCGAGGTCATCGAGAAACTGCCCCGGTTTCTGGACCGCGAGAACGTCGTCGGTGTCGGCGAAATCGGGCTCGACCAGGGGACCGAGGCCGAGGAGCGAGCGTTCCGCCGCCAGCTCCGGCTGGCCGAGGAGCGCGAGCTGCCCGTCGTCGTCCACACGCCCCACGAGAACAAGCCGTCGGGCACGGAGCGACTCGTCGAGCTCATCCAGTCGGAAGACGTCACCGAGGAGCGGATTCTCATCGACCACAACACGGGCGAGACCGTCGACATTGCCCGGCGGACCGACTGCTGGCTCGGATTCACGCTCTATCCGGGCAAGATAGCCGCCGAGGACGCCATCGACCTGCTGGAGGACTACGGGACCGAGAAGATGATCCTCAACAGCGCCGCCGACTGGGACCCGTCGGACCCGCTCGCGGTGCCGAAAGCCCGCGACAGGATGCTCGACCGGGGGTGGGACCGCGAGGCGGTCCGGCAGGTCGTCTTCGACAACCCCTACGACTTCTTCGACCAGTCGCCGGCGTTCGACTACGAGCGGTGACCATGGACGTCGCGTTCGCCGCCAACGCCTTCGAGGAGTACACGCCAGTCGAGACGGTCGAAGCGCTCGCCGACATCGGCTATGACGGTGTCGAGTTGCTACTCGGGGGGTCGCATCTCCACCCGGACGACACCGACGAGCGAGACGTGGCCGCGGTTCGCGACGCGCTGGACGACACGGGGCTGGAACCGTGCAACGGCAACGCCTTCATGCTATCGGCGACCGACTTCCAGCACCCCTCCTACATCGAGGTCGACCCGGGCAGGCGCATGGAGCGGGTCGAGTACACGCGGGCGGCGCTGGAACTCGCGGCCGCCCTCGACCTGCCGTCCATCTCCATCCAGCCGGGCGGGCCGGTGCCCGACGGGCGGTCCCGCGAGTGGGGCCTCGCGACTTTCGCCGAGAGCCTGCGCGAGATACTGCCGGTAGCCGAGCGAATCGGCGTCGACGTGCTCGTCGAGCCCGAACCGGACCTGCTGATAGAGACCACCGCCCAGTACCGCACACTCGCCTCCCGCCTCGACACGCCCGCGCTGGGCTGTAACTTCGACGCCGGCCACCTGTTCTGTGTCGGGGAAGACCCCGCCGCGGCCGTCGACCACCTGGCAGACCAGACGCCCCACTACCACCTCGAAGACATCCCCGCCGACCGCACCCACGAGCACACGCAACTGGGCACTGGGGCGATGGACATCGACGGCTTCCTCGAGGCGGTCGCCGAGACCGGCTACGACGGGTTCGTCACGGTCGAACTCTACCCCTATCGGGAGACGGCCGTCGAGACAGCGCGCGAGGCCTACGACTACCTCGAGGACCACGGGTGGGTCTGACGTGCCGGGGACAGTGCCGGGCGTCGGGGCCAGGCGGCGACTGGCCGCGTACGCCGACCTGGTCCGGGCACCGAACTGCGTGACAGCGCCGCCAGACGTGGTCGCCGGTGCGGCGCTCGTCGTCGCGGCCGGCGGGCGGGTCGCGCCCACCCCTCTCGCAGGGGTCGCCGTCTCGTCGATGCTCCTGTACGCCGGCGGGACCACGCTCAACGACTACGTCGACGCGGCCGCGGACGAAAGCGACCGACCCGACCGGCCGATTCCGTCCGGCCGCGTCCCGCGAGCGCGGGCTGGCCCGCTGGGTGTGGCCTTCCTCTGTGGCGCCGTCGCGCTCGCGGCCGCGGTGGCCGGCACCCGCGCCGCGATCGGCGGGACCGCCGTCGCCGCCGGCGTACTCGCCTACGACGGGGGACTGAAAGGTGGCCCGGCCGGGTGGGTCGCGATGGGCGCGACCCGCGGGCTGAACGTGCTGTTCGGAACCACGGCGACGGCGGCGACGCTCCGCTCGCTCCCGCCGAGAGCCCTGGCGGCGGCCGGCGGCGTAGCCGCCTACATCGCCGGGGTGACCTGCATGGCCGACGGCGAGGCGGGCGGCGCGACCCGCCGGTCGGTGCTCGTCGCGGTCCTCGGGCTCGTCGCCGGGACGGCCGTCGCCGGCGCGACGGTACTGACGGCCGACCGGAGCGGTGTCTCGGTCGCCTTCGGAGTCGCGCTGACTGCCGGATTCGCCCTCGTCGCCGGTCGCGGACTCGCCTTCGCCCTCCGTGACCCCTCGCCGGCGACCGTCGGCCCCGCCGTCGGCACCTGCATTCTCGGGCTCGTCGTCTTCGACGCGGCCCTCGCGGCGGCGGCCGGTCCCCGCTGGGCGCTCGCAGCGCTGGCCTGTCTCGGGCCCGCGTACGTGCTATCGCGGTCCGTGGAGGTGAGCTGAGATGTGGGAGACGGCTCTCGGAGGCGGTGAGCGGTCGTGACCGAACTCGCCTTCTCGACGAACGCCTACACCGACTACGGGCTCGCCGAGGCGGTGCGCCGAATCGCCGACCACGGCTACGACGGCGTCGAACTGCTCGGCGACGAACCCCACGCCTACTTCCCGTCGTTCGGCGCGAGCGAGGCCCGCGACCTCTCGGCCGCGCTGTCGGAGACCGACCTGGCGGTGTCGAACGTCAACGCGAACACGGCTACCGGCTACTACGACGACGCCCCACCCTCGCCCTTCTTCGAGCCGAGCCTCGCCACCGACGACGACGAGGCGCGGGCGTGGCGGGTCCGCTACACGAAGCGGGCTATCGACCTCGCGTCCCTCGTCGACGCGCGGGCGGTGTGTCTGACCACCGGCCGGGCGCTGGCCGGGAACCCGCCCGAGCGAGCGCGGGCCGCGCTGCGTGACTCCCTCCGGGAGATACTCGACTACGCGGAACCACGGGAGGTGTCTGTCGGCATCGAGTTCGAGCCCGAGCTGCTCGTCGAGTCGACCGACGACGTGCTGGCCCTCGTCGAGGCGGTCGACCACCCGGACCTCGGCGTCAACCTGGACGTCGGCCACGCCGCTGTGTGTGGCGAGTCCGTGGCCGAGTCGATACGCCGGTGTGGCGACCACATCACCGGCGTCCACCTGGAAGACATCGCCGGGGGCCGTGGGGGCACCCACTACCACCTGGTTCCCGGCGAGGGCGACCTTGACTTCCGGGCGGTGTTCGACGCGCTCGACGACGTGGGCTACGACGGGTTCGCGACCCTGGAGCTGTACACGTATCCGGACGAGCCCGACCGCGCCGCCCGGCGGGCTCGCGAGGCGCTGTCGGAGTACGTCTATAGTAACAATTGAAACGATTTACACACCGATCGCACTGTCGTCGTGCGATCGGGTGTGCAATGAATTTCAATGGCTACTATAGCTGGACGGTGTGGTGGCTATCGGCTCGGCGTCCCGGTCGAGGCGCTCCGGGCCGGCGGCGTCTGCAGCCAGCGGGCAGTGGTCCGGTATGGCTCTCCTGTGACCTCGCCGGCGTACAGCCGATAGACGACCCGCACGCCCCGGTCCGTCTCCGGCGTCGTGACGGTGTGGTCGCGGTACCACGTCGCTCCCGCCGGGACCCGACGGTCGAAGCGGGGCAGAGTCTCGGACTCGACGACCGTGTAGCCGTCTGAGCCGTTCGCCACCCGCTGTCTGACGGGGACGACGGTGTAAGTCACCGCCCGCCCCTCGTGGTTGGCGACGGCGAGTCGTGTCGTCAGTGACTCGCCCGGCGGTACGCCGCCGACGGACCGTTCGGGGGCGGTTCCGTTCTCCCCCGGCACGACCGAGAACGATGTGTAGGTGCCCTCAGCGGCGGGATTGGCGGCGGCGTAGACGACACCCCCGGCGCCGACGACGACAGCGAGGACGAGGACCACCGACACGAGGTCCCGACCCAGTGGGAGGTCGGTGGACTTGACGGAGCCGGTCAGACGGCCAAGGGCGTCTATCGCGTCGAACCGACGCTCGGGCGGCTGTCGGCCGCGCCGGACCAGTGCGACAAGCCCACAGAGGACGGTGCCAGCCGCGAGGACGCCGAACATCGTCGCCCCGCGAACGGGGGCGCGAACGAGGTCGAGCCCGAGGCCGGCAATCGGGGCCAGCGCGAGACTCGCGGTGACGCTGTAGATGAGCCGACGAGGGAGCCCAATCCCACCGAGCTTGCCCGACGGGGCCGGTGTCGTCGCCGGGTACAGCGCGGCGACGAGAGCGTAACCGGGCGCCCACAGCACGAAGAGCCCGCCCAGGAGAACGGCCAGCCACGCCGCTCTCTCACCGCCCGCGAATCGCACGAGACCAGTGGCCGCCGTCAGCAGGACGAGGCCGGCGATGTCGAGTGTCGCGGGGCCGTCCGGCAGGTCGTGTGGCGTCATTTTTACAGACTCGGTCGCGGCTGTACAATGTTACCCGACACCTGAATCAGCGGAATGACGACGCTAATTCATCAGCCGGTGTCGGTGTGTCCAGTACGGAGTGTATAGTTTAGCCGCGCCAGGCTGTGGGCCGGGCTGTGAACGTCCTCTTTGCCCCGTACGCCGAATCGAACCCGTACCAGGCGAACCTCCGGGACGGACTCGCCGCCCAGGGGGACACTGTGGAAGCCGCCGTCTGGGACCCGTTTCTGCCGCTCGTTCGGTCGTACCTCCGGGCCCGTGACACCGACGTGGTCCATCTCCACTGGCTCCACGAGTACTTCCAGGCCCGGTCACGGCCGGTGTTCCTGGTTCGAGCGGCCGTGTTCCTCCTGCAGGTCTGGCTGCTTCGCCTGCTCGGCCTCCGGGTGGTCTGGACACTCCACAACCTCACCGCCCACGAGTTCCCGTTTCCCGCCGCCGAGGCGCGGCTGAAGCGGGTCTTCGTGCAGTCGCTCTGTGACGCCGTCGTCGTCCACTGCGAGGCGGCTCGTGAGTCAGCCGTCGACACCTACGGCCTGGACGACGACGCCCGCTCGAAGATACACGTCGTTCCCCACGGTCACTACCGCGGGAACTACCCCAGCGAGGGGTCCCGCGGAGCGGCCCGGGACTCTCTGGGGCTGCCCGCGGACGCGACCGTACTCCTGTATTTCGGCCAGATTCGGCCCTACAAGAACGTGCCAGTGCTCATCGAGACCTTCGCCGAGGTCAGCGAGCCGGGGACGTGGCTCGTTGTCGCCGGCAACCCCCGGTCGGAGTCGATACGCGCAAAGGTGGCGTCGCTGGTCGAGACCACCGACCGGGTCACCGCCCACCTGGACTACGTGCCCGACGAGGACGTCGGGACCTACATGCACGCGAGCGACGCCGTGGTGCTCCCGTTCCGGGACGTGCTGACCTCGGGGAGCGCGGTACTCGCGATGAGCTACGGCCGGGCGGTCGTCGCGCCAGCGATCGGCTGTCTCCCGGCGCTCGTCGGCCCCGACGGCGGCGCCCTGTACGACCCGGACCGTCCGGACGGGCTGGCCGACGCCCTCCGTTCCCTTGAGTCCCGCTCGCTCGATGCGCTCGGCCAGCGCAACCGCGAGCGCATCGCGGCCTGCGACTGGGAGCCCATCGCGGAACGGACGGCTTCCGTCTACCGCGCGGCCCGCGGGGCGGGGGCGGTCCCAGATGTCTCGGAGTCTGGATTATACGCTGAGTAACAAACCGCCCGGTATCCGCCACGGACTACTGTGTTGAACCTCAACTCCGAACTCTCGGGACGACCGGTGTTCGTCACCGGGGCTGCCGGATTCGTCGGGAGCCACCTCGTCGACACGCTCGTCGAACACGGGGCGGACGTCCACGCGTTCGTCCGGGCGACCTCCAGTGGCCAGCTCGGGAACATCCAGCACCGCGCCGACGACATCACCGTCCACCGCGGCTACCTCCGGGACAAGGCCTCCGTCGAACAGGCGCTCTCTGCGCTCCAGGGCCACGGGGACGCTATCATCTTCCACCTGGGGGCACAGGCCCACGTCGGCGAATCGTGGGAGCGGCCCTACGACACGGTCGACTCGAACGTCGTCGGCACGCTGAATCTCCTCCAGTCCTGTATCGACCTCGACCTCGATATCGACGCGTTCGACACCGCCGGGACGAGCGAAGAGTACGGCAACGTCAACGACGAGAAGAGCGACCTCTACGACTACGCGACGGATGGGGGCGTGCTTCTCTCGGAACGGTCGCCCGTGAATCCGAAGTCCATCTACGCGACGTCGAAGCTGACGGCGGATTTCCTGACGATGAACTACTACGACGCCTACGGGCTCCCGACCGTCACCACGCGGATGTTCAACAACTACGGCCCCCGGCAGAACCCGCGGTACATCACCGGGACGGTCATCACACAGGCCCTGGAGCGCGAACAGATCGAACTCGGCGCGCTCCACCCGAAGCGGGATATGTGTTACGTCGGGGACGGGGTCCGTGGCCACCTCCACGTCGCGCTGGCCGGCGAGTCCGGCGAGCAGTACGTCTACGGCTACGGTGAGAACGTGACGATGCGGGAGTGGACGAACATGATACTCGACGTCGGCGAGGAACACGGCTACTGGGACGAGCGGGAGGTCGTCCAGCGAGACGACCGGTTCCGCCCCGGCGACTCCGACGTCGAGGAACTGCGCGTCGGCTACGAGAAGCTCAACCGACTCACCGGCTGGGAGCCACAGGTCTCCTGGCGCGAAGGTATCCACCGAACCATCGACTGGTACGCGAACAACCCGGAGAGCTGGAAGATGCGAGTGGACTGGCGATGACGGGCGGTTACTGGGACGGCAAATCGGTCGTCGTGACCGGTGGCGCCGGCTTTCTCGGGAGCCACCTCGTCGAAGCGCTGCGGGCTCGCTCCGACGACGTCGATATCGTCGTTCCACGGTCGTCGTCGTACGACCTCCGGAACCGTGGGGAGATTCGCGCCCTGCTCCAGTCGGCCGACCCGGACGTCGTCGTCCACCTGGCCGCGACCGTCGGCGGTATCGGCGCGAACCGCGACAACCCCGGCCGGTACTTCTACGACAACGCCGTCATGGGCATCGAACTGCTGGAACAGGCCCGGCGGTACGGCGTCGAGAAGGTGACGCTGCTCGGGACCATCTGTGCTTACCCCGAGGTCACGCCGGTGCCGTTCCGGGAGGAGCACCTCTTCGACGGGTTCCCCGAAGAGACGAACGCCCCCTACGGCGTGGCAAAGCGGGGCCATCTCGTCCAGTCACAGGCCTACCGGGAGCAGTACGGGTTCAACAGCATCTACCTGCTCCCGGTGAACCTCTACGGACCGCGGGACGACTTCGACCTGGAGACCGGCCACGTCATCCCGGCGCTGATACGCAAGTGCGTCGAGGCCCGCGACCGCGGCGACGACACGGTGACCGTCTGGGGGACCGGGTCACCGACCCGGGAGTTCCTCTACGTCGAAGACGCCGCCGCCGGTATTCTGGACGCGACGGAGTCCTACGACAGCTCCGACCCGATTAACCTCGGGAGCGGCGAGGAAGTGTCCATCGAGGCCCTCGCCGGGAAGATAGCGTCCCTGACCGGCTTCGACGGAGATCTCGTCTGGGACACGTCGAAACCGGACGGCCAACCACGGCGCAAGCTCGACACCACCCGGGCTCGCGAGGAGTTCGGCTGGACGGCTGAGACGTCACTGACTGCGGGGCTCGAAGCGACCATCGAGTGGTTCGAAGCCAACCGGCCTGCTGGCCCTGAGCGCCCGGCACAGTGAGGAGCGGGTGGGAGATGGGGTCGTCGTTTAGTCGTCGTCCCGGCAGGAAATGGAATTTGTCGTGGGTCACTCGTCGTTCTGGCGGGGTCGGTAGGCTTCCAGCAGGTCGTCGAGGAGCAGGCAGCGCGGGTCGGTCACCGGATAGGTGGTATCGATGTACGCCTCGGCAGTCTCGATATCTCCGCGGACAGCGAACTGACGGACACGGGCCGCGTTCTCGTAGAAGGCTTCGTTGAGTTCGGTCGCGTCGTCGTGTTCGGGCGCGGTGGCGCTCTGCTCGAACACCTCGTCCCGGAGTTCCTCGAAGTCCACCATCTCGGGCTCGTAGGCGTCGATTTCCGAGAGGACGAACTCCACGGCGAACCGCTGGAACTCCGATTTGCTCGAGAAGACATCGTCCTCGACCAGCTCCTCGACGCGGTCCATCACCACCTCGGGGAATCGGACTGTTGATTTGACCACGTTGTGCCACCCAGACCGTGAAATCACATAAACCCACCCCAGAATAAGCGTTCGTGCCGCGGGGACCACGAGCGAACGCCTGTGAATGGCGGTAACACAACATCAATCACAGACCCTGACAAATGTCTGCCAGAAAGACTATTTCAGTGTAGTACGGAGATGGAGTGCCGGCACACGATTGGCTGTCAGAGGCACGCCAACGGGTGGACGGGCCGGCCCGTCCCTCGAAATTCTCCCTCCGAGGTGGTGACCTGTCAAGCCGATATTACTACCGGCGGTCAGTGGCCAGTGACGTTGAGACGAAGCAATCGATACTCCCATCAGATGTGGCAAAAATCGTCTCCGTGCCTGGTCACCGGAGTTGCCGCTGATAGTCAGCCAGTGGCCCAGGGCCACTCCGTGGCCGTCCGCTGGTCGGGTGTGGCCCGAGGGCCACCCTCCGGTCCGTTCTCACGTTCGAGGTGTGTGCGCCGCGGGCGTACTTATTTAACCAACAAACGGCGTAGTTACACTGGAACGTTGGTTAACACGGATGCCTGACCAGCCCACACCTCCCGGAAGCCTGCCCGACGACCTCCTCGAGCGCTGCGAGGCCCTGTCACCGGCCGCGCTTGCGGACCTCTCAGAGTACGCCGACGCGCTGGCCGAGTACCGCGAACAGGAGACCGAGCGGGAGTCGACGACGGAGGGCGACGGCCCGGAAGCCGGTCCCGAGCGACCCGACGACGTTCCCGCCGGGGCCTCTGTCACTGTCAAGGAGATAAACGACAACCGCTACCGTTACTGGCAGTGGCGAGACGGCGACAAGATCAGGTCGCAGTATATCGGCCCCGCCGAGGAGTGAGCGAGTCGGGTCGTGACGGTCCACACAGGGGCTCGCTGTGGCCGAGACAGGTCCTACGTCGTGACTACTGCTCGATATCCACGTGTGCGGGGTCCGGGTCCATCTTGAACACGACGCTTGGCTCCCAGAGGAGCCGGTGTTCCTTGTACGTCCCCTTGCCCATCCCGCCGTGTTCCTGGTTTGATTCGGTCACTTCGAGAAAGGCGAGTTCGCTGAGGAGCCCGCGGATAGTGTCAGTCGTGAGTGTGTCCGTCCCCTCGGCGTCACAGACTTTCTGGTAGATGTCGTAGATGACCGTCGTCCGGAACCAGACGTCGTCCTCGGACGTCTTGTTGGTCAGGTTCGCGAGCGCGTAGAGGACGTACTTGCTGTGGGGCGGGAGCCCGGCGATGAGTTCCTTCAGCCGTTCGACCTCGGCCTGCTCCTGGGCGAGTTCGAGGTGGGCCTCGGTCACCTCGCCGACGCCGTTGTTTTTCGCGTAGTCGCCCGCGTGGCGCAGGAGCCGTATCGCTTTCCGGGCGTCACCGTGGCGCTGGGCCGCCAGCGCGGCCGTCTTGGGGATGACTCCCGGGTTCAACACGCCGTCGTGGAACGCGTCCTTTCGGTTTTCGAGGATTTCGCGGAGCTGTTCGCCGTCGTACGGGTCGAAAATAGACTCGTTGTGCCCGAGGCTGCTCTTTACCCGCTCGGTCATCTGCTCGCGGAAGTTCACCTTGTTCGAGATGGAGATGATACCGATCGGGACGTCGACCTTGCCGGCCTCGCGAGCCCGGGACAGGAGCATGAGCACGTTGTCGTCGCCGAGGCGGTCCACCTCGTCGAGGGTTATGAGGGCGCCGTCGTACTCCTGGTCGAGAATCTCCCAGAGCCGGTTGTAGTACTCGTTGGTCGAGATACCGCGTGTCGGTACTTTCACACCCGACGCGGCGGTGTTTATCGTTTCGGCGATGGTCTGGATAGTGTCGGCTTCACCTTTCGCCTGCGCGCAGTCGACCGTCACCGTTGCGAGGCGGTAGCCCCGGCGGTCGGCCTCGTTCCGGGCACGCTCCATGACGTGGTTGGCAACGAGTGACTTGCCGGACCCGGTCTTGCCGTACAGGATGACCGAGTTGGGTGGTGAGCCGGTCACCGCCGGCCCGACCTCGTTTGCGAGCTCTGTGATGTGTTTGTCCCGGCCGACGATGCGGTTCTCGTCGGGGACGTGGTCGATATTGAGAAGCTCGCGATTGGCGAAGATGTCGTCCCCACCGGTCTCGTCGACGGTCTGGAAGAGTTCGTCAGGCTCCTCCAGGTCACCACTCTCGCTGCCGTCCATACGAGCTATTCTAGCTGACCAGATGAAAAATCTTTGGACTAGACTCCGAGTTAGATACGGTCGCTACCGGCCATATTTGGGCGAAACAGAGGTATAACTAATAACTTCGAATCTAGTTCAGACCCACCTATTTCCGAGTTAGCGGAGCCGAAGAAGGGGACGGCCCCGGAATGGGATGGCATAACGAGGTGGTGGAGTGACGGGAATTCGGAGTAGTGATTGCCACGTCCGTGGCTGGGGATCTGTCGAGAACCGGTCTGTTGGAGGGAGTCTGCTGGAAGGACTCTGTTGGAGAGAGTCTGTTGGACGGCGTTTGCTTGAAGATACCTGCCACGGACTGGGAGTCCCCTCCACGGCGCTACTGGACGGGGACACCCGATTCCGAGTTAGTTTGGGATGGTGAGACGAACCAACGGCGTCGTCTTGCTGCGGGAACGCCCCCACCGGACTGAGTCAGCTGCCAGACCGGTGGGCTGGTTCACCGCGTTCGCCGGAGGTGGGGTCGCTCGTCTCTGCGGCGAGCTGCTAGAGTCGGCGTGGACTGGTGCCAGTACGGGACTCGGTGGAAACACCTGATTCCGAGTTAGTTTCCTATCGCAGTCTCCGGATTTGGTGGGGCTCTCTTCGGGGACACACACCTGATTCCGAGTTAGTACTACCGTCGGTGGCCATCGATGAATGGTAGAGACGGGGTGAGATTGTTGGGAATCTAGTAGAATGGGTGGGGACACACACACCTGATTCCGAGTTAGTTCGGTGAAATTCGAGGGGGTTACTTGCTGAGATGGCGGTTGTAACTCGGAACTAGGTGTGTTCCCACTAGTTACTAGTCTAGTAGACTAGCTAGTGTAGTAGGTAGAAGTACAGCCGTAACAGCAACTAGCGTAACGGCTAGAGAAACAACTAGAAACGGCTAGAAACGGCTAGAAACGGCTAGAAACGGCTAGAAACGGCTAGAGTAGTACATAGAACAGGAGCTTGAACCACAGTTCGGCTTTTTGGTCTAGATAGCTGCTCTCGGTGACACAGCGACGCTGTGTTCTAACACGCAGACCAACACTTCCCGTCTCAGCATGGTTGAATTTGTTGCTCCCCCACTCCCCACGGCCCCATTCTCTCCAGGGGGGACACCAAATTCTCACTACTAACTCGGAATCAGGTGTGTGTGTGTGTCGGCCTTGCTCTCTCAAGCAACACTCTCCGGTGGAGAACTATCCCGTCTTCAGCCGGAATATTAACCAACACTGGCGGCATTTCATCGCTGTTGTTGGTTAAGGTTCTGTTCCCGTCGGCCTCTGCTACGTACGTGGGGCTGACGGACCGCTGGGGAGAAGAGGCATTGTGACAGTCGGAACCGCGTTCGTCCGGCGGCTCGACACGCCAGCCGTGGGCCACGTACCCGGTTCCCGCTCGCAGTCGATGGACGGCCCCGGTCGGCTCCCGCCAAGACTGATACCGCCAGTACACCCGTCAAGAACTGGCAAGGCACAGACGATCCCGAGCATCTTTCTCCTGGAAACCGCCGTCATTATCTCAGAGGATTATTTTCAAAATGATGAGCGTATCCATCGACACGTTGCCGTGGCAACCGACAATCCCAGTGGCGAACGATTACTCCTGGGTGGCTGTCGCTGGGTGGGGAGGGACGGGCTCGGTTCAGTATCGTCTGCTGGCCCCTGTCGCGGAGCTCTCGCGCTCGCAGCCCCAACGCAGCCTGGACTGCGGACGGTCGCGATTTACGTTCTCGTGGGCCAGATACTGTTGCACCGTCTCGACGGAATGCCTGCACCTGCTGCCGGCCCAGATCGGTCGCAAGTGGTCCCTGCCAGCCGCGTCATCCAGTCGAACCGTTCAGCCGAACCGTAGGGCCGGACCGATAAGCCGAACCGTTCAGCCGACCCGTCCAGTCAAACCACTCAGTCGAACCGTGTAGTTACCTTGCACAGCTTTTCGAGCCGGCTATACCAGATAGTCGAGCGGTACAGCTAAGCCAGCCAGCTAAGCTACACAGTCAATCTGCTTAGCTATACCGTCTGACTGAGTTTTATAGCTGATGAGGCTGACTGTGTGACTATGCTGGCCTATACAGTGTACTCGGAGGCGGGGGGCGTCGGGAAGACGACGCTCGCGACGAACCTCGCGAAAGCGGAGGTTCGAGCCGGGCGAGACGTGCTGGCGATAGACCTCGACACGCAGGAAGCGTCCATGTCGTACCTGCTGGACGTGGCCGACGACCGCGACAACGACCAGGCGGACAGTCTGTTGCGGCACATGATAGACCGACCGCGGGGCGAGTTCGCGGACCTCGTCAAGACGAGCGAGGGCATCGACGTCGTCCCGGCACACAACATCCTGGAGTACGCCTCGAAGCATCTCCGGCGACGGGAGGAGGAGGCGGCTGACTTCGGGGAGTCCTGGAACCCGAACAAACAGCTGCTCCGCGTGCTCCGGGAGGCCGGGGTCCACGAGCACTACGACACGCTCATCATCGACCCGCCGGCGAGTGCCGACATCAAGCTCCACAACGCGATACACGCGACCCGACATCTCGTCATCCCGTTCGAACCCAGCGGGAAGGGGTACGAGTCCGTCCAGGGACTCGACCAGCTCGTCGGCGGGCTCGAGGAGTCACTGGATATCGAAGTGGGCGTCCTCTCGGTCGTTCCGAACCGCTACAAGGGCATGAACGACCAGGACCGGTTCCTGGCGCAACTGGAAGCGGACGGCTGGGAGTCCCCGATACGGTTCCGTGAGCGCTCCTCGCTCCTCGAGGGCTGCTGGGCCGAACAGTGTACCGCATTTCGCTATATAGAGGAGCACCGCGAGCGCGACCGCGACCACGAACTGGAGACGATAGCGAAGTACGACGAGCTTGCGGCCACGATTCGCGAACAACGGGCGGTGGAAGCATGAAACAAGGCTCGGCCGACGACCCGTTCGCAGACGAGTCCACGGACGACCCGGCGACGGAGTCGGGTGAGGAGTCGACCCCGGCGGACCGCTCCGACGCGGCCCCGGCGACGGAACCGGTTGGGTCCGACCTGGAGACGACCACGCAGCAACCGACATCCCGCTCGCTCCCGTACATCCACTCCCGTGACGGTGTCAAGGACGGGCGCACGCAGCGACCAGTGTTCCTCCGGGACCACATCGAGGACGGCATCGCCGACCTCGTCGCCCAGATGGAGGCCGAGTTCGGCGAGGACGTCTACAAGACAGACGTGACAGAGGCCGCGATGGCAATCGCGGAGGAGAACCCCGAACTCGTGGCCGAAAAACTCGACGAGTGGGGCTACGGCTGGGCCTGACCCCGAAGCTCTCAGGCGCCGACCTCGTCCCAGTGGCGAACGAGCGCGACACCGAACGCGAGCACGATAGCGCCGACGCCCGCCTGCCGACCGAAGGTGCCGAAGTCGCCGTTCAGAATCGCCACAACACCTCGAACGAGCATGACGGTCGTGACGAGGAGGACGAGCGCGAGTGCGGCCTGGCGGGTCTCCATGGGCAAAACAACGCCTCAGCCGTAGTAAACCGCTAGGTTGTCACGCGACAAAACTGGAATTATACTCACGAGGGGACTACGAACTACTGTTCCAGCCGTCCGGTCAGACGCTCCCCCATCATGATTGACCCAGTATTCGCAAGTCGGCTCCAGTTCGCGGTGACGACCATCGTCCACATCATCTTCCCGGTGATGAGCATGGGGCTCGCCCCGTTTCTCATATACTTCACCTGGAAGGACATCCGGACTGGCAAGCCGATATACGAACAGTTGCGTCGCTTCTGGACCAAGATATTCGCCATCTCCTTCGTCGTCGGTACCGTGACCGGTATCGTCCTCGAGTTCGAGTTCGGGACGAACTTCGCGGCCTTCTCGACGGCCGCGGGCGAGCTGTTCGGCGGGCCCCTGGCCGTCGAGGGGATGATGGCGTTCATGCTCGAGGCGACCTTCCTCGGCGTGTTCGTCTTCGG
>Ga0102936_1000435_pt1 | contig 16480 bp, 15 predicted proteins | sample SalPon2_A_H2O_MG_FD_78502 | JGI IMG/M metagenome (GOLD analysis project Ga0102936, IMG submission 78502) | Salt pond water microbial communities from South San Francisco under conditions of wetland restoration - Salt Pond MetaG R2_A_H2O_MG | ecosystem: Environmental > Aquatic > Non-marine Saline...
CTGATACCTCTCGCATCTATAACATCAAGGCTTCTCTCAACGTTACCAGGAACACGGAAGACGAAAGTATACATGGACTGGCCTCTAGCGCTCGCACCGAAACCCGAACCTCCATCACCTAGCTGAGGGTTAACATTAAGCATTCCTGCGTGGTACCCTGGCTCCGCATCCTGAGGAACATCGATGTAAAACTTCACCTGGCCGGCAGCATTCACAGGAGTACCATCCGAAAGAGTGAAAGGAGTAGTATTACCGGGAGTAACAGTATAAGTATTCTGCTCGAAACGTATCCAACCATCGATCTCTTCGCCATTGTATTCATCGACACTTACAGGACTATCCTGCGAATCCATGAAAGTACTTGTCAAAGGCTCCGCTGTCTCAGGCGCGACAGCAAAAGGACTATCGTAGCCAGAAGTAGTAATATACATGTTCGCTACACGAGATTCTCCTCTCTGGATTTCACCGAAATCTGTGAAACCTGGCGCTACACCGATAGAGTCAGCGGAGGCAGTCGAGGCCAGAAAAACCACCAGAATCACTAATCCAAGTCTCTTCATATATACTCTGTAATTAGGCTCAGACCCTTTAATAGGTTAATACAGAGGCCTTTCCCTGTTTCAAAAGCCCTGCGTTATACTGAACCTTTTTATACAAGCCCACGATAATTGGGGACAGAAGGGGGAGTCTAGCTTTGAAACACAGTAAACAAACGTGTACCAACACATGACGAATAGAGAACACGGCAATCCGAAGCAGGACTCTTCTGAAGTTAGTATTTCTTCACCAGCAAAGTCAGGGATGACTGATCAGTCAAACCTAGAATTGACACATCCCAACCCTATAGGGCTGGTACAACTCAAAACCCTTTATCAATTCAAGGAGGTGACAATATGAACAAAAAATTAGCAGCAACAATGGTAGCACTCCTAACACTTGGAATGGTAGGAACAGCAACAGCTCAGACGCTTGGTCCCACCAACAATGTTACCGAGGACCCAGACGATGAAAGAGAAAACGGAAGTTCAAATGTAACTGTCTCCATAGCTAGTAAGACAGCAATAGACGTAAAGCCAGAAAGCCTTGATTATTCTGGTCTTAGCGTAGGATCTCAGACAGAAGAAGGAGATAACGGAGGAAATACATTTGGCTCCCTTAGTTTAGAGAACATCGGTTCAGAGTACATTGATAGAGTCTGGGCAGAAGCTAGTGCTCCTGATTCAGACCCCTTCGGTACAGGAAATCCTGATAATTATGACGCAGGAAACTTCCTACAGATTCGTCCAAGTAACGCGACATCTAAAACGAGCGTGACAGGGAACAGTTCTGTTTACCACTTTGTGAACAGAAAAGAATTCTCTAGCTCTTGGACAAACACTACCGGAGAAATTCCACCCTACATAGAGGCTGACCCTACAGTCAGTGATAATGGAGATCCAGTAGATTCTTACGTGGGAAGGCTCCAGGCAGGAGACGAATGGTACTTCTACACCATCTACACAGGGCTTAGTAGTTCGAACGATGTTTGTGACGGTAGTGGGGATTCCATTCTCAGAGTAGGTAACACACCTCACTCTTCCGATCAGTTTGGTACGGTTGATTTCACATCTCAAGGAAACACAGATTACACCGAGTACGATATCACCCAGACTGGCGGAACCTATGGTATCGCTTCTAACGCTCCAGGATCCGACACAGGAGTGAGGCTCAGTTTCACAGACAGTAACGGAGATACATTCTACCGTGAGTACGATGTCCTTACGGTCTGTGACACAGATAAGGCCGTAGCAGATGAACCACATATCATCAGAACACGCTACAACGTTCAGGCAGGAGACGCAACTGATCTGACAGCAGGAGATCTGACTGGATCAAGAGCACAGTTCCTACTGGACGCACCTTCATCAACAGAGTCTTCCATGCTTCTCCCAGGAGAAGGTATCACTATCGATACAGCAATAGAAGTTCCACAGGGAGTTCCAGCTGGTTCTGTACAAGAAGGAGAGCTCACATTCTTCGTGACATCTGATGATGATGCAAGTGTAACCAACTAACCTACATTTCACATTTTCTTTCTTCTTTTTTCTTTCAGTAACTCAGAACTACCTAAACTAAAATAGGCCTTTCCTGAGAATTTCATCTGGTAGTCTTTTTATTCGGGCCTTACCAGTTTTTGTATTGTATGGTTAGTAAGTATGCGGATCTTTCTGAGGAGGAGATGAGTGAGAAGGCTGAGGAGTTCGGTGAGATGATCCGAACTATGGAGAAAGAGATTCAGAAGGGTTATATTGGCCAGGAAGAGGTTATTAATCAGATACTGTTGACTGTTGTGGCCGGCGGTAACGTTCTCTTGGAAGGTGTGCCTGGCCTTGGTAAGTCTCTCCTGGTTGAGCAGCTTGGCCGTGTTGTTGAAGGTACGGAGTTCAACCGTATCCAGTTCACGCCGGATAAACTACCGAGCGATATTGTCGGTGTAGAGGCGTACAACGAGGATAAGGGTTTCTACGTTGAGAAAGGCCCTATCTTCTCGAACTTTATCCTTGCTGATGAGATCAATCGTGCTCCTCCGAAGGTTCAGTCCGCGATGCTTGAGGCGATGCAGGAGCACAAGGTTTCGATCGGAGACCAGACGTTCCATCTTCCTGAGCCGTTCTTCACACTGGCCACACAGAATCCTACGGAGCAGGGAGGTAGTTTACATCCTGAGGAGACTGTTTACCTCAATGGAAAACTAATGGCAGCCGAAGAGGCCTTGAAACTGGCTAAAAGTGAAGGAGAAGTAGTTCATGAAGATGAAGATAAGAGGATTTACAAGGCCGACGGATTATTCGGCAATCATCTGAATACGGATGGAGAGGTTGAAGAAACTGGTTGTATGGTCTATGAAAAAGACTATGAGGGCGATATGTATACTATAGAGACTCGAACAGGTCGAAGTATTAATGTAAACGCCAGTCACCCTCTTCTTGTAAGCGAAGGGGGCGAATTGAAGTGGAAAAATGCGGAAAATCTGGGGAAAAATGATTTCTTAGTTCAACCTGAGACTGTAGATCTTCCGGAAGACGAGTTTCCAGAGAAGGAGGCAGTTTTAGACAGGCTCGAGGGAGACTTCAGAATCATTAGAGAGAAAGAGATAGAAGAAGCCTTGGACAGTATTGAAGAGAATGACTTTGACGCAAAAGACATCGATACTTTGAGAATTGCTAAAGATCTATCTAAGAAAGAGTTATCCGAGAAGGTTAATGCTACCTATGATCAGGTGCTAGGTTATCTCCAAGGCGTTGATAATGATGTCGGAGATAAAATTATTTCAGAGATAGATACTGATTCAGTCGAGATTTCGACTTATTTAGAAAGTCATAAAACGCATAGAATCAATGGAACATGGAACCATTCGGATGCAGGTTTCTTCCTTGGTTTCACGCTGGCAGAAGGCCATATAACGGAGAATAAAATTGAGGTATCGCAGAAAAACTACCCTCAGATGCTCGAAAGATGGATAACTCTAGCAGAAAATCAGGGACTGGAAGTTAATATACGGACAAAGGAAGGCGTTAAGCACGCAACGATAAGATCTAAGCCTTTCGTGAGATATCTCCAAGAGCGTTACAGTATGAACAACCCTTCAAATCTGCTTTCTGCACCAGAATCCTTCAAAAAAGAGTTTATTGACAGCTTCATGAAATCAGAGACTTATTATGAGGCAGATGAAAAAGAGGACAACTATAGAATAATCCTGACCCAGCAGGACAGAGAGCTAACAGAGACAATAATCTATCTTTTAATTGACTATGGGATAAGACCTAAGATTTACAATGAAGGCTACAAGTACAGAGTACGAGTCTCTGATAAAAGCCTGAAGAAGTACTTGGAACATTTTACCTGGCCCGGCAATGATTAGCCAGAAATAAGTCATAACTCATCAAGTTACAGAGTTCTACCAGTTGATACTGAGAAGATAAATGAAGTAGTTGAGAACCTAGGATTCAAGAACTGCGGCAACATGGAAGACAAGGCCTGGTATCCCGCATACCACATGGGAAAACGTAGAGGCCGCATAACAGAATATGAGTTAGAGAAGTTTGTTGAATCCATGAGTTCTAAGCTAGAAGAAAGAAGAAATCAGAGTTTCGAGACAACTCAGGAAAAGGCTCGCGCCTTCGGAATAAGTATGACCGAGCTAGTAGATGAAACTTCCTTGACAAAACACAGGGTTTGGCAGACCTATAAGTCCAGCTCGAGAAACGAAGTTGCTGAGGACTACATTGAAAGAGAGATAGAAGTAAAGATTGCAAGAACCGAGACGATTCTATCCCATCTCGAAAAATTCGTCAGCAAGCAGGTCTTCTATGATCCTGTGCAGAGTATCGAGAAACAGGAAAACTATAATGGAGCCGTTATTGGTTTGAGCGTTCCAGAAACTCACAACTATATCGCTGGTAACGCCGCAACTGGAATAAACCACAATACATATCCTCTTCCAGAGGCCCAGATTGATCGTTTCCTGTTCAAGATTTACCTTGATTATCCTAAGAAGCGTAATGAGCAAAAGATTATCGATATGAACGCTAACATCATGGATGATGAGGATTTCGATGTTGGAGAGGTTGTTACCCAGCAGGATGTGCTTGATATTCAGGAGTTCGCGAAGCAGGTTACTGTCAGTCAGGAGATCAAGGAGTACATAGTCGATCTTGTTGATTGTTCCAGGAATCCTGAGGATTACGGCCTGGAGTACGGTGAGTTCATCGAATGGGGATGTACGCCAAGAGCTTCCATCAACCTTGCACTGGCTGCCCGGGCCCATGCGCTCTATGATAAGAGGCATTATGTTACCCCTGAGGACATCCGGTCGATTATTGAACCTGTTTTCATCCACCGCATCTTGCTCAACTACGAGGGAGAGGCCCAAGGAGTAGAGGTTCAGGACATCATAAAGGATATTGTAGAGACTGTGCCGGTGAGATAAGATGAAGAAGGAGGACTTCTTCACTTCAGATGATGTAACAGCCCGTGTAGATTCGGAAGTCAAACGAGTGGCCGAGCTTTTCCGGTTCGCACTGAAGTACAAGGAACAGTTCCAGGCCTCTGGCATCGAGTTCTCGGATCTCAGACAGTATCAGGTGACCGACGACGCGTCAAGGATTGACTGGAAGAACTCTGCCTCTACCGATGACCTCTACGTCAAGGAGTACGAGGAAGAGAAAGATATGGATGTCTACATCATCCTGGATGTATCGGACTCAATGATGTTCGGTAGCGCGGACAAGATGAAGTCAGAGTACGCTGCAATAGTAGCTGCGGCCCTGACATATGCATCGATAGATTCCGGTATCAACGCAGGTTTCGGAATGTATGCCGAAGACCAGATCACGATCAATCCTGACGGAGGACAGGCCCAGTACCAGAAAGTCCTGATGGAGGCCGCGAAGTTTGAGAACTACGGAGGAACGTTTAATCTTGAAGAGGCCTTAAATGATACTATCGGACAGATCAAAAACAATACAGCCTTGTTCATTGTCTCAGATTTCCTGGATATGGAAGGCGACTGGAAGTCGAAGATGAAGATCGCATCGGAGAAGTTCCGGCATACCCTCTGTATAATGACGCGGGACCTCAGAGATTACAAGCTGCCAGAGAATGGCAACATGAGATTTCAGTCACCGGACGGCAGTCAGCAGATAGCGGTCAATACGAACAAGCTTGGGGAAAAGTTCAGCGAGAAGGCACAGAACAGGGAGGATGCAAAGATTTCGAAGCTGGAAGGCGCGGGGGCCGGTGTTGTGAAAGTTGATACTCGGGATGAGTTCTCCGCGGTCTTCGCCGAGTACTTCGATGAATCCGGAGGTGACTGGTGATGGAGCTAGTTTTCTCGTACGAATACGCTCCGCTTCTAGGCCTTGTCCTCGGACTTATGTTTGGCATCACAATCTACTCTCGTAAGATGCAGAAGGCCCGTGCGATGAGGTTCGGAAATTACGAGACCCTGGAGAAGGTGGCTGGGGGCAACTTCCTGAGATCAGGTAATTTACTGACTTTTGTCAAGCTGGCCGCTATAACCTCTTTGATCGTCGGTGTTTCAGGCCCTCAACTGGTTCAGGAGTCCTCGGTTGCTGATGCAAATTATGTAATTGCGATAGATTCTTCCTCTTCGATGTTTACAACAGATATTGAACCGACGCGTTTCGAGGCTGCGAAACAGATTTCTCAAGGACTTATCGATGAGATGACGAACGAGACACGTGTAGGTCTTGTCTCTTATTCCGGCAGTGTTGATATTGTTTCTGAGGTCTCCAGCGATCTTGAAGGTATTGATCTTTCGATTAAGAACATGAGTATCGGTGAGGAGGCCGGTACCGGGATCGGGGATGCTGTTGTCAGTTCTTCTACCTTGATTCAGAACTCCTCGGCACCGAGAAAGGTTGTACTGATTACTGATGGAGAGAACAATGTCGGCAGCAGTGTCAACGAGTCGATACGTTTTGCTAATACGCACAATGTTTCTGTCTATACTATCGGCCTGGGAACGGATCAGACCGGTGATCAGTACGGAGTGATTGAAGGGAATAATGCAACACGGGCGGATTTCGCGAATCTTAACGAGGGAGAGTTACAGAGGCTTTCGAACAGCACCGGTGGAGAAAGTATTTTCGTAACCAATAATACAGAGGTTGAGCCAGGTTTTGTAGGAATATTTGAGAAAGAAGTTTCTACCGATTTCTCGACGTTTTTCATCTTTCTCGGAGCCGTCCTTCTGATGGTTGAATGGGTTCTGAAAAGTACCGATTTCGAGGTCATACCTTAAGAACTAAATTCAAGCAGAGACCTGATTGTATTTATGGCAGAGGATCTGGAGAAACTTGAGATTGAAGATGTCTCCTCATTGACGACAGGTAGCGTACATGAGTTCAGGGAAAAAGTAAAAAACATGGATCTTCCTGAAAACGATTTGAAGGCCTTAAAATCAGCAGAAGAGGCTGGTAAAAGTCGTAAAAAGGCCTTGGATTTTATAGACAACGAGATAGGTAGGGAAAAAGTCTCAAAGGATCTCGACGTTGCAGAGAGCGATATCGAGGAGATACATGAGATGATGGACAGGGTTACAGACCTTGAAGGTATCGAGGAATCCGGCGAGGAAACTACTGATATGGGCCGTGATGAGCTTATCGATCTAGTCGGAGGTACCGTGGACGATATAAAGGGTTTTGTAAAAGATGAAAACCCTAGCCTTGAAGTTCTAAACGTTCTTTACAGCTCCGAGAAAAAGGTGAAAGATAGGAAGACGGCGAAGAACTTTATCGAGAGGGAGATCAAGCAGAAGAAAGTTGAGAACGACCTAGAGGATGCCAGAGAAGACATTGAAAGCCTGGAAGAAGATATACGGGCCGTTGAAGAAGATACAAGCTCAGAAGCAACACCCGAGGAAGGAGAAAGTGAGAAAGCAGAAGGCGGAGAAGAATCAGAAGCCGACTCCGAAAAAGACGAAAATCAGGACGGTGAAACAGAGGAAAAAGAGGCCGAAGAAGGAGAAGACTCCGAAGACGAGGTTTCTGAACTTGAGGAGAAGAAAGAGCTTGCAAAAGGCCTTGACTCTGATTTCTCCGAGGAAAAGCTTGAGGAGATCTCGATTAAGGAGTTGAAGTCGATCAGAGATGAGAAAGAGAGACGTGAAGAGCTTATCTCCATGCTTGAGGATGAAGGCCTTGACAGCGAACGCCTAGAGAAGTCCAGCACCTCTGATCTCGAGAAGATCGCTGAAGAAGTTGGTGTAGAAGATAAAGATACTGGAGGCTCAAGCGGCGAGGATGAGGAGAAGTCCGAAGAGGAGATTCGTGAGGAGGCCGAGGAAGATCTCCAGATGCTTATGGGCGCAGTAAACGAGGAGGAAGACACCAAGGAGGATTCAGGTCAGGGGACTCGTGAGAAGATTGATGATCTGCGGGACAAGATAAGCTCGACCCTGAGCAGAAACTCAGATAGTGAAGATGGTGACGAGGCCTCCGGCATGGATGATTCCCAAGTCGAAGAAGTTCTCGACAGTTACTCCGACCTGGAGAACGATGAGGCTGTTATCAAGTCAGCTCACATCATGAAAGGTTATCTCGAGACAGAGCTAGGTGTCGAAAGGGAGCTGACTTACAAGGAACTGGCTGAAGAAGTGCCCGAGGACTCAGAGGAAATGGAGGGTCTTGCCAGGTTCTTCCGGACCATGCATCAGGAAGAGTACACTCAGAGCATAGATATCTCTTCCAGCGAGGCTATAAAGACCTGTAAGCAAGCTGTTAAGATGCTCTAGAATGGCAGAAGAAAGGCCGGTATCAGGCTGTAGTAGTTACCGGATATGTAGATGAAGATGGCTGCTTCGCCAGCTATAAGCAGTATAAAAGGCAGTCTTACCTGTAATGAGTTCAGCTCATATCTCGTCATTATCACGGAGTACGCTACAAGCAGGATCGTCCATGCAGAGGCGAAAACCGGGAACCTTAGTTCCGGCGGGACTATACCCTGTTCCGAGACCACTTCTATCTCCATGTTAGAGAAAGAGTAAGAACCGTCATCTGTAGAAACAACAACTGTCGCATTGCAGCTGCCGACATCCTGGGAAGCATTAACTGTCAAGGCAAGCGAACGAGTCTCATTCACGCCGATAAACCCGACATCATCCGAACCAACAGAACCACAGTCCTCAAGATTCTGCACACTCACATCAGTACTGTTAACCGGGCCCCGACCCAGATTCTGTAGGAGCAAAGGAACCCTGTTGCTGGAACCTGTACCGATCTCAACCACCTGGGGCGACTCACTGATACGGATACTGGAACGGAAAACATCCTGATTAACAGTGAATCTTACTCTTTCAAGATCAACAAGCTGATCAGTACTACCATAGATTGGTAACCTGTAAGTACCTGGCTCCACACTCTCAGAAGGCTTGGCATATACAGAGCGATTAACAGCCTCATTCTCACCCAGCTCCGCAACCTGAGCCGGAGTAACATCCCAGTCACCTGGCAAGGCCTCTGTCTCCGGAGAAATATTCAAAGACTGTACACTGCTGTCGCCGATATTCTCCACTTCCAGCTTAATTCGGGCGTACCGGCCCCTATCAGTGGATACAGAAAGATTCCACGATTCAAGGTTGACATTCACCGTAGGCTCAGGCTCCGGTACAGGTTCGGGAACAGGTTCTGGCTCTGGCTCCGGTACCTCTGTCTGGCCAGGATTATCGCTGTCACCTTCGACCTCGTCATTTGACTCAGCGCCTGACTGGTTAGCATCCTTTGGAACAGCCTCATCACCGGTAGGATTACCTTTACCTCCGCTACCACCTCCCGCTACAAGCACACGGAAGTTAGTATAATCAGTAACGTTGAACTCCTGAATACCGTAGATGTTATCCTCATTAGCAGGATCTGTGATAGGGCAGGCCACATTAACGTCAAGGATGCCTGTATACCATCCAAGCTCATCAGTATCGTTAAAACCTCTTACAGAGGTAAAGGCATCACCAGAGAGAAGAGAAGCATTCAACCGGTCATAGGACATATTCATCTGAGGCCCTAACTCATCATACCCATCTTCTGGCCTCCACTGAGACTCATTCTGATAGGTTACATTTAATTCCGCAGAAACATTGGCCCGAGCACTGGCATTGTTATTTATATCAATCTTGAAGCTGCCAGAGCCGTTAAGAGAAATAACTCCTCCTCCTGGAGATCTGAATCTCTGAACCTGCACACCACACAGAGGTGCTATACTCGCACTGATATCCGCACTATCAGCATCTGTAGTCTCCGGATACACCTGGAAACTTCCCGACTGCAAATCCGTCGTGTTCCGGCCCTGTAATCCCACTTCGTACTGATAGCTCCCGTTCGCCAGCTCACCCACATCATAAATGTAAGTAGATGAGTACCTACTACTCTGCTGAAGAAACATTTCACGGGCCTGCACCGAAGTATTCTGTACAGATGCCTTAAGAGACTTCATTGTCTCATTACTTAACTCTGTTACCTCTGTACGTATCCGGATATCATCCTGAGAATTTTTGAAGTTCGGAAGCACCTCCGAGTCAATAATCCTGAGCTCGTCAGGCTTTACAGCAAACTCTGTAGAGTTGATAGAGGCGAATCCGTTGAAAACCTGGGCCTCCCAATCCCCGACCTGTGAATTCTCGGGAACAGTGTAGTTGTATTCATACACGTAGTAGCTGTTTTCATCGACTGAAGGCTCCGTTGTGTTATCATCCGTCGAATTAGTATCTGTTGAATTAGTGCCTGTTGAGTTGGTGTCTGTCGAGTTAGTCGTATTAGTAGAGGAATCATCCGTATTCAAGGAATCATAGGACTCGATCAACTGCATCTGTGCATTCGAGACCTGTACTTCTTGATCCGAATCCGTCAGCGAAAGAGTATAATCTCTTTGATTAGATGAGTTGTATACAAAGCTGATGCTGGCATTGCCGGTTATCCCTGCTTCGGCCTCCAGACGAAACTCATCAGAAGTAACAGGCCCCACTACCAGGACCGCGGCCAGCATCAAAAGCAACATTTTTCTCATATCATTACACCTCCAAGAGAACATACCCCGCAGTCAAGACTATGCCGAGGACCAGTATAATAGTTACTGATTCAGGCCGGGAATCCTCGCCATCAACTTCATCTTCTACAGTTCTGTTGTCCGGTCTCTGAGTCGAGTTATCAGGTTTAGATTCGACACCTTCAGAGGCCTTTTCAGAGGATTTTCGGACCTCTTTTTCGCCTTCTCTGCCAGATTCCTCCCACAGACTGCCTTCGAAACCGGTATCTATCTCCGATGAACGAGACCGGAGAATAAAATCCAGCTGGTTGACGGAAGATACTTCAGGCCTTGAGATAGAAGCCTCACGGCTTGTAGATGCCAGTACCGAGAAGTTGAACCTGCGTTTATCAGCTCTATCTATATCTACAGACGCGTTTAACTCAGCGTATCTTATCTTCACGTAGCGGCCAGGAGCGGCCTGATACCAGCCATCCTCTTCAGGAGCAGAAGAGAGTTCTGAGGGAGGTAAAGAGACAGTTTTCGGCCCCGCAATATTCAGGGCCTCTGGAGAATCTACTGTAAAAGAGATGTTTCTCTGGTCGCTGCCGGTGTTTATGAGGCCTATCCTGTAACTTGTTTCAAAGCCTTCAATCTCTTTCGAGGTCTCCGGTACGGTAAGAGCTATCTCTGCGGATGCAGTAGATACCGTCAGTATTATTGCAGCAGCGAGTATCAGGTTCTTACAGTTATTTTTCATTTTCAGTCGGTTGAGTTAGCTTTGAATGTAATAGTGCCGTTGTATCCGCTCTGAGTCATTCCAAACGGTACGTCAAGCCAGTAGTATGTTGTCAGATTTGTTCCCGGAGAGAGATCAGAGGCCAAGCGAGAGTAGTTCTTCTCCAGTCTTTCGCTGTCAGAAAAATTGTTCTGGAGGCCATAGGATAGGTTTGAGGCCCCTATTTCATAGCTTGGATCATTCACTGAGGTCAGGTCTGTTCCCTTGATCCAGAGGTCTTCAACAGGTTTGCTGTTTTCATCAATCGATATACTGTAGTTATCATTGGAGTTGCCCTGGGCAGGCTTTTCTGTAACCCCTGGATCCAGGAATCCGAAGTCGACGACCTCAAAGGCCAGATCCATGAGAATCACCGTATCTATCTCCACAAGGTTGTTCTCTGAAGAGCCATAGGTCATGTTTTCTGACGTCGAGGCATTGATATCGATCAAATGCTGTGATTCAAGCTCTCCTGTAGCGTTCGCCGTCCAGTTAAGGCTGCAGTTCTCACCTGCAGAGAGATCGCACTGTTTGACAGCAGACTCCTCCAGATAGAACGGCGAGCCAGAGGAGTCAGGCAGAACAACCTGAATCCCAGACTCATTGTAACGAGGCGTAACATCAACAGTTCCACAGTCATAGATTTCACAGCTCACATTACCTGTTATATAGAAACTGCCGTTCTGACGTAGAATAGTATTATTCGGTGGAGTAGAAAGCTCAACACTCAGATCGCCATACCTGTCTATCCTCAGCTCATGCCGGTCAAAGACCTCAGCAGAAGTATCAATATCAGATGCATTAAAGGCGTGCTGATAGGTTTCCGGAGAAGAATCAGCGATCTCTGTCACATAAGAGGCCTGCATAGTGCTCTGCGAACCATCAGCCGTAAGAACTCCATTGCTGGAGGTATCCCATTTTACATCTCCAAGAGAAAACTCTCCTCCATTCTTACTGCCGTTTAATTCATACCAGATATCGCTGACAGTCCAGTCCGTACTAAGGCCTTGATGCTCGATCAAATCGCCCGAGGAGATACTCCAGTTATCGCTGCCCGTATTTTCAATATTGAAGTCGAACCTGTAGTCGTTGGCTGATTTCTGAAGAACTGTAAAAGTTTTGTTTGTACCGGTATCAACCAGATTGCCTTCAGTCCTCTGATCGCTGCTGGAAAGGCCTGTAACATTGTAAATCTCTATGCTAGAAAGATCAAGTCTCGGAGCAGTATCTCCTATAGTGTAGGCGCTGAAATCTGTAGTATTAAACCTGAACTTGGAGTTCTGGAAGCTTGAATCATAGTTTTCAAGGCTCTGAAGCTGCCTGTCTTCACAACTTGAGCCGGAAAAGTAGAACTGAGAGCAGTAAAGTATTCTGTCAGGCCTGTCCTGTTTTTCATAAGATAGTTCTGCGGTATCATAAGGAAGATTTACATCTGTTGCATACACTTTTTCAGAATTAACCAGATAAGGATCAGCTGCAGTATAGTTGACGACTTTCATCTGCGGAGATAGCTCAGAGGTAAGATTGAGATCGTGGAAAGTCACGTTAAAGCTTTTATCCGACAGTTCAAAATGCTGTCTGATGGTATAGTTTTCTTCAGCGGCCAGATCGGTAATTAGAGAATCCTGGCCTGTCGCTACGATTGATCCTTGCTGTGTGATAGTGTAGTTGGCAGGTACAGTATTTCCTTGGGAGTTCTGAGCCTCTAACTGGACTGTAATTGCTGAGGAAAGACTTAAGCTTGCCAGAATCAGGAGAAATAGTGTAGAGGTTTTCCTATACATAGATTACTGCTATCCCTGTTACTAGGCCTACCAGTGATATCAGTACAAGCCACTGGTATGTTTCATGGGTTTTATCCAGTCGTTCGTAGATGTTTTTCTGGTCCTGTGCTGTGACCTGCATTCCTTCGAAAGTGGATAAGGCGTATTCCATTCTGTCGCCCATGCTGGTGCCTTCAAGATCTTGCAGGGCCTGTAGGCTGTCATTGAACTGTGCTGTGTTGACTACCGAGTTGAGCTGTGAGAGTCTTTCTTCTGCAGTCTCTGCTTCCTCCATCGCAGGCTGGAGCTGGACAAGTGTATGGACTGAGGCGAGCAGCAGTGTTAGAGAGGCTATAACCATTATTTTTCCCAGTTCTTTCTGGTCTAGAGTGTATTCGTACTCCAGTTCCCGTAATTTCTTCCGCGGATTCTGAAACTTCATCGCCTGTATGAATTACTGTGGAATGCAGCTTTTCAAATCTATACTGCTGTACTCAGCCTCCCATCTACTGCAGCTGAAATCTTCGACCACTGCCTCCTTCCATTCGGAACCATTGTAGGCCTCGGAATCGCAGAGGCTTTCCCGTACAGATTCACACCGAGATTTTATTTCGGCGGCCTGACTGCAGCTACTGGAGAAATCTATTTCCTCCTCTAAAGAGCCTATACAGCTGCCATTGAGCGGAAGGCCTCGGCAAGTCTTTGTCTCTGTGTAGCAGGTTCCCTGGGCCTGGGAGAATGTAAAGCCCTGCGTGAAAAGATATGTGAGCGTTATTAGAAGCGGTGTGACAGCGGCTAGTAACTGTTTCCTGTTCGGTTTCGGTATCACGTCTTTATATTGTTTGAGCTTATATCTTTAAGGGTGAGGTGAGGAAATTTTAATCATGGCGATCGAACTCTGGATGGTTTTCGAGGCAGTAAGTAATAGAGAAGGTAAAGTAGAAGAGGCCCTTGATGAACACGTTGACGGCCTTGAGGGCGAGGAAGGCGTTGAGGTAAAAGAGGTTAACTGGGAGGAAACCGAGAAAGTAAAGAACCCTCATCCTGATTTGGAAGAAGGTTACTCCCGTATAGTGGAAACCATAATAGAAACGAATTCCTTCAACAAAGCCGTCGAAGTAACGATCAACTACGGGCCGACATACGTCCAGATAGAAGGCCCTGAGAACTTTGGTCTCAGTTTAAAGGACAGTCAAGAGTCTCTTCAGAAGGTTGCCGATACAATGCATAACTATGCTCAGATGGGGGCTGGAGGAGTGCTCATCTCAAAATCAGGGGAAGAAGAATAGTTATTACAGGATTATGAAGAAACTTGTGCTCTCTCTGCTGTTTTTAGCATTTATTTCTACAGCCTCAGCTACCGCGATTACGCACGAAAACGTGACTATAGATCTCGATGATTCGAGTTTTAAAGTAGGCCTTGAAGTACAGGAGCTTACCTCTGAAAGCCTAACGTATGTAGTAGGATACCCTATCAGCGATCTTGAAGGCCGGATTAACGGAGCAGATGCTGCATGTTATACTAAGGATCTTCAGATAGGTTCGGAGATACATTGTCAGACCAACAGCACAGAGAACTTCAGTGCCGAGTTTGAATTTACGGCCTCAGATATTTCAAAGCGTCGAGGGAATATCAATTACTTCCAGTTCAGCAGAATTTTCCGTGTGCCAACAGATAACTACCGTTTGAAAGCTTTGCTGCCAGAAGATGCAAGCATAGTAGATGAAGACAATATTTCACAGCCCTCCATCTACCCTGAGACAGGTCAGACCGGTAGCGATGGCCAGAGGATATTTGTGGTATGGGAAACCAATCCGGAACTGGGAGGAGAACCTACAGCGTTCAGCATATTTTACAACGATACAGAAAACTCCCGTAGCCTGTTCCAGTACATAGGCATAGGCCTGTTGATATTGGTGGTGGCCCTGCTTTCATACACGATATGGAGCCGGTTCTCGAAGATAGAGATCTCAGAGGCTTATGAAACCCTTAACGAGGATCAAGAAGATATAATCAACTTACTGATAGAGAACGACGGTAGGATGCTTCAGAAAGACGTGGTCGACAGTTCGAAATACTCAAAGGCTAAGGTCTCAGGTCTTGTATCCGAGCTGGTGGAGAAAGGTGTGATCGAGAAAGAGAAAGAAGGTAGAAGCAACAAGCTGATGATCTCAGCTAAATACAAGTACTGAAGACTTTTTCTACTTACTTACGGCTACGTTCATCCAGCGCACGTTACCTTGGTAACTTTTCCGGCAGACACATTTAAGATCCGCTGACTGATTGACACGATCAGGGAGATCTGTTTCAATCTGATCCGGAGTAAAGCAGTCTACAGTTCCTTCAAAGCTCTGGTTGTGCTGTATGTTCGTTTCCAGGCTCTTGCAGTACCCGGCTTCCTTTTCAGTATCTGTTTCAAGAAGTTCAGCTGAGACTCCGCCAACCAAAAGGCCGGCGATCAATGCTGTAATCATCATCTCTTTCCTCATATCTTATTCACCTGTTCTGTTCATGATTTCCTGTTCAATAATGTTTCTGGATCTGTACCCGTGTAAAACATTATCACTGTTGATAACAACCGCCGGGGGCTCGGTAACATTGTACTGATCCGCCAGAACATCGACCATGCCATCATCTATACTCATCGGCACCGAGAAAACAAGGAAATCCTCGCCGTATCTCTGCTTCAGCAGACTCAACTGCTGGCCCTGCCTCTTACAGTCCTCACAGTTAGAGGCCTGAAGACTCTCCGTAAAGAACAATACAGTATCCGGACTGTAATCACATTCATCCTTCAACTCTCCTACAAACATCCAGTAACGCAGGCCTGAAATAATGTACTGCCTCTTAATCTGATTGAAACGGCCCGAGTTAGCTAAAGTATTCTGTTCGTATTCCTGAACTTTCTCCAGCCTCATATTGTAGTCTTCAATCATGTTATTAAGGCCTGTCTCCATCGTAGAGCAAGAATTCACCTGATTCGATCTCAGATAATTTAACTGCAGGTTCTGACTCTGCAGGTCAACCACATCCTGGTTCAACTCCTGTTCAAGCTGATCAGACCGCTGGTAATCCATGAAGTTGCTGAAAAGCAGGCCTAGACTGAATACTAGAACAGTTAGGAGGCCTGCAAACAGGTAACGGTATTTATTGATTTCTCTCATTTCTGGTTCACTGGATGCTGTAATCACAGATGCCTCCGTGATCTTGATAAACATTCCTGTAGGAGAAGTCACAACCTACTCAATCCTGTAGATATTGTAGCTACAGTAACTGCCGTTGCGGCTGTAAACCTCAGGATATCTGTCCGCTACATCCTGCTCCAGATCCTCGATCCTTGACTCGCAATTATCGATCGACTCGGTACAGTACCAGGCACAGCTGTTTATCGAGACGTAATCAGCTTCCTCCCTTGCCCCC
>Ga0102936_1000437_pt1 | contig 16426 bp, 16 predicted proteins | sample SalPon2_A_H2O_MG_FD_78502 | JGI IMG/M metagenome (GOLD analysis project Ga0102936, IMG submission 78502) | Salt pond water microbial communities from South San Francisco under conditions of wetland restoration - Salt Pond MetaG R2_A_H2O_MG | ecosystem: Environmental > Aquatic > Non-marine Saline...
GCGGCGGTGCCGCACTACGGCGACGGACGGGCCACCGCCGAGAGCGTCCGGACCGCGACGGGGGGCGCGCTCGACCGCGCTGACGGCCTCGGGTGCGAGTCGCTGGCGCTTCCTGCGGTGGAGTGCGGCATCGCCGACGAGACGCGCGGCGGGAACGAGTGAGTCCACGAGCGTCGATGCGGATCCCCGACGACGCGCCCGCGGCCTGTCCGGTGTGCGGCGACGCGTACGACTCCGTCTCCGAACACGACGCGGGACTGATGGTGAACCTGTGCGACAACGAGCGGTACCGCCGAGTCTGTTTCGACCCCGTCGCCGTCGGCGGCGCCCCCCGGGTGCGGTTCTACCACCACACCCACGACTGCACCGCGGGCGACGACCGTCACGACGCCCCGGAGTAACGTCGGCGTCGCTGCCGGGCTCACCCCGTTCGAGTCCGCGTCCGTCGCTCCCCGACCGCGGCCCCGTGGAGCCGGCACCCTCTCGTCCCGTGCAGTCTCCCAGCGGCTGTGCGCGGGTCCGTGGCGGGCGTTTATGATGCCCCGGAGCGTCAGTTCACCCCGATAGGTTGGGACGGCGACGAACCGCCGATCGGGACCGGCGCCGCAGATCACCTTTGATCCCGTGCGAAGCGTTAGTATTCCCCGTCTCGACCTCTCGGAGACACACGATGACAGACACATACGTCGGTTCGATCGACCAGGGAACGACCGGAACGCGATTCATCGCGTTCGACCACTCCGGACGGGTGGTCGCCAACGCCTACGAGAAACACGACCAGATCTACCCGAACCCGGGGTGGGTCGAACACGATCCCGTCGAGATCTGGGAGAACACCCAGACGGTGATCACCCGCGCGCTCGACGACGCCGGGATCGACCCGACACAGCTGGCGGCGCTCGGGATCACGAACCAGCGCGAGACGACGGTTGTGTGGGATCGCGACAGCGGCCGGCCGGTCCACAACGCCTTGGTCTGGCAGGACCGCCGGACCACAGACCGCGTCGAAGCGCTCACCGAGGCCGGGAAAACCGACGAGATCAGGGAAAAGACCGGCCTGGAGGCCGACGCGTACTTTTCGGCCACCAAGACCGAGTGGCTCCTCGACAACGCGGAGCCGCTGAAGATGCGGAGCGCCCGCGGCAACGACCTGCGTGAGCGGGCCGAATCGGGGGAGCTCTTGATGGGCACGATCGACGCGTGGCTGGTGTATAACCTCACCGGCAACCACGTCACCGACGTCACCAACGCCTCCCGGACGATGCTGTACAACATTCACGACGTCGAGTGGGACGACGACCTTCTCGCGGAGTTCGACGTCCCCGCGCCGATGCTCCCGGAGGTCCGCCCCTCCTCCGACGAGTCGCTCTACGGCCATACTGACCCGGACGGATTCTTGGGCGCGGCGGTCCCGGTCGCGGGCGCGCTGGGCGACCAACAGGCCGCACTGTTCGGTCAGACCTGTTTCGACGAGGGCGACGCGAAGAACACCTACGGCACCGGCTCGTTTTACCTGATGAACACCGGCAGCGAGGCGGTCGAATCCGACCACGGGCTGCTCACGACGATCGGATTCCAGCTGTCGGGCGAGCCCGTCCAGTACGCTCTGGAAGGGTCGATCTTCATCACCGGCGCTGCGATCGAGTGGCTCGAGGACGTGGATCTGATCAACAACGCCGCCCAAACCGCAGAGCTCGCCCGGTCGGTCGACTCCACCGATGGGGTGTATCTGGTTCCCGCGTTCACCGGGCTCGGCGCACCCCACTGGGACGGCCGCGCTCGGGGGACGATCGTCGGGATGACTCGCGGGACGCGGAAGGAACACATCGTGCGCGCCACCCTCGAGTCCATCGCGTACCAGACCCGCGACGTCGCGGAGGCGATGGAAGCCGACTCCGGGATCACGACCACGTCGCTTCGGGTTGACGGCGGCGCGGTCAAGAACAACTTCCTGTGTCAGCTTCAGTCGGACATCCTCGGGACCGACATCGCCCGCCCGGAGGTCGACGAGACAACGGCGCTGGGATCGGCCTACGCTGCCGGCCTCGCGGTCGGCTACTGGGACACCGTCGACGAGCTCCGTGACAACTGGCAGATCGACCGGGAGTTCACCCGCGAGATGTCCGTAGCGGCCGCCGACCGGCGATACGAGCGGTGGAGCGACGCCGTCGAACGCTCGCTCGACTGGGCCAGAGAGGAGTGATCGGTGACCTTCCCATCGCCGCGGCCGCCGGGGGTGCGTTCGGCGCGTCGCTGGGGGCGCTGCCCTCGTTCGTATTCACCTGGTTCGTGGTCTCCCTGAGAGAGGGGCTGGCGATCCTGGAACACCGCCCCGTCGGATTCGACGTCGCCCCGAGCGGCGACCTCGCGACGGGGGTGACGAGCGTGACCGGGGTCGGGATGGTGACCGGCCCGCACGTCGCGTTCGCCGGCGGGGTCGCTGCGGCGGCGTACGCCGGAAAACGACATCCAGCACTGGAGCCGGAGAGGTGGAAGTACTACCCCGGAAAGAACATCGGGGCGGCGTTTGGCAGTGCCCACGACATCCTTGCGGTGGGCGCCGTCTTCGGCGTTCTCGGGACGCTTAACACCCGGATCGCGAGCGCGTTCGACGGAATCACCGGGGTGGTGGGCGAGACGGCGCAGCGAGTGTGCTACGCGCACGGCGGGACGCACGTGGACCCGTCTGCGGTCGCCACCGGGGTGGGTACGTTCGCAGTCGCCGTCCTCCAGCTGGTGGGGATGGTGTCCGACGCCGGGTATCTCTGATACGGTGTACTGTACCGAACGGCCGACCGTTCCCCGCAGGGACCGGCGACGACCGGGAATCGACGACGGTACTCCGTACCAGCCTGGCCGTCGACCCCCCGCTATGTCTTCGTCCGCGGCGGGTGGTGTGCAGTACTGCTTCGAGACGGAATTCAGGGGTATTAATACCGCGGGTGGATGATCGTTCAGCAATGGCGCGCGAGCCGTCCCTCGGGGACCAGCCGGACCTCCAGGCCCTCCTCGATGCGCTCGACGACGCTGACGCGAGACAGATCATCAGAACGATCGAGGAGCCGGCCACCGCCAACGAGGTCTCGGAGCGGTGCGACATCCCGCTTTCGACCGCCTACCGGAAGCTCGACCTGCTGACCGAGGCGGGGCTCCTCGAGGAGGGAACGGAGATCAGGTCCGACGGCCACCACACGACGACCTACACCGTCGTGTTCGAGGAGGTGCGGCTCGCACTCACCGAGTCGCGGGAGTTCGCGGTCGAGATTGCGCGCGCGGACGAACAGCGGCCGGACGAGCGGCTCGCAGACATCTGGACCAGTGTCCGGGAGGAAACATAATGGTACACACGACCACCTCGGCAAGCATCGCTACGGGAATCATCGTGATGAAGACGGGGATTCTGGTCCTCGGCGGTCTCGTCACGTATTTCTCGCTGAAGGCGTACCGCAACACCGGATCGAGCGCGCTTCGGGCGCTCGCGGTCGGATTCGGGATCATCACGCTCGGCGCACTCCTCGGAGGGACGTTCGACGTCGTCTTCGGGGTGTCGCTCGCGGCCGGGTTGCTCATCGACGCCGTCCTGACGTTCGTCGGGCTCGCCGTCATCACCTACTCGCTGTACGCCGACTGACAGCGCGGGCCGTCCGGCGGGGACTCCCGCAATCGACTGAAATGTCGGGATGCTGTGGTCGGCGCGGGGCCGCCACAGAAGAGTTTTACCGACGCACCGGCCACCCCGCACCGATGGCGGCTTCCCCGCACCTCTCCCCGAAACTCGTAGTCGGCGTCGGGTCGCTCCTCCTCACGCTCACTGCGACCGCGGCGACGATGCGGTCGCTCGGCTACCCCGCCCATCACGCGCTCCGGTCGTGGCCGTCGGTCCTCCTTGGCCGCCTTCGCCGGGAGCTCCCCCGCGGCGATCGCACCACCTTCGTGTGGGCGGCGATCGCCGCGTGGTCGGTGCTCGTGTCGGGTCTCCACTTCGGCGGCGTCTACTACAACGTCTACACCCGGCTGCCGTGGTGGGATCTGCTGACCCACGCGATGGGTGGCGCCGGCGTCGCCGCGCTGCTGGCGATGACGTTCCCGGCGTCGACCCTCCGGTCGCCGGCGTGGATTCCGTCGGGGGTGCTCGCGATCGGCGCCGGGTTCGAGGTCTACGAGTTCGTGTTCAAGACCTTCTGGTACCGGTGGTCGCTGTCGTTCTACGTCACTGACACCGCGATCGACCTCGTGATAAACACCGTCGGTGCGGTCACAATCGCGGCCGCGGCGGCGGTCTACGGGCGCTGGGCCGGAACGACCGGTCGGGTCGCGGTCGACGCGGCCGCGCCCGATCAGCCGGCGGAGGCCGACACCGACGCCGCGGCAACCGACCCGGACTGAGGCCCGGTGGTGTCCTGGGGCACCGATCGTCGTCGGCGAGGGCCGTCCGCATCCGGCCCTGTCCGTCCCGACGGGGGTCACGGCCGGCGGCGCCGCTCGGCGTCGGCGTCGACCGACGCGGCGAGTTCCTCACGGACTGTCTCGAACACCGACACCTCCGCGTCAAGCGTGTCCACGAGCGCGTCGGCGGCGCCGAGGAGCCAGGCCGCGCGCTCGACGTGGGATTCGAGATCGCCGGGACCGATGCGGTACTGGTCGACCAGCGCCTCCGCGTCGGCGCCCTGGATCCACTCCAACAGGATCCGCGCGAGTTTCACCGCACACAGCCACGACTCGAACTCCGACGCCTCGCCGGGGTCGGTGGTGAACTCCGCGGCGTGGCGCGTGGCGTACCGGTAGATCGCGGCGCGCTCGCGGTTCCCGAGGTACGTCCCGCGGGAATCCGGCGTCGCACACACCGCGCCGAGCGCGGTGAGCGGAGTCACGTCCGCGTCGGGCATCGACTCGATCGCCCGGATCGCATCGACCAGCCGCGAGCCCGTCTCGGGCCGGACGTACTGCCGCGAGACGGTCGCGCCGAGGTCGGTCGCAGAGAGCGCGTCGTCGGAGGCGTCCCCGGCTTCCGTTCCGTCGTCTCCCACGAGCAGGCCCATACCGGACAGCTCCGCGGCCACCGCGTCGACCACCCCCGAGAGGTCGACGTCGGGCGACTGGTGGGCGAAAAACGTCGCATCCAGCAGATCGAGGACGCCCCGCTTGGAGTCGGCGAACCCCGAAGCGACCACCGACAGCACGTGCGTCCGGAGCGCCTCCCGCTCGGTGAGCTGCGACTCGACTGCCTCGGGCTCGGCGTCGACGTACCGCTCGCGGACCGCCGCGGGGTCGCCGTCGGCGGCGACGAGCACTGCCTCACCGTATGGGTCGAGGTGTGGCCGGCCGGCGCGGCCGCACATCTGGTGGACCTCGAGGGTGGGCAGCGGCGTCATCTCCTCGCCGGTGTAGCGCTCGAGGTCCCGGACAACCACGCGGCGCGCAGGGACGTTCACGCCTGCGGCCAGCGTCGGCGTCGCGCAGATCACGCCCAACTCGCGGTCGCGGTACGCCGACTCGACAAGCGCCCGGTGATCGCTCGCCAGTCCGGCGTGGTGGAAGCCCACGCCCGCGCTGACGGCCGTCGCCAGCCGACGCCCCGTCTCGGTTCCGCCGCGTTCCCGGACCTGTGCCGCGAGCCGAGGCCCCGGCGGGTCGTCGGTACCGCCGTCCGTGCCCTGTTCAGCGCGTCGCTGCGATCCACCTCCGGAACCGCCGCCGTACCGGTCCAACAGGCCCGGTTCCTCGGCCAGCCGAGCCGCCAGCGACTCCGCCTCCCGCCTGGAGCGGACGAACGCCAAACACTGCCCGCCGTCGTCAACTGCGTCGGCGACGAGCGCCGCGGTCACCTCGGTGGCGCGGTCGTGGTTGGGGCCCGTCGACGGGACGGCGACCCCGAGCGTCGACCCGTCGTCGAAGGTCACGTCGCCGTCGGCGTAAACGCCCGTCCGTAGCGAGACCGGCCGCCACGCTGACTCCACTAGGCCGGCGTCGAGCCACGCCGCGATCGCGTCGGGGTTATCGACCGTCGCCGAGAGCGCGACGACCTGAACGCCCGGCGCCCGGCGTTGAAGGGTTGCGAGCGTTATTTCGAGCGTCGGGCCGCGACGAGCCCGCCCCAGCAGGTGAACCTCGTCGACCACGACACACGCCAACTCCGCCACCCACGACGCGCCGTTCCGGATGGCGGAGTCGACCTTCTCCGCGGTCGCGACCACAATGTCTTCCTCGCCTAGTTCCTCGGCGGGCGAGTCGAAATCGCCCGTCGAGATCCCCACACTCACCCCCGGCAGCTCCGCGAACGACTCGTATTTCTCGCGTGCGAGTGCGCGAAGCGGTACGATGTACAGCGCCGGCCCGTCGGCAGTGAGCATCGCCAGCTCCGCGATCAGCGTCTTCCCCGACGCCGTCGGAATCGCGGCGACGACGTTCTCTCCGCGGGTGACGCCGGCCTCCACCGCGGCGGTCTGTGGGGGGTACAGCTCCTCGATCCCCGACGCGCGGTACTGCTCGCGGACGGCCGCGGACACGGGGAGATCCCGAACGTGCACACAGGATTGTGGGACCGGAATCGTATAAAAAGTCGCGGGCGATTACCCCTGGGCGTCGTCCGGATGCCGGTGCCCGGCCCCGGCCCGGCCTCACCGGGCGAACTGCTGCTCGAGCAAGGTCGTGAGCAGGTACGCGCCGAGCCGCGAGGTGTTGTCGGTCGGGTCGAGCGTCGGGGCGACCTCCATGAGGTCGGCGGCCGCCACCGCGTCGTGCGTGCCGAGCGTCTCCATCACGGTCAACGCCTGGGAGGCCGACAGCCCGCCCGGCTCGGGGGTGCCGGTCCCCGGCGCGACCGACGGGTCGACCGAGTCGATGTCGAAGGTCACGTAGACCGCGTCGGCGTCTGCGGCGGCGTCTGCGACCGCCGCCCCGATCACGTCCTCGATCCCGTGGCGTTCGATGTCACGGATGGTAAAGAGCGAGAGCCCAGTCTCGTCGGCGAACTCGAAGAAGTCCGGCGACTCGTAGCCGCGGATCCCGACCTGTGCGACGTGCTCGTAGTCGGTGTACGGCGAGTCGGCGATGTGGTGCGTCGAGGAGCCGTGGAAATGCTCTCCGAGCACGGCGCTCTCGGCGACGGTGTCGGTGTGGGCGTCGATCTGGACGAGCCCGACGGTGTCGTGGCCGCTGCCCTCGGCGAACCCCCGGAACGCCGGAAAGGTACAGTAGTGGTCGCCGCCGAGCAGCACCGGCATCGTGCCCCGTTCTGCAACGGTCGCGACGTGTGCGGCGATGGAGTCGGCGGTCGTCGCCCGGTCCATCGGAAACACCGGAACGTCGCCGCAGTCGACCAGGTCCAGCGCGCCGAAGTCGACCTGCTGTCCCGTCCGGATGTTGGTGAGCCCGCCTTTGTACCCCGAGAGATACGCCAGCCAGGCGCTGGCCCGGCGGAGCGACCGGGGTCCGTACCGCGTTCCAGGCTGGTTGCTGACGGCGCCGTCGTAGGGGACCCCGAGTACGGCGGCGTCGACGCCGGCGACGTCTTCCACGTCCGCGATCTCCCGCTTCAGGAACGTCTCGAACCCGGCGTACGGCAGTTCGACAGAGCTCCCGTCGGTCGACGCGTGGAAGGCGGCGGCCCGGCTCTCGTATTGCTGACGACCCATATCAGTCGCCCGCGTCGTCGGTGTGTGCCTCGATCGCGGTTCGGAGGCCTTCGACGGTGCGGTCAAGCTGGTCGCGGGTGATCGTCAGCGGGGGCTGGAACCGGAGAACGTTCTTGTGGAACCCGCCGACCCCCATGATGATTCCCTGCTTCCGCAGATGTTTGCCGATCGCCTTCGCGAACTCCGCGTCGGGCGCCGGGGCGACATCCATCGGGCCGGTCTCCGAGGGGTCGATGATCTCGAGCCCCTGCATCAGCCCCAGCCCCCGGGCGTCGCCGACGACGTCGTGCTCGGACTCGAGCGCCGCGAGTTCGTCGCTCAGCCACGCCCCCTGTTCACGCGCGTTGTCGACGATCCCGTCTTCTAACTCCTCGATCGTCGCCAGCGCCGCCGCGCAGGCGACCGGGTTGCCGCCGAACGTCGACAGGTGATCGCCGGACTCGAAGGCGTCTGCGACCTCGGCGCTGGCGGTGAACGCCCCGAGCGGGAGGCCGTTGGCGATGCCTTTCGCCTGGGGCATAATGTCCGGGACCACGTCGAAGTGATCCGAGGCCCACATCTCGCCAGTGCGGCCGTAGCCGGCTTGGACCTCGTCAACGATCAGTAGCGCGCCGTGGTCGTGTGCGATCTCTTTCACCCGGGAGAGCCACCCCTCCGGGGGGACGATGATCCCGCCTTCGCCCATAACGGGCTCGACCACGACCGCCGCCAGGTCGTCGGCGGTGTGGGTCTCGATCACGCGCTCGACGTCCTCGGCGCACGCGCACGAACACGGCCCGCCATCACAGAGCTGACACCGGTAGGCGTACGGCGGCGCGACGTGGGCGACGTCGTTGATCGTCGGCGCCATCTCGGATTTGTACGCCTTGTTCCCGGTCAGCGCCAGCGACCCGAGCGTCCGGCCGTGGAACGACATCTCGAGTGCGAGCACCTCCTTCGACCCCGTGTACTTCCGGGCGAGTTTGACCGCACCCTCGACGGCTTCGGTCCCCGAGTTGCAGAAGAACGTCTTCTGGAGGTCTCCCGGCGTCGTCTCCGCAAGCTTCTCGGCGAGCGCTGCCGCGGGCTCGTTCGGGTGGACGTACGTACACCCGTGGACGAACTCGTCGAGCTGTTCTTTCGCGGCCTCGACGACCGCCTCGTTGTTGTGCCCGACGTTGGTGACCGAGATGCCCGAGAACACGTCGAGATACTCGTTGCCCTCGAAGTCCTCGACAGTACACCCCGACGCGCGCTTGATCGGGACGTTCAGGCTCTTCCAGATGGGCATCAGATACTCCTCGTACTGTGCTTCGACGCGCTCGTTCGAGACTGGTGTGTTGGCTTGTTGTGACATCGTATATGGAACTCCTATTCCACCGTTAACCGAAGTTGGACGGATACGCTCAAAAATCTTGAGGTGGACGATCTCCCCGCAGACGCGACAAAGCGCCTCCGAAATCCGAGATACACCCGATACGTCGGTGCAGGCTGGGCGATTCCGATACGGTAATTTGTTACCACGCTGCGGCGTCGGAGTATCAGTGATTTTTATGTGTTCCTCCCAGCGTAGCAGTCACTGATGGCCACAGGCGGCGAGCGGCGGCGGTACGATCTGCTCCGGCTCATCGACGAGAACGAGCCGATCGGGAGCATTCGGCTCGTCGACATGATGCAACAGCGCGGCTACTCGATCAAGGATCGAACGATCCGGCTGATGCTGTCGGAGCTCGACGAGGAGAACCTGACCGAGAAGGTGACCGGAAAGGGACGACGCCTGACCCCCGCCGGCCGCACGGAGCTCGAACGCGGCGACGTGAACGGTCGACTCGAACGGGTTCGTGAACGCATCGCTACGCTGACCAGCGACGTGACCTACGACCCCGCGGAGGACGGCGGCGAGGTCGTGGTCGGGACCGGCCGCGTGGCGGCCGACGACGTCGACGAGGCGTTCGAGCTCCTGACCGCACTCCACGAGTCGACGATCGGGCCGGTTCCAGTCGCGGTGATCGACGAGGGCTCGGGCGTCGAAATCGCGCTCCCCTCGAGCATCACCCTCGACGGCGTCCTGCTTTCCCGCGGCATCAACGCCCGGTTGGTCACCGCGGGGCTCGTAGAGTACGACGGCGCAATCACCCGGTACATCGACGCCATCAGCGGTGAGGGGTCGACGATGGACGTGGTTCGGCTCCTCGTCGAGGCCGACCGGACCGACGTCGACGCCGTCCTCGACGACCGCGAGGGCGTCCTGATCGTCGACAAACGCGAGTTCCCGCTGACCCGCTTCGAGGAGGCCAAAGACCTCTCGACGGCGACACGCGACCGGCTGGGCGGTGTGGTGGCGTTTCGCCGCCCCCGCGAGTCCGGGTCGGTCCCGATCGGCACCCAAGGCTGGGAGTTCGCGTCGCTCACTTACGGCGGCATCGGCGAGACGGCGTTCGCGCTCCTGTACGAACACGGACTGCTCGCCGGGTGGGACTCACTGGGCGGCCTCCGCCCGCGCACGATGTTCGAGGCCGCCCCGGCTCGCTACGAACGGCTGTGAAGTCGAACCCGTTCGAGTCGGGGATGACAGCCCGTCTCGTACGAATTAGTGTACTCTGTGACAGCGATCCGTATCAGGCGCCGACGATGATCCCGAGGACGAGTACGCCGAAGAAGACTGCCCACATCCCGAGTGACTTGATCGTCGCCGAACTGTCCTCCAGTTCGACGGGGCCGCCCGCGGCAGTGTCTTTGTCGCTGTCGAATCCCTGTGTGAGAAACCAGTAGAGCACCAGCGCGCCGAACAGGGCTTCGGCGACCCAGAACAGCACGATCATCCCGGTGAAGAGCCCTTCTCCCATCATTCGTCGTCACCTCCCTCGACGCCGCCGTCGGCGGCGACCGACGGAGCCTCTTGGGCGATCGATTCGAACCGGAAGTCGTCGGGCGACGCGCCGCTTACGACCAGGGTGAGGCCGGTCGAGACCAGGTGTCCGATGGCCATGATCTCCCACAGCTTGAGCGTCGGCGTGGTGACCACCACGTCGTAGCTAGCTGCGAGCAGGTAGCCCGTGATGAGCTGTGAGACCACGACGCCGGTGACGAACCCGGTTTGTGACGCCTTCTTCCAGAACAGCGAGAGCGCGAACGGACCGACCAGCGCCGACGCGCCGATCCCGCCGATGAGGAGCAGCTGCACGAAGCTGATCGATCCGAGCGCGAACACCGTGCCGGCGAAGATGACGGCCGCGAACCCGATCGACGCACCGCGGGCGACCCGGAGCTGCTGGCCGTCCGAGGCATCCTCGTTGATGTGGCGGTAGTAGATGTCTCGCGAGGTGAGGCTCGCGATGGCTGTCAGGTACGAATCGACCGACGAGCCGAGGACCATGAGCGCGACGAGTAGGAACACGATCGCCGCCCAGTCGGGCATCAGCCCGAGCGCCTCGATCGAGAGGTTGCCGGGTGCGACGTCGGTGAACGACGCCAGCCCGACGAATCCGATCACGGAGTACATCGCGATCGTGGTGAACACCCCGATCCCGCCGATGGTGAGAAACCGGGAGGTCTTGTCCCGCCGGACGGCGAACACTCGTTGCCACGTCGCCAGCGAGACCACACCCCACACGCCGAGCCCCAGCGCGTAGGGTAGGAACAGCCCCTCGATGGCGTCGAAGTTGGCCATCGACAGGAACGACGCCGACTGCTCTCCCAGGTTCGTCACCATCTGGCTGTACACCTGTCCCGGCCCTCCAGCCTCGAGTAAGAGCAGCGGGACGAAGATCAGCGTCAGCGCGAGTGCGCTGACGAACTGAACGAAGTCGGTGGTCATCGACCCCCACAGCCCACCGAGCAGGATATAGATCCCGATGACGCCCATCAGAACCGCCATCACGATGTTGGCGTCGATACCGGTCAGCCCGCCGATGACGGCACCCCCGACGAACAGTTGGATCACGCCGCCGAGCACCATCGTGTACAGGATGACCAGGATCACCACGAGGTGCGCCCAGTCGCCGAACCGCTCGATGAAGTACTCGCTGTACGTCAACCCTTGCGGGAACAGTTCGCGCATCCGTAGGGCGAAGGGGATGACGACGAACGACGACAGCACCGCCGGCGCGGCGTACATCCAGATCCCCGCGACGCCGGTGATCCCCACGTACTGCGGCACGCCGAGGATGTCGCCGGCCCACATCCAAGTTACCGCGAACGAGGCCGTCGTCAGCCCGAGTTGGGCGCGGCCCCCGGCGGTGATGAACTCCTTGGTGTCGGTTACCGACTGCCGCCGGAAGATGTAGTAGCTCAGCCCGATCATCGCCACCGCCCACACTCCGAGGAGACCGGCGCCTGTGAGCTGCGTTACCACGCGTTCACACCCCCAGCCGAACGCTCTCCTGATTCACGCCCCCGCTGGTGGCAATGCATTACCATATCAAGAGTTTCAGAGTGAGACGGAATTCATAAAAGTTACGCTGGAGGAAGACAGTAATTACGCACGTATGTCCGGAAAAGACTCCGAGAAGCACGTGGATTTGACCCATCCGATCGAAACTGGGATGCAGACCTACCCGGGCGACCCGGACGTGGCAGTCCGTAGCCACGCCTCACACGACGCCGACGGGTACAGCGTGTCGTCGCTGGAGTTGGGTAGTCACACTGGGGCGCACGTTGACGCGCCTGCACACGTGATTCCCGGGGGCAAGACGCTCGCTGCGTACCCGGTCGGCCGATTCGTCTTCGATGCGGCCCGCGTCGACTGCCGGGATCTCGGGCCCCGCGACCCGGTTCCCCCAGAGCGGATCCCGACGGGGGACGCCGACTGCGTGGTGCTGTGGACCGGGTGGGACGCCCACTGGGGAACTGCGACGTATCTCGACCACCCGTATCTCTCGCCGGCGGCCGCGCGAGCGTGTGCCGACCGCGGACTGGCGGTCGCCTCCGACACCCTGAATCCCGATCCGACCCCGACTGCGGCCGCCGGGGACGACGAACCCGACGGGTTGGTCGCCCACCATACGTTGCTCGAGGCCGACTGCCTCGTCGTCGAGAACCTCACTGACCTGGGGTCGGCCACCGATCGCTTCGAACTCCGAGCGTATCCGCTGGCGACCCGCCGCGACGGCGCCCCCGTGCGAGCGGTGGGCGTCGTCCCGGGCGGCCACGCGTAGGACCGCCGGGACCGCGCGCGGCGACTACCGCACGGCTACCGGCAGAGAGGCGCTACCGAGAACGGGCATGCCACAATTTAATACTCGCGGCGAGTGTGCATCTCGTATGCTGCACACACAGGGACCGCTGCTCTCTATCGACGTCGGTGCCCGCGAGACGACCACCGAGTCGGTCGACGACGTTCTCGCCGACTTCGTCGGCGGTCGGGGTGTCGCAACTGCGCTTGCCCACGACCGCATCCCGTTCGACGCCGACCCGTTCGGCCCCGAAAACAGCCTCTTTTTCGCGACCGGCCCGATGCAGGCGTCGCGGATGTCGTTCACCGGCCGTATGAACTGCACTGGCGTCTCGCCGCTGACCGACGGCCTCTTTTCGTCCAACGCCGGCGGGTTCCTCTCCCGGAACTTCGTCGGGGCCGGCAACGCCGTCGTGGAGGTGACCGGCGCGAGCGACGAACTCCTCGCGGTCCACGTCCGCGACGACGGTGTCACCTTCGAGGAAGTGCCCGAACTGGACGGCGCGGAGGTGCCCGAGGTCGTGGCGTACGCCGCCGACGAACACGACCTCGAGCCGGAGCACACGGCGTGTATCGGCCCTGCGGGCGAGAACGAAGTCCGCTTTGCGTCGATCATGACCTCCGAGTCCCGGGCGTTCGGCCGCGGCGGGCTCGGCGCCGTACTGGGCGCGAAGAACGTCAAGCTCCTCACGTTCGACGGTGACGCCGAGCTTCCGGTGGAGATCCCGTCGGCACAGATGGAGATCCACCGGGAGGCCGCGACCGCCGACGACATCATGAAACGGCAGGGGACGACCTCCGTCACCGACCTCGCAAACGAGAGCGATGCGCTGCCCGCCTACTACTTCTCGGAGCAGTCCTTCGAGGGCGTCGAGGGGATCAACGGCGACCGCGTCGAGGAGAAAAAGTACAAGAAAGGCACCTGTTCACAGTGTGCGTTCGCGTGCAAGCTACCCACTCGCGACGAGGCCACGGGCGTCGAGACCGAGGGCCCCGAGTTCGAGACGGTGATGTCGTTCGGCAGCAACTGCGGGATCGACGACATCGTCGACGTGATGCGGGCGAACCAGCTGTGTGATCGGTTCGGGCTCGACGTCATCTCCTGCGGCGACGTCGTCGCGGGCTACCTCGCAAGCGAGGACGCCTTCGGCGACGCCGACCTCGTTCGGGAGACCGTCGAGAGGATCGCCTTCCGCGAGGGCGTCGGCGACACGCTCGCGGAGGGAATCGACCGCGCCCACGAGGAGCTGGGAATCGACAACTGGACCGTCAAGGGCCTGGAGTTCCCCGCCCACGACGGCCGCGCGCTCAACGGTCAGGGGCTGTCCTTCGCAACCGCCAACCGCGGCGCGGACCACATGTACGCCACCTTCTACGCCTACGAATATCCGCTGGTCTCGCAGGATCAGGCGTTCGACCCCGACGGCCTCGACGCGACGAAGGCGGAGAAGTTGGTCGAACTGGAGAACCTCCGCGCCCTGGAGGACTGCGGGGTCGTCTGTCGGTTCTCCCGCAGCTACATGAACCCGGACCGATTCGAGAAGTTGTTCGACGCCGACTACGCATCGCTGCTCGAGGTGGGCGGCCGGATCGTCGAACTCGAACGCCACTTCAACAACCAGCGTGGGTTCTCCCGCGCGGACGACCGGCTCCCCTACGAGATCGAGGGGCTGGAGCCCGCACTCGACACGTACTATGAGACCCGCGGATGGACCGACGACGGGGTAGTGCCGAGCGTTGGCGGATCGAGCGCGGCCGCGGACTGATGCGATAACTGCTACTCGGCCATCGCGTGTCGGGACGTCGCCGACGCTCGTCGACTCAAACTTACAGGTAGCCCTCGGCCACCAGCCGGTCGACGGCCTCCCGGAGCCGCTCTTCGCTTGCGGCGTAGGAGATCCGCGCGTAGCCCGGCGACCCGAACGCCGACCCCGGCACGGTCGCGACGTGGGCGTCCTCGATCGCGCCCGCACACCACGCCTGATCGTCGTCGTCAACCGGGAGCATCATATAGAACGCGCCGTCGCCGACGGGCACGTCGACGTCGTGTTCGCTGAAGAGGTCCGCGAGCATGTCCCGGCGCTCCCGGAAGGCGTCGCGCATCTCCGCCACCGCGTCGTCGGTGTTCCGAATGGCCTCGACGCCGGCGTGCTGGACGAAGTTGACCGCACAGGACACCGAGTGCGAGTGGAGCTTCGCGGCCTGCGACACCAGCGGCTCGGGGGCGTGGACGTAACCCAGTCGCCATCCGGTCATGGAGTACGCCTTCGAGAAGCCGTTGATGGTGACTGTTCGACCTCCCATCCCGTCGAACGCGGCAAGGCTGGGCTGCTCGACGCCGTAGGTGACCTGCTGGTAGATCTCATCGGAGATCACGGTGATGTCGTGGTCGACCGCGAGGTCACGGACGCCCTCGAAGGCCGCCTCGGAGTAGACTGCACCAGTCGGGTTCGACGGCGAGTTCACCACCAGGAGTTCGGTGTCGTCGGAGACTGCCTCTCCGAGGTCGTCGAGTGCGGGTTCGAGTTGGAAGTCGTAGGGCGCGAGGTCGACGCGGTTCAGCGACCCGCCCGCCAGTTTCGTCATCGCCTCGTAGGAGACCCACGCCGGATCCATCAGCACCACCTCGTCACCGCCGTCGATCAGCGTCTGGAACGTCTCGTAGAGCGCCTGCTTCCCGCCAGGGGTGACGATGACTTCGTCGCTGTCGGCGTCGATGCCGTCGCCGCGGAGCTTCTCTGCGATCGCCTCCCGGAGCTGTGGGATGCCGTTCGAGGGAGTGTACCCCGTGTGTCCGGCGTCCATCGCGGCCTTTCCAGCCTCAACGATGTTGTCCGGCGTCGGGAAGTCCGGCTCGCCCACCGAGAGGTCGACCACGTCGACCCCTTGGGCCTCCAGTTCGCTCGCCTTGTTACTGATCGCCAACGTCGCGCTCGGCTCGACCCGGTCGACGCGGGCCGCGAAATCGAAACTCATTGCAACGTCTCCACCATATCGACCGCCGCGTTTACCGCTTCCGCACCTTTGTCGACGCGCTCTCTCGCCTCGGCCCCGCTCTGCCCTGGCCCGGACACGCCGAACGTGACGGGGACGTCGCGGTCGAGACTGACGTCGGTGAGCGCTGCGGCCGTGGCGTCGGCGATGACCCGGTCGTGGTCGGTGTCGCCGGTCACGACGGCACCCACGACGGCCACCGCGTCGATGTCGCTGCGGCGCGCCAGCCGGTCGGCCGCAAGCGGCGTGTCGTACACTCCGGGGACCGGGAGGGTCTCGCCGATCGTCGCGTCGCGCTCTTCGGCGGCGTCCCGCGCGGCTGCCGCCATCGGTTCGGTGACCGTCGAGTTGTACTGCGCCACCACCAGTCCGAGCCGTGTCATACCGAAGCGGTCCCCCGGGGGACTCAAAGAGGTATCGGCGATGCCCGACGCCTCACGCGCGACCGCCCCACCGCAGTCCGACGAACGAGACCGACCGCATCGACAAACACAAGAGTTGTAACGGCGTGGCAGCCAACAGAGCACAATGAGGCCTGACGGGGGTCCGCCCGAGGACCCGCCCTCCACCGGGGACGCCGACGGTCCCGACGAACACGGGACGTCAGTTGAAGACGATGCCGTCGGCGGATCCGCCGACTCCGACC
>Ga0102936_1000440_pt1 | contig 16353 bp, 3 predicted proteins | sample SalPon2_A_H2O_MG_FD_78502 | JGI IMG/M metagenome (GOLD analysis project Ga0102936, IMG submission 78502) | Salt pond water microbial communities from South San Francisco under conditions of wetland restoration - Salt Pond MetaG R2_A_H2O_MG | ecosystem: Environmental > Aquatic > Non-marine Saline...
CATCGAGGTTAATGGCATCGAAGACCTCGAGCGCGAGGTCTTCGGCCCCGTGCTGCACGTCGCGGGCTATCGCGCCGATCAGCTCGATGCCGTCATCGACGCCATCAACGCCCGCGGCTACGGCCTGACCTTCGGGGTGCACACCCGCATCGAGGATCGGGTCCAGCACATCGTTGACCGCGTCCATGCCGGCAACCTGTACGTCAACCGCAACCAGATCGGCGCGATCGTCGCCAGTCAGCCCTTCGGCGGTGAGGGCCTGTCAGGGACCGGCCCCAAGGCCGGCGGCCCCGATTATGTACTACGCTTTGCCCGCGGGACGCCGCCGCCCGCCGTCGGACAGCCCGGTGCCGAGCCGGCGGATCCCGCCGCGATCCAGCAGGCACTCGACGCCAGCGCGAGCGCGCCGATGCCCGCCCAGGGCACGGATATGCCGGGGCCGACCGGCGAGTCCAACCGCCTCTATCACGTGCCCCGGGCACCGTTGCTGTGCCTTGGAGCCGGCGTCGATACCGCCGCCGAGCAGCGTCGCCAGGTGGAAGCGCTGGGCGGCGTAGCCATCGAAGTGCCCGGTCCACTGCCGGCCCGCGCGCTGGAGACGCTGGAAGGCTTTTCGGCGGCGATCTGGTGGGGTGATGCCACCACCGGCAAGGCCTACGCCCAGGCCCTCGCCCGGCGCGACGGGGTCATTCTGGCGCTGGTCACCGACTGCCCGGATCGTGCCCATGTCCATCACGAGCGCCACGTCTGCGTGGACATCACCGCCTCGGGCGGCAACGCGCAACTATTGGCCAAGGTGCAGTAACTCGCGGGGGAACTGCACCGCGCTGTAATTCCCGGTATCGGGCTCCCAGGATACGGCGCTTTTTACGCCTGGGGGGAACCTAGTTCATGTGGCTGCGTGCATTCTGCCCCCAGGCCTGCTACGCCAGCGGGATCGGGCCGTTTGGTTATCTGCTCTACAAGGATGCCAACCGACACCCACGGCTGACACCGCCCTGAGCGGGTCAGTCGTCGACCGCGGTCGGCTGCTTGTCGGGTTCGGCGGCGGCGTCTTCGTTGACGGGCATCGCCATGTCCGATGTGGTGGCAGCCCGTTCGGCCCGATCAATTCGCGCCATTTCCTGGCGGACGGCCCCGCCGCTGTACCACCGATCCAGCGTCACGCCGATCTCTCGTTCGATGGCATCGAGTGAGGTGGTCTGGATCGACCTGATCTCCGGCTCGAGTCCCAACGAAGCCTGAAGCCGCCCCATCGCCGAGTGAAAACCGGCAAGCGCCTGGTAGCGTTGCAGCTCCGCGACGATCGCCGCCGTCTGCGCCCGCACCAGCTCGGCCCGACTGATCGTCCCGGCGAGATGTCGGTTGACCATCCGGGATTCGATTTGCCGCTCGACCCCCTGCAGCGCCTCGGCGTTATCAAGGCGATCGAGTGCATTCCTTGCCTGCAGACCCGCCAGATGCACCTGGGCAACTACGGTCATCTGCATGGCCACGCGCCGCATCCTCGCAAGCTCTTCGCGAGCCTCCGCCTGCCCCTTTACCTGATCGACATTCAAAAGGCTGAGCAGGTTATAGCTCAACGACAGTGCCCCCTCATTCCACTGATCGTTGATGACGTAGGAATCGGTGGTGTACTGCGGCCCCCAGTTGAGTGAGAGATCGGGCATCAGATCAAGCAAGGCCCGACGGGTCTCCAACGCCGCGATCTCTGCATCATAGAAGGGTTCTTTGAGATCGGCGTTGTTGTAGAGGGCCACCCGCTCCAGCACAGCCATCGATTGCTCGAGCACCTGTGGGGTATTCTCGAGCGACATGGCCGGCTCTAGGATCAACGGCTCATCAACCGGCGCGTTGATGAGGTTGGCCAGCTCCACCCGCGAGGCGGCCAGCTCTTGCTGTACCTGGTGAATATCCCGCAGCGTGCTGAGCAGCGTGCGCATCCGCTGGAGATGCTCCATTGGCTTTCGCTCGTTGCCCTGCTGGGCGCGGCGCGCGTTCTCAATGGCCGCTCGCGCCGCCTTGACGGTGGCAGTGATCTGATTCTCCAGAGCCTGGGCACCGGCAGCCCGCCAGTAGGCCGTTTGCACATCCATCATCAGCACATGCATGGCACGGCGCCGCCGCTCCGAGGCGATCAGCAACCGATCCGCGTTCTGCTGCGCCTCATAATAGCTGGCGCCAAAATCCAGCAGGCTCCAGCTGAGCTCGGCGGAGATCTGCCAGCTCGATTCATCGGCGCTAATGGTCGGATCGTTTTCCAGATCCTCGCCGGTCACCGCATTCGTTGACCGGGTCAGCCGCGGCTCGCTGCGGGTGCTGTAACCAGCTTCGGCGAGCACCTTGGGCAACATGTCATAACGGCTGAGGTCGAGCTCGCCCCGAGCGATGGCCTGTTCCATCAGGTCGACCCGATGGTCGAGGTTGTACTTAAGCGCCCGGGCAATGGCCTCTTCAAGGCTCAATGACCCGGTGATGGGTTCGACATCCTTTTGCGCCACCGCTCGGTCGGCAATGAGATCGACGCTCATCGCCTGCCGGTCGATTGCCTCCGGCTCAATCGCACAGCCGGCCAGAAAAACGGCCGCAGAAACGAGCATAACGCCCGCCCCAAGGCGACGGAACGACCATCTCGACCGATTCACGGGGAAATCTCGCGCAGCAGGATGGAGAGTGTTTTTCTCAGGTAGTGCCCGCCCAGTGACGCGGCCTGGGCCTCGATCATGAGCTCGCCGTAGTGGACACCCTTCACCTTGTTGGACTCCTTGTCGTCAGGCTCAATGACAACGCGATAGATCGCTCGCTCAGGCACCAGTTTGCCGTCCTTTTCGCGCACCATAATGTCGCCACCAAAAACCGATGCCATCGATGGAAACGGCAACGCATCGGTGGCATCTTCCTCAACCTCGACCACCCGGCCCGAGACCACCCCGTCGTGGCTATGCGAGAAAAAGCTGGCGTCGGCTCCGACAGCGACCCGTTCGACGGCGCCCGCATCAACCCAGGCCAGCAACTCAGCCCCGTCCTCCGGGTTCACCAGGGTCCCGATGACCGTGTCCTTCGACAGCCACTCACCCTTGGCCATATCGGGGTTTTTCAGACGAAACCGGCCTTTGTGGGGTGCAACAAACAATAGTTTACCAACCTCACGATTAGCGCGCTCGAGTTCGGCCAGTGCCGATTGGCGTTGCTCGGCCGCAACCCGCGGCGAGCCGACCCGTGTCTCGACAAGGCTCGCCGCCTGAAAGCGCCAGGTCGCCGTCTCGGCACGATGGGCGGCCATTTCGCGGTTGCGCAACAACGCCGGCGAGACAAGCTCGACCAACCGGTTCCCGGCCGCCACCGCGGCGCCATCAGCCACCGCCAGGCTTTTAATCCGCGCCGCCTCGGGCACCGCGATCTCGGTGAACTGAGCAGGCCGCATCACCGCCTGAGAGCTGACCGGATTAGGCAGGGGCACCACAAACACCACAAGGAAGGCTGCCGCGACCAGCGCCGTGATTCGTGCGCGCCGCTGAGCCCGAATTTCGGCTCTTTGCTGCCACCAGACCTTGGCCTCCTTAATGATCGGCGCCAGGATGAACCAGTAGATCTCCACGACGAATAGCAGGATGCCCACCACCTTGGTAAACGCGTGGTAGACCAAAAGCGCGATACCGATGAAAAGGAAAAACCGGTAGACCCAGGTGAAAATGGCAAAGGCCACCAGAAAACGCTGAAAATCCCGCGAGACTACCTCGGGCGGTGGCTCATCCAGGCCAAAGAGCAGCCGCCGGATCCGCCAGCGGGCAAGCGCCGAGCTTCGGGCGTGCAGGTTGGGATAATCCAGCCAGTCCATGAGCACGAAGTAACCATCAAAGCGCATGAACGGGCTGATATTGAGCAGCACCGAAAGCACCCAACTCACCGAGGCCAGAAAGAAAACCGCCGAGCGAATCGCGCCCTCCGGCAGGATCGCCCAGAGCATGGTCGCCCAGACGGCGACAATCAGTTCGACGCGCAACCCGGCCGTGGAGATCGCCAGGCGTTGGCGACGGTCGCTGATCTTCCAGACCTCGTTGGTATCGGTGTAGGCCATCGGGAAGAGCACCAGAAAGGCCACCCCCATGACAGGAACCCGACAGCCGTAGTGTTTGGCCATAAAGCCATGACCAAGCTCGTGGAGGATCTTTACCCCCACCAGCGCCACGGCATAGGTCATAAAGCCCTTGATCGTGAAGGTATCCAGCAGCGTCGACTGAAAGACCTCCCATTGCTGGGACACCTTGATAAGGGCAAACAAAAGCACCGCACCGGTGACCAGCGTGAACGCCCGGGAGAAGAGAAAATGACCGACAAAAAGCCATCGCTCAAGCCAGCGATTCGGGTTGATCAAAGGCACGCGAAAGAACAGATACCGATGCATCAATGTAATCCACCAGGCTTTCTTGCCCGCCTGGTTGCGTCGCGCAAGCTCCATTGCATCGGCGATGTTGGGCCGCTGGATCAGACAGTGGGTGTCGAGAAACTCGGCGACTGCCTCGATATCCTCGGCGGTAATTTCCAGCGTGGTCTCGCGATTGACCGACTCGACGATAAACGCCGGCGCCCCGTAGTCCCAACGGCTGAGGATCTCGTAGGTCGGCCAGTCAAGCCGGAAGAACTGATTGCGCGCTGGGTCGTGCAGCACCCAACTGGGCTGGCCGGCGGCACCGGTCGGCCCGGGATAGACGATGACCTCATCGCGCAGCACTGGGAGTGGGTTCGCGTCGGTCATGGTTACATTCCAACCCGGGTGCGCAGGCTTGCAATTGGCCGGCGCAGAATCCAGTACCCGAGCGTTGTCCAGCCACCGCTGAGCCGCGTGGTGCCCTTGAGCCCGATGCGTGAGCGGTCGGCCTGATCAAGCGTGGCACGGACCCGATAGGCGACGTTACCGCTCGGCCGCTTGGTCGCGTCATAGGCAACATAACGGACTTCGCCGCTGACCGGATCGAGCGGGGCCGAGCTGAGATACAGATTGACCGGCGAACCCGGTGGCAAATCCACCGCATCGGCGACGGGTAACCAGGCCTCGATCTCGCTTTTGCCCGGCTCAACGATGCGCATGATCCGCTCACCCACGGCAACCGGCTGCCCAACCAGTGCCGAGGCGCTGTCAAAAATCGCCACGCCGGCCCGCTTGGCCCGCACGGTGGAGTCGCTCAGACGCGACTCGAGGAATCTTAGTTCGGCGCGTTTCTGCTCCACGGCGCCGGCGGCCTCAATGAGCTCTGCGCCGAGGTCCTCATCGCTTAAGACCTGTTGGGTCAGCTGCTGATACTGCGCGGTGGCAGTCTCCAGGGCCCGACGCGAGACCTCGACGCGGCTCTCGAGTACCTCGTCATCAAAGCTGAAAAGCGGATCCCCCACCGCCACCTTGTCGGTGGGACTGACCAGGACCTCGGCGACCACCCCTTCGATGGGCGCCCGGACCCAGAGCGGATCCACGGGAACCAACTGACCCGGCGCAACCACGGTCATGCGGACCGGAAAGAGCATGAGCACGAGAAACCCCGCGCCAATCCACGTCAGCCGCTTGCGGTACCAGGGACGCTCAGCGGGCAACAGCCATTGCTTGACGATCTCAAGGGAGAAACGCCGCCGCGTTTTACCCCCGCCCTCGAGCGAGCGCCGGGCATGAACCCAGACCTGCCACCACTCTTCGATCAGCGTACTCTCTGGCTCGGTCCAGGCCATCTCGCGGACCAGCAATAGCCCGGCGCCCGCCTCGCCCGCCGATCCATCGGGCAGCCACAACGCAAAGGGGGGCAGATACTCCTGCCAGGCGGCCTGATCGGCCTCACTGAGCGAACCGACTTCAACCGGGCCGGCCTCCAGCGTACTCAGCACATCCCGATGCAAATCCGTCAGCCACCCCATCATCGGCGCGTTGGCATCCGGCGCCATCAGCCCTGACAGGGCGGCAGGCCGGTGATCACCATGCCAGAGGATGGCCTGACGATAGGGCGCCAGGCGATGGGTGCTGTTAACGACCAAATAGTCGAGCTCTTCACCGCGCTCGGCCGCGCGCGCCTGGCGCGAGAGCTCAAGGAGCGTGAACATCCGATCATTGACCAGTTCGGCCTGCGAGCGCATCTGAACCGCCACGGTCAGCCTGCTCCTCTTAGCCGCTCGGCAAGGCTAAACGCCTGCTCGAGTCCGCGCAGCTCGCCGGTCAGATTGAGCCGGAGGATGAAGCTCTGGCTGTTGCCCTGATCATCCTCGGCGGTCACACGCAGAATCAATTTGCGCGGTGCATCCGGCGGCGGCTCGACCACCAGTTCGCCGGTGCGGCCATTGAACTGAATCCACTCCGGCAGCGCTTCGCCGCTGGCCAGATCCAGATTGAGCAGGACCTGCGCGGAGGGATCGGAATGGACAAAGGCATCCGGATTGATGACATCGATATAGCGCTCGCCCATTTCGATGTACAGATCCGGATGCCCGCGCAGGACAGCAAGCCCGGGTTCCTCCAGAGGCATCACCAGCGCCCGGAAGCCAGTGGAGCGGGTCGACTCGAATGTGGTGTCCGAGCGCATCCAGCTGGGTGAGCGATCGGTCTCCATCGGTGTCGAGATGGCACGGACCAGATCCATCATCCGGGTGCTGCGCTCGCTCATAGAGTGTAGCGGGCCGGCCTCGCCGAAAGTCTGCTGCAGCCCGGCGCCGACCGCGGCAGGCCTGGCGGTCATGGCGTCAACGGATGAGCGGGCCACTAGCGCGTCGAGCCTGTCCGGATCGTCTGTCGAGGGTTTCTCCGGCAGCTCGACGGTGTAGTCACGGCCGCGCTCATAGGGGCTGTTCGGGATGTCGGTCTCCGGTGGCAGCGATGTGGGTGCGGCGGATCGTGCTTTGAAAAACACCCCAAAGCCCGGATCCAGCACCACACCATCGGCGACACCGTCCACATCACCGCGGCCCCCCTCACGAATGTAGAGGCTGAACAGATCATAGAAACCATCGCCGTCGGTGTCCTCGGCCTTTGCACCGGTGCCCGTCTCCGGATCCCAGTCGAAATGCTCCACGGTCCCATCCGGGTAGACCTTGTAGTACCGGGCTTCGAACTCATCCACGGCATAGGTGGAGTCTTCGATGTTAACGGCCACCTCATGGCGCACCCCGGTGTAGGCATCGCGGACCCGCTTGGCGAAATCTTTCTTGGCCTCCTCGAGCACCTCGCCGCGGTCGATGGTGACCTGCGGATAGAGCCGGAACTGCACAAGATCCATGGCCTGGAAACCCTCGGCAGCGGACTGCCCAAAACGGCTTGCCAGATCCTGCTGCGCCTGACTGAGTTTGTCCGCCTCGACACCATGTGTACCGACCAGGTCCATCTGAGTCACCGCGCGCAACACGCCGTTTTCGGTCAATGAAGGATCGCGGTTGAGCTCGTTGATCGCATCAATCCGATCGCCGGTCGCATCGAGGGTGAGGTCGTTGGAATCACCCCGAATGGAGAGCCGATCCCGCGAGATCGCATCGAGCAGAAGACCGGCCTCGATGTTGTGCCCGAATGGATCGCTATCCGAGAGCACATTCTGCGGGGAGGTGATATTCACCCGCACTCCCTGACTCTCACCCGATTGCGTGCCCGCCAGGTCGAGCAACTGATAGGACAGATTCCAGGAGCCCTCCGGCAGCGCATAAAGCGGGATGAGCGCGCCCTTGGCGGCATGGTAGACGCTGGGCACCTCGATGCTCTCGTCGGTGTCGGCGTCCGTCAGCATCAACTTAACCGCACCGATGTTGCTCCGTACCTCATCGTCGTCAATATCGATGGTCAATCGAATTGCGTCGGCGGGCAGCGCTCGGTCTTCTCCAATCCCCGGGACTTCAAGGGCTGGCGTTTCAGCCTCGCGAAATAGCGCTGGGTCCAGATAGCGGTAAGGCTGCGTGCGGATGGTGGTTTCACGTATCGCCTCAGGGGCACCGGTGTCGTTGCCGACGTCGGCATCGGTGCCCGTCCCGACGTCGCCCTCCGTGTCGGCGTCCGTGTCGGCGTCCGTGTCGGCGTCCGTGCCCGTATCGGCGTCGGAGGCATCCGTAATGGACTCGGTATCGACCACCTTGATCTGCACCGCCTTGCCAACGCCCTGCTCCACGACTGCATTGGCCCAGGAGAAATGATTGCCCGTCCAGGTCACATCGGCTTCGAGCTCACTGCCAGTGAGCGGCTGCCAGCCATCATCCTCGCTGAGACCAGGCCCGCCCGAGCCATCCATGCGGCCATAAACCGCGTAACGGCCGCCATCCGGGTTGACGGGCAGATCCAACGTGCCGGTGATGGTGGCCGTTGTCTGATCGAGCGGCAGCGGCCCACCCCGGATCGCACCCGGTGGGGTTTCATCCAGTTCAATCGACAGCGTGCTGGGCACGGGCATCTGGTCGAGTAACCCGGCAACCGCCTCGCGAATCTCCATGTACTGATCGATCGGCTGACCGGTCTGACCGCCCTGCGACTCACCTTCCTCGGCAACATCGCCCTGAAGCGTTGTGAGCACGCTATCGAGGTTAAAGCCCTCGACTCCTGGTATGCCGAGCAGGGCAAAGTCCGCTGCAGTCACCGGCCCGGGCGGCGCGGTCTCTGGCGAGAGGATACTGTTCATCAACCGGTCTGCCGCCTCGGCCATGGCATCCACCTGATCTACCGCGGCAACCGCTGGCATCTCCGCGGCCTTCAAGGCATCGATGAACAGCGCTGAGCGCTGACCGGCGATGCCATCACTGGCCGACATCAGCTGTTGCGCTGTCTCGGCGCCAATTGCCGCAAAATGATCCGCCGATGGATCGTTTTCGGGGTCACTATCAACGGCCGTACCATTGGCCTCAGTCAGGATGGCCCGATAGGCCGATGTAACACCGGCAAGGTCTTCTCGAGCCGTGACATTGTCCGGGCTCAGCACCACGCCCTCACCGAGCAGCGCATCATTGAAGGCATCGATTTCAAGCGGTGATTCGATATCGATTCCGTTGAGTTTGTAGTCGCGCTCGGTAGGCGGCTGACTGGACTCACCCGCCGCATAGTCACGCATCCGCTCCAGCGCCGTGAGCTCCAGGGCCTCGGTGGCAAGCGCCCGAAGCTCGGCAACGCTATCCACCGCGGCGGGCCCACCGGCGTTGGCGACCAGTCGGTAGAACTGCTCCAGATCGTCGGTATCCAGCTTGCGCAGACCCAGCTCGTGGAGTGACTGCAGTGAGGCCTGGTTGAGGCGAATCTCTGCGGGCAGTGGCGCATCCACGGCGAGATTCTTTGTCGACAGCGCCATTAGCTCATCGACCGTCGTCGCCAGCGACTCGATCATCGGCGTACTGGCAATCGTTGGCACCGGCTTGCGGACAAGCACATCGTTGAGCAGCGCCGCGCCATCGTCGGACAGACCTGCCGCGGTATTCGCGCCGATGGCCTGGAAGTGGCTGCCATCCGGCGGCACGACCCCCTCGGCATCCGGATCCGCGGCATACATCAGGATAGCTTCAAAATTATCCACCACCGCTTGTAGATCAACCACCGAGTTGGCCTGCTCGCCATCAAGGGCCGCGGTGGAAAGCGCACTGGTCACCGCTTCGTGCAAGAACTGATTGACAGTCCCTTCAATTTCGACCACGTCGCCGTTTTCATCGGTGGTAAACCCGCCGCCGACAACCAGCTTTTCGACACCGGCGGTTTCAAAGATCTTGGCTACCGGCGCATCGTCAGCGACACCGTCCTGCGTTTGCTCGGCATAGCGAGCGATTTCCCGCAATGCCGCGGCCTGGGTATTGGCGCGCTGGGCGGTCTCGAGAAGACTGGCGTAGTCGGTGAGCTCGGCCGAATCCTCATTGACGCGCTGCAGGAAGGGCTCCAGCGCCAGATCGTCGAGGCCGATCAACCCGACCGCCGCCGCGCTGTCGACAAAGGCCTGCGGATCGGCCAGGCCCTGGGTCAGGTTGGTGGTGGGTGTGGCATCGGCCACGTCCGCCAACTGCCCGACGAAATCGGCGGTGGCCTGGATGTGATCCTGGCTGATGGGCCGCTCGACGGCATCCTGTTGGATGAGGTCATTGAAAAGCCCCAAGCCTGCCTCGTAGTAGGTCTCCTCGTCGCCATCCGTGGTGGCGGCCTCATCGGACTGCTCATCCTCATCGCTTTGAGGCAGAACGGCGGTGATATCGACGCCGAGCTGTGCAAAGTCGGCCTGGGACGGCGACGCGCTCTCGTTGACGCGGTTGTAGGCATCGACTCGCGCCTGGGTGGCATCCAGACCCTGCACATCCGTGCCGGCGATGGTATCCGCTGCCAACACCGAGTTGAGCCCGGCCAGGTTCTCGGCATCCACCCCGGCAACGCCCGCCAGCTCAAAGGTTTCCAGTTCGGGCATCGGATGGTTGTCCGGGTCATCCGGGTTGTCCGCATACTGACTGATTTGCTCCAGCATGCTGGACTGCAGCTCCTGCGCCGCCGTGACCAGCGATTGAATGTCCGCCCGGCTATCAATCTCGGAGCCGTCCGCCGCCGAGGCGGCTACCTGTGCCCGGAAGGCCGGCATCAGTGATGCATCGAGGCCGCTGATACCGACATGCTCCAGACCCTCACGGGTGATCTGCGCTGCCGGCTCACCGCTCGCCGCCGAGGTCTCTAGTGCGACCGCCAGATCGGCAATGGCCTGCTGGTTCGCTCGAGTCCTGGCGACCTCAACAAAGTCCAATGTATCCAGCAGATCATTGGTCAATGCGACAGAAACAGCCGTGTCCAGCTGACCCATCGCCAGGGCCGCGAACTCATCCATCGTCACTCTGTCGCTGCCCGCGGTGCTATTAGCGAGGGCCTTGAGGCTGTCGCGTGCGCTGGCGTAGGTCTCGGTCAGCGCCTCAACCTCGGTGAAGCTATTCTTGCTATCACTGGGCTGCTCGGCGAACACCGCATTGAGGGTTTTTGCATCATCACTGGTGATGCCCTGGATGCCGGCACTGAGGAAGTTGCTGGCACGCACCGGGACGGCCGTCTCCGATCCGTCCTGCCCCTGGGCGGCATCGACCAGCGCCTGACGGCCCTCATCGAGCGCGGCGATGGCATTCACGATGCTCTGCACACCCGCCATGGTCGGCGCCGACTTGTCGGTGTTCTCATCCGGATTATCCGGATCATCAAAGGTCGAGCCGACCTTCTCGATCAGCTCATCGATGTTGTCCTCGTTGACATTACGAACGCCCAGTATAGCGAACGCCGCAGGATCAAGGCCGTGCTCCGCGCCCGCGCCCTGCTCGGCCACCTTGAACACATCCTCGACCAGGTCGATGACACTCTGCAGATCGTTATGGGTTGCCACATCCTCGTAACCCAGCAGATCCAGGGATGTCTGCAAAAAGGCCAGGCGTTCGGATGTCAGGCTTGGAAAGCCCAGATGGTTGAGTTGGGTGTTGTCCACCGCACCGGCATTGAAGTTGAACGTCGCATCCGCCGCGGTGAACACCTTTGCATAGCCGCTGGCGACAGCCTGCACATCGGCCGCTGTGTCGACATCCTGAACATTGGTTTGTGCACCAGAACCCGACGGCCCAACATCATCCGTTGCCAGCACCGAGTTCACGGCCTTGGCGATGCGCTCGGCATCGAAGCCGCCCAAGTCCATGCCGATATCGGCAAAGTCGGCGGTGTTGGGCTTGGTCTGTGACGCATCGCGGGCGTAGGCCTTGATCTTGTCCAGCGCATTGCCGTAATCGGTAATGGCTTTATCCACCACGCCCTGCAGCGCCGACTGGGTATTGACCGCCGCCGCAGCGCTGTTGTCGATGGCAGCGATAATCGCCGGCCGGTTGTCGTCGGTGACGTTTTCAATGCCCAGCGCCTCGAGGTCCGCTTTGGTGAGCGTGGGCGCGGGCTCGGCACCGTTGGCCCGGGCAATCACGCTTTGCGCCTGATCCGCGAGGGTCTGGAGCTCGGCATGGGCATCAAGATCGGCCACGTCTTTGCCCGGCACGACCGAGTTCAAAAGGGCCACGCCATCGGCATCGACGCCGGTAATGCCGATGGTCGCGTAGTCGGTCGCATCCACGCCGGGCACGCTGCCGGCCTTCGCAGCACCGAGCACGGCCGCGTAATCATCGACGATGGCCTGCGCCTTGGCCGTTGTGTCGGCGTCTGTCCCGGCCAAAGACTCCGCCGCCAGCGACGTATTAACCGCATCGAGCAGTTCGGTGTCGCTGACGCCGCTCGGACCGGCCACCGCGACACCGGCCAGGTGGAAGTCACTCGCGGTGGGCTTGGTGACCCCCGAGCCGGTGACGCCGTCGCTCTCGGTGTAATCCTTGATTGTGTTGACCGCGGCGTCGTAAACGTCAATGCCGTCATCTACTGCGGACTGCAGTTTTGCTTGCGTGTCGATATCCGTGGCCGCGAGGCTGACGACCTCGGCAGTGACCGCATTGAGGTTGTCACTGTTCACCCCGGTCAGACCCAGCAACTCCAGATCCGCCACGGCAAGCGCCGGCGTCGCAGTGGCATCGTCAGCCGTGTCCATGACCCGAGCGATGACATCGGCCAGCTGCTCGAGATCACTCCAGTCATCGACATCGCCTGTCGTTGCCGATTGATCGGCGATGACGGTATTGAGCAGCGAGACCTTCTCGCTGGCATCGCTGGCAAAGTCCACCGCATCACCCAGGCCCAGCGCCTCATAGGCGGCCTGGTCAAGGGCCAGCCCACCCGACTGGTCGGCGGTGCGGATCGCCTCATAGTGATTAAACAGATCCTTGACCTTGGCAGCGGTGCTGACATCGGCCGGCGCGCTGGCGTTATTACCCTCGACCGGCGCAGAGGCGAGGACCGTATTAACGGACGCCAGCAGCCCCCCGTTTCCCGCAAGTGCAGGGGCAACACCCAAGTCTTCATAAACCGCCCGGTCCGGAGCCGTGGTGCCGGCATCGGCATAGGCCTTGATGGCACTGTGCGCGGTACCAAAGTCGCCGACCGCGGTGTTGACGACGCTGTCGAGTTCGCTGAGCGCATCGACATCCGCGCTGCCGCCGGACTGTCCGGCAATGGCCGCCACCACGGCATCGAGATTATCGGCTGTCACCGGTGAACCGGTTATGCCCAGCGCATTGATCTCACTGGCGGTCAATGCTGGGTCGGCCGATGTGCCATCCGCTGTGCCGGTCACCCGGGCGGCCGTACTCACTAGATCCGCAAGCTCAGCCGCGGTATCCAGGTCACTGACGGCTTTGCCGGGCAGGACATCGTCGAGGAGATTCGTCGTGGCTGTAGTCAGCGGGTCGCCCAAGCCCAGTTTCGCGTAGTCGATCTGACCGGTCGATAACGAGCCACTGCCATTGTTGGCGGCATTCAGAATATCGCTGTAGTTATCCACCACCGCCTGGACTTTCGCGGTGGTATCCACCTCGGTCCCGACGATATCGCCATCGGCCAAGAGCTCATTAACGGCAGTCTCTGGATCGGCCGTGCCAGGAGCGGATAATGGCAAGGCGCTTAAATCAACGCCGGCCTTTCGGTAGTCATTGGCAGAGGGCGCGTCAACAACGTTGTCCGCGTACGTCTCGATCTTCGTCAGTGCATTGGTGTAATCGGTATTGCCGGCATCCACCGCATCCTGCAGATCAGTCAAAGCCGCGACGTCACTGGTCGAGCCTTCAGCCGCAATCGAATCCACCACGGCATTGAAGTTGTTGTCGGTGACACCGGTCAGGCCCAGCGCCAGGAGCTTGCCTTTCGTCAGCGCTGGATCAGGTGTGTTTGTCACCGAACCCATCACCTGCGAGACGGTATCGGCCAGTGCCTGCAGGTCCGTCAGCGTTGGCACCGGATCTGCCGATTGCTCGGCCATCACCTCATTGAGCAGCGACGCTTCATCTTCGCTCAGCTCCGTTCCGTCCGGCTGGGTGATGCCCAGCGCGGCAAACTCGTCCTTTGTCAGGGAAGCCGGGCTATCCGCATCCGCCGCCGTCACCAGAGCCACGTAGTCATCGTTGAGGGCTTGGACCTTGGAAGCAGTGTCCACATCGCCAGCACTAACGTTTGTGCTGGCGAGAAAGCTGGAGAACCCATCCGCAATGTTTGCTTGAGACAGTCCACTCCCGGTTGGCACGGTGAGTTCTACCCCGGCGGCCTCATAATCGCTGACCTGCGGAGCGGTACCCACGGGATCCTGAGCGTAGCCTTCAATTCGCGATAGCGCGTCACTGTGGCCCTGGACCGCGGCACCAACGACACTTGTTAGGTCATTCGTATCATCGATGTCGGAGTCTGAGAGCGCCTTCAGATCAACAGGGTTACTACCCGCAATTGCCTGCAGCACCGCATCCAGATTATCCGCGGTGACTCCTCCAAAGCCCGCTTCGACGAGGGCTGACTCATCAAGGCTCGTGCTCTTTGTCCCCGAAGCGGCACTGGCAATGAGCTCATCGACGGTGCTGGCAAGGCCGCGGAGCTTGTCCCACTTATCGACATTGGCTGTGTCAGCGCCCGAGCGGTCGTCCAGCACATCGTTGAGCAGCGCGAGCTTCTCGGCCGGGTTACTGCCAAAGTCCACCGGATCGCCAAGGCCCAGCGCCTCATACTGCGACTGAGTCAGGCCTAAGCTGCCGTCGCCGTTAGCCGTCCGGATGGCGTCGTAATGAGCAAACAGCGCCTTAACCTTGGCGGCCGTGCTGACATCGGCCTCACCGGTGTTGTCGGTATCGTTGCCCTCCACCGGGCCAGAGGCGAGCACGGTGTTAACCGAATCCCGCAATCCCGTATCACTCGCTAACGTCGGGTCAACGCCTAGGCTTACATAATCAGCCTCGACCGGAGCCGTACTACCCGCCGGTGTCCCGTCGTCTCCCGCATACGCCTCGACATCATCGAGCGCCGTGCCAAAGTCACTAACCGCCGCCTCGACAACCTCTGTCAGATCATTCGTGTCGTCGGTATCCGAATCCGAAAGCGTCTGCAGATCAGCGGGGTCGCTGTCGGCAACCGCCTGCAGCACCGCATCCAGGTTAGCGTCGGTAACACCACTAAACCCTAGTTCCTCGAGCGCCGCTTTATCGAGTGTTGTGCTCCTCTGCCCTGATGCGGCACTGGCAATGAGCTCATCGACAGTGTTGGCAAGGGCACTGAGCTTGTCCCAAGTATCGACATTGGCCGTGTCAGCGCCCGAGCGGTCGTCCAGCACATCGTTGAGCAGCGCGAGCTTTTCGGTCGGGTTACTGCCAAAGTCCACCGGATCGCCAAGGCCCAGCGCCTCGTACTGCGACTGAGTCAGGCCCAGGCTGCCGTCGCCATCCGCCGTGCGGATGGCGTTGTAATGAGCAAACAGATCCTTGACCTTGGCGGCCGTGCTGACATTGGCCGCCGCATTGGGATTGTCGCCCTCAACGGGGCCGGACGCCAGGACGGTGTTAACGGAGTCAGCTAACTGACTCGGGTTTGTGTAATTCGCAAAATCGACGCCCAGTGCTTGATATTGCGCATCCGTGGGTTCGGGGTAATTGCTACTACTGCCGTCCTGCCCAATGTCATGGGTTCCATCACCGGCATAGTTCTTAACGGCGGTTAACGCGCTATCGAAGTCGCTGACGGCTGTTCCCACGACGCTGCTCAGGTCATTGGTAATATCGGCATCGCCATCCGAAAGCACCTCCAGATTAGCGGGGTTGCTATCCGCAATGGCCTGCAACACCGCATCCAGGTTGTCAGGGGTAACCGTGCTCAGACCCAGGTCGTTGAGATCCGATGCCGATAGAGAGCTGCTGACAGAGGTATTAGTCGCACTGTCGATCACTTCCTTCGCCGTGACGGCCAGCGCCTCGAGCTCGTCCCAGCTATCAACCTCGTCAACGGCCTTGCCCGGCAACGCGCTGTTCAGCAGGCTGGCCGCAGCGGCATCGCTGGAGACGCCCGTCAGGCCCAGTAGCCCATAATCGCTGTCGGTGAGGGTGAGCGGGCTACCTTGAGCAGTCGCATCGAGAATCGTGGCGTATTGATCCGTTATGCCTTGGATTTTGTCGGTGGTGTCGGCTTTTGATTCATCTATGGGGTTTTGATTATCAACGGTATTGGCTGCAAGCACCTTGTTGAGCGCTGTCACAAATTCTGTGTCGGTACCGAGCGCACTCTGAACGCTTAAATCGACACCAGCTAAGCGGTAGTCATTTGCATCAGGGACCGAATTACCGCTGTCGTCAGCGTAATCCTTAATCCTATCGACGCTGTCCTGATACAACCCGATACCGGTGCTCAAATCGCTAGAACCGCTGGCACCGACAAGACCATCCAGATCACTAATCGAATCCGCGTTAGCCGCACCAGAACCCTTGATCGTCTCGACAACCGCATTGAGATTGTCAGCATCA